>JAANCK010880652.1_pt1 | contig 15645 bp, 13 predicted proteins | sample 7277841 | NCBI WGS metagenome assembly JAANCK01 (sample SAMN14222788, study PRJNA588281) | permafrost metagenome | isolation source: Arctic cryosol methane SIP | place: Canada:Nunavut | collected 2015-07 | reverse complement strand
GCGGAACTGGATGTGCTTCATGTGCGCCTCGGCCGACATGATGCGGTGGTAGTTCTCCCAGGCGCGCAGCAGCTCATGCAGGTCCTTGGCGCGCATCTTGAGCGAGTCTTCCTTCAGCATCTCCAGCTTGAACTCCGCGATTTCGAGCAGCTTCTTGTTGGTGCGGTAGTAGGTGCCCACGCCGGCGACATACTCGTCCATGATCTTCTGCAGCCGGAACTGCAGCATCTTGGGCGTGATGTAGTTCGGATTGATGTCGATCGCGGTGGTGTAGTCCTTGTGCTCGAGGAAGGTGCGCACCGGCTTGTAGATTTCGTCCACCAGCTCCTGCGTGCTGCGATCGAGCTCGGGCTTCCAGTCCTTGTTGTCGAGGCAGTACTTGACCATCGCCTTGCCGGCGATGCGGCCTTCGGCGTGCGAGCCCGAGGAGAACTTGTGCCCGGAGGCGCCGACGCCGTCGCCGGCGGAGAACAGCCCCTTCACCGTGGTCATGCTGCGATAGCCCCAGGACCATTCCTTGGGCACGCCCGGCAGATCGGTCGGGCCGGATACCCACAGGCCGGCGCAGCCGGAATGCGAACCCAGCAGGTACGGCTCGGTCGGCATGATTTCCGACATGGTTTTATCCGGCTCGACGTTTTCTCCGGCCCAGATGCCGCACTGGCTGATGGTCATGTCGAGAAAGTCTTCCCAGGCCTCGGACTCGAGGTGCTTCAATTCCTTCGGCGTCATTTTCTCGCCCAGCTTGGCCAGCGCGGTCGGCGTATCCATGAAGATCGGGCCGCGGCCGTTGATCATCTCTTCCAGCATGATGTGATTCCGCAGGCAGGTGCCGGGCACGCCCTGGCCGTACTTGCCGAAGCGCTTCTCGTCCTTGATGACGTCGCCGCGCAGCGCGTTGTAGTCCTCGCCCATGCCGTTCTGCACCTTGGCCTTGAACAGCAGGAACCATGCGCCCACCGGGCCGTAACCGTCCTTGAAGCGCGCCGGCACGAAGCGGTTTTCCATCATGGTCATTTCAGCGCCGGCTTCCGCCGCCATCGAATAGGTCGAGCCCGCGTTCCACACCGGGAACCAGGCGCGCCCGCCGCCCTCGCCCACCGAGCGCGGACGGAACACGTTCACTGCGCCGCCGGCGGCCAGCATGCACGCCTTGAATTTGTAGATGTAGAGCTTGTGCTCGCGCACCGAAAAGCCCGCCGCGCCCGCGATGCGGGTGGGGTCGTTCTTGTCGTTGATCAGGCGCACGATGAACACGCGCTCCTGGATTCTGTCCATGCCCAGCGCCTTCTTCGCCGCCTCGGCCACGATCCACTTGTAGGACTCGCCGTTGATCATGATCTGCCAGCGGCCCGAGCGCACCGGCTTGCCGCCGTTGCGCAGCGATTTTTCCTCGTCGCCCTGGGCTTTCCAGATCGGCAGGCCCCAGTCCTCGAAATTGTGCACCGAATCGTCGACATGGCGGCCGACGTCGTAGATCAAATCTTCGCGCACGATGCCCATCAGGTCGTTGCGCACGTAGCGCACGTAGTCGGCGGGGTCATTCTCGCCGAGATAGGTGTTGATCGCCGACAGGCCCTGCGCCACCGCGCCCGAGCGCGACATCGCCGCCTTGTCCACCAGCTTGACCTTGAGGTTGGTGCCTTCGATCCAGCGCGGTACTTCGAAGGCGGTGCCGCAGGCGGCCATGCCGCCGCCGATGATGAGCATGTCGACTTCTTCTTCGACGATTTCCGGACTTCCAAACGTATATTCAGCCATTGCAGTCTTCCTTTCTCAGTGCGGCCTGGGCTAAACCCTGTAGCCCTCTGCCGTAAATAAGCTCAGTCCGAAGCGCGGGCAAGACAAACGAGCCGCGCGCGACGCTCCATGATTGCCCCTCTATCCCTTGACGAACTGGCTGCGGTCGCCCGCATGCAGCTGCTTGGTGAATAGCACCTCGTCATTGGCGATCTCGGCCATGTTCGCCTTCGGTTTGCCGCCGTAGGGATCGGCCGAGCCTTCCGGCGTGGTGCGGATCGGGAACTTGAAGCGCTTCATGGTGCCGTTGCGGAATTTGATGGTCCACATGATGGAATCGGTTCCGCGCAGGGGCTGGACCGATGCGCCCAGCGGCACGATGTCGGCGTAATGGCGGCACTCGATCGCGTTCTGCGGGCAGATCTTGACGCAGGAATAGCACTCCCAGCACTGCTCCGGTTCCACGTTATAGGCCTTCATCGCATGGCCGGTCACGGAACCGTCGCGATCCAGGTGCATCAGATCGTGCGGGCATATGTACATGCACGCGGTTTTGTCCTGGCCCTTGCAGCCGTCGCATTTTTCGGTACGGACGAATGTCGGCATCGTTACTACCTCCTAGTGAAAAACATGTTCAGATTGATTCAAGCATAAGCTGCGTTCAGCGCGCGGAATGCCCCGCGAGCTTCACTTCCACTTTTTGATGCGCTTCGAGCCCCGCATAATACTCCCGCAATATCGCGAGCACCTCGGGCCGGCTGAACTCGGCCGGCACCGGGCTGCCTTCGGACAGCCACTTGCGCAGCTTGGTGCCGGAGACGTTGAGGCGGTCCTTCTCCTCGTGCGGACAGGTGCGCGCCGAGGCCATGCCGCCGCAGGCGAAGCACCAGAAAGTCCAGTCGATCTTGAGCGGCTGGGTCTCCAGGGATCCGGGCGGGATTTCGTCGAATATGTGGTGCGCATCGAACGGGCCGTAGTAACTGCCCACGCCCGCATGGTCGCGCCCGACGATCTGGTGGGAGCAGCCGTAATTCTGGCGGAACAGCGCGTGCAGCAGCGCTTCGCGCGGGCCGGCGTAGCGCATGTCCAGCGGATAGCCCGCCTGCACCACGGTGTTCTTCACGAAATACTTGTCCACCAGCGCCGAGATCGCCGCGGTGCGCACGTCCGCCGGGATGTCGCCCGGCTTGAGCGCGCCCAGCAGCGAATGCACCAGCACGCCGTCGCAGGTTTCGATCGCCACTTTCGCCAGGTATTCGTGCGAGCGGTGCATCGGATTGCGCGTCTGGAACGCCGCCACCCTGGACCAGCCCATGCGCTCGAACTCGGCGCGCGTCTCGGCCGGCGTCATGAACAGCGCGCCGTATTTTTCCTTGAAGCCGCCGTCGGAGAGCACTTTGACCGGGCCGGCGAGGTTGACTTCGCCCTGCGCCAGGACCATCTTCACGCCGGGATGCTCCGCATCGGCAGTGCGAAACACCGACATGCATTCGTGCGCCTTGTCGATGGTGTATTTCTCGCTCACCTTCATGGTCGCGAGGATGTCGTCCGAATCCGGATCGACCAGGGCGATTTCACCGCCGGTCTTGATGACGTCCGCGGCCGCCCTGGCTGCGGAAAGCGTGATCGGAATCGGCCAGAACAGGCCGCTCGCCATGCGGTAACCGTCGCACACGCCCTGCCAATCGGCGTGGGTCATGAAGCCATCGAGCGGGGTAAAGCCGCCGATGCCGAGCATGATGAGATCGCCTTTTTCGCGCGAGGACACGCGCAGCCGCGGCAGGGATTGCGCCCGCTTCAGCTCCGCTTTCAGCGCGGCGCCGGCGAGCAACAGGGGCTTGAGCGATTCCCCTCCGTGCGGATGGACCAGTTTGGACATGGATTGCCTCTTGTGTTTGACTTGATACCTTGGCCTGGATACGAGCCCGAAGGCAGGCACGCGGCTGCAAATTCCGCCCATTGTGCGCAGTGGCGCGCATGCCTACAAGCCAGAGATTTTGATTTGCTGATAAGGCGACCTGATTAACCATTCAGTCGGTGGATGGTTCGGGTCGAAATTGCTAGAATTCCTCACCTTCAGGGAGACAAGCATGGCGCATGCGGCGGCGACAGGAATGGCGCGGATTGCGCAGCGCGCGCGCAGCGGCGATCGCAGCGCGGCGGGCCGATAGCCGTGGCCGCGGACAATCCCCGGGGCGGGGCCGGCGCAGCGCGCTGGCTCGCTTACGTCACCACCCTGCCCACCGACGACCCGGCAGCGCGCATGAGCGTGCTGCGCACGCTCAAATCGCTGGGCTGCGCGGTGCTGCGCGACGGCGTGTTCCTGCTGCCCGACACCCCCGCGGCGCGCCAGGGCCTGGGCAGCCTGTCCGAGCACATCGCGCGCATCAACGGCTCGGCGCACCTGCTCGCGCTCACCAGCCTGGATGAAGCGCAGTCGCAGCAATTCCGCGGCCTGTTCGACCGTACGCAGAAGTACGCCGAGCTGATCAAGACCGTCGACAGCCTGAAGACCGCTTTCGACGTCTCCGATCCGGTGTCGATCATGCATCTGCTGAACAAGCAGAAGCGCGACTTCAACATCATCAGCACGCTCGACTTCTTTCCCTCGGAGGCAAAGGAGCGCGCCGCGCGCGCACTGGAACAAGCCGAACAGGCGGTGCACGCCAGGATGTTTCCCGAAGCGCCGAAAAAGACCGGCGTGCTCGACACCACCGGCAAGCTGTATTTCCAGCGCGTCTGGGCGACGCGCAAACCCCTGTGGGCCGACCAGCTGGCATCGGCCTGGCTGATCCGGCGCTTCATCGACCCGGAGGCGAAGCTGCTGTGGCTGGAAAAGAACCAGCCATGCCCGGACAGCGCGATCGGTTTCGGCTATGGCGGCGCGGCATTCTGCAATTCCAGGGACAGGGTGACGTTCGAGGAAATGCTCGCCGGCTTCAGGCTCGACAAGAATGCCGCCCTCGTGCGCATCGGCGCGCTCATTCATGCGCTCAATGCGGGCGAGACCGGCGTGGCCGAAGCGGCGGGGGTGCAGACGCTGCTGCAGGGCGCGCTGCGCCGCACCGAGAGCGAGGACAAGCTGCTCGCCGAAACCGAGATGACCTTCGACCTGCTGTATGAGGCCTACTTCGAAGCGCCAGGCAAAGCCGGCTGAGCGCCGGCTGCGTCTACTTCTTGTCTTTCTTTTCCTTCATCTCCCGCGCAAGCTGATTGCGCAGCTCGCGCAGGCGCGCATCGACGCTGGACAGCTGGTAGAAGTCGCCGTCGCTGCTCTTCTGCGCCAGCTGCAGCTGTTCGATCGCGGCCGGCAGGCTGCCCTGCAGCGCATAGGCCTCGGCCTGCGCCTGGTGCTGCAGCAGGCGCTTGCCCAGCGCGGCATAGCCTTTTGCACGCAGCAGGAACAGGCGCGCATCGTGCGGATAATTCCTGATCTGCTCGTCCACCAGCGCCGCCGCTTCGCCGTTGCGGCCGAGGCGCTGCAGCGTTTCGATGCCGGCGTAGTTGAGCGCGCGATTGTTGGGATAGCGGGCGAGCGCCTGCTGCAGCACGCCCAGCGCCCCCTTGTCGTCCCCGCTTGCCTGCTTGATGCGCGCTGAAAGCGCGAGCAGCATCGGATGGTCGTTCGACTGCAGCAGAGGCGCGAGTTCGGCCGCGGCGCGCGCCGGCTGCGGCGCGCGCAGCAGCGCCACGGCCACGCCATAGCGCGCGGCGACCTCGTTGCTGTATTTTTTCCGATTCAGATCGTCCTGCATCTGCTTCAGCGCATCGGGCGGCTCGCCCTGATTGGCGCGCAGCTTGGCGCGCACCAGCTGGAAATCGAGGCTGTCCGGCACCTGTATGTAGGGCAGGCCCTGAATGCGGTTCTCGGCGTCGGCGATGCGCTCGCTGGTGATCGGGTGGGTGCGCAGATAGGCCGGCGCGTTGTTCTCGTACAGGCGCCCCGCCTTTTGCAGGCGCAGGAAGAAATTCGGCATGGCGCGCACGTCGAAGCCGGATTTCTCCAGCGTCTGGAAACCGATGCGGTCGGCCTCGCGCTCGAAATCGCGCGTGAACGCAATCTGCGCGGTGATCGCGCCGGCTGATCCGATTGCCGCCGCCGCCGAACCGGCCTGTGAATTGCGCGCAAGGATCGCCAGCACCAGGGCCGCGAGCGAAGCCGTGGACAGCTGCCCTTCCTTGCTCGCCATGCGCGCCATGTGGTGCTGGGTCACGTGCGCGATTTCGTGCGCCAGCACCGCCGCGAGCTCCGATTCGCTCTGCGCGTTGACGATGGTGCCGGTGTTGACGCCGATGTAGCCGCCGGGCAGCGCAAACGCATTCAGCGTGGGATCCTTCTCCAGGAAGAAGTCGAAATCCTGGCGCGCGCCCTCGCTGTTCGACACCAGGCGGTCGCCCAGCGCATTCAGGTAGGCGGTGGCCTCCGCATCGTCGTCGAAGTCCGGATCGTGCTGGCGAATGTCGCGCATGATCGATTCGCCCACGCGGCGCTCCATCTGCGGCGTGAGCGCAAGTTGCGCGGTATCGCCCAGGTCGGGCAGGCCATCGGGCAGGGCGGTCGTGGCGAACGCCAGGCACAAGGTGGGAAAAAGCGCGAGCAAGCTGCTGATACGCATGGTGATATGATACCCCGCCATGAAGCGAAGTTCCCCCGCGAAGACGAATAAACTGACGCATTTCGACACGCGCGGGCAGGCGCACATGGTCGACGTCGGCGCCAAGGCCGAGACGCGGCGCATCGCGCGCGCCTGCGGCACGATCCGCATGCAGCCGGCGACGCTGCGCCTGATCCGGGAAGGCACGGCGAAAAAGGGCGACGTCCTCGGCGTGGCGCGCCTCGCCGCGATCCAGGCGGCGAAGCGAACCGCCGAGCTGATTCCGCTGGCGCACCCGCTGGCGCTTACCCGCGTGGGTGCCGAATTCGAGCTCGACGCCGTTGCCAGCACGGTAAAGCTCACGGTCACCGTGGAAACCCTGGGTCGCACCGGCGTCGAAATGGAAGCGCTGACGGCGGTCAGCCTCGGACTCCTCACCATCTACGACATGTGCAAGGCAGTCGATCGCGGCATGCGCATCGAAGGCGTGATGCTGCTGGAAAAGCAAGGCGGCAAATCGGGGCATTACCTGGCTGCGCCAGGCTGAATCAAGATCGCGCAGCGGAAATAGGTGGTAACAAGGCTGCACAAACCCCGCCCATGGCATTCTCTATCCTGCGCAATCTGCTGAAACAGCGCAGCGCGCACTCCGTGCGCGCGCCCGGGCGGGAAGCGCTCGATGCCAGGCTGCGCGCGGCGGTCCGGCAGCAGCAGGCAGGCCGCCTGGCCGAGGCCGAGCGCGCCTACCGGGAGATATTGCGTGAGGCGCCGCAGCATCCGGTCGCCCTGCACCATCTCGGACTGATCGCAATGCAGGCGGGCGATGTCGATCTGGCGCATGAGCTGATCGGCGCTGCAATCGCCGCCGACCCCGCCGACATTCGCGCCAGGCACAGCCTCGGCCGGGTGCTGCGCGCGCTCGGCCGCGTCGATGATGAAATCGCGCTCTACCAGGCCACGCTTGCCATCGCACCGGATGCGGCGGACATCCACTCCGCGCTGTGCCTTGCCTCCTGCTTCTCCGCGCGGCGCGATGCGGCTGCGGTCTACGCCGAACACTGCGCCTGGGCGCAGCGCTTCGCGCCTGTCGTCCCGCCGCAGGTCTACGCCAATGCGCCCGATCCGCAACGGCGCCTGCGCCTGGGCTATGTCGCCTTCGACTTCGACAATGCCATCAACGGCTGCTATCTCGAAGACGTGTTCCGCCTTCACCAGCGCGCCGGCTTCGAGCTGTTCCTCTACCACAACGGAAAACGCCCGGGTCCCTGGAGCGAGCGCCTGCGCCGCCAGGCTGCGCACTGGCGCGAAATCCGCGAGCTCGACGATGCCGCCGCCGCTGCGGCGATACGCGCCGACGGCATCGACCTGCTGGTCGATCTTTCCGGCCACCTCGGCAACAATCGTCTGCGCACCTTCGCGCTGAAACCGGCGCCGGTGCAGGTGTCCTGGCTGAGCTACCCGGCGAGCACCGGCCTCGCCGCGATGGACTGGCGCATCACCGATCCATACTGCGACTCGCCCGGGCTGAGCGAGCGCTACTACACTGAAAAGCTGCAGCGCCTGCCGCATACCTACTGGTGCTATCGACCGGCAGTGAGCAGCCCGATCACGCCCCTGCCCGCGCTGAAAAACGGGTACATCACCTTCGGCAGCTACAACGGCATCGCCAAGCTGAGCGAGCCGGCGCTGGCGCTGTGGGCGCACCTGCTGCGCGCGCTGCCGCGCGCGCGCCTGTTCATCCTGACCGTGCCGCGCGGAGCGGCCGCCGAAGCGCTGCGCCAGCGCTTCGAACACCACGGAATCACGCCGGAGCGCCTCGAAATCGAAGCCGGCGTGAGCCCGGAGCGCTTCCACGAAATGTTCGCGCGCGCCGACATCGCGCTCGATCCGTTTCCCTACAACGGCGCCACCACCACGCTGGAGTCGCTGTGGAACGGCGTGCCGGTGCTCACGCTCGCGGGCGCGAGTTGCGTATCGCGCGCCGGCGTGAGCATGCTGACGAACTGCGGCCTGACGCAGCACATCGCGCAGAGCGAAGAAGAGTATCTCGCGATCGCGCAGCGGCTGGCGGCGGATTTGCCTGCGCTGCAGGCCCTGCGCGCAAGCCTGCGCGCGCGCGTGCAGGCCTCGCCGATGCTGGATGCAGCGGGTTTCACTGCCGATCTCGAAGCGGCTTACCGGGATATGTGGCGCGCCTGGTGCGGCCAGTGCCGCCGATGACTGCGCGGTGCACTGAGGTCCGGGATCAATTGCCAAGCAGCCGTTCGCGCGAAAAGCCTGTTGCACGGCGGCTTTGCAATTCGCGCTACGGCGACCAGCGCGCCGAAAAAATCGCGTCGCGCAGTCGCAATCTCGGCCACCGCCATCAGGACTTCAGTGTTGCGCGGATACTTGACCCGCACCTGCTCGATAAACGCCCTGGCGTCATCCAGTTTGCCGGCATCGGCAAGCGTGAGCGCCAGGCCGATCTGCGGCTCGACGCGCTCGGGAAAGCGCGCTATCGCCTCCCGATACAAGCCATCGGCCAGTTCGTACGATTGCTGGCGGCGCGCCGAGTTTGCAAGACCTTCGATCACATAGGCCGGCGCCGTCCCGCGGTCGATTGCGCCGAGCAGTTCGAGCGCCTTCGCATGCTCCCCCGCCCACCCCAGCACGACCGCATAGTCGCCGCGGAAATCCTGCCGCTGCGGGAACCGGCGCACCAGCTCGCCGAGCACGCCGAGCGCCTCGACCGTGCGGCCGGCGCGTGCATCGTCGATCGCCGTGCGATGGAGAACGTTCGCGGCGCCGGCGTCGATCGCCGCAGGCTCCGCCGAATGGACCGGGGATCCTGCGCAAGCGATCAATGCAAAAAGGGCCGACAGTAAGCATCGGATGTGCGACAACGGGTGCTCCGGGAAAATTCCTCGGTTCGTTCGGAGGCGACTATACCGATGCGCGCACGGCGGTTCCGTTCGTTACCGTAGAAAATCGGCGGGGTTCTCGCATCGGGCGCCACCTGGCAGCTCGATCATGGGCAGAGAGCGCCAAGCCCAATTGCGGGCGCGCAAGAGTGAGGGACGAGCCCGTGAGCGAACGTTTCTCGGTGCCGAATTGCCTCAGGGAAGCGAGTTGTGCGTCCCGTCGCAGAAAGGCGCGCCCTTCGTCTTCTTGCAGCCACACAGGTAATAGGTGTCCGCCTTGGTTAGCGTGAATTTCACAGGCGTGATATCTGTACTCTTGTGCGAGCCGTCGCACATGGGCTGCTTGCTGGAGAGGCCACAGGCGCACCAGTAGTAATCACCTGGCGCCAATTCAACCGCGTAGGGGGATCCTTGGGCGCATACGGGTTCGGTCACGATGCCGTCCTTTCACATCTGAAGATGGAAAAACATGGGCTTGGGCTACCAGTTCTCGCCCAGTATTTCGAAATACGACTGCGGATGTATACACGCCGGGCACAGCTTCGGGGCTTCCGGCCCTTCATGCAGGTAGCCGCAGTTGCGGCAGCGCCAGGTCACCGTCCCGTTTCGCTTGAACACGCGTCCTTCCTCGATGTTCTTCGCCAAATCGCGGTAGCGCTTCTCGTGCTGCTTCTCCGCGATGGAGATGCGCTCAAACGCGAGCGCCACATCCTTGAATCCTTCCTCGCGCGCCACTTTGGCGAAATCCGCGTACAGGCTTGTCCATTCGTGTTCTTCGCCGGCGGCTGCGGCCTTCAGGTTCTCAAGCGTCGTGCCGACTGCTCCTGCTGGAAACGTTGCGGTGATTTCGACGTCCCCACCCTCAAGAAAATTGAAGAAGCGTTGGGCGTGCTCCTTTTCCTGCGCTGCGGTCTCTTCGAAGATGTCCGCGATTTGCATCAGCCCTTCCGTTCGTGCGGCACCCGCAAAGTACGTGTACCTGTTCCTCGCCTGCGATTCGCCGGCAAAGGCCGCGAGCAGGTTTTTTTCGGTGCGTGTCCGCTTCAGATTTGCTGCCATGTCCCACCTCGGTCAGTCGTTGCTCATGCACCTTTGTATCAGGACTGTTTCAGGAGGCTGTTGATTTTTGTCATGAGCTAGTACTTGGGCATGCGCTATCCCATACCCGCTCCGTTCGGAGTCAGCCGCGGCCAAGGCCGGGAAACGGACCGTTGCGGTGGTGGGCATCGGCGTCCGCAGCCGACCGGCTCCGGCGGCGGCTCAGCTTGAATTGAGAACGTAGAGAAAAGGAAGGACTCTGAGCAAGCCTCGGCAACGCCGTACGATCGAGGACAGTCCGCCGATTCAACGATTCCTGGCCCCAACACAACCGGAATTCAGGGCAGCGACTTCAGGTACAGCTCGCGCGCAAGCTCCAACAGTTCGTTCCCGCCGGCATCGTGGCGGCGATACAGCAACTCGGCCACAGGCCGCAGCAGATTGCGCTTGGACACGCTGTCGGCGGCCTCTTCGCGCACGCGCACCTCGGTGGTCATTTCCGCGATCTGCTGCATATCGGCGCGCTGCGTCAGACGCAGCAGCAGGTCCCAGTCCTCGGCGCAGGACATGGTTTCATCGAAATTGCCGCACAGCTCGAAGCATTCCCGGCGCACCGCCCAGTTGTCGATCGGCATGCAGTTGCGCACCAGCAGCAGCGCGCGCGAATAGCGGTACCAGGGCGAGGCCGGGCCGCGCTTCACGTCGATGCGCCTGCCTTCGTCCAGACGCTCCCACACCGCTTCGGCGCGCGTATAGCCCAGCGCCGCGCCGGAGGACTGCAGACCGGCGACCAGCTGCGCCAGATGATCGGGCTTGTAGCGGTCGTCGTCATCCAGGAACGCGACGATGTCGCCGCGCGCGGCGGCGATGCCGCGGTTGCGCGCGCGCGCCTGCCCCGCCGGCTGCGCCGCCTGGATCAGGCTGAAGCGCGCCGCCGCAGGCAGCGCGCGCAGCACCTCCGCCACATCCGCGCCGCCGTCGTTGACGACGATCGCCTCCCAGTTGCGGTAGTCCTGCGCGCACACCGACTCGAGCGCGTCGCGCAGCATCGCCACTCGGTCGCGCGTCGGCACCACCACGCTCACCAGCGGCGTCGCGGGCAGCGGCGGCAGCGCCAGGCGCTGCCTGGCGTCGGCGCAATGTTCGTCCTGCAGCAGCTGCAGCGCTACGTCAAGCAGCATCGGCTCCAGCCCGGGGATGTCCGCCGCCAGCGCGCGCGCCGCGCGAAAGCTCGGCACGGACTCGCGCAGCCGGTTTTGGTATACCAGCGACAGCGCGACGTTGAAATGCGCCTCGTGCATGTGCGGGCGCAGCCGCGCGGCATGGCGGAACGCCTGCTCCGCCCCAGCGTGGCGCTCGAGCATGCCCTGCGCCTGCCCCGAGGCGAACCAGGCGTCGGCGTCCTCCGGGCTGCGCGCGAGCAGCGCTTCGATTTCGGCCAGCGCCGCTTCGGCCCGGCCCTCGCGCAGCAGCGCCTGCGCGCGCTCCAGCGCCTGCGCTCCCGGCCCGGTCGCGCTCAGCATGCGCCGAGAAAAGCCTGCAGGTCTGCGCGCGCCAGCGTGACGTCGCATTCGGCCAGCCGCGCGTGCGTAGCGTAGTCCGGCTGCGCCATCAGGTAGGTGAAATCGTGGCCGAGCGGCGCCGACACGTAATAGTGGCGCAGCTGGTACAGGCCGCGCGCCATGATGATGCCGACCTTGGCATGTGCGGGCGCCATGAACAGATTGGCCATGGCGGCGCTGTCGACGCCGAGTATGAATTCGGCGCGCTGAAACAGCGCCAGCTGCGCGGCCGCGCTCATCGCCTGCGCATCCACCGCGACGAAGCCGTGCTGCTCCAGCAGGGGCAGCAATTCGGCCTCGTTGGCAAGCCTGCGCGTGGCCGCGCCCGCGCGCGTGAGATAGATGCGCCGCGGCCCATCGGCGGCGGGTGCGACGCGCGCCGCGAGTTCGCGCCGCAGGTGCTGGATCGCCATCGGCGAAATGAACTGGCCGACCGACACCATCGAGGCGGCGTTGAGTTCGCGGCATTCGAGCACTGCGCCGCGCGGGACTTCGATGCGCCGCCCGGCGCCGTAGCCGAGCAGCTCCAGCAGCTCGCGCTGCAGCGGATTCAGCTCCGCCTGGACGATCAGCGGCAGTTCGCGCAGCTCCGGCTGCTGCTCGATCGCCCACAGGCGCGCGAGCGATTCGAACACCCATTCGAAATGGCTGCTGCCGGCGCCCAGCCAGATGCAGGGCCGGTCCTGCGCAAGGCGCCGATCGGGCAGCGCCAGCAGCAGGCGGCCGTCGTCGGCGCAATGCCGGATCGCGCCGTCCTCGCGCAGCACATATTGCTCCGGAAAGCGCACGTAGCCCTCGAGGAACAGGCGGCCGTCGGACGACAGCAGCAGCAGGTCCTGCGGCAGCACGCGCACCTCGCGCAGGCGCGCGAGGGATATTTCCAGCGCAAACGGCTTGGGCAGGATGAAATGCTGCAATTCGTCTGCCGGCAGCGCCTTGAGCTGCGGCAGGTTCAGCCATTGCGGCCGCGCCAGGCGCGTATATCGACAGTTGTTGGCGGCGCACCAGGCTTCCATCAGCCCGGGCCGCGCGCGCGCCGCGCGCAGCACGCTGCCGTCCTCCGGCGCCGGCGCCAGGCCCAGCGCCCGGTCGAGCCGAACCAGTGCGGCGCGCTCGCGGCACAGTTCGAAACCCGCCTTGGCCGCCAGATAGGCCGCATCGCGGTAATCCGGCTTCAGCTGCAAGGCCGCGTCGGCGCTGTGCAGCGCGGCCTCGACCTCGCCCAGGGCCAGCTGCGCGCGCGCGAGCAGGAAATGCGCCTCGGCGTGCGCCGGTTCCAGTTGCAGCGCCATTCGCAAGTGCCCGGCGGCGAGCGCGGGCTCGTCCGCCTCCAGCCGGATCTGCCCGAGATGGAAATGCGCCTTGGGAAAATCGGAGCGCAGCTGCAATGCGATCTCCAGGTGAGCCACTGCCGGCTGCGGCAATCCCTGGTCCAGCAGCACCATCGCGTAGTTGAAATGCGCGGGCGCGTATTCAGGGTCCAGCGCGATCGCCCAGGAGATATGCCGCGCCGCCGGCTCGAGCTCGCCCAGCGCGCGGAAGGCGACGCCGCAGTTGGTGTGGATCGGCGCCGTGCGCGCGCCGCCCGCGATCGCCATTTGGATCAGGGTCACGGCCTCGCGAAAGCGGCCGCGCTGGTGCGCAATGACGCCGAGCAGGTGCAATGCCGCCTGGTGGCCCGGATGCTCGCGCAGCACCTCGCGGTACAGGGCCTCGGCCGCATCCAGCTTGCCCTCGTTGTGCAGGCGCAGCGCGCGCTCCTGCTTTTGCTCGGTGCTCTCCGGGTCCATCAAGGCGCCAATGTGCGGAACTAAGGCATCGATTATAGCAACGCGCACTGCGCTGCCAGGCGCTGCCGCGCGCGCGGTGGCTCAGGCACCGGAGCCGCGGCGTTTGCGCGCGGACAGCATGCCACGCCAGCCGCTCGCGCGCGCGGGTTCCTGCTGCGCCGCGAGGAATCTTTGCCATTGGAGGTCGGCGCGGTCCTGCGCGTATTCGATCAGGCGCTGCTTCAGTGCGGCGTCCCGCGCCGGTACGCAAAAGATCACGTCGTCGACGATCTGGATGAACCAGCGGCTGCTGGTGCCAGGCAGCGCATGCAGGATGTCCGCGATAGTGGGCCAGGCCGAAGGCTGGTACGGCCGCGGCGGCGCGCCGAGAAACAGGCGCGCGTCGTCGATCAGGATGAGGTCGCGCTCGCGCCCCGACAAGCAGGCGAGTTCGCCCAGCAGCGGGCACTCGTCGTCGGCGCCGGCCGGGCCCTCGCCCGACCAGTGGCCGTCGAGCCAGAACAGCGCAGCGCGCGCGCCCAGTTCCGCGAGCACGCCGGGCAGGACGGCACGCGAGTCACCGTGCAGCGGCTTCACGCCGGGAAGCTGCGCCAGGCCCTCTTCGTGCAGCGCAAACAGCGCGTCCGATTTCTCGATGGTGTACACGGCATCGAAATGCTTCGACGCCCATAGCGCGCTGCGGCCCTGAAACGTGCCGGTTTCGACGAATACCGATGCGTGGGCCAGCCTGGCCAGTTCCAGCGCTATCCCGCCCGGCAGCCCCGCTGTCACTGATCCCATAAATGGATTTTAGCCTGCGCCTGCTATAAACTACAGCGGCATCTGCGCACAGGGAGTTTCGATTCTGCAATCGACGAGCCGGTCCGAACGATCCCGCAGGCGCGACCCCTGCAGTGCGAGCATCCCGACGCGCCCCGCTCCCGCCACGGCCTGATGGTCATCGTTCAAATCACCGGCGGACTGGGCAATCAGCTGTTCATGTATGCGGCGGCACGGCGCCTGGCCCTGCATCATCGCACCGCGCTCAAGCTCGACATTTCCGCGTTCGAGTCCTATCCGCTGCGCCGTTACCTGCTCGACCGCTACTGTATCGCCCAGGATGTCGCCACGCCCGATGAATGCGCCGAGCTGAAAGCCCGCGCGCTGGCGCAGGCATCGCCGCGCTTCGGCATGCGCAGCCTGTTCCGCCGCCGCGCGCAGGCAGCCGTGTTCAGCGCCGACGACAGCCTCGCCGGCACATGGCTGCCGGAAATACTGCGCACGCCCGCGGACGTCTATCTGCAGGGTTACTGGCAATCCGAGCAATACTTCAAACCGGTGGAGCAGCTGATCCGCGACGAGCTGCGCCTGAAACGGGAACTGGCCGGTGAAAATCTCGCGCTGGCGCAGAAGATCGGCGCGGTCGAGGCGGTCAGCGTGCATGTGCGCCGCGGCGACTACGCGAGCAATCCGCAACTGGGCACGATGCTCGGCCTGCTGCCGCCCGAGTACTATCAGCGCGCGAGCCGAGCCATTGCCGAAGCGCATCCTTCGGCGCGCTTCTTCGTGTTCTCCGACGACCCGGACTGGGCCCGGCACAATCTGCGCCTCGAGCACCCGGTGCATTTCGTCGCGCACAACGGGCCCGAGGCGCCGCATGAAGACCTGCGCCTGATGAGCCGGTGCCGGCATCACATCGTCGCCAACAGTTCGCTCAGCTGGTGGGGCGCATGGCTGTGCGCGAATACGGAAAAAATCGTAGTCGCGCCGGCGCAATGGTTTCAGCGGCTGCCGATGCCCGACCTCGTTCCACAAGGCTGGCTGCGGCTTTGATGCCGCGACGCGCGCGCCGGCGTGACATCCTCCTGTCGTAACATCGTCCTTGGTCGGCACAGGCGAATACCGCTAGAATCGGATCATCGCTGTTTCTTTCGGATAGATCTGCCATGAGCCAGCCGCAAGCCGGCATCCCGCTGTTCAAGGTGTTCATGGCGCCGGAAGATGCGCTGCTGCCGCGCTTGCGCGAAGTGTTCTACAG
>JAANCK010456191.1_pt1 | contig 15659 bp, 29 predicted proteins | sample 7277841 | NCBI WGS metagenome assembly JAANCK01 (sample SAMN14222788, study PRJNA588281) | permafrost metagenome | isolation source: Arctic cryosol methane SIP | place: Canada:Nunavut | collected 2015-07 | reverse complement strand
GGTCACGCCGTAGGCGTCGGCCGGCCCGGAAGGCCGCAGGGCGAGCCACAGGCCCACGAGCAGGGTCACGGGCGCGAGGGGCAGCGCCAGCCGCCAGGCGGCGGCGGGACGCTCCCGGTACCACCGCACCGCGGCGTGGATCCCATACGCGATGAGCAGCGCCACGCTCGCGGCGCGCGTGAGGTAGGCGCAGGCGAGGAGCACCCCGAACACGAGCCACTGCCCGGTCTTGCCGGGTCGCGCCTCGAGGCGCGCGGCGTAGTACGCGAGCGCCGCCATGGAAACGAGGAGGAACAGGGGCTCGCTCAGGATCCCCTTCATGCCGATCCACGCGTTGGGCGTGAAGACGAAGAGCGCGGCCACCACGACGCCGCCCGCCTCGCTCGCCAGCTCTCGCGCGGCGAAGCGCCACACCGGCACGAGGGCGGCGAGCGCGAGCCCGGCCACCACGAGGTGGGCGGCGAGCAGGTCGCGGCTCGCGCCGGTCCAGGCGAGGACGAGGGGAAAGAGCGGCGGGAAATTCGCCCTCCACGGCACCCAGGGATCGGCGAGCGCGTCGCCGCCGGGAGCGAAGTGGCGGGCGAGGGTGAGGTAGCTCACGCTGTCGTCGCCGATCGTGGCGATGCCGTGCTGCCAGGCGAAGGCGAACATCGCGGGCGCCACGAGGATCAGCAGGCACGCGAAGAGGAATCGGGCGCTCAAAGAAAAAGGCCGACGCGAGGTCGGCCTTTCCATCCCGGGAGCCGAGGACATCAGGCGGCCTTCGCGTCCTTCCGGGGAGCTTCCTCGGGGGCCTGCGGGCGGTCCACCAGCTCGACCAGCGCCATGGGCGCGTTGTCGCCCTGGCGGAAGCCGAACTTGAGGATGCGCAGGTAACCGCCGTTGCGCGCCTTGTAGCGCGGGCCCAGCTCGTCGAAGAGCTTGACCACCGTGTCGCGGTCGCGCAGGCGGTCGAAGGCGAGCCGCTTGTTGGCGAGCGTCGGGTTCTTGCCCAGGGTGATGATGGGCTCGGCCACGCGGCGCAGTTCCTTCGCCTTCGGCAGCGTGGTCTTGATGGCCTCGTGCTGGAGCAGCGAGACGGTCATGTTGCGCAGCATCGCGAGGCGATGGCTGCTGGTCTTGTTGAGCTTGCGAAGCCCGTGACGGTGGCGCATGGTTGCTTTCCTTTCACTCTCTTGGCTTATTCAGCCTTATTGGTATTGTGGTTTTGGAAAGGGAGAAGGCTTACCCTCTCCCAGGTGGGCGGGGGAACATCACTTCGTGAGGCCCGCCACCGGCCAGTTCTCCAGCTTCATGCCGAGGGTGAGGCCCTTGGAGGCGAGCACTTCCTTGATCTCGTTCAGCGATTTGCGGCCGAGGTTGGGGGTCTTCAGCAGCTCGTTCTCGGTGCGCTGGATCAGGTCGCCGATGTAGTAGATGTTCTCGGCCTTGAGGCAGTTGGCCGAGCGCACCGTGAGCTCCAGGTCGTCGACGGGCTGCAGCAGGATCGGATCGACCTGCGGCTGGGCGCTCTCGACGCGCTCCTCGCTCGTGGACTGCAGGGAGGCGAACACGGAGAGCTGGTCGACGAGCACGCTCGCGGAATAGCGCACCGCTTCCTCCGGCTCGATCACGCCGTTGGTCTCGATGTCGATCACCAGGCGGTCCAGGTCCGTCCTCTGCTCGACCCGCGCGCTCTCCACCTGGTAGCTCACCCGGCGCACCGGCGAGAACGAGGCGTCGAGCAGGATCGAGCCGATGGTGCGCGTGTCGTCCTGGCGGCGGGAAGTGGCCGGAACGTATCCGCGCCCCTTCTCGATCTTGATCGTCATGTCGATCTTGCCGCCCTGGGTGAGGTGCGCGATCACGTGGTCGGGATTGATGATCTCGACGTCGTGGGTCTGCTCGATGTCGGCGGCGGTCACCGGCCCGGCGGCGGCCTTCTTCAGCTTCAAGGTGGCCTCGGCGCGGTTGTGCAGCTTCATCACCACGCCCTTCAGGTTCAGGATGACGTCGACCACGTCCTCCTGCACGCCTTCGATGGTGGAATACTCGTGCAGCACGCCCGCGATCTTCACTTCCGTCGCGGCGTAGCCGGGCATCGAGGAAAGCAGGATGCGGCGCAGCGCGTTGCCGAGCGTGTGGCCGTAGCCGCGCTCGAAGGGCTCCATGATAACTTTCGCGTGGGTGGGCGTGAGGTTCTGGACGTCGATGATGCGGGGCTTCAGGAAATTCGTGGCGGTGCTTTGCATTCGGGGGTACCTCTGCCAGATGCGTTTGAGGAAGCGAGCTCCAGCGTTTGCTTCGAGTCCTGCCGGTTACTTCGAGTAAAGCTCGACCACCAGCTGTTCGTTCACGTCGGAGGCGAACTCCGCGCGGTCGGGCAGTTGCTTGAACGTGCCCTTGAAGTTCTTGGAATCGACCTCGACCCAGCTCGGGAAGCCGTTCTGCTCCGCGAGGTCGAGGGATGCCTTGATGCGAAGCTGTCCGCGCGACTTCTCGCGCACGGACACGGTGTCGGTCGCGCGCACCAGGTACGAGGGGATGTTCACGGACTTGCCGTTCACCTCGATCGACTTGTGGGACACGAGCTGGCGGGCCTCGGCGCGCGTGGACGCGAAGCCCATGCGGTAGACGACGTTGTCCAGGCGGCTCTCCAGCATCTGGAGCAGCACCTCGCCCGTGGCGCCGCGCTTGGTGATCGCCTTGTCGAAGTAGTTGCGGAACTGGCGCTCGAGCACGCCGTACATGCGGCGGATCTTCTGCTTCTCGCGCAGCTGCGTGCCGTACTCCGAGATGCGGGTGGACTTGGCGCCGTGCTGTCCGGGGCGCGAGTCCAGCTTGCACTTCGTGTCGAGCGAGCGGCGCGCGCTCTTCAGGAAGAGGTCGGTGCCTTCCCGCCGCGAGAGCTTGCACTTGGGTCCGGTATAGCGTGCCACGGTGTTCTCCTAATGATCTCTGTACTGGTGGGGCGCCCGGGTGCCGGGCGCTCCCCGTTGCGTCACATCCGACGGCGCTTGGGAGGCCGGCATCCGTTGTGCGGCACGGGCGTTACGTCCGCGATCGAGATGATCTTGAGCCCCAGCGCGTTCAGGGCGCGCACGGCGGACTCGCGCCCCGGGCCCGGGCCCTTGATGCGCACCTCGAGGTTCTTCACCCCGTGCTCCTGGGCGGCGCGCCCGGCGGACTCGGCGGCCACCTGGGCCGCGAACGGGGTGGACTTGCGCGAGCCCTTGAAGCCCGCGGCCCCGGAGGTCGCCCAGGAAAGCGCGTTGCCCTGGCGGTCGGTGATGGTGATGATGGTGTTGTTGAACGACGCGTGCACGTGGGCGATGCCCTCGGAGACGACTTTCTTCACCTTCTTGCGGACGCGCGTCGCGGCGGGTGCCTTGGCCATGGGATTGCTTCCTTTTCTCGGTTAGGCGGTGGCGGACTTGGACAGCCGCACGGCCTTCCGCGGACCCTTGCGGGTGCGGGCGTTGGTGCGGGTGCGCTGGCCGCGCACGGGCAGCCCCTTCTTGTGGCGCACGCCGCGGTAGCAGCCCAGGTCCATCAGCCGCTTGATGTTCATCGACGTCTCGCGGCGCAGGTCGCCTTCCACCGTGAACTTGGCCACCTGCTCGCGCAGCTTGTCCATCTCGGCGTCGGTCAGGTCCTTGATCTTGGCCGACTGGCGCACGCCGACCGTGTCGCAGATCTGGCGCGCGCGCGAGCGTCCGATGCCGAAGATCGCGGTGAGCGCGATCGCGGCGTGCTGGTGGTTCGGGATGTTGATTCCTGCAATACGGGCCATGGTTGTCCTCGGGGTTGCGTCGTGGCGGCGACAGCGCTTCAGCCCTGGCGCTGCTTGTGGCGCGGGTCGGTGCAGATCACGCGCACCACGCGCTTGCGCCGCACGATCTTGCACTTGCGGCAGATTTTCTTGACGGAAGCCTGCACTCGCATCGTCGTTCTCCTTACTTGGCGCGGAAGGTGATCCGCGCCTTGGTCAAATCGTAGGGTGTGAGCTCCACGGTCACCTTGTCGCCGGGAAGGATGCGGATGTAGTGCATGCGCATCTTCCCGGAGATGTGTCCCAGGACCACGTGCCCGTTCTCGAGCTTCACCCTGAACATCGCGTTGGGGAGCGTCTCGACGATCTCCCCCTGCATCTGGATCGTTTCTTCCTTGGCCATCGTCAACGCACCGGCAGGCCCGAGCCGCCCTTGAAGTTCGCCTTCTTGAGCAGGCTCTCGTACTGGTGCGACATGAGGTAGGCCTGGAGCTGCGCCATGAAATCCATGGTGACGACCACCACGATCAGCAGCGAAGTGCCGCCGAAGTAGAACGGCACGTTGTACTGGGAATGCATGAACTCGGGCACCAGGCACACGAGCGTGATGTAGATCGCGCCGATCAGCGTCAGGCGCGTGAGGATCTTGTCGATGTAGCGCGCGGTCTGGTCGCCAGGGCGTATCCCGGGCACGAAGGCCCCGCTCTTCTTCAGGTTGTCGGCCGTCTCCTTCGAGTTGAAGACGAGCGCGGTGTAGAAGAAGCAGAAGAAGATGATCGCCGAGGCGTAGAGCAGGATGTAGAGCGCCTGCCCGGGCGAGAGCGCGGCCGACACGTCCTTCAGCCACGTCATGTGCTCGTTGGAGCCGAACCAGCTCGCGAGCGTGGCGGGGAACAGGATGATCGACGAGGCGAAGATCGGCGGGATCACGCCCGACATGTTGAGCTTGAGCGGCAGGAACGAGCTCTGGCCGCCGTAGAGCCGGTTGCCGACCTGGCGCTTCGCGTAGTTCACCAGGATGCGCCGCTGGCCCTTCTCGATGAACACCACCACGGCGGTCACCCCGGCCACGATGGCGAAGATGAGCAGCGCGATGAACACCGACATGGCCCCGGAGCGCACCAGCTCGAGGGTGCCCGCGATCGCGTGGGGAAGTCCCGCCACGATGCCCCCGAAGATGATCATCGAGATGCCGTTGCCGATCCCGCGCTCGGTGATCTGCTCGCCCAGCCACATGAGGAACATCGTGCCGGTCATGAGCGTCACCACGGTGGTGAAGCGGAACGCGAGGCCCGGGTCGAGCACGAGGCCGCGCTGGGACTCGAGCGCGATCGAGATACCCAGCGCCTGGAAGAGCGAGAGCACCACCGTGCCGTAGCGCGTGTACTGGGTGATCTTGCGCCGCCCCGCCTCCCCCTCCTTCTTGAGGGCTTCCAGCTGCGGCGAGACCACCGTCAGCAGCTGCATGATGATCGAGGCCGAGATGTAGGGCATGATCCCCAGGGCGAAGATCGTGAAGCGCGAAAGCGCCCCTCCCGAGAACATGTTGAACATGTCCAGGATTCCGCCCCGGTTCTGGTTGAAGAGCTTCGCCAGCTCGGCCGGGTCGATGCCCGGCACCGGGATGTGCGCGCCCACGCGGTAGACGACGAGCGCGCCCGCCAGGAACCACAGGCGGCGCTTCAGGTCGCCGAGCTTGCCGAGGGTCGCGAAGGGATTGGACGACAATGCAGGGGTCTCCGGTACTTACCTGGCCGCGGGCTTGGCCGCGGATTTGGCTGCGGGCTTGCCCGAGGATTTGCCCGCTTTCGCCACGAGCTTGTCCAGGACGGGCGCGGCCACCATCTCGGCCACGCTGCCGCCGGCCTGCTCGATCGCCGCCCGGGCGCCCTTGCTGGCCCCCAGGCCCGACACCTTGAACGCCTTGGACACCGCGCCGGCGAGAATGATCTTGGCGCGCTCGACCCCTGCGGACACGAGTCCGGCCTTCTTGAGGCTCGCGAGGTCGATCGCTTCGCCCTCGACCTTGGCCAAGTCGCCGGAGCGCACCTCGGCCGCCTTCGTGATCGTCACCGCGAGGAAGCCCCGCTTGGGAAGCCGGCGCTGCAGCGGCATCTGGCCGCCCTCGAAACCCACCTTGTGGAAGCCGCCCGCGCGCGATTTCTGTCCCTTGTGGCCGCGGCCCGCGGTCTTGCCCAGCCCCGAGCCGATGCCGCGCCCGACGCGCTTCGGGTTCTTCTTCGAGCCGGCGGCCGGCTTGATGGTGTTGAGTTCCATGGTCCCTTATTCCTCGACCTTCACCAGGTAGCTCACCTGGTTGATCATTCCGCGGATCGCGGGCGTATCGGCCACGTGCACCGAGTGCTCGCGGTGCTTGAGCCCCAGGCCCTTCACCGACTCGCGATGCTTGTGGATCGTGCCGCGCAAGCCCTTCACGAGCGTGACCTTGATCGTCTTGGCGGAACCGGCCGGCTTCTTCTGGTCTGCAGACATGACTCGATCCTCAGGCGATCTCTTCGACCTTCTTGCCGCGCTTGGCCGCGATCTCCGACGGGCGGCGCTGCTGGCCGAGTCCGTCGAGGGTCGCGCGCACGACGTTGTAGGGATTGGTCGAGCCGTGGCACTTGGCGGAGATGTTGGTCACTCCCATCACCTCGAAGACCGCGCGCATGGCGCCGCCCGCCTTGATGCCGTTGCCCTCGACCGCGGGCTTCATCATCACCCGCGTGGCCCCGTGGCGGCCGAGCACGTCGTGGTGGATCGTCCCGCTCTTCAGGGGGATCTTCACCATGTTGCGCCGGGCCTGTTCCATCGCCTTCTGAACGGCCACCGGCACCTCGCGCGCCTTGCCCTTGCCCATGCCGATCGAGCCGTCGCCGTCGCCCACCACCGTGAGGGCGGCAAAGCCCAGGATGCGTCCGCCCTTCACCACCTTGGTGACGCGGTTCACCGAGATCATCTTCTCGCGCAGGCCGTCGCTCTTGTCGTCGGAGCCGCCGCGGTGGTCCATTTTCGCCATGTCGCCGTCCTTAGAACTTGAGTCCGCCCTCGCGGGCGGCTTCGGCCAGCGCTTTCACGCGGCCGTGGTAGCTGAAGCCGGCGCGGTCGAAGGCCACCTGGGTCACGCCCGCGGCCTTCGCCTTCTCGGCGATCCTCTTGCCCACCTCGGCGGCGGCGTCCTTCTTGCCCCCGTTGGGGTGCGTCGCGCGCACTTCCTTCTCGAGCGTCGAGGCGCATGCGATCACCTTGCCGCCCGTCGCATCGATCACCTGGGCGTAGATGTGCTGGTTGGTGCGGTGCACCGTGAGGCGCACCGCTTCCTGCCGGCCGATGCGCACGCGCGTCTTGGCGGCACGGCGCTGTCTCGAAACTTTCTTGTCCATGTCCTAGATCCCCTGCTAGCGGAGTTGAGCGGCGGCTTGCTGTCCGCTCCAACGATCGCGCTGCTTGCGGAGTTGAGCGGCGGCTTGCCGTCCGCTCCAACGATCGCCCCGCTGCCCGATCTTCGTATTCATCATCACTTCTTCTTCGTTTCTTTGAGCGCAACCTGCTCGCCCGTGTAGCGCACGCCCTTGCCCTTGTAGGGCTCGGGCCCCTTGTAGGCGCGGATCTCGGCGGCGACCTGGCCCACCCTCTGGCGATCCACGCCCTTGATCACGATCTCGGTCTGCGTGGGGGTCTCGGCCTTCACGCCGTCGGGCAGCGCGTGCACGATCGGATGCGAGAATCCCAGCGTGAGGTTCACCTTGTTGCCCTGGGCCTGGGCGCGGTAGCCCACGCCCACCAGCGACAGGCGTTTCTCGAAGCCCTGCTTCACGCCGTGCACCATGTTGGCGACGATGGCGCGCATCGTGCCGGAAAGCGCGTTGGCTTCCTTGCTCTCGTTGGCCGCGGCGAAGGTGACCTTGTCGCCGTCGCGCTTGACGACGACGTCGCGCGCGATCGACTGCGTGAGGGTGCCCAGGGGGCCCTTCACCGTGAGCTCGGAGGCGCCCAGGGTGACCTCGACCTTATCGGGGATCACGACGGGGTACTTGGCGATTCGGGACATGTCGCTTTCCTTTAGACCACGATGCAGAGCACTTCGCCGCCGATGCCCGTCTCGCGGGCGCGCCGGTCCGTCATCACGCCCCGGGACGTGGACACGATGGCGACTCCCAGGCCGTTCATCACCTGGGGGATGTCCTCGCGCCCCTTGTAGATGCGCAGTCCCGGGCGTGAGACTCGCTCGATCTTCTCGATCACGGGCTTGCCGGCGTAGTACTTGAGCCCGATCTCGATCACGGGCTTGCCGTCCATGTCGCGCTGCGCGAAGTCCTCGATGTAGCCCTCGTCCTTGAGGACCTGGGCGATGGCGTGCTTCACCTTCGATGCCGGCACCATCACGCTCACCTTTTCCGTAGCCTGGGCGTTGCGGATGCGGGTCAGCATGTCGGCGATGGGGTCACTCATGCTCATGTATGGGCTCCTACCAGCTCGCCTTGATCATTCCGGGGATTTCGCCGCGCATCGCAATCTCGCGGATCTTGTTGCGCGCGAGGCCGAACTTGCGGAACGTGCCGCGGGGCCGTCCCGTGATGGCGCAGCGGTTGCGCAGGCGCACGGGGGAGGCGTCGCGGGGCATCGCCTGGATCTTCGCGCGCGCCTCGTCGCGGGCATCGTCCGTGGCCTTCGGGTCGCGGATGATCGAATTGAACTGCTTTCTCTTCTCGGCGTACTTCTTCACCATGGCTTCGCGTTTCGCCTGGCGGTTGATGACGGCAAGCTTGGCCATTACGCAGCCCTCTCAGTCCTGAACGGGAACCGGAACGCGGCGAGGAGCGCCTTGGCTTCCTCGTCGGATCTCGCGGTGGTGGTGATGGAAATGTTCAAACCCCGCAGCGCGTCGACCTTGTCGTACTCGATCTCGGGGAAGATGATCTGTTCCTTGATGCCCATGTTGTAGTTGCCGCGGCCGTCGAAGGCCCTTCCCGACACGCCGCGGAAGTCGCGCACGCGCGGCAGCGCGATGGTGACCAGGCGGTCGAGGAACTCGTACATCCTGCGATTGCGCAGCGTCACCATCGTTCCCACGGGATAGCCGGTGCGGATCTTGAAGCCGGCGATCGACTTCTTCGACTTGGTCACCACCGGCTTCTGGCCCGCGATCTTCTGCAGGTCGCCCCCGGCGTTCTCGAGGATCTTCTTGTCGGCGACCGCCTCGCCCACGCCCATGTTGAGCGTGATCTTGGTGACTCGCGGCACCTGCATCTGGGTCTTGTAGCCGAACTTCTTCATGAGCGCCGGCACGATCGCGTCGCGGTACTGCACCTGCAGGCGCGGGGGCTGCGTGGGCGCGGCCTCCTTTGCGGCGGGCTTGTCGCCCTTCGCCTGCTTGGGCGCCTTCGATACCTTCGCGGGCTTCGCGTCGGCCGCCGGGGGCTTGCCGCCCCCCTGCTTCGCCTTCGCGCCCTTCGCGTCCTTGTCCGGTTTCTGGTCTTTGGTAGCCATGATCTGGTCTCTCGGGCCCTAGCCTCAAACGTCCACGACTTCGCCGTTGGACTTGAAAAAGCGCACCTTGCGCGGTGCGGCCGCGCCCTGCGCCTCGAGGAACTTGAATCCCACGCGGTCGCCCTTGCCCGTGGCGGGATTCAGTAGCATCACGTTCGACAGATGCACCGGCATCTCCTTGTCCACGATGCCCCCGGTCTGGCCCTTCATCGGGTTCGGCCGGGTGTGCTTCTTCATGCGGTTCACGCCTTCGACGAGGACCTTGCCCGACACCAGCACGCGCAGCACCGTGCCGCGCTTGCCCTTGTCCCTGCCGGTGGTGACGACCACCTGGTCGCCCTTTCGGATTTTCTGCATGGGAACTCCGCTAGCGCACCCGGCCCTTCCGGGGCCGGCCGCGCGAATATCCAGTCACAATACTTCGGGTGCCAGCGACACGATCTTCATGAATCGCTCGGTGCGCAGCTCCCGCGTCACCGGCCCGAAGATGCGCGTGCCGATCGGCTCGAGCTTGGGATTCAGGAGCACGGCGGCGTTGGTGTCGAACTTGATGACGGAGCCGTCCGCACGGCGCACGCCATGGGCCGTGCGCACGACCACCGCGCTGTAGACCTCGCCCTTCTTCACCCGCCCGCGGGGGGCAGCGCTCTTCACGCTGACCTTGATGATGTCCCCGATGCCCGCATAGCGCCGCTTGGAGCCGCCGAGCACCTTGATACACATCACCGACCGCGCGCCGGTGTTGTCGGCGACGTCGAGAATGGACTGCATCTGAATCATTGTTCTCTCTCCAACTTGGCCCGCCGCCGCAAGGGCGCCGGCCAGTCTTGGATCCGTCTTCCGCCGCCGCCCGGCCCCGGATGGGAACGAGTGGCGACTGGTCTTGGGTTTCCGGTCGCGGGACGCACCGACTGCTCGGGGCGACCCATCGGCTGGAAGGGTCAAAATGCAACCGCTCTGGGCCCGGGCGTTTGGTGCTGCAGGCTTCGGCTGGCGGCCGGGCGGCCCCCGGGGTCGCCCCCAGGCTCTCTAACTGGACTTCCGGCCGGCGAAGCCCTTGGCCGGAAGCAGGAAAGACTCTAAGTATAGCAGGTTAGCTCGGATCCCGGCAACTACTCCGGGCGGGCACGCTCCGCGACGCGGGCCACCTTCCAGGCCTTGGTCTTGGACAGGGGGCGGCATTCCTCGATCACCACCTTGTCGCCCACCTTCGCGTCATTGCCCTCGTTGTGGGCGTGGTATTTCTTCGTGCGCTTCACCACCTTGCCGATCACCGGGTGCATCACCTGGCGCTCGACCAGCACGGTGACCGTCTTGTCCATCTTGTCGCTCACCACGCGGCCGGTGAGCTGGCGCTGGCTGCTTTCGGCCGGGCTCTTCGCGGGTTGGCTCATTTCGCGCCGCCTTTCGCCTTCTGGTTGATGAAGGTGTGCACCCGCGCGATCCGGCGCCGGACGCGCTCGATCTCGCTCGGCTTGGTGAGGCTCTGGGTCGCGAGTTGCATGCGCAGCCCGAACTGGGCGCGCCTCAACTCCAGCAGCTCCTTGTTCAGCTCTTCGGCGCTCTTCGAGCGCAGGTCGTCGTTCTTGCTCATGATTCCTCCGTCAGCCTCCGATGGAACGCTGCACGAACGTCGTGCGGATCGGCAGCTTCGCGGCGGCGAGCGCGAACGCCTCGCGGGCGAGCGCCTCGTCCACCCCATCCATTTCGTAGAGCACCTTGCCCGGGACGATCTCGGCCACGAAATACTCGGGCGAGCCCTTGCCGTTGCCCATGCGGACCTCGGCCGGCTTCTTGGAGATCGGCTTGTCGGGGAAGATGCGGATCCAGATCCGCCCGCCGCGCTTGATATGGCGGGTCATCGCGCGCCGCGCCGCCTCGATCTGGCGCGCGGTGAGTCGCCCGCGCCCGGTCGCCTTCAGGCCGTACTCCCCGAAGGACACCTTCGCGCCGCGAGTGGCCACGCCCTTGTTGCGGCCCTTCTGTTCCTTGCGGTATTTCCTTCTAGCTGGCTGCAGCATTTCGCACCCCTGGTTTCCTGGCGGGTTTCTTCTCGGCCTCGGGCGCGGCAACCGCGGGCTGCTCGCCTTTGCCCAGGGTCTCGCCCTTGAAGACGAGGACCTGCACGCCGATGGTGCCGTAGGTCGTCCTGGCTTCCGAGAAGCCGTACTCGATATCGGCCCGCAGCGTGTGCAGCGGCACCCGGCCCTCGCGGTACCACTCGGTGCGGGCGATCTCGGCGCCGTTCAGGCGCCCGGCGCTGGTGATCTTGATGCCCTGCGCGCCCAGGCGCATCGCGTTCTGCATCGCGCGCTTCATCGCGCGGCGGAACATGACGCGCTTCTCGAGCTGGCTCGTGATCGAGTCGGCGATGAGCTGGGCGTCGAGCTCGGGCTTCCTGATCTCCTCGATGTTCACGTGCACCGGCACGCCCATCAGCTTCTGCAGCGCGTTCCTCAGGCCCTCGATGTCCTCCCCCTTCTTGCCGATCACCACCCCGGGACGCGCCGAGTAGATGGTGATGCGCGCGTTCTTCGAGGGACGCTCGATCACGACCTTGCCGACCGCGGCGTGTGAGAGCTTCTTCTTGAGGTATTCGCGCACCTTGATGTCCTCGGCGAGCATGCCGGGGAAGTTCTTGGTGTTCGCGAACCACTTCGAGCCCCAGTTGCGGTTCACCGACAGGCGAAAGCCGACCGGATTGATCTTCTGTCCCATGGCTATTCCTTTTTCCCGTCGCCGACCGTGAGGAACACGTGGCAGGTGGGCTTCACGATGCGGTTGCCGCGCCCCTTGGCGCGCGCCTGGAAGCGCTTGAGCACCGGGCCCTTTTCCACGCAGATGGCGGTGACCTTGAGCTCGTCGATGTCCGCGCCGTTGTTGTGCTCGGCGTTGGCGATCGCGCTCTCCAGCACCTTCTTGATGATCTTCGCACCCTTCTTCGGCGTGAAGGAAAGGATGTTGAGCGCGTTGCCGATGGACTGGCCCCGCACGAGGTCGGCGACGAGGCGGCCCTTCTGGGCCGACAGCCTCACGCCGTAGAGCTTCGCTTGGACATTCATCGCGGTCTCCTCACTTCTTCGCCTGGGCCGGCGCCGCCGAGGGCGCGGGAGCGGCGACCTTCCTGTCGGCCGAATGGCCCTTGAAGGTGCGCGTCAGGGCGAATTCGCCGAGCTTGTGCCCGACCATGTTCTCGGTCACGTAGACGGGGATGTGCTGCTTGCCGTTGTGGACCGCGATCGTGAGCCCCACGAAGTCGGGCAGGACCGTGGAGCGGCGCGACCAGGTCTTGATCGGGCGCTTGTCCTTGGCGGCTTGCGCCGCCTCCACCTTCTTCATGAGGTGCCCGTCTACGAACGGGCCTTTCTTGATGGAACGTCCCATGGTTACCCCTTAAGCCTTCTTGTGGCGGCTGCGCACGATCATCGTCTGCGTGCGCTTGTTGCTGCGGGTCTTCTTGCCCTTCGCGGGCTGCCCCCAGGGCGACACCGGGTGGCGGTTGCCGCGCGTGCGGCCGCCCAGCGGGTGGTCGACCGGGTTCATCGTCTCGCCGCGCACCGTCGGGCGGATGCCGCGCCAGCGGTTGGCCCCCGCCTTGCCGATCACGCGCAGGTTGTGCTCCTCGTTTCCCACCTCGCCGATGGTCGCACGGCAGTTGATGTGCACGCGGCGGATCTCGCCGGAGCGCATGCGAAGCTGCGCGTACTCGCCTTCGCGCGCGAGCAGCTGCACGCCCGCGCCGGCAGCGCGTGCGATCTGCGCGCCCTTGCCGGGCATCATCTCGACGCAATGCACCGTGGTGCCCACGGGGATGTTCCTGAGGGGCAGCGTGTTGCCCGACTTGATCGGGGCCTCGGACCCGCTCTGCACCTGCTGGCCCACCGCGATGCCCTTGGGGGCGATCATGTAGCGGCGCTCGCCGTCGGCGTAGCAAAGCAGCGCGATGTTGGCGCTGCGGTTCGGGTCGTACTCCAGGCGCTCGACCTTGGCCGGGATGCCGTCCTTGTCGTTGCGGCGGAAGTCGATCACGCGGTAGTGCTGCTTGTGCCCGCCGCCCTGGTGGCGGGTCGTGATGTTGCCCATGGAATTGCGCCCGGCGCGCCGCGACTGCTTTTCCAGCAGCGGCGCGTGCGGGGCTCCCTTGTGCAGGTCCGCGTTCACGACCTTCACCATCGACCGGCGCCCGGCCGAGGTGGGCTTTGTCTTGACAAGAGCCATGTCAGGCCGCTCCTTCGAGGAAGTTGATGTCGGAGTCGCCCAGGAGGCTCACGTACGCCTTCTTGATGCCCTTGCGCCTGCCGACGAAGCGGCCGTGCCGCTTCTCCTTGCCCTTCACGTTCACCACGTTCACGGCGCCCACCTGGACCTTCTGCTCCTTGAAGAGCAGCTCCACCGCGGCCTTGATCTCGGCCTTGGTGGCGTCGGGCAGCACCTCGAACACCACCTGCTTGCGGGTCTCGCCCACGAGCGTGGCCTTCTCGGAGATCACCGGGGCCACGATCACCTTCAACAGTCTTTCCTGGTTCATGCCAGGGCCTCCTCGAGGTGCTTCACCGCGGCCTTGGTCACGAGCACTTTCTCGAAACGCATCAGGCTCACCGGATCGGCGTGGCGCGCCTCGAGCACCAGCACGTTGGGCAGGTTGCGCGAGGACAGGTAGAGGTTCTCGTCGAGCGCGTCGGTGAGGATCAGGACGTGGTCCAGCCCCAGCGTGCGCAGCTTCCCGGCGAGGACCTTGGTCTTGGGCTCCGCGACGCTGAGCCCGTCGATCACCGCGAGGCGCTCCTCGCGCACCAGCTGCGACAGGATCGAGGCCATGCCGGCGCGGTACATCTTGCGGTTCACCTTCTGGCTGAAATTCTCGTCGGGCTTGTTGGGGAAGATCCGTCCGCCGCCGCGCCAGAGGGGGCTCGACGTCATGCCCGCGCGGGCGCGCCCGGTGCCTTTCTGGCGCCAGGGCTTCTTGGTGGAGTGGCGCACTTGCGCGCGCGTCTTCTGCGCGCGCGTGCCCTGCCGGCCGTTGGCCTGGTAGGCGACGACCACCTGGTGGATCAGCGACTCGTTGTAGCTGCGCCCGAACAGGGTCTCTGAGGCGTCGACGGAGGCCTGGGCCTCGCCCTTCTCGTTGATGACCTTGAGTTCCATCACTTGGCTCCCTTCGCGGCCTTCGCCTTCACGCTCGGGCGCACGACGACGGCCCCGTTCTTCGGGCCGGGCACCGAGCCCTTGACCATGATGAGCGAGCGCTCCGCGTCCACCCGCGCGACCTCGAGCAGCTGGATGGTGCGGCTCACGTTGCCGAGGTGGCCCGACATGCGCTTGCCGGGAAACACGCGACCCGGGTCCTGCGCCATGCCGATCGATCCGGGGCTGTTGTGGGAGAGCGAGTTGCCGTGGGAAGCGCGGTTCGAGGAGAAGTGGTGGCGCTTGATGACGCCCGCGAAGCCCTTGCCCAGCGTGGTGCCGGACACGTCCACCTTCTGGCCGGGCTGGAACATGTCGACCTTGAGCTCGCTCCCCGCCTTGAGGCTGCCCGCGGCGTCGGCGGCCACGCGGAACTCGCGCAGCTGCGAGCCCGCCTCCACGCCCGCCTTGGCGTAGTGGCCGGCCATGGCCTTGTTCACGCGCTTGGCGCGTCGCGTGCCGAACGCGACCTGCACCGCGACGTAGCCGTCCGCTTCCTGGGTCTTGACCTGGGCCACGCGGTTGCCCGCGCAGTCGATCACCGTCACGGGAACGGACGTGCCGTCGTCCTTGAAGATGCGCATCATGCCGACCTTGCGGCCGACGAGACCGAGACTCATGTAACTGTCCTTTCCTTATTTGCCCCGGCGGCGCTCACCGCGGGGTGCCAACTCCTATTGGTCGGCCCTTCACTTTCCGTGCGGTGGCCCCAGGGCCGGCCGCGCGGTAAACCATCAATTATATCAGCCTGGCGGCACCCGGGCCCCGTCGCCGGGACGCGGAAGCGCCGGGCGCTACAGCTTGATCTCGACGTCCACGCCCGCCGGGAGGTCCAGCTTCATCAGCGCATCGACCGTCTTGTCGGTGGGCTCGATGATGTCCATCAGGCGCAGGTGCGTGCGGATCTCGAACTGGTCGCGCGAAGTCTTGTTCTTGTGCGGCGAGCGCAGGATGTCGAAGCGCTCGATGCGCGTGGGCATGGGCACCGGGCCCTTCACCACCGCGCCGGTGCGCTTGGCCGTCTCCACGATCTCGAGGGCCGACTGGTCGATCAGCTTGTAGTCGAACGCCTTGAGGCGGATGCGGATCTTCTGCTTGGCAAGGGCTTGGGCCATGGCGCTTTCTCTTTCGGAAATCTGCGTGCTGTATCGGATGACTACTCGAGAACCTTGGAAACGACTCCGGCGCCCACGGTGCGTCCGCCCTCACGGATGGCGAAGCGCAGCTTCTCCTC
>JAANCK011091576.1_pt1 | contig 15683 bp, 15 predicted proteins | sample 7277841 | NCBI WGS metagenome assembly JAANCK01 (sample SAMN14222788, study PRJNA588281) | permafrost metagenome | isolation source: Arctic cryosol methane SIP | place: Canada:Nunavut | collected 2015-07 | reverse complement strand
GCCCTATGCTGTCCAGTGCATCGAGCACGCAATCGGGCGTGAGCCCGCCATAGGGTGCATTGTCGGTATCCATGCGCGCATTGTACGGGCGTATGGCTTGCCCACCACAGACCGGCCGCTAGGACTTGCCGGACTTGGGGATGAACGCGAGCGCGACGCCGTTGTTGCAGTAGCGCAGCCCGGTCGGCGGCGGGCCGTCGTCGAACACATGGCCGTGATGGCCGCCGCAGCGGGCGCAGTGGTATTCGGTGCGCGGCAGAATCAGCTTGAAATCGCGGTTGGTGCCGAACGCGCCGGATATGGTGGTAAAAAAGCTGGGCCAGCCGGTGCCGCTGTCGAATTTCATCGCCGAAGTAAACAGCGGCAGGCGGCAGCCGGCGCACACGAATACGCCGTCGCGCTTCTCGCCGTCCAGCGGGCTGGTACCGGGGGGCTCGGTGCCTTCATGGCGCAGCACTTTGTAGGCGGCCGACGCGAGGCGCTTCTTCCATTCCGCATCGGACAGTTTGAGCGGCTCCGCACTGCTCGCGACGTCCGCGCCCTCGGCCAGCAGCGACTTCCAGTTCTTCTGCAGCTGTTCCACGCTTTCTCCCCCTTTGGCAAATGCGGACCGTGCCAGCCAGCCTCCGGCAAGCCCCGCGAGGGGCGTAGCCGCCAGCAGCCTCAGCCAGTTGCGCCTGTCCATATTGGTCTCCTGTTCCTGATCAAGACTATACGCGGTCCGGGCCGGTCGTGGCAGCGCCGGACGGGAGCGCGGCTCGCACGTGCGCGAAGCCGTGTAAAATCGCGTCAAACCCACCGTGCCCTTCTGATGAGCCCCACTGCAGATAGCTTAGTCGAGATTACCGGCCTCAAGTTCAATTACGGCGAACGCGAGGTGCTCAAGGGGCTCAACCTCAGTATCCCGCGTGGCAAGGTGGTCGCCATACTCGGTGCGAGCGGCTGCGGCAAATCGACGCTGCTGCGGCTGATCGGCGGGCAGGAAAAGCCGGCACAGGGCACGGTAAGGGTCGCCGGCGAGCTGGTGCACGAGCTGGACACCGACAGCCTGCACCGGCTGCGGCTCAAGATGGGCATGATGTTCCAGGCCGGCGGCTTGTTCACCGACCTGTCGGTGTACGAGAACATCGCATTTCCGCTGCGCGAGAATTCAGACCTGCCGGAGGAGTTGATCCGCTCGCTGATTCTGATGAAACTGCAGGTGGTCGGACTGCGCGGCGCGAGGACGCTGATGCCGAGCGAACTCTCCGGCGGGATGGCGCGGCGCGTCGCGCTTGCCCGCGCCATCGTGCACGACCCGATGCTGGCGATGTACGACGAGCCGTTTGCGGGTCTGGATCCGATTTCGCTCAATGTCATCGCCGATCTGATACGGCGCCTGAACGACGCGCTCGGCACCACCTCGATCATCGTCACCTACGACGTAAGCGAGTCGCTCAAGCTGGTCGACTACCTGTACGTCATCGCCGATGGCGTGGTGGTGGGCGAGGGCACGCCCGATGCGATGCTGGCTTCCGACAATCCGGTGGTGCACCAGTTCGTCCATGCCGAGCCGGACGGCCCGATCCCGTTCCACTATCCGGCGCAGCCGATAGCGGCGCAGTTTGGCCTGAAATAGCGCGACGCGCGACGCGAACCGGTTCAGCCGAAAAAACGCAGATCGTGCCCTCCGAGCGCAAACCCGCCGACGCGCTGGCGGTGTCGATGATGATCGTGCTGTGCTTGTGCTGGGGCTTCAACCAGATCGCGATCAAGCTGGCCGCTCCGGGCATTTCGCCCATCATGCAGGGCGGACTGCGCTCCATCATTGCGGTCGTGCTGCTGCTCGCCTGGGCGCGGCTGCGCCGTATTCCGCTGTTCCGCCGCGACGGCACCCTTGCCGGTGGCATGGTCGCGGGCGTCTTGTTCGCCGGCGAATTCATATTCATCTATGCCGGGCTTGCCCATACCGCGGCTTCACGCATGGTGGTGTTCCTTTACCTCGCGCCCTGCCTCACGGCACTGGGCCTGCAGTGGTTCGTGCCGGGCGAGCGCCTGAGTGCGCTGCAGTGGACCGGCGTGACGCTGGCGTTCCTCGGCGTGGCGCTCGCATTCGCCGATGGCTTTGGCTCGGCCAGGGGATCGACCCTAATCGGCGATGCCTACGGCGTGATCGCGGCGGCACTGTGGGCGGCAACCACGGTAGTGATCCGCTCGAGCAGGCTCGGCTCCGCCAGTGCGACCAAGACGCTGTTCTACCAGCTCGGAATTTCCGCGCTGGTCCTGCCGCTCGCATCAATGCTCGCGGGCGAACCCGGGATCATCGCGCTCTCGCCGCTGGTGGTGGCGAGTCTCGCCTATCAGGGCGTGATCGTTGCTTTCGCCAGCTATCTAGCCTGGTTCTGGCTGCTCACGCGCTATCTCGCCGGCAGGTTGTCGGTGTTTTCGTTCCTGACGCCCCTGTTCGGCGTGGCTTTCGGCGTGATCCTGCTGTCCGAGCCGCTCAGCGCGGTCTTCCTCGCTGCCGCGCTGCTGGTGGGCGCAGGCATCGCGCTGGTGAACCGGCCGGCGCGGAAGTCCGCGTAGAGACCGTCACAGCAGGAGAGGGCGCGCGCTGGAGGGATAGACTCATTCGCGCCGGGCATTGGCTGGCAGGCTGTTGCCGCATGGTCTACACTGATGTTCGTTCTGTGCGTTCTGTGATGAGGAGGAGGGCATCATGCAACTGCGGGAAATACTCAGAATAAAAGGGAACCTGCTGGTTACCGTCGCCCCGGACGGTATGGTGAGCGACGGTGTCAACATCATGGCCGAGAAGGATATCGGTTCGCTGGTGGTAATGCATCAGGGCGCCCTGGTGGGCATGCTGACTTTTCGCGAAGTGTTGCAGGCGCTGCACAAGAACAAGGGCTCGATCCAAGGCATGCGCGTGGATGCCATCATGGTTGAAGATCCCAGGACCATCGCGCCAAATGTGGAAGTCGACGAGCTGCGCAGCGTGATGCTGCAGCATCACATCCGCTACATGCCTGTAGTCGAGGGCGAAAAACTGATCGGCGTGCTCTCGTTTCACGACGTGGCGAGAGCGGTGCTCGAAGAGCAGGCGTTCGAGAACCGCATGCTCAAGGGCTATATCAAGGACTCGCCGGCCTAGCTGCGCCGAATTCACCCAGCCGCGTTCGATCCGCCAGTTGTGCGCCAGGGCGTGCGGCACGCCGCGTATGCCTGGGCGCCGCAAGGCGTGCACCTGCGCTGTTTGCCTTACCCGTCCGGCGCGGGATAGCTCGCGCTCATGCCAGCGCGCACGTCGGCCTGGATGCCGTACTGCGGGATCGGGTATCTCAGCCCGTTCGCGGACAGCGCCTGCATGCCGGCTATCGCCTTGGTCAGGAAGCGCGGCGGCAGCGCCATGAGCATCTCGTCGTCGAGCACGCCCCCGTAGCGCCGCTCCGCGTAACAGGGAATGGACAAACTGGGCTCGCCGGTCGCGAGCGCGCGGCCCCAGGAGTCGGCGCAGGCCGATTCGCCCACCACGCTCCAGTCGAATTTCTTGTAGCCCGACCATTGCAGGCCGTTGATGAAAATGATCATCTGCCCCGGCGTCGCGTAGATGAGGCATATGTCGGGCGGGTTCAGCCGGCCGCTGACGAGCGGCGACACTGCCATAGCCTGGTATTTGCCGTGCGACACCACGTCCATCGCGCGCTGATGCGCGGCCGAATCGGCCACCGTGGCATACCACACGCCGGCCATGCGTTTGCCCGAGCGCCACTCCTCGTCCTGCGGCGTGAGCCCGATCACCGCGCGGCACTGCGCCCCGACCAGATCCTCGCTGGTAACGCCGACGGTAAAGCCCAGTCTCGCCGCCTGCGCAACGATCTGATCGGTGGTGTGGATGGCGCCGGGGCGGCGCAGCTTCGGAATCGCCTGCATGTCCTCGACGCGTTCGAACAGTTTCATGCCGATGGGCGTGGTCTTAAGGCGCAGCAGCCGGATCAGTTCGTCGACCAGGCTGGTCCAGTCGTAGTGTTCCTCCGTACCGGCAGGACCTGCTCGATTCGGCATTCTTGTTCCCCCCTCTCAGCCGTCCTGGCTGGAACTAACGATATGCTAAACTCGACTCGAAAAATCCGCGAGCAAAAACGATGTCCGGCAACACCCTGGGAAGATTGTTCTGCGTGACGTCCTTCGGCGAATCGCATGGGCCCGCCTACGGCTGCGTGGTGGACGGCTGCCCGCCCGGGCTGGAGCTGTCTGAGGACGATATCCAGCAGGAGCTGGATCGGCGCAAGCCCGGCACCTCGCGCCACGTGACGCAACGGCGCGAGGCGGACCGCGTGGAAATCCTGTCCGGCGTGTTCGAGGGCCGCACCACCGGGACCGCCATCGGGCTGTTGGTGCGCAATGAGGACCAAAGGAGCAAGGACTACGGCAACATTGCCGAGAGCTTCCGCCCCGGACATGCGGACTATACCTATTGGCAAAAATACGGCATCCGCGACTATCGCGGCGGCGGACGCGCTTCGGCACGCGAGACGCTGGTGCGCGTTGCCGCTGGTGCGATCGCGAAGAAATGGCTGCGCGAAAAATTCGGCATCTCGATTCGCGGCTATCTGTCGCAGCTCGGGCCGAACAAGATTGCGCTCAAGGACTGGAGCGCGGTCGAGCGCAATCCGTTCTTCGTGCCCGATATGGATGCGGTGCCGGGGCTCGAAGCCTACATGGACGCGCTGCGCAAGTCCGGCGATTCCTGCGGCGCGAAAATCGCGGTTGTCGCCGAAGGCGTGCCGGTGGGCTGGGGCGAACCGGTGTACGACCGGCTCGACGCCGACATCGCCTACGCCATGATGGGTATCAATGCAGTGAAAGGCGTGGAGATCGGCGCGGGCTTCGCGTCGGTGGAACAGAAGGGCAGCGAACATTCCGACGAACTCACGCCGGACGGGTTTCTTTCCAATAACGCCGGCGGCGTGCTCGGCGGCATCTCCACCGGGCAGGACCTGCTGGTCAACCTGGCGATCAAGCCGACCTCGAGCATTCGCCTCGCGCGCCGCTCGATCAACAAGCGCGGAGAAGCCGTGACCGTGGAAACCCACGGCCGCCACGATCCCTGCGTCGGCATCCGCGCCACGCCCATCGCCGAGGCGATGCTGGCGCTGGTGCTCGCCGACCATGCGCTGAGACAGCGCGCGCAAAATGCCGATGTCAGCACGTCCACGCCGAAAATTCCCGCACACGTTTCCGCGACGGCGGTCGCGGCGAAGCACGCGGCGAAACCTGTGGACGATCCTGACCCGGACGAAGCCTAGATTGGGCAACACCGATCGCGTGCTTGCACGCGTGACCCCGTGAGGCGCGTGGTCAAGTATCCAGTCGTGTTGCCGTACTCTCGGTGGCACAGGCAAAAAGAGGCCCCTGACGCGCAGGGGCCGTAAGGGCAGAAACGAGCAAATCGCGACACACCCGAAGACGCGTCGCCCCGATCCGAAGTGCGGGTCCTAGTCCGGCCAAGGGAGGAGATCCCGGCCGTTTCGCCCCCGCGCCGGCCCGATATGGCGGAGAAATTCCGGAGCTCGCTCCTGGGCCGGTTACTGCGGATTCGATTCTTGACAGCCGCAGTTCCGCGAAGCTGTCATTTCATTCCAATTCTGCGCCAGAATGCCAAAAGCGCTTCAGCTTTTGGCCGCCGGTGGAGAGGCGTTGTGCCGCTCCGGGTCGAGCGGATTTGCCTCGGCCGGTATTGAAGTAACCTCCGTACGCATACGCGAGATACCCCCCCACAAATACGACGGCAAGGCACAAGCCCTTCGCAATTTCCACGATGTCGTCGGCGAACCCGTCCATCTCCATCGGTATTCTCCCGTGAAGCCCGAAAGCGTGGATCCTTCCTATTACCTCGCCCTGGATCCGGGGGCGCGCTGAATGCAGCTTAGGTTCGCGCTACTTGGTAGTGACCGTGGTCGTGGTCTGGTTGTTGTCGTTCGACGTAGACGCAGCAACGGCGACTGCGGCCACCGCCACCGCGGCGGCAACCATGCCGGCGGTAATGCCGCCTGCGGCCGCGCCGCTCGCGGCACCCGCGCCACCAGCACCGCCAGATCCCTGGCTTCCCTGGGTAGCCTGCCCCAACGCACTGGCGGCAACGAACATCGACGCAACAATTACGGCAAGCGCTTTTTTCATATATCCCCCTGGTATTCCGGTTCAATGGTGCTGATTCGGGCCCGGCCCGAGCCAGTGCTTTGATATTAGTCGCCCGAAGCGGCGAAACGCATCAGCCAAAAGGATGAAGCGGCGCGGATCCGAATAGATCGAACGGTCTAATCGCGGCGCCGACGAGTAGGGGCGGGCCAGCTTGATGTAAGCATTGCTGAAACAGGATATCCTGCCAACGCGCCAGCCATCCGATTTTTGCCATTCACACGTTTCGATCCATGCCTTTTCCGTACTGGCGTCTATCCGCCTTCTATTTCGCCTACTTCGCCTACGTCGGTGCCTTTGCTCCGTATTTCAGCCTGTATCTGGCTTCGCTCGGGCTGGCAGCGGCGCAGATAGGCGTGTTGCTGTCGCTGGGCTCATTGACACGGGTGGTCGGCCCGAATTTCTGGGGCTGGGTCGCGGACCGCACGCAGCGGCGTGCGCGCATCGTCAGCCTCACGCTGGCGCTGGGCGGCGCCTGCTTCGCCGGTTTCTTCTTCGTCCATTCGTTCTGGGGCTTGTTCGCCCTGCTTATTGCCACCGGGTTCTTCTCCAGCGCTTCCATGCCGCTGACCGAGTCGCTGACACTGTCGCACCTGCGCGGGGCGGTGAGCAGCTATGGATCGATCCGCCTGTGGGGCTCCGTGGGCTTCATCGTCACCGTGACGCTGATCGGTTATGCCCTGGATGCGCTGCCGGTGGCGAGCCTGCTGTGGATGGTGCTCGCGACCTACGCGCTGGGCTGGGCCTGCGCGCTCGCCGTCCCGGACGCCGCTGCCAGCGGCGACCACGCCGAGCCGGGACCGGTATGGAACATCGTGCGCAGGCCGGAAGTTGCAGCGCTGCTCGGCGCATGTTTCCTGATGAGCCTTGCGCATGGCCCGCTTTACGCCTTCTACTCGCTCTACCTCGTGGGCCACGGCTACAGCAAGGCCGCGGTGGGCTGGATGTGGAGCGTAGGCGTGATTGCCGAGATCCTGGTGTTCATGCTGATGCCGGCACTGATGCGCCGCCATTCGCTGTCGCTGATCCTGCGCGCGTGTTTTGCCGCCACCGCGCTGCGCTTCCTGATGATAGGCTGGGGCGTGGATTCCGTCCCGGTCCTGCTTGCGGCCCAGCTGCTGCACGCGCTGAGCTTCGGCGCCTACCATGCCGCAGCGGTCACCGCGATACACCACTGGTTTCAGGGGGCGCATCAGGTGCGCGGACAGGCGATCTATCTGTCGGTGTCGTTCGGGGCGGGCGGAGTGTGCGGAAGCGCGCTGGCCGGCCTCGGATGGGACAGCCTCGGGCCGGCATGGACGTTCAGCGCCGCGGCGTTCGCGGCGCTCGCAGGCTACGGCCTGCTGCAATGGAAAGTGCGCACTGCTGATATCTGAGCCCGGCGCCGCGATAGCCCTCGCCGGGAGCCCGGTTTTGCACCCGCCGTTCGCTCCAAATCCCTGTTTTGTGTGGCATAATTCGCAATTGACTAACGCGATTTCCGATCATGCCACAGACCCTGTATGACAAGCTCTGGGACAGTCATGTGGTGCACGTCGAGGACGACGGCACCGCGCTGCTCTATATTGATCGCCACCTGGTGCACGAAGTCACCAGTCCGCAGGCTTTCGAAGGCTTGCGCCTGGCCGGGCGCAAACCCTGGCGCGTCGATTCCATTGTGGCGACGGCGGATCACAACACCCCTACAACCGACTGGAACGAGGGCATCAAGGATCCGATATCGCGCCTGCAGGTCGAGACTTTGGACGCGAACATCCGCGAATACGGCGCCAAGGCCTATTTCCCGTTTCTCGACCGGCGCCAGGGAATAGTCCATGTGATCGGCCCGGAGCAGGGCGCGACCCTGCCCGGAATGACCGTGGTATGCGGTGATTCTCACACCAGCACGCATGGCGCCTTCGCCTGCCTCGCCCACGGCATCGGTACCTCGGAAGTCGAGCACGTGATGGCGACCCAGTGCCTGGTGCAGAAGAAAATGCAGAACATGCTGATCGCGGTAGAAGGCCCGCTGGCCCGGGGCGTAGGGGCGAAGGATATTGCGCTCGCCGTGATCGGAAAGATCGGTACTGCCGGCGGCACGGGCTGCGCCGTCGAATTTGCCGGGAGCAGCATTCGCGCGCTGAGCATGGAAGGGCGCATGACCCTGTGCAATATGGCGATCGAGGCCGGTGCGCGCGCCGGCATGGTGGCCGTGGACGACACCACCGTCGCCTATCTCAAAGGGCGGCCGTTTGCACCCGGCGGCGATAGCTGGAATCGCGCCGTAGCCTATTGGCGCACGCTGATCTCCGATCCGGGCGCGCAATTTGACCGCGTGGTGCGTCTCGATGCGCGTGAAATCCGGCCGCAGGTCACCTGGGGTACTTCGCCCGAGATGGTGGTGCCGGTGGATGCGCGCGTGCCCGACCCGGACAAGGAGAAGGATCCGACGCGGCGCGAAGGCATGGAGCGTGCTTTGGTCTATATGGGGCTGAAGCCGAATACGCGCATCGAGGACATACGCCTGGACAAGGTGTTCATCGGATCATGCACCAATTCGCGCATCGAGGATTTGCGCGCGGCAGCGGCGGTGGTGCGCGGCAAGCACGTCGCCGCCAGCATCCGGCTCGCGATGGTCGTGCCGGGCTCGGGTCTGGTCAAGGCGCAAGCCGAGCAGGAAGGGCTGGACCGAATCTTCAGGGAATCGGGTTTTCAGTGGCGTGAGCCTGGTTGCTCCATGTGCCTCGCGATGAACGCCGACCGACTCGAGCCGGGAGAGCGCTGCGCCTCGACCTCGAACCGCAACTTCGAGGGCCGCCAGGGTGCGGGGGGGCGCACCCATCTGGTGAGTCCGGAAATGGCGGCTGGTGCCGCAATTGCCGGACATTTCGTCGACGTACGCAACTGGAGATAGGGGGCTGCCGTGCGCAACACCGATATGCTTCTGCTTGCGCTGCTGGTGGCGCTGGCTTTGAGCGCCTGCAATACGCTGCAGGGCGTGGGCAAGGATCTGAAACAGGGCGGCGAAGCCATCGAGCGTGCCGCGAAAAAATAGGCCATGGAAAAATTCAACGTACTGAACGGAATCGTCGCGCCGCTTGACCGCGGCCGAAGGACCGCCCGCGCTGCTGCGCGCGCTTGCGCGGGCAGTTGGAGAAACTGAGTCTCATGGAAAAATTTACTGTATTGAACGGAATCGTGGCGCCGCTCGATCGTGCCAATGTGGACACCGACGCCATCATCCCCAAGCAGTTCCTGAAATCGATCAAGCGCTCGGGCTTTGGCCCCAACCTGTTCGATGCATGGCGCTACAAGGACGTGGGCGAGCCGGGCATGGACAACGCGAAGCGGCCGCTCGATCCGGATTTCGTGCTCAATCAGCCGCGCTACAAGGGCGCGGCCATACTGCTCGCGCGCAAGAATTTCGGCTGCGGCTCGAGCCGCGAGCACGCGCCCTGGGCGCTGCAGGATTATGGCTTTCGCGCGATCATCGCACCTTCGTTTGCCGACATCTTCTACAACAATTGCTTCAAGAACGGGCTCCTGCCGATCGTGCTCAACGAGCTGCGCGTGGATCAGCTGTTTCACGACGTCAATGCGTTTCCCGGCTACAAGCTGACCGTCGATCTGCCGCGCCAGCTCGTGCTTACGCCAGACGGCGCGACGCAGATTGCATTCGACGTAGACGCGCACCGCAAGCACTGCCTCGTCAACGGGCTCGACGACATCGGACTGTCGCTGCTGCAGGCCGACAAGATCCGCGCATTCGAGGCGCGCCGGCGCGCCGAGCAGCCGTGGCTGTTCGGCTGACGGCGATCAAAGGAAGAAAATGAAAATAGCGGTGCTTCCCGGCGACGGGATCGGATCCGAAATTATCGCGCAGGGGCTCAAGGTGCTGAACGCGCTGAGCGCTGATGGCCTGAAGCTCGAAATTGAGCAGGCGCCGGTCGGCGGTGCCGCCTATGATGTGTCCGGCGATCCCCTGCCTGCGGCGACGCTCAAACTTGCGCGCGAAGCCGACGCCATACTCTTTGGCGCAGTTGGTGGCTGGCAGTACGACCAGCTGCCGCGGGCAAAGCGCCCGGAGCAGGCGATTCTGGGACTGCGCAAGGAACTGGGACTGTTCGCGAATCTGCGGCCGGCGAAGGTTTTTCCCGAACTGGCGGAGGCGTCGACGCTGCGGCCCGAAGTGGTGGCGGGGATGGATATCCTGATCCTGCGCGAGCTCACTGGCGACATCTATTTCGGACAACCGCGCGGGGTGCGCAAGCTGGACAATGGCGAGCGCGAGGGCTTCGACACCATGCGCTACAGCGAATCGGAAATCCGGCGCATCGCGCACGCGGGATTTCGCGCTGCGATGAAGCGCGCGAAAAAACTGTGCTCGGTGGACAAGAGCAACGTGCTCGAAACTTCGCAGCTGTGGCGCGAGGTCGTGATCGAGGTCGCGCGGGAATATCCGGGCGTGGAACTGTCGCACATGTACGTCGACAACGCGGCGATGCAGCTGCTGCGCGACCCCAGGCAGTTCGATGTGATGGTCACGGGCAATATGTTCGGCGACATCCTTTCGGACGAGGCGTCCATGCTTACCGGCTCGATCGGCATGCTGCCCTCGGCCTCGCTCGATGCGAACAACAAGGGCCTGTACGAGCCAATCCACGGGTCGGCGCCAGACATTGCCGGCAAGGATCTGGCGAACCCGCTTGCGACCATACTGTCGGCGGCGATGATGCTGCGCTACAGCTTCAACCAGGACCAGGTCGCAAACCGCATAGAGGCGGCGGTGGCAAAGGTGCTGGCGCGCGGGCTGCGCACGGCGGATATTCATCGGCCGGGAACGCAGCGGGTCGGCACTGCGCAGATGGGCGATGCCGTGGTGGCGGCGTTATAGCCGGCGCCGGGACCGGGGCGCCTACTGCGGCAGGGCGACACCGCTGGAGCGTCATCCTTCCCCCTCGTTCGCCCAGGGTTTAGAATTGCATTGTTAATCTCAGGAAGATAGTCATGAAAAAGATAGGCTTTGTGGGCTGGCGCGGTATGGTGGGTTCGGTATTGATGGACCGCATGCAGGCGGAAAGCGATTTTGCGCTCATCGATCCGGTGTTTTTCACCACATCGAATATAGGCGGCAAGGGGCCGCGCGAAAGCAAGGAGCCGCTCAAGGACGCGAAATCCATCGCCGACCTGAAGCAGATGGATGCGATCGTCACCTGCCAGGGTGGCGATTACACCAATGAGGTTTTTCCGAAGCTGCGCGCGAGCGGCTGGGACGGCTATTGGATCGATGCGGCCTCGGCGCTGCGCATGAAGGACGACGCAGTCATCATTCTGGATCCGGTGAACCTGCAGGTGATCGAGGACGCCCTCGCGCGCGGCGTGAAGAACTACATCGGCGGCAACTGCACCGTCAGCCTGATGCTGATGGCGTTGCACGGCCTGTTCCGGGAAGGCCTGATCGAGTGGATGACCGCGATGACCTACCAGGCGGCGTCGGGCGCCGGCGCGCAGAACATGCGCGAGCTGCTGGCGCAGATGGGCGCGGCGCACGCTTCGGCCGGCGCACTGCTTGCGGACCCGGCATCCGCGATTCTCGAGATCGACCGCCGCGTGGCCGATACACTGCGCGGCGACGCGCTGCCCAAGGAGCATTTCGGCGTTGCGCTTGCCGGCAGCCTGATTCCCTGGATCGACAAGGAAATGGACAACGGCCAGAGCCGCGAGGAATGGAAAGGGCAGGCCGAAGGCAACAAGATTCTCGGGCGCGCAGACCGGCCGATTCCGATCGATGGCCTTTGCGTGCGCATCGGCGCCATGCGCTGCCACAGCCAGGCGCTCACGATCAAGCTCACGCGCGACCTGCCCTTGACCGAAATCGAGGCGCTGCTGGCGTCGGCCAACGACTGGGTGAAAGTAATACCGAACACGCGTGCGGCCAGCATGCGCGAGCTCACGCCCGCTGCAGTGACCGGCAGCCTGAGCGTGCCGGTAGGCCGGCTGCGCAAGCTCAACATGGGCGGCGAATACCTGTCCGCATTCACTGTCGGCGACCAGCTGCTGTGGGGTGCGGCTGAGCCCTTGCGCCGCATGTTGCGCGTTTTGCTTGCGCGGGAAGCCGAAATGACGGCGCCTAAGGCTGCAAGGGCGAACACCGGGGTCGCCGTCTGATCCTGGCCGTGGGCCGCTTTTTGGTTGAAAAATATCCGGCTTGAGGCGCTTTCATCACAAGAAAGATTAGCTTGCAAGGCTAAGGCTATGATGTTAATTTAGTTAGTCCACAAACGTCTTCAGGGGTGGAAGGTGGGTAAATCCGTCATAAGAATAAGCGCGTTAGCCTTGGCGTTGTTGTTGCTGCCGTCTTTGGCGGTGGCCGCTGGGTTGGGCAAGCTGACTGTGCTTTCTGGCCTGGGACAGTCATTGAGGGCGGAGATCGAACTGCTCGCCACGGAAAAAGGCGAAGCGGACAATCTGAGCGTGCGCCTGCCGTCCGCCGACGCATTCCGAAAAGCCAACATCGAGTATAGCGGCGCGCTGCTTTCGATCAAATTCACCATCGAGCAGCGCGGCGCAGGCCGCCACGTCGTCGTTCTGAGTTCGACGCAGCCGATCAACGAGCCCTTCCTCGACATGCTGGTGGAACTGGACTGGAACACCGGCCGCCTGGTGCGCGAGTACACCTTCCTGCTTGACCCGCCCGAATACAAAGCGCCCATGCCCGCGCCTGCGATTGCCGCGCCCGTGGCAGCGGCGCCGGCGATCAAGTCCGTGGAAATGCCCAAGCCGGTGCCGCAGGCGGCGCGCGCGCCGGCCGCCGAGCGGCCGATGGCGGCTGCAGCGCCGGCGTCGGCCAGAGCAGCGCCCAAGCCCGCGCCGGCAAACGCGAGCAAGAGCTATCAGATCAAGCAAGGCGATACGCTCACCAAGATCGCCAGCGCCAACAAGCCCGACAGCGTCAGCCTGCCGCAGATGCTGATCGCCTTGTATCGCAGCAATGCGGACGCATTCGACGGCAACAACATCAACCGCATGCGCGCCGGCAAGATCCTCAATATTCCCGACGCGAACGCAGCCGCGGCGGTCGATCCGGACGAGGCCGCGCGCACGGTGCTGGCGCAGGGCAGCGAGTTCAACGACTACCGGCGCAAGCTGGCTGCTGCTGCAGCAACCGGGCCCGAACGCGCGGACAGGCAAGGCCAGCGCGCGAGCGGCAAGATTACGGCGCGAGTGGAAGAAAAGCCGACAGCGGCCAAGGAAGCCAAGGACCAGCTCAAGCTTTCCAGATCGGAGGGGCCGGGCAATGCCGGTGGTGCGAAGCGCGACCAGCAGGGAATTCAGGAAGACCTGGTCGCCGCGCAAAAGGCCCTGAAGGAAGCGAACGAGCGCATCGCATTGCTGGAAAAGAACGTGCAGGACATGCAGAAACTGCTCGCGCTGAAGAGCCAGGCGGGTGCGCAGCTGCAGCAGCAATCCGCCAACGCCGGCACCGCAGCCAAGGCGCCTGAGCCTGCCAAGACCGCCGCGCCTGCCACGGCGCCGGAGCCGGCGAAAGCCGCCGCGCCGGCCAAAACCGAGGAAGCGGCAAAGGCCGCGCCGGCGCCGCCCAAACCGGTGCCGCCCAAGGCCCCGGCGAAGAAGGTCGTGCCGCCTCCGCCGCCTCCGCCGGAACCGAGCCTGATCGACGAAATCCTCAGCAATGAACTCGCATTGTACGGCGGCGGCGCCGGCCTGCTGTTGCTGTTCATCGGTTACGGGTACTACGCCTGGAAACGCAAGAAGACGCTGCAGCAAATAGAGAGCAGCAGCGTAATGGCCGCGCCCGAATTCCCAGCGGACTCCGTATTCGGCGCGGCGGGCGGCGCCAAGGTCGATACCGACCAGGGCGAGGTGCAGGCCGAATTCGGGCCGAGCGGCGCCGCCACCGCCGATGCCGAGGAAGTCGACCCCATTGCTGAAGCGGACGTCTACATGGCCTACGGCCGCGATGCCCAGGCCGAGGAAATTCTCAAGGACGCGCTGAGCAAGAACCCGTCACGTCAGGCGCTTCGGGTCAAGCTGCTTGAAATCTACGCCAATCGCAAGGATGCCCAGGCATTCGAGGCGGTGGCAGCCGAGCTGCACGCGGCTACCGACGGCGAGGGGCCGGAGTGGGTCAAAGCAGCTGCGCTTGGCGCGCAGCTCGACCCGGGCAATCCCCTTTACGGGGGCGCTGCCGCGCCGAGCGAAACCGGGGCCGGTGTAAGCGATACGCAACCTGTAAGCGGTGAGCAAGCCGGGCTGGACGGCGGTGGCATGGGCGAAACCTCGCCGGGCCTTGATTTCGATCTGGGCCTGGGCGAGGCGGCGCAGCCAGAGGCGGTTGCCGCAGCAGCGACTGCTTCGGATGTAACCGCCGATCTGGGATTCGACCTGGATCTGGGCGGCGAGGTGAAGAAAGGCGAAGTCGCGCCGCAGGAAGCGCCGGCCGCGCCCATCGCATCGGATATAGAGTTCAAGGCGGCCGAAGCGCCGTCGGATGCTGCCGCATCCATAGATTTCGATTTTGAACTGCCTGCTTCGGGCGAGTCGGCGCAGACGCCAGCGCCCGCCGAAGCCGCAGCGCCCGCCGCCGAGGAGCCGCAAGCCGCTGCAGCCGAGGGCGGCATCGACTTCGATTTTAATCTGGAGCTGCCGGAGCAGAAGGAAGAAGCGCCGGCGGCGCCGCTCGACCTGTCTTCGATCAGCCTGGATCTGGGGGAGCCGGGTGAGGCGATACCTGCTGCGGACGCTCATTGGCAGGAGGTGGCGACAAAGCTTGACCTGTCCAAAGCCTACCAGGAGATGGGTGACAAGGACGGCGCGCGGGAACTGCTCAACGAAGTCCTGAAAGAAGGCGATGCTGCCCAGCAGGAGCAGGCAAAAACGATGCTCGCGGCCCTGGGCTGATACTTCCGGGTATCGAACTGACCCCGGGGCTTGCCCCGGGGTTTTGTTTTTTTGGAGGGCCTGTATCCTGAGAGGGCATGAGCGCCAGGCGGCGCCCGACCACGGCGCGATCCATCTGGAGGCTCGCCGCAAACGCCGCGCCTGGAACCAGTCTCCACGGACAGCATCATGAAAATCGCGATCGGAATCGAATATGACGGCAGCCGCTTCCACGGCTGGCAGTCGCAGCCTTCGGGCAATACCGTCCAGGATCAGCTGGAGCGCGCGCTCGCTAGTATCGCCGGAGAGCCGATTCGACTGGCTGCGGCAGGGCGCACCGATGCCGGCGTGCATGCCCTGGCCCAGGTGGCGCATTTCGAGACCGCCGCGGTGCGCCCGCAATCGGCCTGGGTGCGCGGCGTCAACACGCTGCTCGAGCAGGCGGTGGCGGTGCAATGGGCGGCGCCCGTGGCGGAAGATTTTCATGCGCGCTACTCCGCCATATCGCGCAGCTATCGCTACGTGCTCTACAACCATCCGGTGCGGCCGGCGCTGCACCATGGCCGGGTCGGCTGGTTTCATCTGCCGCTGGATGCGGAGGCGATGCGCGCGGCATTGGACAT
>JAANCK011159236.1_pt1 | contig 15701 bp, 14 predicted proteins | sample 7277841 | NCBI WGS metagenome assembly JAANCK01 (sample SAMN14222788, study PRJNA588281) | permafrost metagenome | isolation source: Arctic cryosol methane SIP | place: Canada:Nunavut | collected 2015-07 | reverse complement strand
TCGAGGAGATTGCCGTTCGCGCTCATGATGCCGTCGCTCCGCCCGCCTCGGCCGGCGTTTCGATCTGCCAGTAGCTTCTGCGCACCTCCGGATGGCGCAGCGTCTCCTCGCACGGGCCGTCGGCGATCACGCGGCCTTCGTGCATGACGGTGAGCCGCTGCAGGAACTCCTGTACATGCGAGATCTTGTGCTCGACGATCAGGATGGTCTGGCGGCCGACGCGCTGGCGCAGCACGTTCAGCACCGACTGGATTTCGGATTCGGACAGACCGGCCAGCGGCTCGTCGAGCAGCAGCACCTTGGGCTCGGCCAGAACCGCCATGGCGATTTCCAGCCGGCGCTTCTCGCCCAGGCTCAGATTTTTGACCAGGCGGTCGCGCTTGTCGGCGAGATTGAAGGTTTCCAGCGTCTCGACGACTTTCGGCTTGTTGCGCTGGGCCCGGCAGGTGTTGAACAGCAGGTGCAGCATCGTCGGCTTCTCGTGCGCGCGAAAATACGACAGCACCAGATTGTCGACCACACTGAGATTGTCGAAAGCCGCGGTGAGTTGGAATGTGCGCATCAATCCGCGCGCCACGCGTTGCTGCGGCGTCAGGCGGGTGATGTCCTCGCCGCGATAAAAAATGCGGCCTTCCTCGGGCGGATAGTAGCCGGTGAGCAGATTGAAAAATGTGGTCTTGCCGGCGCCGTTGGAGCCGATGATGCCGGCGACCTCGTTCTCACGCAGCAGATAACTGACCTTGTCGACCGCGACCATCGGGCCGAACCGCTTGGTGACGCTTTCCGTCTTGATGATTTCGGCAGCCGCCGTGCTCACGCGCGCACCCTTCTCGAATTGTGACCCCGGCGCATGTCGAAACACGCGCCGGGGCCCTTAGTGAGTCATTCGGCCGGCGCGGCGGTGGCCGCGCCTTGTGAGGCGCTCAGTAGCCGATGTCCTTGAGCTTCGGCAGCACCGCTTCGCCGCCCACGGCGCCCATCACCGAGAACAGATCCCACGGGTTCTTCTGTTCGCTCGGGCCTTTACCCTTCACCAGGAAGGCGGCGTATTTGTAGACCGCCGAGTGATCCTGCCGCCAATTGGCCGGTCCCTTGACGCTGTTGAACTTGCCGCCGTTGGCCAGCAGCGCCGCCGACACCGCTTTGGCGTCGAACGACTTGGCCTCTTCGAAGCCGCGGAACATCTCCGAATAGGCGATGTAGGCGATGGTGGCATAGGCGTCCGGCGGGTTGCCGAATTTGGCCTGGAACAGATCGGTGAACTCCTTGGCGCTCTTCGCCACTTCCTTGTCCGCGAAGCCGCTCAGGTCATAGTAGAAGTAATGCATGGCGTAGACGCCTTGCAGCGCTTCCGGCGGCAGGCCTTTCGCCACCACGTTGGTGATGAAGGCGTTGAAGATGGTCATTTCCTTGCCGAGACCCATCTGAGAGACCTGCTTGAGCAGCGCCACCGAGTCAGCCGCGAACTGGGCGGCGATGAAGACGTCGGGCTTGGCCGCTTTCACCTTCTGCAGAACGGTGGTGTAGTCGCTGGTGCCGAGCGACACCTCATCGCGTCCGACCAGCGTGCCGCCGTATTCCTTGATCGCATCCTTCACGCCGGCTTCCATATCCCAGCCCCAGCTGTCGCTGCGGGCGAGGAAGAACACTTTCTTCTTGCCGAGCGTCTTGATGGCGGCCTGGCCGGCCATGTAGCCGACCGTCCACGGACTGTAGGCGGCGGCGAAAGTCGAATCGGCGAGCTTGCCTTTCTGGAAGGCTTCCTTCGCCATCACGCAGACCGGGAAGTAGGGCATCGGCTCCTTTGAGACGATGGCGTTGAGCGCGTAAGCGAGCGGGGCCCAGGTCTGGCCGCCGACGCCCTTGACGCCTTCCGACATCATATAGCGATAGCGGCGCACGCCGACGTCGAGCTTGGCTTCGTCGTCGTCGACCACGCCTTCCACCATAACCTTGCCCCAAGGCATATTGAGGCCACCGCGCTTGTTGACAACGTCGACCGCCAGCAGCGCGCCCTGCTTCTGGGTCTCCGCCACCGCGGCAAAGGTTCCGGTGAGTGGGAGCAGGATGCCGACTTTGATCTTGTTCGGTTGATCGGCCGCGTTCGCTGGGCCTTGACCCAGGACGCCGCACAGCACGGACGCCGCCAGTAAGCTCCACAATCTTTTCATCACGTCATCTCCACCTGTTGGATGTGTCGGCGAAATTACGGGACGAAGCGGGGGCTGCCGCTCCGGCCATTGACACGCGCAGTCGCGCGCTTCTCTCGCCTGCCGGGGCCCGGAAGGGCCGGACCTGGCGCGATAGACCGCTCACCATCGCCCGAATCTTTCCGCACAAACCTTGATTTACATCAAGGTCGCCGGACGCCCTGGCGAAAACTGTCGTTAAATAATGTCGCAGTTTTGCGTCGTTCTATTAACCGGATTAATGAGGCCCATCATGCTCGCTCCTGCCGCCGTAACCATAGACAAGCGTTATGCGATTCCGGACAGCATGCAGGCCTGGGTGCTCGGCGATCCGGGCCAACTCATCCTCAAGCGTAAACCCGTACCGGCGCCCGCTAAGTCCGAGGTGCTGATCCGCATCGATGCGGTGGCGATCTGCGCGACCGATCTCGACAACATCTACCATGGGCCGCCGGCGTTGATCGAAGGCGGCTTGCCTTTTAACAAGAACTGGACGCCCGGCCACGAATACATGGGTACCGTGGTCGCGCTCGGGCCCGGCGTCGACGAATTCGCCATCGGCGAGCGCGTCGCCTGCGAAATTCACGCCGGTTGCGGACAATGCAAGCGCTGCCGGCAAGGCATGTACACGTCATGCCACAACTACGGCATGAATTACGGCGCGCACGACAAGGGTCACCGCGCCAACGGCTTCACCACCGACGGCGGCTTCTGCGAATACCAGGTCAACCACATCAATACGTTGGCCCGCATCCCCGACGACATGCCGGATGAAGTCGGCGCGCTGGTGGTCACCGCCGGCACCGCGATGTATGCGCTGACCGAGCTCGGCGGTCTCGTCGCCGGCGAGAGCGTGGCGGTGATCGGGCTGGGGCCGATCGGTCTCTTGGTGGCGGCGGTGGCCAAGGCGCTCGGCGCCTCGCCGGTGATCGCCGTCGATATCGCCGACAATCGTCTTGCCATTGCGCGCAAGCTCGGCGCCGATCATGTGGTCAATGTCAGAAATATCGACGCGGTCGAGGCGGTGCGCAAACTCAACGGCGGCAAGGGCGTCGATTATGCGGTCGAATGCTCGGCCGCGCCCGACGCGGTCAACACCGCGGTGCACATGGTCAACCGCGGCGGCAAAGTGTGTCTCGCCGCCTTCCTGCACGAGCAGGTCAAGGTCGACATCGCGCATGTGGTGAAGAACAACATCTATCTCTACGGCATCCGCGGCGAGGGCAAGAGCGCCACCCATCGCGCCGAAGCGCTGATGAGGCAGAAGCGCTTCGACGCCGGCCTGATCCACACGCACACCTTCGCGCTGGAGGATCTGCCGACCGCGATCTCCTACGCCAAGAACCACACCGACAATGCGATCAAGGTGGTGGTCAAGGCGCGCGGGGTCGCCAGAATGAGCGCGGCGGCGAAGTAGCTGTTACACCTGCTCGGCGTTGAGATTGGCGAGCCGCGCGCCGCAGAAGGCGCAGATAAGGCCCAAGCCGAGCGCGGTGAGACCTGCGATCACATCGACGGTGCCGCCGAGATTGCCGCTCTTGCTCATGACGCCTCCGGCGGTGGCGACCGCGAACACCACCGCGATCAGAAAGCGCTGCGCCAGCCGGTAGACGAATTCACGCTCGCGCGCCGCCGCGATCAGATAGGCGCCGGTGGCCCAGCCGCCGACAAAGCCGGCCCCGCCGATCGCCCACCAGGCCAGCGCGGAGACGAACTGCTGCGTATTACCGGCGGCGCGCAGCACGGAGTCGAGTCCGCTGCCGAACACGGTGAGCACGATATGGACGACGAGCGCCGCGAACACGCCGCAGGCGATGGCGGCGGCATAATGCAGTCGGCGGAGCGCTTCGGTATCCATTGGCTCAGGCTCAAAACGACAGCGGCGACAAGCCGTCGCCGCCTTCGGACACTAACCGATGATGATCGCCGTGCGAAGCCGCGCCGCCGCTAGCGCGGCAGGGCGCGCAACAGCTCCTGGAGTTCGCGCTCCAGCGCATCGAGAGCGGCGCGCCGTGCCGGCGTCAGCCCGTTCGTGCGGGTGTCATCGTCTTGCGACATACGCTGTTCGGACTGGGATACTCGATAGTCGGCCGCTTGCGCGCGCATCGTTGTCCTCGGATGTCCCGATTTAAGTTATCCACAGGCCTATCTGAGTCGGCGTCCCGGCAAACGCCGTCAGCACCCGGCGCGCGCAAATTGGTCTGCCTGTTGTATTTCTGCGACAGCCTGGACCGCAGTTAAAACCCCGCCAGCTCGCGCATGATCTTGTAGAGCGCGGCCTGGCCCTCGAAGCCGATGCCGGGGCGCTCCGACAGTGTGATGGCGCCGTTTTCGATGCGCGCATCGTCGGCGAAGCCGCCGAAATCGCCGAACACACCCGGATAGGACTCAGCGCCGCCCAGCCCGAAGCCGGCGGCAATGGCGAGCGACATCTGGTTGCCGCCATGGGGAAACAGCGAGGTGCGCCGCCAGTTGTGCGCGGCGAGCATGTCGACCGTCTTGGCGTATTGGCCTATTCCATAAGATTGCGGCGGATCGATCTGGATGATGTCGCGGTCGGCGCGGAAGCCGCCGAAGCGCGCCAAATTCTCCACGTCCTGGGTCGAGAAAAGGTTTTCGCCGGTCGCCAGCGGCGGTTCGTACACGCTGGCCAGTTCGGCCAGCAGCGCGAAGTCGAGCGGATCGCACGGCTCCTCGAACCAGCGCAGCTTGAACGGCGCCAGCGCCTTGGCATAACGCAAAGCTTCATCGCGGTTGAATTTGCAATTGGCGTCGACCGCCAGGTGCTCGCCCGAACCGACCACCTCGAGCACCGCTTGCAACCGCCGCACGTCCTCGTCGAGCGGCAGCCCGCCGACCTTCATCTTCACCAGCGTGTAGCCGGCGTCGAGATGGCGGCGCATCTCGTCCTGCAAGTCATGAATCGTCTGGCCCGGCCAGTACCAGCCGCCGCCGACATAGCAGAAGACTTTCGCGGGAACCTTGCCGCCGCTGAAGCGGTCGGCCAGCACGCGGTGCAACGGCTTGCCGGCGATCTTGGCGACCGCGTCCCACACCGCCACCTCGATGGTGCCGATGGCGATCGCGCGTTCGGAATGGCCGCCGGCTTTTTCCCGCCGCATCATCACGCCAAGAATTTTCGCTGGATCGAAATTGTCGCCGCGCCCGTCGAGCAGCGTGTCGGGATCGGCGGCGAGAATGCGCGGGATGAAACGAGCGCGCATTTGCGCGCCGCAGGCGTAGCGGCCGGTCGAATTGAAGGCGAAGCCGCAGACCGGCTTGCCGTTGCGCACGACGTCGGTGATCACCGCCACCGCCGACGTCGTCATCTCGGTGAAGTCGAAGCTGGAATTGGCCAGCTTCGACTTGAGCGGGATCGCGGTCTCGCGGATATCGACGATGCGCATTGCGGTACTCTTGTCCCGGGCGCAGCGCAGCGTGAAGCGAAGCGAACGATGCGCTGCAGAACCGGGATCGTTACGGATTCAGAGTTTGGAACGGCCCCGGATCAGCGGCGCATCATTTCATGCCGCGCCGCGTCCGGGGCAGGAATTACTTGATCTGCGGAATCTTGGCGTCCTTGATCACGCGGCCCCACTTCTCCACCTCCGACTTGATATAGACGGCGAATTGCTCCGGAGTGTTCGCCACCACGTCGAAGCCGAGCTGGGCGCATTTCGCCTTCACGTCCGGCAGCGCCATCACCTTGACGATTTCGCGATTGAGCAAAGCGACGATCTCCTTCGGCGTCCCGGCCGGCACGAACAGGCCCTGCATGGTTTCCGATTCCTGACCGGCGAGGCCGGCTTCCGCCATGGTCGGCACGTCGGGCATGGCGGCCGAACGCTTGGCGCCGGTGACGGCGAGGCCGCGCAGCTTGCCGCCTTGGATCTGCGGCGCGGCCGGCGGAATGGCGCTGACCGCGATCGGCGTATGGCCGGCCACCGCCGACTGGATCGCCGGGCCGGCGCCGCCGAACGGCACGCTGGTGAGGTCGAGCTTGACCGAGAGCTTGAACAATTCGCCGGCGAGCTGCGGCGTCGTGCCGATGCCGGGATTGGCCATGCTGTATTTGGTCGGATTGGCCTTCACCAGCTCGATCAGCTCCTTCAACGTCTTCACCGGCAGGTCGGGGTTCACGGCGATGACATTCGGCGACGCGGCGGCGAGCGTGATCGGCGCGAAGTCCTTGAACGGATCGTAGGGATTCCTGGCATAGAGGCTCGGATTGACCACGAAGCTCGATGAGGCAACCAGGATGGTGTAGCCGTCGGGCGCCGATTTCGCGACCTGGCTCATGCCGATATTACCGCCGGCGCCGGGATGGTTCTCGATGTAGAATTGCTGCTTGAGGCTTTCCGACAGCTTTGCCGCGATCAGCCGCGCCATCACGTCGGTGGGACCGGCCGGCGCGAACGGCACGACCACTTTCACCGCCTTGTCGGGGTAGACGGCCGAGGCCGGCGCGATGCCGGCGATGGCCGCAATCAGCGTGCCGCAGGCCAAGCTTTTCACAATCGAGCGCATGCATTCCTCCTGGTTTTTCTGCATCGTAGCATTGCGCAAGGCCGTTGCCAGTGGGGCTTGCGTCGCGCCCTCGCGTGAGGCTGTATTCCGGCCCGCCAATGCCCCTTACGTCGATCGGAGAGAGCATCCATGCCGGCTCGAAAAATCACGCGCCAGGACCTGCGCGACGCCGCCGAGAAGTACAAGAACTGGGGCAAATGGGGCCCCAATGACGAGATCGGCACGCTCAACTTCACCAGCCCGGAGGACATTGTCGCCGCCACAAGGCTGGTCAAGAAGGGCAAGGTCATCTCGCTCGCGCTCAACTTCGACCACACCGGTCCGCAAGGCGCGAAAAGCAAGTATCCGGCGATGGGCCGCACCAATCCGATCCACACCATGCTGCGCACCGGCACCGACGCCTATTCCGGCGTGCTCGACAAGCGCGGCATCCGCGCCGCCGACGATATGGTTACCATGCCGCTGCAATGCGGCACGCAATGGGACGGGCTCGGCCACGTGTTCTATGAAAACAATATGTGGAACGGCTACGACTGCCGCGAGGTGACCTCGGCCGGCGCGCAGAAGTGCGGCATCGAGAAGACCAAGAACAAGATGGTCGGTCGCGGCGTGCTGCTCGACGTGGCGCGCTTCAAGGGCGTCGTGTCGCTCGACGACGGCTACGCTATCGGCAACGACGACCTGTACGGCACCGCGAAGAAGCAGAATGTCGCGCTCAAGCGCGGCGATTACGTGATCGTGCGCACCGGGCAGATGGAGCGCTGCCAGAAAGCGGGAAGCTGGGACGGCTATCCGGGCGGCGATGCGCCCGGCTTCGGCTTCGAGACGCTCGATTTCGTCAAGGATACTGAGCTGGCGGCGCTGGCCAGCGACACCTGGGGCTGCGAGGTGCGGCCGAACCAGAGCGAGGAGGGCATCAACCAGCCCTGGCACTGGATCACCATCCCGATCATGGGCATGACCATGGGTGAGATCTTCAATCTCAAGGAACTCGCCGACGACTGCGATGCCGACAAGGTGTACGAGTTCATGTTCGTGGCGCCGGCCATTCCGATCACCGGCGCGGTGGGCTCGCCGGTCAATCCGCTGGCGATCAAGTGACCGCGAAGCGGTCATCCCGGACGGCGAAGCCGATCCGGGATCGTTCCGAATGCTATATTTGTGACGATCCCGGGTCTGCAGCGCACCGCTAACGCGCTGCGCTGCGCCCGGGAAAAGTGGAGAGCTTCTCAATGCCAAAGCAATATCCCGTCACCCACACCGAGGCCGAGTGGCGCAAGCTGCTCAGCCCCGAGCAATACGCGATCATGCGCGAGCACGGTACCGAAGCGCCGGGCAGCTGCGCGCTCAATTTCGAGAAACGTCACGGCACGTTTTCCTGCGCCGGCTGCGGCCAGCCGCTGTTCATGTCGAAGCAAAAGTTCGAGAGCGGCACCGGTTGGCCGAGCTTCAACGATCCGGTCGAGGGCTCGGTCGAAACCACCACCGACGCTAGCCACGGCATGAGCCGCACCGAGGTGCATTGCAGCCGCTGCGGCAGCCACCTCGGCCACGTCTTCGACGACGGGCCGCCGCCGACCCATCAGCGCTACTGCATCAATGGCGTCGCCATGAATTTCAAGCCGGACTGAAAAGGAATTTCTGCAATGCTGGGACACAACACCAAACGCACCGGCGCCGAAGTGTTCGCTGACATGCTGGCGGGCTACGGCGTCACCCATGTCTTCATGGTGCCGGCGGTGATCCGGCGCACTTATGCCGAGATGGAGCGGCGCACCAAGATCGCGCGCGTGCATTGTCACGGCGAGAAGTCCGCCGCCTACATGGCCGACGGCTATGCGCGCGCCTCCGGCAAGCCCGGCATCTGCATGGCGCAGGTGATCGGCGCGCTCAATCTCGCCGCCGGCCTGCGCGACGCGCACCTGGCGCATTCGCCGGTGATCGCGGTCAGCGGCGGGCGCGATCCGAAAACCAAGTTCCGCAAGGTCTATCAGGAAGTGGACGACATCCCGGCGTTCGAGCCGGTGACCAAGTTCAACGCCACCGTCGACGAGGTGTCGCGTTTTCCCGACATGCTGCGGCAAGCCTTCCGCGTCGCCACCACCGGCGCGCCGGGACCCGTTCACTTGCAGTTCCGCGGTAACGAGGGTCAGGTGGACGTCGAGGAAGCCGTGATGGAGGCGCTGGTCGAGACCCAGTTCGCCAAGGTGCCGCCGTTCCGGCCCGAGCCGCAAGCGGAACATGTGCAGGCCGCGCTCGAACTGCTGCAGAAGGCGGAGCGGCCGATTATCGTCGCCGGCGGTGGCGTACGCAGGTCTGGGGCGGCCAAAGAGCTGGTTGCGCTGGCCGAGGCGTTGCAGATTCCGGTTGCGACCTCGCTCAACGGCAAGGACTGCATCCCCGGCACGCATCCGCTGTCGGTGGGCGTGGTCGGCACCTATTCGCGCGAAAGCGCCAACCGTGCGGTCAATTGCGCCGATCTCGTCTGCTTCATCGGTACCGAGACCGGCGGCATGACCACGCATTTCTGGGCGGTGCCAAAAATCGGCACGTCGGCGATCCAGATCGACATCGAGCCGGAAGCGCTCGGCCGCAATTATCCGCTGCAAGCCAGCGTGCTGGGTGACGCCAAGGCGGTGCTGTCAAAAATGCTGGCCGCCGCCGACAAGGCCAGCGCGTCGAAACGCGCGCCGTGGGTCAAGGAAATCGCCGGTCTGCGCGAGGAATGGTACGCGAAATACAAGGCCGACCTTGCCTCCGACGCTGTGCCGATCCATCCGGCGCGCATCTGCCAGGAACTTAACCGGCATGTGCCCGACAACGGCATCGTGGTGGTCGATACCGGTCATGCCGGCATGTGGATGGGCGGCATGTATGATGTGCGCGTGTCGACGCAGAGCTATTTGCGCAGCGCCGGCCATCTCGGCTGGGCGTTCCCGGCCGCGCTCGGCGCCAAGGCGGCGTGCCCCGACCGTCCGGTCATCTGTTTCACCGGCGATGCCGGCTTCTGGTATCACATCGCGGAAATCGAAACGGCGGTGCGCTGGAACCTCAACGCCGTGATCGTGGTCAACAACAATGGCGGCGGCAACCAATCCAAGCGCGGCTTCGATCGCGCCTATGGCGAGCCGACGCAGAAGTCGCGCGAGTTGTGGACCTATAACCCGATGAATTTCGCCAAGCTGGCCGAGGACATGGGCGCGCTCGGCATCCGCGTGGAGAAGGCGAGCGATATCGCACCCGCGCTTGCGCGCGCGCTCGCCGCCAACCGGCCGGTGGTGATCGACGTCGCCAGCGATATCGAATTGCTGGCGCCGACCGCGGTTGCGTGACCGGCAATGCTGGTGATCTTCAGCCTTCCCCGATCTCGCGCAGGATCTCGGCGGAGTGCTCGCCGAGCAGCGGTGCCGGCTTTTCGCTCGCCGCCTTCCAGCCGCCGATGACGATCGGCGTACGCACGCCCGGGATCGTGCCGGCCTTGGCGGCTTTGCTCGGCAGCGCGAGCTTCATGCCGCGGTGGATCACCTGCGGGTCGTTGAACACCCGCTCGAGATCGTTGATCGGCCCGGCCGGCACGCCTTGCGCTTCGAGCTTGGCGAGCAGGTCGTCGCGCTTCATCGCTGAGGTGAGCGCGGATATTTTACCGATCAGCTCTTCGCGATGTTTCAGACGGCCGACATTGTTCTTGTATTCGGGGTTCTGCGCCAGCTCGGACGCGCCCAGCACGTTGCAGAATTTGACGTACTGATTATCGTTGCCGGTGGCGACGATCACATGGCCGTCGGCGACCGGAAACACCTGGTAGGGAACGATGTTGGCATGCGCGTTGCCGATGCGCTTGGGCACCTTGCCGGACACCAGATAGTTCAGCGCCTGGTTCGACAGCACGCCGACGGTGGTATCGACCAGGGCGGTGTCGATGTAGCAGCCCTTGCCGGTCTTCTCGCGCTCCGCCAGCGCCGCCAGAATGCCGACCACGGAATAGACGCCGGTGAAGATGTCCGACACCGGAATGCCGACACGGGTCGGCTCGCCGCCCGCCATGCCGGTTAGATCCATGATGCCGCCGATGCCTTGCGCCATCAGGTCGTAGCCGGCGCGCTTGGCGTCGGGGCCGTCCTGACCGAAGCCGGTCACCGAGCAGTAGATCAGCCGCGGGCATTCGTCCTTGAGGCTATTGTAGTCGAGGCCGAATTTGGCGAGCCCGCCGACCTTGAAGTTCTCGATCAGGATGTCCGAGCGCGCCGCCAGCTTACGCACGATGCGGCGGCCCTCGTCGCTCTCGAAGTCCATCTCGATCGAGCGCTTGCCACGGTTGGCGGCGTGGAAATATGCCGAGCCGATATGCTTGCCGTCGGCGCCTTCCACGAAGGGCGGGCCCCAGCCGCGGGTATCGTCGCCGGCGCCGCTGCGCTCGACCTTGATGACGTCGGCGCCAAGGTCGGCCAGAATCTGCCCCGCCCAGGGACCGGCCAGGATACGGGCAAGTTCGAGGACGCGGAGGCCCGCCAACGGCTTCGGCATGTGTAGGAACTCCCAAGGAAACGCGGAATGGACGAACGTGGCCGGGGTTATAAATTGATCGTTTCGCGCTGACCAGAGCGGGAAATGTTGATTTGTCGCACGCGTAGGCGGCCGATTTAACGGCGTGGCTCTGGCGCTAGGGCGTAGCGGCGGCTAAAGTAGAAATGGGAGCGACGTGGCGTTTGTCGGCTATTGTTCTAACTTAGATCAACCGCAGTGGAATTTCCGCTGCTAAAAAAGGCCCACATGGAGGAACGCAACATGAAACCAATTTCGACAATACTTGCCACCGCCGTCGCAGTCTTCGCGCTGTCGGCCGTGGCGCAAGCGCAAATTACCATGAAGGCTTCGCACCAGTTTCCTGGCGGGAAGGGCGACGTGCGCGATGACATGGTGCAGATGATCGCCAAGGAAGTAAAGGCGGCGAACGTCGGTATCGACATCCAGGTCTATCCGGGCGCGTCATTGTTCAAGCCGAACGACCAGTGGAACGCCATGGTCAACGGCCAGCTCGATATCACGCTATTCCCGCTCGACTACGCCAGCGGCAAGGCGCCCGTTTTCAGCGCGACACTGATGCCCGGCCTGATCCGCAGTCAGGAGCGCGCCAAGCGTATCAACAACTCGCAATTCATGAAGGACATCCGCGCCGAGATCGAGAAGCGCGGCGTGATTGTGCTGTCCGACGCCTGGTTTGCCGGCGGCATGGCGTCAAATAAGGGCTGCCTCCTGCATCCGAAGGACTTGAAAGGCCTGAAATTCCGCGCCGCCGGGCCGACTTTTGCGGCGATGTGGGAAGCCGCCGGCGCCAGCATCGTCAGCCCGCCGTCGAACGAAATCTACAACGCCTTCCAGAGCGGGGTCGTCAACGGTACCGACACGAGCCTCGGCACCTTCCAGTCCATGCGCCTTTATGAGGTGACCAATTGCCTCACCGCGCCGGGCGAGAATGCGCTGTGGTTCATGTACGAGCCGGCGCTGATGTCGAAGAAGAGCTTCGATAAGCTCAACAAGAAGCAGCAAGACGCCATTCTCGCCGCCGGCAAGAAGGCCCAGGCATTTTACGAGGCCAAGGCCGACGCGGTGAACAAGGCGGCGGTCAAAGCCTTCGAGGACCACAAGGTGAAGGTCGATACCCTCAGCGATGCCGACTACCAGGCATGGGTCGAGGTAGCGAAAAAGAGTTCCTATGCGACCTTTGCCAAGACCGTGCCGAATGGGCAGAAGCTGATCGACGAAGCCCTCGCGGTCAAATAGAACCGATCGACGGGTGGCCGGCCGGCGGATTATCTCGCCGGCCGGCGCATTTTTCGCCCGCCGCTGCATGGACTTAATCCTCACAACGAAAGACTGAAAAGCAAGTCAGGCCCATGGACACATACATTCGGGCGGTCATTTTCTTGTCCCGCGTCGCCGGCGTATTCTCGGCTATTCTCATCGGCCTTGCCGTGCTGGTTATCTGCGACATGGTGATCGAGCGCTATTTCTTGAGCGTGGCGACGATCTGGCAGATCGACGTGGTGACTTACAGCGTCGTCGCCGCGACCTTCGTCGGCAGCGCCTATGTGCTGATGACGCGTGGCCACGTGAATGTGGAAATCCTTCCGCTCTATATTTCCCCGAGCGCCCGCTACTGGCTCGCGCTGTTCACGATATTGTTGTCGATGGCCTTCTGCGTCGTGCTGTTCATTCTGTGCACGCAGTATTGGTACGAGGCATGGTCGGAGGGCTGGCGCTCGAACACGGTCTGGCGCGCGCGGCTGTGGATCCCCTATTTGTCGATGCCGGTGGGTCTGGGCTTGCTGGTATTGCAATATTTCTCCGAGCTGGTCTCCTTGATAACCGGGCGGACGCCACCGTTCGGCCTCAAGCCGAAAGAAGACGCCGAGGAGTTCGCGCGGACTCAAGCCAGGCAAGCGTTGGGAGACGCCCCATGAGTCCGGGTATTCAAGGCACGCTCGTTCTCGTTGCCACCCTTTTGATGCTGATGTCGGGAATCCCCGTCGCCTTCGGGCTCGGCGCAATATCGATCATATTCCTTCTGCTGTTCCACGGCATCGACAGCATGCGTGTGGTGGCGGAGACATTCTGGTCCGGCCTCGATGAATTCACCTTGGTCGCGATTCCAATGTTCGTAATGATGGGCGCGGCCATCGGCTCGTCGCCGGCCGGCAAGGATCTGTACGAAGCGCTCGATCGCTGGCTTTACCGCGTGCCCGGCGGACTGGTTATTTCCAATCTCGGCGCCTGCGCCATCTTCGCCGCGCTCACTGGCTCCTCGCCGGCCTGCTGCGCGGCCATCGGCAAGATGGGCATTCCCGAGATGCGACGGCGCGGCTTTCCGGACGATGTGGCGACCGGCTCGATCTGCGCCGGCGGCACGCTCGGCATTCTGATTCCGCCATCGATCACCTTCATCCTGTACGGCATTGCCACAGAAACCTCGATCGGCCGTCTGTTCCTCGCCGGTGTGATGCCGGGCCTGATGCTAACCAGCATGTTCATGCTGTGGACCGTCTTCATCATCTGGAAGCGCGGCTTCCGCTCGCATGCGATCGATTTTCGTTATTCATGGAAGGAAAAATTCCAATCGATCCCAAAGATCGCGCCGTTCATGTTGATCATTTTTGGCGTGATGTATTCGCTCTATGGCGGCGTGGCGACGCCGTCGGAGGCGGCGGGCGTCGGCGCCGCGCTCTGCCTCATTTTGGCGATCCTGATCTACCGCCTTTGGAAGATCGACCAGATATGGCACATCCTGCGCGATACGATGCGCGAATCGGTGATGATCCTGACCATCATCGCCGCCGCCGTGCTGTTCGGCTACATGCTCACCTCGCTCTATCTGACACAGATGCTGGCGCAGGCGATTGCCGATGCGCACTTCAATCGCTGGGTCCTGATGGGAATGATCAACCTGTTCCTGCTGGTTTCCGGTTTTTTCATCCCGCCCGCCGCCATCATCCTGATGACCAGCCCGATCCTGTTGCCGATAATCACCGCAGCGGGGTTCGATCCGGTGTGGTTCGGCGTGATCCTGACCATCAACATGGAGATCGGCCTGATCCATCCACCGGTCGGTCTCAATATCTATATCGTCAACGCCATCGCGCCCGATGTGCCGGTTACAACGGTGATGTGGGGAACGATGCCCTACGTCCTATGTATGATGTTGGCGATCGTGATCTTGTGCTTCTTTCCCGAGATCGCCACATGGTTGCCGGACCATCTGATGGGGGCCGGCAAGTAACGTCCAGGCCGCCCGCTTCATGAGTGGGCGCGGAGCTTGCAATGAACACCTCGTTCTTCGGGGAACTGCTGCAGACCATCTCCGAGCGCGGCCGCGCGCTGCTGGCGCGCGACCGGCGCGGCGAGGCCTCCGCCCGTTCCGAAAGCCTGGTCGAGCTATGCGAGGATCTGCTGACGGGCCTCGGCGAGGCCTCCGGGGTGGCGCTGGCGCGAGAAATCCTCGGCCGCTACGGCAAGCTCACCACCGGGCCGCGCATCGCCTTCTTCGAGGCGCTGAGTAGCCGCTTCGGCACCGATCCGGCGCGCATGGAGCAGGCCATTGCCGTCTGGCGCAACAAGCCAGGCGATGACACCGCGGCGCAAGTGCATGCCGCCTCTGAGCCGCGCCGGCAGGAGCTGTTTCGCCGGCTCAATCTGGCGCCCGGCGGCACCGCGGCGCTGGTGCGCATGCGCGAGCAACTGATGGACACGCTCGACCATCGCGATGACCTCGCGGCTGTCAATGACGATTTCGTCCATTTGTTCACGTCCTGGTTTAACCGCGGCTTTCTTGTATTGAGGCACATCGACTGGTCAACGCCGGCGATCGTGCTGGAAAAGATCATCCGCTACGAGGCGGTGCACGAGATCAGCGACTGGGAAGACCTGCGCCGCCGCATCGATCCGCCCGACCGGCGCTGCTACGCGTTTTTCCATCCGGCGCTGGTGGACGAGCCGCTGATCTTCGTCGAGGTGGCGCTCACGCGCGACATCCCGGGCGCGATCGCGCCGATCCTCGCCACCGGGCGTGAGGTGGTGGAACCCGACAAGAGGCGCACCGCGGTGTTCTATTCGATCTCCAATTGCCAGCGCGGGCTCGCCGGCGTGTCGTTCGGCAACTTCCTGATCAAGCAGGTGGTCGAGGAGATCAGCCGCGAACTGCCGAAACTGGCGACCTATGTCACGCTCTCGCCGGTCGCCAATTTTGCCTCTTGGCTCGCACGCGAGCGGCGCGACGAGCGCTCCAAGGCGCTGGCGCAGGACGACAAGACCGCGCTCGTCGCGCTCGATGCGCCGGGCTGGTGGCGCGATCCCGAAACGGCGTCGCGGCTGCAGGATATCGTGAAGCGCGCGGCGGCCTGGTACTTCCTGCGCGCGCGCAACGAGCGCGGGCTTCCGGTCGATGCGGTCGCACGCTTCCATCTCGGCAACGGCGCGCGGCTCGAGCGCATC
>JAANCK010044600.1_pt1 | contig 15724 bp, 17 predicted proteins | sample 7277841 | NCBI WGS metagenome assembly JAANCK01 (sample SAMN14222788, study PRJNA588281) | permafrost metagenome | isolation source: Arctic cryosol methane SIP | place: Canada:Nunavut | collected 2015-07 | reverse complement strand
TTGCTGAGCGGCGAAGTGAGCTACCGCATCCAGTGGCCCGGCCTGCTGGCCGAGGAACGCGCCGCCGGCTGGATCCTGCCTTGCATCGCCTATCCGCAATCCGACCTGGTGCTGCGCTGGCCGCGCGGCCCGCTGGCCACGGCAGCGGTTGCCGACTGGCGCTCGCTCAATCAGTAGTTGCCGCTGGTGTACGGGCTGCGCGGGATGTACTTGTGCTCGCCATCGGCGATCGGTTTCGCATTCGGATCGGGCTCGTGCTCGACGGCGTTGCTGCCCGGCTCCTGGTCCTGGGGCCGCTCTTGCTGTTCATCCTCCGCCTGGGGCGTTCGGGGCGTTCTCATGGGTTCTCTCCGGTTAGCGATTGGGCCAATCTAGAGGCGCCGCTGCGCCACCGCTGTAGGACGGGCCCGCGCGCGACTGTCCGGTGGCATAGTCGCAGTCATCGTGAGGTTCCTGATCTGCCTGCTATTCGCGGCGGCCGCCGGCAGCGCCCGGCCCGCGCCGGTCTTCGAGGACACCATGGCCCAGCGCACATTGGCCTGTACCGGGTGCCATGGACAGCAAGGGCGCGCGGGGCCTGACGGCTACTACCCACGCCTCGCCGGCAAACCCGCTGGCTACCTGTACAACCAGCTGCTGAATTTTCGCGACGGCCGCCGGCGCTATGGGCTGATGGCGCGGCTGCTGGACCCGTTGTCCGACGCCTACCTGCAGGAAATCGCGCAGCATTTCGCATCGCTCGAGCTGCCCTATCCGCCGCCGCACCCGTCGTCGATGCCCGCGGCTCAATTGCAACGGGGCCAACAGCTGGTCCTGCGTGGCGACAGCGCGACGCGCATTCCAGCTTGCGCGCAATGCCATGGCGATTCGCTCACCGGCGTGGCGCCGAACACACCCGGATTGCTCGGCTTGCCGCGGGACTACCTCAACGCCCAACTGGGCGCGTGGCGCAGCGGCCAGCGCCGAGCCCAGGCGCCCGATTGCATGGCCCAGATCGCCAACCGGTTGTCGCCGCAGGACCTGGCGGCGGTGACCGCATGGCTCGCCGCGCAGTCGCTGCCCACGGATGCCCGGCCGATCCGGGCGCTGAACCGGCCGCCGGAAATTGCCTGCGTCAGCGCATCGATGCCGGCTGGGAGCCCGCCGCCATGAAGCGGCGCTGGGTGGCGATCCTGGCCGGGGTGCTGGCCGTACTGGCGCTGTTCCTGTTCCTCAATTTCCGCGCCAGCGACCGGATTGACGATGCGCCGCCCCTGACACCGCCGGCCGGAGACAGCGTGGCGCGCGGCGCGTACCTGATCCGGATCGGCAACTGCGCCGCCTGCCACACCGATCGCGGCGGCTTGCCGTTCGCGGGTGGCCGTGCCATCGCCACGCCGTTCGGCACCGTGTACGCGGGCAACCTCACGCCTCATGTTGCCAGCGGGATCGGCGCCTGGTCGCGCTCCGATTTCTGGCGCGCGTTGCACGAGGGGCGTTCGCGCGACGGACATCTGCTGGCGCCGGCTTTCCCCTACCCCGACTACACCCGTGTATCGCGCGCCGACGCCGACGCCATGTTCGATTTCCTGCGCAGTCTGGCACCGGTGGACCGGCCCAACACGCCGCATCGGCTGCGCTGGCCCTACGACACGCAGGCGGCGTTGGCGCTATGGCGCGCCCTGTATTTCATGCCGGGCGCCTTCGAGCCCGACCTCAATGCCAGCGCCGACTGGAACCGCGGCGCCTACCTGGTGCGCGGGCTGGGCCATTGCGGCGCCTGCCACACCGCCCGCAATGCGCTGGGTGCGAGCAGTCCGATGATGGATCTTTCGGGCGGCCTGATTCCCATGCAGAACTGGTACGCGCCGTCGCTCACTTCGGCGGCCGAGGCGGGCGTTGCCCACTGGGATCTGGCGCGAATCGAGCGCCTGCTGCGCACCGGCGTGGCGCCGGGCGCAGCCGTGCTCGGCCCGATGGCGGAGGTGGTGCTGCAATGCACCCAATACCTGGCGCCGGACGACCTGAGGGCGATGGCGGTGTTCCTGAAGTCCTTGCCACAGACCGCCGACGCGACGCCGCCGGCGACGCCGGCGCCGGCGGCTCACCGCAGTCTCGCCGAGCGTGGCGCCAGGCTTTATGAGCGGCACTGCAGCGAATGCCATGGCGACCAGGGGCAGGGCATCGCCGGAGCCTATCCCGCTCTGGCGGGCAATCGGGCCGTCTCGCTGCCGGTGACGGCCAATCTGGTCCAGGTCGTGCTGTACGGTGGTTTCCCGCCGTCCACTGCGGGCAATCCGCGGCCCTTCGGCATGCCGCCGTTCGCCAATGTGCTCAGCGACGCGGACGTCGCAGCGGTTCTCACTCACATGCGCGGCGCCTGGGGCAACCGGTCGTCGGCCGTGAGCGAGCTGGCCGTGAGCCAGCAGCGCGGCGGCGGCGATTAGCCGGCTGGGCACAATCGGTCCATGGAATTGCGCCGCGTCATCCTTCCCACGCCCGTGCCGGGTTCACTGTGGCTGGCCGCCATGCCAGGGCGGTTCGAGCCCTGGAACGCTTTCGAGGACCGGGCCCAGCGTGCAGCCCTGGGCCTGGTGGTGTGCCTGACGCCGCGCAGCGAGCTGGCCGAGCTGTCGCCGGCCTACCACGCGGCCGTGGCCCAAGGCGCCATGCCGTTCCGCTGGCTCAACCTGCCGATGCGCAATTTCGGCCTGCCCGAAGACCGCGCAGCGTTCGAGGACGGCGTGCGGCAGATCGCCCAGGCGCTGCGACAAGGCGACGCCGTGATGCTGCATTGCGCCGCCGGATTGGGCCGCACCGGAAGCACCGCCGCCTGCGTGCTCAAGGCCCTGGGCCTGGACACGCGGGAGGCCCTGCAGCAGGTGCGCGATGCCGGCTCCAATCCGCAGAATGCGCAGCAGTCGGGGCTGGTTAACTGGTTCTAGCGTGTCGATAAGGCCCACCAGCCGCACGCGGCGGCAATCAGCCCGGTGTCGCTCATGAAGCCTCGGTTGATGAACCTGCGACCCCTGCAGGGGTGGCAGGCCGCCTCACGCGGGCCATTACGGCGGAGGCAATCGGGTCAGGTTCTGGCCGGCCACTGCCACCAACCAGTCGGACCGCACCCGCTGCGGCTCGATCTCGGCCAGTGGCACCAGCACGAACGCCCGCTCGCGCATCCGCGGATGCGGAACGGTCAAGGCCGCGCTCTCGATGCGCCCATCCCCGAAAAAGAGCAGGTCCAGGTCCAGCGTGCGCGGCGCATTGCGATACGACCGCCGGCGCCCGGCCTGCAGTTCGAGCTGCTGCAATTGCGCCAGCAGCTCGGGCGCGTTCAGATGCGTGGCGACTTCGGCCACCGCATTCACGTAATCCGGACCGGCGGCATCGATCGGTGCGGTGCAGTAAAGCGATGACTGGCGCATGAGGCGGGTCTGCGGCAAAGCCGCTATGCGCAGGAGGGCTTCGCGCACGGCCTGCGCCGCATCGCCCAGGTTCGCCCCCAGTCCGATGTAAACGATGACGGCATCGCGCATGGTCGCAAGCGCCGCGCGCCGTCCTATTCTTGCGATGCCCCCGGCGGGGCGCCTTCGTCACCGCCGCTCTTGCGACGGCGGCGGCGGCGCTTGCGGGGCGCGTCGGCGGGGCCGCCCGCATCGGCATGTGTCGGCGCAGCGCCCTCGTCCGGCTCGCCGCGGGGCGGTGCGACATTCGAGGAGGCATCCGCCGGACGCGCCGCGCGCACCCGGCGCTGGCCTTTGTGCTGCTCCTCGCGCAACTGCGCCACCAGGTCTTCGCGCACCGCGTCGCTGGCCTGGCTGAACTCCTGCCACCAGTCGGCCAGCACGATGTCGACCTCGCCCACGTCGGCGCGCAGCCGCATGAAGTCGAAGCCGGCGCGAAAGCGCGGCTGCTCGACCAGGCTGAACGGCGTGTTGGCTGTGCGCTTCTCGAAGCGCGGCTGCATCATCCAGATCTCGCGCATGTCGGCGGCCAGCTTGCCGCGCCCGGAGACGTCGCCGATGCGGGCGTTGAACACGTCGTCGATCGCGTCCTGCAGCGCCGGGAAGGGATGCTGCTTGCGCGCCAGCCGGTCGGCCCAGCCGTCGCGCACGTCGGCCCACAACACGCAGCCGAGCAGGAAGCTGGGCGCCACCGGCTTGCTCTCGGCGACGCGCCGGTCGGTGTCCTGCAACGCGGCCTTGACGAAGGGCTGCTCGGCGCGCTCGACCACCACGTCGAGCAGCGGGTAGATGCCGCGCGCCATGCCCAGGACCTTCAGCTGTTCGATGGTGGCCAGGGAGTGGCCGGTCTGCAGCAGCTTGAGCATCTCGTCGAACAACCGGCTCTGCGGCACGTCGGCCAGCAGGGACTGGCAGCCCACCAGCGGCGCCGCCGTCTTGGGATCGAGCTTGAATCCCAGCGGATGGAGCTTGGCCGTGAAGCGCACGGCCCGGATGATGCGTACCGGGTCCTCGCGATAGCGCGTCAACGGGTCGCCGATCATGCGGATGGTGCGCTTCTTGGCGTCCTTGATCCCGTTGTGATAGTCCACCACGATCTGCGTCTCGGGGTCGTAGTACATGGCGTTGATGGTGAAGTCGCGCCGCGTCGCGTCTTCCTCCTGCGGGCCCCAGACGTTGTCGCGCAGCACCCGGCCGGTCGAATCGACGGCGTGCTTCATGCCGGCCAGCTCGCTCTTGCTGGTCTTCTCGTTGCCGGCCACCTGTTCGGCGGCGGCGTTGTCCATGTAGGCGCGGAACGTCGAGACCTCGATCACCTCGTGCTCGCGTCCGCGACCGAACACGACGTGGACGATGCGGAAACGCCGGCCGATGATGAAGGCGCGCCGGAACAGGCTCTTGACCTGCTCGGGGGTGGCGCTGGTGGCGACGTCGAAATCCTTGGGCCGCAGGCCCACCAGCAGGTCGCGCACCGCGCCGCCGACGATGTAGGCCTCGTAGCCAGCTTCCTTCAGGGTGTGCACCACGTTGAGGGCCCGCTCGTCCACCAGCGATGGATCGATACCGTGCGCCTGGGGCCCCACTTCCTGGCGCTTGCCGAAACTGGGGCGGCCGCCCTTGCCGCCCAGGGATGTGCCGAGCAACTTGTCGATGAATTTCTTGATCATTTTTTCCTGAACAGGTCCAGTATGCGCCAGCCGCGTTCGCCGGCGATGACCCGCAAGCGGTCGTCCGGGTTGGTCGCCACCGGATGGTCGACCGCCTCCAGCAACGGCAGGTCATTGGTTGAGTCGGAATAGAAGGTGACGTGAACGTCGCTCCAGTCCAGGCCGCGGATCGCCAGCCACTGCGCCACCCGCTCGACCTTGCCTTCGCGCATCGAGGGCACGCCGGCGATCTCGCCGGTGATCCAGCCATCGGGCCCGCGCTCGAGCTGGACCGCGATCAGTTCATCAACGCCGAAGGCGCGGGCGATGGGGCCCGTGACGAACTCGTTGGTGGCGGTGACGATCACCACCTGCTCGCCCGCGTCCCGGTGGCTGCGCACCAGCGACAGGGCCTCGGCACGCAACACCGGCCGGATCACCTTCTCCATGAAGAGATCGTGCGCCGCGGCGGCCGCGACCGGACCGCGCAGCCGCACCGCCTCGGTGGCGAACCGCACGTAGTCGCGGATGTCCAGCGTGCCGGACTTGTAATGTTCGTAGAACTCGTCGTTGCGGGCCTGGAACACCGCCGGATCGGTCCAGCCGATGTCCTGGGTGAAAACGCCCCAGGCGTAGTCGGAATCGATCGGCAACAAGGTGTGGTCCAGGTCGAACAAGGCAAGCCGGATGGCCGCCGGGCCCTTGTCCTGGGTCACGGTGGCACGTGCGGCCTTCGCCCGCTTTTGATTCACGCGTTCTCCAGCATGGACTTGATCAGCGGCACGGTGATGGCCCGCTTGGTTTGCAGCGCGTAGCCGTCCAGTTCCTCGAGCAGGAGCATCAGGCTGCCCAGGTCGCGCGAAAAGCGGGTGAGCATGAAGTCCATGACTTCGTCGCCCAGGAACACGCCGCGCGCATCGGCGGACTGGCGCAGCACCGCGCGACGCTCGGGCTCGCTCAGCACCTGCAGCGCGAAAACATGGCCCCAGGCCAGGCGGGTGCGCAGGTCCTCGCGCAACTTCAGGTCGGCCGGTGGCAACGCCCCCGCCGCCAGCACGCCGCGTTGCAGGCCCTGGGCATTGACGAACCACCGGAAGGCCGCATGCTGCTGCACCGCGGTGTAGAGGTGGACCTCGTCGAACAGCACCACGGCCCAGCGCTCGTCGAATTCGGGCGGCTCGTGCACCGAGGCGTCGAGCCACCCGGCCGCGGCGCCTTGCTCACGCAGCGACTCCGCCACGGCCTTGAGCAGATGGGTCTTGCCGCTGCCGCTCGGGCCCCACAAATAGGTGGGCACCGGCGAGCGCGTAGGGTTTTCCGCCCACAGCCGCAGATGCGCCAATGCGGCTTCGTTGGGGCCGGCGCAAAAATTCGACAGAGTGGCCACGCGGGCCAGTCCGATGTCCAGGGCAATCTGTTTCATCGTCAGCTCTGGTACAGCTTGCTGTGCATGTAGCCGTGCCGCAGGCGGCGAATGGCCACCAGGAGTACCGCGCTGGCCGGCAGCGCCACCAGCACGCCGACAAAGCCGAACAGCTGGCCGAAGGCCAGCAAGGCGAAGATCACCACCAGCGGGTGCAGGCCTATGCGCTTGCCCACCAGGCGGGGCGTGAGGAAGAAACCCTCGATCACCTGGCCGCTGCCGTACACCGCCGCCACCATGACCAGGGCCTTGACCGACGCGAACTGCAACAGGCCGGCGACCAGCGCGAACGCCAGGCCGATGCCGAACCCGACATACGGCACAAACATGGCCAGGCCGGTGAACATGCCGATCGGCAGGGCCAGGTCCAGGCCAAAAAGCGCCAAGCCAATGCTGTAGAAGACGCCCATGGTCAGCATCACCAGCAACTGGCCGCGCAGGTACTGACCCAGCACCTGGTCGGCCTCGTCCGCGAACGAATCGACGCCCGGGCGGGTGCGAGGCGGAACCAGCTCCATCAGTAGGGCGATGAAGCGCTTCCAGCCCAGCAGCAGGTAGAACAAGGCCACCGGGATCAGTACGGCATTGCCGACGACCGCGAGCGCCACGCTGCCGCCCAGCTTGAGCGACGGCAGCAGCGACGAGAACGCGCCAGCGTAGTTGGCACTGAGGTAATCGAGGCCGCGCGCCTTCAGGCTGCCCAGGTCCAGCGCCACGCTGATGCCGAATTGCTTCAACCACGGACTGATGACGGCGTCGAGCTTGTCGAACAGCAGCGGCAATTGCTCCTTCATCAGGGGCACCTCCTTGGCCAGGACCGGCACCACCAGCAGCGCCAGGCCCAGCAAGGCCAGGATCAGCAGCAGTTCGACGATCACCACTGCGACGAAACGCGGCAGCCGGCCCCGCCCCATGTCGTCGAGCCGGTCCACCAGCGGCGTGAGCGCATAGGCCAGCACCCCGGCAACCACGAAAGGTGTGAGCACCGGCCCAAGCAACCACAGCGCGAGCGCCGAGATCAGCGCGATGAACAGCCAGGCCGAGGCGCGTTTCTGGGTGGCGGTGAATTCCATGGTGGAGAGGTGGAAGTGGCCGCGGCCGCCCGGCGGGAGGCTGATCGTGCCGCAGCTAAAATCTTGGCAAATTCTATCGGGCCAAGCTCAGCGCGGCCCCGAAGCCAATCCCATGACCCCCTCCCCGCTCTCGTACAAAGACGCCGGCGTCGACATCGACGCCGGCGACGCGCTGGTCGAACGCATCAAGCCGCTGGCGAAAAAGACCTTGCGCGAGGGGGTCCTGGCGGGCATCGGCGGGTTCGGCGCGTTGTTCGAAGTGCCCAAGCGCTACCGGGAGCCGGTCCTGGTCAGTGGCACAGATGGCGTCGGCACCAAGCTGCGGCTGGCCTTCGAGTGGAATATGCACGACACGGTGGGCATCGACCTGGTGGCCATGAGCGTCAACGATGTGCTGGTCCAGGGCGCCGAACCGCTGTTCTTCCTGGACTACTTCGCCTGCGGCAAGCTCGACGTGGAGGTGGCGGCGGCCGTGGTCGGCGGCATCGCGCGCGGCTGCGAACTCTCCGGCTGCGCGCTGATCGGCGGCGAGACCGCCGAAATGCCGGGGATGTACCCCGATGGGGAGTACGACCTCGCGGGTTTCGCCGTGGGCGTGGTGGAAAAGTCGAAGATCCTGAGCGGTGCCCAAGTCAAGGCCGGTGACGTTGTGCTGGGCCTGGCTTCCAGCGGCGTACATTCCAACGGCTTTTCGCTGGTGCGCAAGTGCATAGACCGTGCCGCCGGCAGCCTGCCAACGACGCTGGACGGGAAGCCGTTCCGCGAAGCCATCATGGCGCCGACCCGCCTGTACGTAAAGAGCGTGCTGGCGCTGCTGGCCCAGCATCCGGTGAAGGCCCTGGCCCACATCACCGGCGGCGGCCTGCTGGAAAACATTCCCCGGGTCCTGCCCGAAGGGCTGGCCGCCCGCCTGAAGAAAGGCAGCTGGCCGCGCAGCGAGCTGTTCGCCTGGCTGCAAGGCACGGCCGCCATCGACGATCATGAGATGAACCGCACTTTCAACAACGGTATCGGCATGGTGGTGGTGGTGGACGCTGCGATCGCGCAGGCCGCCGCCGCACTGCTGCGCCAGGCCGGCGAGACCGTTCATGTTGTCGGCGCCATCGCGGCGCGCGGCGCAGGGCCGACGGTGGTCATCGCCTGAAACGGCGCTCGTGAGCACGCCCCCGATGCCACCGCGGCCTCGCTTGCCGGCCGGCATCTGGATCCTGGGCTTCGTCAGCCTGGCGATGGACGTGTCATCGGAGCTGATCCACAGCCTGTTGCCGGTCTTCATGGTGACGACGCTGGGGGCCAGCGTGCTCACGGTCGGGCTGATCGAAGGTGCGGCCGAGGCCACCGCGATGATCGTCAAGGTGTTCTCCGGCGTCCTGAGCGACTACTGGGGCCGCCGCAAGCCCCTCGCGCTGCTGGGCTATGGCCTGGGTGCTGTCTCCAAACCCCTGTTCGCGCTAGCCTCGACTTCGGGCCTGGTGCTGGGCGCGCGGTTGCTGGACCGCATCGGCAAGGGCATTCGCGGTGCGCCGCGCGACGCGCTGGTGGCGGACATTGCGCCCGAAGCCGTGCGCGGCGCCGCATTCGGCCTGCGCCAGGCACTGGATACGGTCGGCGCGTTCCTCGGACCGATGCTGGCGATCGCGCTGATGCTGCTGTGGGCCGACAACTTCCGCGCCGTGTTCTGGGTGGCGGTGATCCCGGCCGCGCTGTCCGTGACGTTGCTGCTTTTCGGGATCCACGAACCGGACCGGCCGGCGACGGCCCGGCGCACCAATCCGATCCGGGCCGACAACCTCAGGCGCCTGAGCCCGGCCTACTGGTGGGTGGTGGTGGCCGGGGCAGTTTTCACGCTGGCGCGCTTCAGCGAAGCTTTCCTGGTGCTGCGGGCCCAGCAGGGCGGACTCGAGCTGGCCTGGACCCCGCTGGTCATGATCGTGATGAGCCTGGTGTATTCGGCTGGTGCCTATCCCTTCGGCAAGCTCTCCGACAGCATGAATCACGGGACCCTGCTGGCCGCCGGGCTGGCGGTGCTGATCGCCGCGGACCTGCTGCTGGCATCGGCCGGGCAGGGGCCGGTATTGTGGGCCGGGATCGCCTTGTGGGGCCTGCACATGGCCATGACGCAGGGTTTGCTGGCAACCATGGTGGCGGATACGGCGCCGGCCGACCTGCGCGGCACGGCCTTCGGCTTTTTCAACCTGGTGAGCGGCCTGGCCCTGCTCCTGGCCAGCGGCGTAGCCGGGCTGTTGTGGGACCGTTGGGGCGCGCCGATCACCTTTCTGGCCGGTGCCAGCTTCAGCGCGCTCGCCCTGGCGGTGCTGGCGCTGCGCGGCCCGCAGTTGCGGCCTTAATTGCGCGCCCGGCGCAGCTCGGCCACCCGGTCGGCGATGGCGTCGATGTCCAACGCGTCCTTGGCGTGCACCAGGTAGTTTTCCAGGTCGAGCACGGCCAGCGCGGTGTTGCCCTGCTCGGCATGCGCCAGGCCGCGGTCGCGGCATTCGGCCCAGGCCTCCGGCAACAGGATCACCAGCCGTTCCTGCACGGCGATCAGCCGCTGCCAGTCTTCCTGGGCCTGGTGAATCTCCTTCAAGTTGCGCAGCATGCGGGCGATGATGTCGCGCGCCGGCGCTGCCTGCAGGTACAGCCCCAGCGGCACCTCGAATTCGTCGATCAGGCCGCTGCGCCGCTTGTAGGGCTCCAGCCGCTCGGCCAGTTCCTCGCGCGACAGCGACTGGCCGGTGAACGGGTCGATCACCACCTGGCCCTTGGGCAGGTTGACCTTCACCATGAAGTGGCCGGGAAAGCACACCCCGCGGGCATGCAGCCCCAGCCCCTGGGCCAGTTCCATCCACAGCACCGCCAGCGAGATCTGGATGCCGCGCCGCGTGCGCAACACCACGTTGATGTGGCTGTTGTCGGGATCACAGTAATCGTTGACGTTGCCGCCGAAGCTCAGGTCGCGGAAGAAGAACTGGTTGAGCACGCGCAGCCGTTGCAGCGGCGCCGCATCGGCCGGCAGCCTGCGCTTCAGCCGGGCCAGCAACTGATCGACATCGCCAAGGACCTGCTGGACGTCGAGGTCGGGGTACTCGTCCTGGGCGATGCTCACCGCCGCTTCGAGCAGCGGAAACTGGTCGTCGCTGCGCACCAGCGAGGAGAAATACTCCAGCGGCGTCGGCGTGGTCAGTTTCAGCAACATTCTGGTTTTGTAATGGAGCCGCCCGCGCCCGTCAAGCGGCGGCACCCTGGGTGCCGTCAGTGCGCGACAAACTGCTGCAATTTCAGCCCGGCCGCCCACAACGCCACAAAGTAGAGAGCAGCCGACCCTGACAGGAGAAGAGCCATGAGTCCAACCCGTTGCCAGGCGTGGGAACGCATGGCGATCCAGTCGAAGCTGCCCGCACCCCACATCAGGAACACCGCCAGCAGCGCGCTGGCGGCAAAGACCTGCAGCGCGAACCGGCCCCAGCCCGGGGCCGGGCGATAACTGCCGCGCTTGCGCAGTGCCACCAGCAGCCAGCTCGCATTGATGAGCGCGCCGATTCCGATCGACAGGGCCAGCCCTGCATGCTTGAGCAACGGGACCAGTGCGATGTTGAGCAACTGGGTCATCACCAGCACGACGATGGCGATGCGCACCGGTGTGCGCATGTCCTGGCTCGCGTAGAAGCCCGACGCCAGGATCTTGATGGCCACCAACCCCACCAGCCCCGCGCCGTAGCCGGAGAGCGCCAGCGCGACCTGCGGCACATCGCTGTCCTTGAAGGCGCCGTAGTGAAACAGCGTGGCCACCAGCGGCTGCGAAAACACCAACAAGGCGATCGAGGACGGCACGGCCAGCAGGACCACCAGTCGCAGGCCCCAGTCCAGCATGTCGGAATAGCGCTCGGGATCGTTGGCGGCCCGCGCGCCGGCCAGCTGCGGCATCAGCACTACGCCCAGCGCGACGCCCAGCATGGCCGTGGGGAACTCCATCAACCGGTCGGCATAGGTCAGCCAGGTGACGCTGCCGGTGGCGAGCCAGGAAGCGATCTGGGTATTGATCAGAAGGGAGATTTGGGCGACGCCGACGCCCACCAGGGCCGGCAACATCATCCGCGCCACATGACGGGTGCCCGGGTCATTCCAGGCCGCGCGCAGCGCAGACCAGCCCAGGCCGATGCGCGGCAGCAAGCCCAGCCGGTGCAAAACCGGGACCTGGACCGCCAGCTGCAGGACGCCGCCCACCATGACGCCACCGGCCATGGCATAGATCGGCTCGATGCCCAGCGAAGCGAACCACGGCGCGCCCAGCCATGCCGCGGCGATCATCGACAGGTTGAGCAGCACCGGCGTGGATGCCGGCACGGCAAATCGTTTCCAGGTGTTCAGCACCCCGGCGGACAGCGCCACCATCGACATGAAGCCGATGTAAGGAAACATCCAGCGCGTCATCAGCACCGTGGCCTCGAAGCTGTGCGGCGTCTGCTTGAACCCGCTCGCCAGCGCCCAGACCAGCACCGGCGCGCCGATCACGCCCAGGGCGCAGGTCGCCAACAGGCACCAGGCCAGCACGGTGGCCACGCTGTCGATCAACCGGTGGGTGGCGGCTTCGCCGTCGGCCTGCTTGGAGTGGGCCAGCGCCGGCACAAAGGCCTGGCTGAACGCGCCCTCCCCGAACAGCCGGCGGAACAGGTTGGGAATGCGAAACGCGACGTTGAAGGCGTCGGTGAGCCCGGAAGCGCCAAAGGTCGCCGCCACCAGCAGTTCGCGCACCAAGCCGGTGATACGGGATGCCAGGGTCAGCAGGGAAACGGTGGAAGCGGCTTTGAACAGGCTCATGGGGCGCATCGAGTGTATCTGCCACCAGTGCGCCATCGCCGCGGGCCCGCCTGAGGTTGGCCATCTGCGTTCAAAAAGATCGACATGACCCGGCGGGGCCGAGGCCCGAAACCCCCACTGAGGGCCCTGGGCCCCGGGCGGCTATAATTGCAGGCTTTGCTGGCATCATCCTCAGACACAAGGAAACCGAAACATGGCATCAGCCAAACCCAAGAAAAAGAACCCGCGCCTCGCGTCGGGCCGTAAACGCGCACGCCAGGACGTCAAGCTCAACGCAGCCAACACGTCCCTGCGCTCGAAATACCGCACCGCGGTGAAGAACGTCGAGAAGGCCGTCGCCGCGGGCGACAAGACGAAGGCGGCGGAAGCCTTCGCCAAGGCGCAAAGCATCGTCGACATCGTGGCCGACAAGCAGATCTTCCACAAGAACAAGGCCGCTCGCGACAAGAGCCGCCTGGCAGCCAGGGTCAAGGCCCTGGCCACCGCCACCACGGCGACCACCGCCGCCGCCTGATCTTCAGGCATCAGCCCGGCTGCCGACCCCGCAAGGGTTTGCAAGCCGCCGTTTGAAACGGGTGCGCTGCCAGCAAAAGCAAAAAAGCCGTCGCAAGACGGCTTTTTTGTGGGCGAATACCAGCCGTGCCCTGCGGGCGAAGGGCGATGGGGACCGCAGCCGCGCCGCCGCCGCGACCAAAGCCCCGGCTCCGTGCCCTAAAATTGGCCCTCAACGGCTCACTTCGTTGGGCCGCTTTCTTTTGGAGAAGACCAGATGGCTTTGATCGAGGCTGCATCGCCCCACGTCATGAACACCTACGGCCGCGTGCCGATCGCGCTTTCACGCGGTCAGGGCGTACGAGTCTGGGACGTGAACGGCAAGCAGTATCTGGACGCACTCGCCGGCATCGCCGTGAATACGCTGGGGCATAACCATCCACGCCTGGTGCCGGCCTTGCAGGACCAGCTCGCCAAAGTCATCCACACCTCGAACTACTACCACGTGCCTTTGCAGGAACAACTGGCGGCCAAGCTGGTGGAGTTGTCGGGCATGACCAACGTGTTCTTCTGCAACACCGGGCTGGAGGCCAACGAGGCAGCCCTCAAGCTGGCGCGCAAGTACGGCCACGACCGCGGCATCGAGCGGCCGGAAATCGTGGTCTACGAAAAGGCTTTCCATGGGCGCAGCATCGCCACCTTGTCGGCCACCGGCAACGAGAAGGTCCAGAAAGGATTCGGGCCGCTCGTCGAAGGCTTTATCCGGGTTCCGCTCAACGATATGGCGGCGCTCAAGGCCGCTACCGAAGGCAACAAGAACGTCGTGGCGGTCTTCTTCGAAACCATCCAGGGCGAAGGCGGGGTCAACCCGATGCGCATCGAGTACCTGCAGCAGGTGCGGCAACTGTGCGACCAGCGCGAGTGGCTGCTCATGATCGACGAAGTCCAGTGCGGCATGGGCCGCACCGGCAAGTGGTTCGCGCACCAGTGGGCCGGGATCAAGCCCGACGTGATGCCGCTGGCCAAGGGGCTGGGTTCCGGCGTACCGGTTGGCGCGGTGGTGGCTGGCCCCAAGGCCGCCAACATCTTCCAGCCCGGCAACCATGGCACCACGTTCGGCGGCAATCCGCTGGCGATGCGCGCCGGGGTCGAGACCATCCGGATCATGGAAGAAGACGGCCTCCTGGACAACGCAGCCCGTGTCGGCGCGCATCTCAAGGGTGCCCTGGCGCGTGAGTTGGGCGCCGTCAAGGGCGTCACCGAAATTCGCGGCCAGGGGCTGATGATCGGCGTCGAACTGGCCAGGCCGTGCGGCGTGCTGACGCAGCGGGCGGCCGAGCGCGGCCTTTTGATCAGCGTCACGGCGGACAACGTGATCCGGCTGGTGCCGGCCCTGATCATGACCGAGTCGGAAGCCGACGAAGTGGTCTCGCTGCTGGCGCCGCTGGTGAAGGAATTCCTGGCGGAATGAGCATGGCCCTGCAGCACTACCTCCAGTTCAGCGACCTGAGCGCGAATGAATACGCCTGGCTGTTCGAGCGCGCCGCCATCATCAAGAAGAAATTCAAGGCCTACGAGAAATACCACCCGCTGGCCGACCGCACGCTGGCGATGATCTTCGAGAAGGCCTCGACCCGCACCCGGGTGAGTTTCGAGGCCGGCATGTACCAGCTGGGCGGCAGCGTGGTGCACCTCACGACCGGCGATAGCCAGCTGGGCCGCGCCGAGCCGATCGAGGACAGCGCCCGGGTGATCAGCCGCATGGTCGACCTGGTGATGATCCGCACCTATGGCCAGGACAAGATCGAGCGCTTCGCGGCCCATTCGCGGGTGCCGGTCATCAACGGCTTGACCAATGAATTCCATCCCTGCCAGATCCTGGCCGACATCTTCACCTTTCTGGAGCATCGGGGTGCCGACAGCCAGGGCCGGCTTAACACGGCATTCCTCAAGGGCAAGACCGTGGCCTGGGTGGGCGACGGCAACAACATGGCCAACACCTGGTTGCAGGCGGCCGAGCTGCTGGGGTTCACCGTGCACGTCAGCACGCCAAGCGGCTACGAGGTGGACCAGACTGTCGCCGGCCTGCGCAGCAACGACAGCTACAAGGTCTTCAAGGATCCGATGCAGGCCTGCCAGGGCGCCGACCTGGTCACCACCGACGTCTGGACCAGCATGGGCTATGAAGCCGAGAACGAAGCGCGCAAGAAGGCTTTCGCCGACTGGTGCGTCGATGCCGAAATGATGCGCGTCGCCAAGCCTGGCGCGCTGTTCATGCATTGCCTGCCGGCTCACCGCGGCGAAGAGGTCGAGGCCGAAGTGATCGACGGCCCCCAGTCCGTCGTCTGGGACGAGGCTGAAAACCGGATGCATGTGCAGAAGGCACTCATGGAGTACCTCCTCCTGGGCAGGGTTGGCTGATCAAGCCGGGTTGGCGGCGCTGATCCGCATGCCGCTGCGCGGCGGCAATTTGCCCAGCTTCACCAAGCGCGATTCCAGCGCGAACACTGTGCGGCCCAGCGCCTGCGCCAGCGGCTTCAGGTCACCACCGGCGGCGAATACCGCGTCCAGCATGGCGTCTTCGTCGGCCGTCCAGGGCTTGCCGGCATTGGGCGGCGACTCGCGTCGCGGCCGCGGCTGCAAGTTGTCCAGGGCTTGCGACACGGCGATCAGTGCGCGGATGACGGGCGGCGCGTTGTAGGGGCTGTCTTCGGGCATGACTTCTCCGGTGACAGGATGCACTCCCTGGGCCAGGGTATTGACGATGGCGCGGGCTTCTTGCAGTTCCATGGCGGGCTCCTGAAGGATGAGGTAAATGACTGTATTTTC
>JAANCK011059129.1_pt1 | contig 15749 bp, 17 predicted proteins | sample 7277841 | NCBI WGS metagenome assembly JAANCK01 (sample SAMN14222788, study PRJNA588281) | permafrost metagenome | isolation source: Arctic cryosol methane SIP | place: Canada:Nunavut | collected 2015-07 | reverse complement strand
TCACGCATGCGCTGCGGCGGCGTCGGCTTTGCTCATCTCCACCTGCCGCTGCAACCGCCTCCAGCCCTCGTCCACCTCGGCCTGCAGCGAGGCGATGCCGGCGTCGGGCAGATGCTGGTAACGGCGCTGCAATTTCAGGTAGTCGCTCAAGAGCCTTCTGCGATTACGCACTTGCCGAGCTCACTTGTCCAGCCGCAGGTCCCACTCCATGTCCACCGGCCCGTAGCGCCCCTTCATGGCGCTGGCCGGCACGAGCTTGTACTTGGCGGCCAGCCGTGCGGGGTCCGTATAGGGCAGCGCGTTCGCGGGCATCAGGTCGGGCTCGCTGGTGCCGAAGAAGAGGCTCACGGCCTCGGTCTTCTTGTACGGGCCCGAGCGCGAGTTGACGCACTTCAGCGGGATGGGCTTGGTGGAGACCAGCGCGACGAACATCGAATGCTTTTTCGTGCGGTGGTCTACGTCAAGCGCGCCCGACGCGTTCATCGGCACGTCGATCGGCGCGACGAGCGAGCACTTCCAGCTCGTTATCTTGCCGTCGGAGTCGGGCGAGGCGTTGCGGGCTTCCAGCTCCCACTGCGTGATGGTTGCCGTCGCGCTGGGCTTGTCAACGTCGTCGGCCTCGGCACGCGTGGAGCCCTCATTCCTGCTGGCGACCGGCAGGCTCACCTTGATGGTGGCACGGAAGTCCGTCTTCGAATGCTTCTCAATCTCCGAGCCCGAGACGGTCACCGTGCCGGTATACGCCCCGAGCTTTCCGCTCTGCGCGTGGGCCGCGCTGGCGATGACCGCGCAAGCCACGGCAACCGCGGCGACGAGTACAGTGCTTTTCATTCTTTTCCTTTGTTTGACTGGCAGCTGTGATGAAGCGATGCGGCTACTTGCACCATTGCTTCTCGCATGGAATACCGTCGTTGTTCCCGTCCATCTTCGTGCCCGGACAGTTCTTCAGGAAGAACGTGGCTTCGGCACAGGAGGTCATTTGCGAACAGTAGGTACGGCCATCGCAGGTGAACGATGCGGTGCTCGGCGCCACACGCTGGTCCGCTTTCTTCGAACTCGGGGACTTCAGTTCTGCCGCGGCAGCTCTGTGCGCACTGAGTTTGTCCTGGTACTTCCCATAGCCGTACCAGCCCAGCGCGGCAAGAAGCAAGACGAGGATGAGACGTTTCATTCGGGGGTTGCGAAACTACGTCTTCTTTGCGCAGAAAGCGGGCGCAGCATAAGCTGCAGCGGAAAACCCGGACACACTCTGCCCGTTGGCAAGCAGGAGAGGGACGCTTTTGCCGCCAGCGCGTGCGTACGCGAGCGCGCCTTCCCTGGTTTCGATATCGAGTTCGCGGTAAGCGACCTGCTTGCTGGCCAGGTGGGCTTTGGCCTGCCTGCAATAGACACACCATTTCGCGGAAAACAGGACTGTGTCACCCGGAGGAGGAGCGGAGATGCGCGCATCGGCGGACTTCTTCATCTCCTCGATGAACGCCAGCGTTTGCGCAGAGAGCGGACTTGCCGGCAGGTTCCGGAACGTGATGGTTCGGCTGGCCGACGCATTGGGCGCCGGTTTATCGCTGTAGATCGTTCGTCCGTCGGGACCGGTCGATTTGTAAAGGGTGGTCGTCGTCTGTGCGACACCTGCGCATGCGCTGGCGAGACCGAGCAACAGGAGGAACAACGATCTCATTGGGTGTTGCCTGAGGCGGACAGTGAAATCTCACTGATCCTGCAATTTCCCAACACAATCCGGACAAATGCCGTGGGTAAATTTCGCCTTGGTGTGGGTTTCGACGTAATTCTCCAACTGGGTCCAATAGCCCTCGTCCGCCCGGATCTTCTTGCACCACGCACAGATCGGAAGCAGTCCGGTCAACTCGTCGACTTCAGCCAGCATTTCTTCCTTTTCCCGTATGGCCCGCTCCAACTCCGCTTCACGTTGTCGAAGAAGCGTGACATCAGCCACATGAACTGAAAAGCCCATCACTTCGCCATTGACGATGTCGGGGGTATAGGTAGCGATGGAATCCCTGAATCCTCCGCCCGGAAGGGGAATCCGCCGCTCGAACACCTGGACCTCTCCTTGGAGCACTGCGAGGATATAGGGGCGATTCATTTCATAGAGTGCTGGCCCGAGCAATTCGTCCGCCCGCATCCCCACCATCTCCGCGGGGGTCTTGCCGAACCATTCCGTGTACGCATTGTTTGAAAATACGCAGCGTTGATCGCGATCCCAATACGCCACCATCGCCGAAATATGGTTGACCACCCTCAGGGCGACTTGTGCCGGGTCGACTTTCATGGGCCTGCGATAGTGATCGCTCGGTGTCCGTTCACTGGGTCATGCATGCGCCGTGGCGGCGTCGGCTTTGCTCATCTCCACCTGCCGCTGCAACCGCATCCAGCCCTCGTCGATCTCGGCTTGCAATGATGCGATGCCGGCCTCCGGCAGGTGCTGGTAGCGGCGCTGCAATTTCAGGTAATCGCCGACCGGCCGGCTGCGTGTCGTATGGTTGAGCGTGTAAGTGGTGCCGTTCTCCACCTCGTACAGCGGGAAGGCGCCCGACTCCACCGCGTAGCGCGAAGCGGTGAGGCCGCCGTCGTCGGCCAGGCCCCAGCCGTCCAGGCAGGGAATCAGGAGCGTGAGCATGCGGAAGCCCCGGATCGACTTGGCCTTCTCCACCTTGCGGATCAGGTCCGGCAGGAAGCCGACGCTGGCCGTGGCCGCATAGGGCACCTGGTGAGCAGCCATGATCGCCGTGATGTTCTTCTTGCGCGTGGACTTGCCCTCGGGCGTGGAGCCGGTCTTGGCGTAGTGCGGCGTCGACGACGACTTCTGCGCGCCGGTGTTCATGTAACCCTCGTTGTCCAGGCAGATGTACAGGATGTTCTCGTTGCGCTCGGCGGCCGACGACAGGCACTGGAAGCCGATGTCGTAGGTGCCGCCGTCGCCCGCCAGCACGATGACGTGCGTCTCGTGCTTGCCCTGCGCATCGAGCGCGCGGCGCAGGCCCGACGCCGCGGCGGCACTGGCCTCCAGGGTCGGCTGGTACACCGGGATGTGCAGCGAGCTGTACGGCTGCGGGCCGCAGATGATGGCCATGCACGAGGGCGGCACCACCGCCATGGTGTCGGGCCCCATGGTCGCGAGCACGTGGCGCACCGACAGCGCTTCCACGCAACCCGGGCAGGCGGCGTGCCCGGAGCACAGCATCGGCGGATTGGTGATGTTGAGTTTTTCCATGGTGGTTACCTGGCCCAGCTGGATTCGACGGCGGGCACGTTGCCGGTTGCGCCGCGCACGATGGCGACGATGGATTCGGGCGATACGTTGACGCCGCCGACGCCGGCCAGGATGCCGTGCACCCGCGGCGGCGCCTCGACGCCGTACAGCGCGCTGCGCAGTTCCTGATGCAGGATGCCGCCGGCACCCGGTGAATGGTTGCGGTCCAGCACCACCACGTCGGGCACGCCGGCCAGCGCCACCCGCAGCGCCTGCACCGGCAACGGCCGGAACAGCCGCACTTTCAGCAGGCCCACCGCATGGCCGGCATCGCGCAGCGCATCGACCGCCACGCGGGCGGTACCGCACATGCTGCCCATGGTCACGATCACGGCGTGGGCACCGTCGCAGCGATAGCGCTCCAGCAGGCCGTGGCTGCGGCCGGTGCGCTCGCCCCATTCCCGATCGGCTTCCTGCGTCACGGTCAGCGCCCGCGTCATCGCTTGCCCGATCGCCTGCCGATGGCCGTTGAACATTTCCGCGCTCACCACGTTGCCCCAGGACGAACCGATGCCGATATCGAGCCGGTGCTCGGGCGCGTAGGGCGGCAGGTAACCGTCGACCAGTTCCTGCGAAGGCACCTGCACCGGTTCCAGCGCATGCGACACATAGAAGGCATCGAGGTTGATCATTGCCGGCAGGCTCACCTGCTCGGCCACCCGGAACGCATGCAGCACGGTGTCCAGCGCTTCCTGCGCGGTCTCGACGTAGTACTGGATCCAGCCGGTGTCGCGCTGCGCCAGGCTGTCGGTCTGGTCCGGCCAGAAAGCCCAGGGCGAGGCGACGGTGCGGTTGACGTTGGCCATCACGATCGGCGCCCGCGCGCCGCTGGCGTAGTGCAGTAGCTCGTGCATCAGCAGCAGCCCCTGCGAGGCCGTGGCGGTGAACACCCGCGAGCCGGCCAGCGAGGCCGGGATGCAGGCGGACAACACCGAGTGCTCGGACTCGGGCGTGAGGATTTCCGCTTCGAAGTCGCCGGCCGCGTGGAAGTCGGTGATCAGCTCCAGGATTGGCGTCTGCGGCGTGATCGGATACACCGGCACCACCTGCGGGCGGGCCCGGCGTGCGGCCCATGCCACCGCGTGGTTGCCGGTGAGCAGCATGGGGGACTGGTCGGCGGTCATCGAATTTCCTCCATCATCACCATCGAGCCGGTCGGGCATTCCTTGACGCAGATGCCGCAACCCTTGCAGTAGTCGGTGAGCACCGAATAGCCGCCGGGCACGCGGATGATCGCGAGGTCCGGGCAGTAGTGGAAGCAGTTGTCGCACTGAGTGCAGGTGCCGCACGAGAAGCAACGTCCGGCTTCGGCCAGCGCCTGCTCCAGCTCCAGGCCCAGTTGCACTTCGACGCTGCCCGCCAGCCGCTCGGCCGCAGGCCGCACCTGTTCGGCCACCCGCTCGTGCTTGGGGTGATACCAGGTCGCGATGTTGGGCAGGCCGGCCAGGGGCTGTGCGGCGCCATCGGCCTGCACAGGCTGACCGCTCAGCGCCCGATCGATGTCGAGCGCCGCGCGCTTGCCCATGCCGATCGCTTCGGTCACGAAGCGCGCCATGCTGGCCGCGTCGCCGCCGGCCCACACGCTGGGGGCCGAAGCGGCCATGCGCTCGTCCACCACCAGCAAGCCGCGGTCGACGGCGAGCATGCCGTCCAGCGCGGAAAGCTCGGGGTCCTGGCCGATCGAGACCACGATGGCGTCGGCCGCCAGCGTGAAGTCGCCATGGGCCAGCGGCTCGAGGGTGAACTGGCCGCGCACCGCGCCGGGCTCGAAGATCACGCACTGGCAGTGCAGCACCAGCCCGATGCCCTTGGTGGGCGTCACGGCCTTGAGCATCGCGCCGTCGGCCAGCGCGATGCCTTCTTCCAGCGCCTCGGCCAGCTCCTCTTTTTGCGCGGGCATCTGCTTGGCGCGTTCCAGCGCGAGGATGGTCACTTCATGGCCGGCGCGGCGGGCACTGCGCGCGGCGTCCAGCGCGGCGCTGCCGCCGCCCACGACCACGATGCGCTTGCCCAGCAGCGGCGGCGCGCCGGCGTTGCTGCGGGCCAGGTACTCGGCCCCGTCCATCAGCCACGGCGCCTGCTCCGGCATGTTCGGAAGGCGCTTGGGCTTGCCGGCGCCCAGCGCCAGATAGACCGCGTCGTAATCGGTGCGCAGGCGCTCGAGGTCCTGCGCGCTGCCCAGCTTTTCATGCCGCACCTGCACGCCCAGCGCGACGACGCGCTGGATCTCGCCGTCCAGCACCTTGCGCGCCAGCCGGTACGACGGGATGCCATAGCGCATCAGCCCGCCGAGCTCGGATTGCGATTCGTACAGCGTGACCTGATAGCCGCGGCTGCGCAACTGGAACGCCGCCGACAGACCCGAAGGACCGGCACCGACGATGGCGACGCTCTCCTTGCGCTCGGTCGCCGGTGGGTCGAACGCCCAGCCATTTTCCAGGGCGAGGTCGCCCACCAGGCGCTCGAGTTTGCAGATGGCCAGCGACTCGTCGTAGCCGCCGCGGTTGCACGCCGCCTCGCACGGGTGATGGCAGATGCGCCCGGCCACGGCCGGGAACGGATTGTGGCGGGTCAGCACTTCCCAGGCGCCGCGGAAATCGCGCGCGTGCGCCAGGCCAATCCATTGCGCGATGTCGCCGTTCACCGGGCAGGCCTGGTGGCAGGGTGATGCGGCCTTCACGTAGTGCGGCAGCGCGGCCCGCCAGGTGCCGGTCTTGAAGACCTCGGTGGTGCCGGTGGTCCAGGTAGCTTGCGGTAGCGGGGCGTTCATCGCGCGGCCTCCAGTAGTTGGGCATCGACGGCGTGATAGCCATCGATGCAGGCGGCGACGTTCTCTTCGCGCAACTTGGGGGACTCCGCCAGCAACAGGCGCTCGAGCACGGCCAGCGGCGGATCGCCGACGGCGCGCGCCAGGCCGCCCAGCAGCGCCGAGTTGACGATGCGGCCCAGGCCCTGCCGGCGCGAGATCGCCAGGCCGTCGACCGGGATCACCCGGTAGCCCGGCAGCGATTCGCGAAATTCGGCCGGGGTGCGCGACGAATTCACCACGATCAGCGTCTCGCTGTGCGCAGCCTTGAGCAGCGGACCCTGCAGCAGGCTGGCGTCGAAGCACAGGATGGCGTCGGCCCGCTCGATGTCGCAGCGCAGGCGCACCGGCTGGTCGTCGACCCGCAGGAACGAACTCACCGGCGTGCCGCGCCGGGCACCGCCGTAACTGGCGAAAGCCTGGACCTGCCGGCCCTCCGCGAAATACGCCATCGCGAGCAGGTTGCCCGCGGTCTGCGCGCCCTGGCCGCCCCGTCCCTGGATGATGATTTCGAGCATTTTCATTTCACCCAGCGGCGGAAATCGGGCTTGCGCTTTTCCTGGAAGGCCTTGACGCCCTCACGCGATTCCTCGGTGTCGTAATAGAGCTTCAGCGCGTACAAGCCCATGCCGGCGATGCCGGCCTGGTGCGCGGTGTCCATGTTGAACGAGCGCTTGGCGATGGCCAGCGCCGTGGGACTTTTTTCCAGGATCTCGTCGCACCACTTCTGCACCTCGGCGTCGAGCTGGTCGTGCGGCACCACGGCGTTGACCAGGCCCATCGCCAGCGCCTCGGCCGCGCTGTAGCGCCGGCACAGGTACCACATCTCGCGCGCTTTCTTCTCGCCCACCACCCGGGCCAGCAGCGCGGTGCCGTAGCCGGGATCGACCGAGCCCATCTTGGGGCCGACCTGGCCGAAGATGGCGCGCTCCGAGGCGATGGTGAGGTCGCAGATGGTGCACAGCACGTTGCCGCCGCCGATGGCGTAGCCCTGGACCCGAGCGATCACCGGCTTGGCGGCATCGCGGATCGCGGCATGCAACTCCTCCATCGGCAGGCCGATGGTGCCGCGGCCGTCGTACTGGCCCGCGTGCGCCGACTGGTCGCCACCGGTGCAAAACGCCTTGTCGCCGGCGCCGGCCAGCACGATCGCGCCCACGGCCTTGTCGGACGCGGCGCGACCGAGCGCATGGATCAGCTCGTCGCAGGTGCGGCCGCGGAAAGCGTTCATCTTGTCCGGGCGGTTGATGATGATCCAGGCCGCACCGTTGCGCAGCTCGTAGAGGATGTCGTCGTATTGCATGGAGCTCTCCCGTTCTTGCAGGATGTCGAAGCGGGGTCGCGCGCTTCGGGCGCGGCGCCTCAGAGGGCGCGCGGCAGGACGGCGGTGGCCTCGAGCTCGATCTTGCCGGGATGGTCCAGCAGGTCGGACACGAAGATCATGCTCATCGCCGGATAGTGCTTGCCCATCAGCTTCTGCCAGATGCCGCCGAGCGTGCGACGCGCTGCCAGGTAGGCCGGCTTGTCGCAGCAGTAGGCGGTCATGCGGCAGATGTGGCGCGGCTCGCCGCCGGCCTCGCGCAGGACCGCCAGCACGTTGGCCAGCGCCTGCTCGAACTGCGGCGCGATCTCTTCGGACTGGAACTTCTGTTGCGCATCCCAGCCCACCTGGCCTGCGATGAAGACCATGCGCCCGGTCTCGACCTCGATGCCGTTGGCATAACCGATCGGAGGGGCCCAGCCCTCGGGAAGCAAAGCGCGCATGGTCAGTCCTTTTGTCGTGTTGTTGCTCTAGTCGGTGTAGCGCGGCGGGTCGGGGTCGTTGGCCCAGTTCTCGTCGGGCGGCGGCGTCTTGGCGATCCAGGCCTGCACCAGCGCCACGTGCTCGCCCTCCTCGGCCTGCAGTTCCAGCGCGGCTTTGCGGATCGGCTCGCTCACGGCCATCTTCGCCAAAACCGCGAAAAAGGCCTGGGCCCGCTTCTCGGCGGCCAGCGCCAGTTGCAGCGCATGCCAGGGTTGCATCAGGTAGTGCACTTGGTCGATAGCCACGGTCTCGGGGCCGGCGCTCAGGCCGGGCCAGTGCATCAACTGGGTCGGCGGCATCGGGTCCTTGTCCCAGCCCATCTGGGCCATGATCTGCTCGGCGTGCTTGGCTTCGTAGCCGGCCATGGTGCGGAACAGCTTGGCCACCTCGCCGTTGTTGTGCATCTCCAGCGCGTCGGCGAATTCGTTGTAGCGCTCCACCGCTTCGCGCTCCATCACCAGCGCCTGCGACATGAACTCTTCCAGGGTTTGCGGCCCCTGCAGCACCGGGACGTTGGGTTTGGTCGGGGCGTTCACAGCAGGAACTCCTGTTCGAGGTCGGCGACCGTGTGCTTGGCAGCCACCTTGCCGCCGGAGTACACCGGCCGGGAACCGGCGAACAGCACGCCGATGTTGAAGCCGTCGTCGCTCATGAGGCGGCGCGCGGCGCGGGCCGCGTCGTCGGTGTGATCGACCGTGGCGGGCCGCACCATGTCCTTCCAGTCGCGCTGCTCGGGCCGGAAGGTGACACAGGGGCTCAGGATCTCGACAAATGAAAACCCGGGATGCCGCACCGCCTGCGCCAGGATCTCGGCCGTGCCGTTCTGGTCGCCGGCAAAGGCCCGCGCCACGAAGTTGGCGCCCGCTGCCAGCGCGATCACCAGCGGATGGAACGCGCGCACGCCGGTGCCGCCGGGCGAGAGCTTGTTGTCCCAGTCGGGCTCGGTGGTCGGTGAGGCCTGGCCCTTGGTCATGCCGTAAACATGGTTGTCCATGACGATGTAGGTCAGGTCGACGTTGCGGCGGCAGGCGTGCAGGAAGTGGTTGCCGCCGATCGAATAGCCGTCGCCATCGCCGCTGGCCACCAGCACGGTGAGTTCGGGGCGCGCCACCTTCAGGCCGGTGGCCGCGGCCAGCGAGCGGCCATGCACGCCGTGAAAGCCGTAGCAGGACGTGTAGGCCGGAATCCGCGACGAGCAGCCGATGCCCGACACCACCGCCACTTCATGCGGCGGGCGCTGCAGCAGCGCCAGCGCCCTGGTCAAGGCCCCCAGCACCGTGTAGTCGCCGCAACCCGGGCACCAGATCGGCTTGTAGCCGGACTTGAATTGAGCCGCCGTGAGCACCTGAATCGGCTCCGGCACCACCATGTCGTTCATGCCGCCTCCTTGTGGGCCACGGCCTTGCCGGACCACTCCAGAATCGCTTCGCAGATATCGCCCGGCCGCAGGGACAGGGGCCCGGGCCGGTGGAAACTCACCGGCTTGGCCGGCAGGTCGATCATGCCGCGCAGGTAGCGCAGCAACTGGGCGCCGTGGTTTTGTTCGACCACCATCACGCGTTCGACGCCGGCCAATGCCGCTTCCACCACCTCGGGCTGCAGCGGCGCCAGCAATCGCAGCACCACCAGCCGCACCTTGACGCCCTGGCGGGCGGCGCGTTGCACCGCCTCGCGGGCCGGCCCGGAGGCCGAGCCGAAGGTGATCACCGCCAGTTTGCCGTCGCCTTCGATGTCGGCCCAGCGGCTGCCGTAGTCATGCCGCATCAGCTTGCGCTCGCGCTTGTCGAGCTGCACGGTGTGGTCGCGCGACTGGCTGCTGGGGATGGCCGCCTCGGTGTGCTCCAGGCCGTCGGCGGTGTAGACCGTGCCGGGGGTGCCGGGAATCGCCATCGGCGAGATGCCGCTTTCGGTGTCGCGATAGCGCTTGTAGTCGGCCGTGTTGGCGGCCACCGTCAGGCGGTGGCCGTTGCCTTCGCGAAGCGCCGGCTTGGCGACGATGGCGCGCGACTGGCCCATGAACTGGTCCGACAGCACGATGGCCGGGGCCTGCAACGCCTCGGCCAGTTCCACCGCCCATTGGGTGGTGGCCACGCAGTCGGAAATCGAGCTCGGCGCCAGCACCAGCCGCGGCGCGTCGCCGTGCAGGCCGCTGACGGCGAACGACAGGTCGCTCTGCTCGCTCTTGGCCGGGATGCCGGTGGACGGGCCGCCGCGCATCACGTCGACCACCACGATCGGCACTTCGGCGGCGACCGCCAGGCCGATGCCTTCGGTCATCAGCGCCAGGCCGGGACCGGCGGTTGCCGTGAGCGAAGGCACGCCGCCATAGGACGCGCCGATGATCATGTTGACCGACGCCAGCTCGTCTTCGGCCTGCAGCAGCGAGCCGCCGACCTTGGTCAGCGCGGGCGCCATCCATTCGAGCAGTTCGGTGGCCGGGGTGATCGGATAAGCGGCGACGAAGCGAACGCCGCCGCGCAGCGCGCCGTAGCCGGCGCCTTCGTTGCCGCTCAAGACCCAGCGCGTTCCGGGCGCGGCCCGCTTCGCACCGGCCAGCCGGGCCAGTCCGCCAATACCCTTGGCCGCAGTGATGCCTTCATGCAGCGCCTTGAGGTTGGCCAGCAGCGCGGCCTCGGGCCGTTTCCAGCTCTTGCGCACAGCGCCCTCCAGCGCGGCGGCCTCCAGTCCGGCCAGCTCGCCGGCCAGTCCGAGCGCCAGCATGTTGATCCAGCTGCCCGGCAGGGCCTTGGCCATCTTCTTGAGCGGCAGCGTCACGGCCTTCGCGCCGGTGCGCAGGAACACCTCGGGCACCTCGCCGCCTTCGCTGTCGCCGATGACGATGCTGCCGGCGTGCAGCGGAATCTCGTCGGCAAACCGGTGCACGTTCTGCCAGTCGATGGCCAGCAGCAGGTCGAACTGGTCGTCCAGCGACTCCACGGGCACGGCGCCCAGGCGCAGCAGCGCCGCCGCCTCGCCGCCGCGGATCTGCGGGCCGCTGGTGCGGACCATCAGGCCGTACAGGCCGGCCTCGGCCGCCGCCTCGAGCAACAGGGTGCCGGCCGTCATGACGCCGCTGCCGCCGCTGCCCGCGATGGCGATCGACAGGCCGGCAACCGCCGTCGGCGCGGCGGGATCGGGTCGCGCCTGTCGAGCTTGTGTTTTCAGGGGTTCATCCACGCAAGACTCCTATGGATCGTGTGAGGGTGCAGTAAACAAGTAGGAGGCGCCGCTGACCTTGACTTGGATCAAGGAGAGCCCCAAGAAGCCTCCTCACAATCCCTCAAAGACGTAATTCGGTACCGCAATACCATATTACGCAAAACCCATTGGTTCTCCCCACCCGTCCGGCCCCCGGTTTCCGGACTCATTTTGAAAGGCCGCTCCATGAGCATCGAAGCCCACCGCTGGTTGATGACCGCACCCAAAACGCCGATGGTGCGAACGGCATTCCAGGCCGCGCCGCAGGCCGGCGAGGTGGTGGTGGCGATTGCCGGTTGCGGCGTCTGCCACACCGACCTGGGCTACTTCTACGACGGCGTGCGCACCAACCAGCCGTTGCCGCTGGCGCTGGGCCACGAGATCAGCGGCCGCGTGGTGGAAGCCGGCGCCGGCGCCGAGAAGTGGCTGGGCAAATCGGTGATCGTCCCGGCCGTGCTGCCGTGCGGCGAGTGCGACCTGTGCAAGCGCGGCCTCGCCACCATCTGCCGCGGCCAGAAGATGCCCGGCAACGACATCCAGGGCGGCTTCGCCTCGCACATCGTGGTGCCCGGGCGGGGACTGTGCGAAGTCGACCCGGCACGCCTGAAGAGCGCGGGACTGGAGCTGGCGCAGGTTTCCATCGTGGCCGACGCGCTCACCACGCCTTACCAGGCGGTGCGGCGCGCCGGTGTCACGCCGGGCAGCCTGGCCATCGTGGTCGGCGCCGGCGGCGTCGGCGGCTATTGCGTGCAGGTGGCGCGGGCCTTCGGCGCGACGGTGGTGGCGATCGACGTCGACGACAGCAAGCTGGCGGCCATCGCCGAGCACGGCGCGGCGCTCACGATCAACAGCCGCGGACTCGATGGCAAGGCCATCAAGTCCGAGGTCAGCGCCTTCGCCAAGAAGCAGGGCCTGCGCGCAACCGAGTGGTTCATCTTCGAATGCTCGGGCAGCGCGCCCGGCCAGCTCACGGCGTTCGGCCTGCTGGTGCACGGCGCCACGCTGTCGGTGGTCGGCTTCACCATGGACAAGGTCGAAGTGCGCCTGTCCAACCTGATGGCTTTCGACGCCCGCGCGCTGGGCAACTGGGGCTGCCCGCCCGAGTACTACCCGGCCGCCCTGGACCTGGTGCTGGAAGGCAAGGTGCAGATCGCGCCGTTCGTCGAGCAACGCCCGCTGGCCCAGATCAACGCCGTGTTCGAGGCCGTTCACCACCACGAAATCCGCAAGCGCGTGGTGCTGGTGCCCGAATAGCCGCCGCCTCGCCCTCCCATTTTTTGACCCCAGGAGACTCCATGAACGCATCCACTGCCCTTGCCCCCGCGCTTGACTTCAAGAACCACGACATCGTGGACGACATCAAGCGGCCCGGCGTGCTGTACGAGAAGCGCCCGGCCAAGAAGCCCGACGGCACGGTCGTCGCCGGCCTCTACAACGCCTGGATCACGCTGGACAACCCGAGCCAGTTCAACTCCTACACCACCGACATGGTCAAGGGCGTGATCCTGGCGCTGCGCGCGGCGTCGAACGCCCGCGACGTCAACTGCATCGTGCTGACCGGTTCCGGCGACAAGGCCTTCTGCACCGGCGGCAACACCAAGGAATACGCCGAGTACTACGCCGGCCAGCCGCAGGAATACCGCCAGTACCTGCGCCTGTTCAACGACATGGTCACCGCCCTGCTGGTGGCCGACAAGCCGGTGATCTGCCGCGTCAACGGCATGCGCATCGGCGGCGGCCAGGAGATCGGCATGGCCTGCGACTTCTCGGTGGCCTCGGACCTGGCGCGCTTCGGCCAGGCCGGCCCCAAGCACGGCTCGGCCCCGATCGGCGGCGCGACCGACTTCCTGCCGCTGATGGTGGGCGCCGAACGCGCGATGGCCGCCTGCGTGCTGTGCGAGCCCTTCTCGGCGCACCAGGCCTATCAGATGGGCATCCTCACCGACATCGCCCCGGCGCTGAAGGTGGACGGCAAGTTCATCGCCAACCCGCTGGTCGAGACCCAGCGCATGTACGACGAGTTCGGCCGCCTCGCCTACGGCCTGCCAAAGACCGGAGAGGCCGTCAAGGAGGCCAAGGCGCTGATGGCCCGCGGCAAGGTCGACCTGTCGATGCTGGACGCGAAGGTCGAGGAGCTGTGCGCCAAGATGCTGCTCACCTTCCCCGAGTGCACGCTCAAGACGGTGGAAGAACTGCGCAAGCCCAAGATGGCCGCCTGGGACAAGAACCGGGAAAGCTCGCGCGCCTGGCTGGCGCTGAACATGATGACCGAGGCCCGCGCCGGCTTCACCGCGTTCAACGACGGCCCCAAGGACGACCGCGAAGCCGACTTCGTTCTGCTGCGCCAGAAACTGGCCGCGGGCACCAGCTGGCTGGCCGGCCTGCACGACCAGATCCAGCCGAAGAAGAAGTAAATCATGAGCGCAGAGAGTCCGCTGAGAGTCTGGGTCGAACGCGAAGGCGCGCTGCTGCGCCTGCGCCTGGCCCGCCCCAAGGCCAACATCGTCGACGCCGCGATGATCGTGGCGCTGCACGCCGCGCTCACCCAGGAAGGCAAGGCCAAGGCGCTGCGTGGCGTGATCCTCGATGCCGAGGGCCCGCACTTCAGCTTCGGCGCCAGCGTCGAGGAGCACCTGCCGGCCAACTGCGCGCAAATGCTCGCCTCGCTGCACGCCTTGCTGCTGGAGATGCTGGAGTTCCCGGTGCCGATCCTGGTCGCCGTGCGCGGCCAGTGCCTGGGCGGCGGACTCGAGCTGGCACTGGCCGGCGGACCGATCTTCGCCGCGCCGTCGGCGCAACTGGGCCAGCCCGAAATCAAATTGGGCGTGTTCGCCCCGGCCGCGTCGGTGCTGCTGCCCTACCGGCTGAACCAGCCGGCCGCCGAGGACCTGCTCCTGAGCGGCCGCTCGATCAGCGGCACCGAGGCGCTGTCGTACGGACTGGTGCAGGCCCTGGCCGAGGACCCCGAAGCCGCGGCCCTCATGTACTTCGAACAGCACCTGCAGGACAAGAGCGCCGCGGCCCTGGCCTGCGCGCTGGCGGCCGCCCGCGGCCAGATGCTGCGCGACGTGCGGGCTCGGCTCGCCGAAGTTGAACACCTGTATCTCGATCGTCTGATGAAGACCCACGACGCCAACGAGGGCCTTGCCGCCTTCATGGCAAAACGCCAGCCGAGCTGGTCCCACCAATAACGGGGAGACAAACCCAATGCTGTCCACTCTTTCACCGGTGCAGAAGATCATCGATCGCTGCACAGTCCTGTTCGAGGACCTCGATTTCAAGGCCGTCCAGGAATGGAAGGCCGCCAAGCCCGGGCGCAAGGCCATCGGCTACATGCCGGTGTACGTGCCGCGCGAGTTGATCCACGCGGCCGGCATGCTGCCGGTGGGCATCCTGGGCGGCGGCGATTCGCTCGAGGTGATCCAGGGCGACGCCTATTACCAGAGCTACATCTGCCGCATCCCGCGCTCGACCATCGAGCTGGGCCTGACCGGGCGGCTGGACTGCATGGACGGCATGCTGTTCCCCTCGATCTGCGACGTGATCCGCAACCTGTCGGGCATGTGGCAGATCCTGTTCAAGGACAAGTACGTCAAGTACATCGACGTGCCGCAGAACTACATCGACTCGATCGGCGGCAACTTCTACATCCAGGAGATGCAGACCCTGCGCGAAGACCTGGGCAGATTGCGCGGCTCGGAGGTCACCGACGCCGAACTGAACGCGTCGATCGCCGTCTACAACGAAAACCGGGTGGCGATCGACGAGCTGTACAAGTATCGCGCCGCCAAGCCCTGGCAGGCGCCCACCTCCGAGGTCTACCTGTTGCTGCGCGCGGGCATGGTGCTGCCGCCCGAGGACCACACCGTGCTGGTGCGCGAATACCTCAAGGCCACCGAAGCGGTGCCGCGGCCCAAGCGCGACAACGCCCGCGTCGTCATCAACGGCTCGTTCTGCGAGCAGCCGCCGCTGGCGCTGATCAAGTCGATCGAGATGTCGGGCTGCTACATCGTCGACGACGACTTCATGCTGGTCACCCGCTGGCTGCTGGACGAAGTGCCCGCCAACGCCAGCCCGCTGGACGAACTGTCCAAGGCCTTCCTGCACCGCTCGGCCACCTCGGCGGCCAAGTACGACACGACCCAGGCGGAGAAGGGCATGTTCCTGCTGAAGCAGGTCAAGACCCGCGGCGCCGAAGGGGTGATCTTCGCGGCACCTTCGTTCTGCGACCCGGCGCTGCTGGAGCGGCCGATGCTGCAGGACGTCATGGCGAAAAACCAGGTTCCCTACACCGCGTTCAAGTACGCGGAAAACACCGGCCAGATGGCCCCCATCCGTGAACAAGCCGGCACTTTCGCCGATTCCATCAAATTGTGGAGCGTCAAATGAGCACCATCGAAATGCCGGCGAGCAAGAAGAAGCCCCCCGTCGCCATCAAGGACGACGCGATGAACTACCAGAAGGAGCTCATCAACTCGAACTACATGGACCTGGCGACGGCCCACAGCAAGGGCCGCAAGGTGGCCGCCACCTTCGTGCCGGGCAACCTGAACGAGTTGCTGATGTGCTTCGACTTCGCGCGCAGCCTGCCCGAGACCAACGCGCTGCAGAACGGCCTGCGCAAGAAGTCCGGCAAGTTCATCATGGACGCCGAGCGCGACGGCCACAGC
>JAANCK010242176.1_pt1 | contig 15768 bp, 15 predicted proteins | sample 7277841 | NCBI WGS metagenome assembly JAANCK01 (sample SAMN14222788, study PRJNA588281) | permafrost metagenome | isolation source: Arctic cryosol methane SIP | place: Canada:Nunavut | collected 2015-07 | reverse complement strand
GCGCGCTCCGGTGACATCACCGTCTTGAATTCCGATCCGACCCCAATTGCTACCTCGGTCGTGTCCGACCCGTCAAGGTTGACTTCCAGCCTGAGCGGTCACCAGTCCCTCATCCAGCAACTTCTGAACGACCCCGGCCTGACGCCGATCCCGATCAGGCGGGCGGGGATGCGGCGCAGCCGCGGCAGGCGCTGCAGCAGCTTCAACGGAAACGGCAGATGTGCCGGTGCCTGGGCGCCGGCCAGCACCGGCGCCAGCACTTCGTTCTGCACCGCGATCTGCATCCGCTGCGTCACCCGGGCCGGCCATTCGCGACGGCGCTGGACGGCGGCGAGATCGCTGGTGGCCAGGCACTTCTCTCTCAAGGGAGTGGCGAGCAGGTTGGAGGCGGCCACCGCGTCCTGGATCGCCAGGTTGATGCCCACGCCGCCCACCGGTGACATCGCATGCGCCGCGTCGCCGATGCACAGCAGGCCGTCGCGGTACCAGCGCGGCATGCGGCTGATCTGCACGCTGAGCAATTTGACGTCGTCCCAGCCGGCCAGCGTCGCCGTCGCGGGCGCCAGGAACGGCGCCACCGTCGCGACCCGCTGGCGGAATGCAGCGATCCCCTTTGTCTGCAACGCTTCGGCCGAGCCTTTCGGGATGACATAGGCGCACTGCCAGTACGAATCGCGGTTCAGCGTTACCAGCATCGCGCCGGGCTGGATGGTGCCGCCGGTGCGCGAAGGGTCGTGTGCGGCGTCGCGCGGCAGGCGGAACCACAGCACGTCGATCGGCGCGCCCAGGTCTTCGCTGGTGAGGCCTGCGCTGTCGCGCAACGTGGTATGGCGCCCGTCGGCGGCCACCACCAGGTCGGCACGGATCGCCGACTCGCCGTCGACCGTCTCGACATTGACGCCGACCACCCTGCCGTCGCGTTCGACGACACCCACGGCCTTGGCTCCCATGCGCAGCGAAAAGGTGGGCAGGCGACGCGCCTGCTCCGCGATGAAATCCAGGAAGTCCCATTGCGGAATCAGCACCAGGAACGGCCGCGGCGCTGGGACATGCCTGAAATCGGCCAGCGTCACGGTCTGGCCATACACCTCGCCCGTGAGTTCGCTGATTTCCTGGTGCGGCAATTCGAGGAATGCCTCCAGCAGCCCGAGATCGTCCAGCACCGTCAGCGTCGACGGGTGGATCGTGTCGCCGCGAAAGTCACGCAGGAAATCGCCGTGCTTCTCCAGCACGACGACCTTGACGCCGGCTCGCGCCAGCAGATAACCCAGCACCAGCCCGGCCGGACCGCCGCCGGCGATGCAGCATTCGGTGCTCAGGTCGGCGGGGGTGTCGGTTGGTGCGCCTGGCATCGCGCCATCGTACCGGCGCCCCGTCTTGCTGAATGAGCAACCGTCAGTTGTTCAGCAGCAGCTGGACGATGAGGCCGGTGGCGATGGCGACCAGCACGTAGTCGGCGCCGGTCTGCACCCACTGGTAGCCAGGAGGCGGCGGGCTCAGGCGATGGCCGCGCCAGTCGTTGACCACGTAGTTGTAGCTGCGATATTGCGGCGGCAACCGGTCGCCCGGATGAAAATTGTGGTCAGGCCCGGCCCCGTACTCGTTGTAGTTGTGCCTGTTCCCGCGCGGGGCATGGCCGGGCCGGCCGGGTTGCTGGTATCCGGGCCGGCCAGGCTGCTGGTATCCGGGCTGTCCGGGCTGCCGATACGCCGGCTGCCCGGGCGCCGGGTAGACACGCATTCCCGGTGGCGGCTGGTATCCGTGCTGCGCTTGCCACTGCTGGGCACGCTGGATCTGCTGGAAATTCCTGTCCAGGTTCTGTTGATTGTCGGCCTGGGCGAATGCCGGACCGGCCGCTGCCAGCGACGTCGCCACGAGGGCGCAAACGAGTGCTCTGGGTCTCATGATGGGCTCCTGTGCTTCTTGTCCAAATTGAGACTATGCGCGCTTCCGGAAATGTCTTTGCGCTAGCGCAGGTTCGGGGAATTCGCCATGGGCTCGATGCTCGACTGTTGTTGGAAGAGCGATCTTCGCTGCGTCGGCGTACAGTTCCCGGCTCCAGTTTGAGGAGGCCCCCGATATGAGCTCGATCCCGCCCTGGCCGCCATTGAATTATCCCGCGTGGCGCGACACGGCCGCCACCTTTCAGTTGTGGACGCAGATCGTCGGCAAGGTGCGGCTGGCGCTGACGCCATGGGTCAATCACGGCTGGCAGGTGCCGTTGTACGTCAATGCGCACGGCCTCGGCACTTCGGTGATCGACACGCCGCGCGGCGAAGTCCTGGAGATCGACTTTGATCTGGTCGAGCACCAGTTGGTCGTTCGCACTTCGCGTGCACCCGATCGACGGATTGCGCTGCAGCCCATGTCGGTGGCGACGTTCCATCGGTGCCTGATGGACGAACTGCGATCGCTGCAGATCGACGTGCGGATCAATGAGATGCCGAACGAGGTCGCCGCGCCGATCCGCTTTCCGGACGATCAGGTCCATGCCGCGTACGACCCGGTCGCCGTCAACGCGTTCTGGCGCGCGCTGGTGCAGGCGGCCCGCGTGTTCCGGCTGTTTCGCACCGGCTTCCTGGGCAAGTGCAGCCCGGTGCATTTCTTCTGGGGCAGTTTCGACCTGGCCGTCACGCGCTTCTCGGGCCGGCCGGCGCCGCCGCACCCGGGCGGCATTCCCGGCTTGCCCGATGCGGTGACGCGCGAGGCCTATTCGCACGAGGTGAGCAGCGCCGGCTTCTGGCCCGGCAGCGATGCCTATCCGCGGGCGGCGTTCTACTCCTACGCCTATCCGGCGCCCGAGGGTTTCGCGGACGCCAGGATCGAGCCAGCGGGAGCGGTGTGGGCGGCGGAGATGGGCGAGTGGCTGTTGCCGTACGAGGCGGTGCGGACGGCAGCCGATCCGGATGCCGCGTTATTGAGCTTCTTGCAGAGCACCTATCGCGCGGCGGCGTCGTTGGGAGATTGGGATCGCAGCCTGGAGTGCGGCATCGGCGTGCCCGGCCGGCCGCGGGCGGTGAGGTGAGGCAACGGGGTCGGATCGGGAATCAGGACAACGGTCTGAAGCTCCCCGCCCAGCTTGAACCGCGACACCACCTTCAGCAGCCGGTCGGCCTGCTGCTTCATCGATTCGGTGGCGCTGGTCGCCTCTTCGGCCAGCGCGGCGTTCTGCTGCACCGCCTGGTCCATCTGCCCCAGCGCGGTGTTGATCTGGGCTATGCCCGAGCTCTGTTCATAACTCGCGGCGGTGATCTCGACGATCAGGTCGCTGACCTTCTTCACGGCGCTCACCACCTCCACCAGGGTGTGGCCGGCGCCATCCGCAAGGTTGGAACCAGCCTGCACCTTCTGCATCGTGTCGCCGATCAGCGCGCGGATTTCCTTGGCCGCTGTCGCGCTGCGCTGCGCCAGGCTTCTCACCTCCGTCGCCACGACCGCGAAGCCGCGGCCCTGTTCGCCGGCACGCGCGGCTTCCACCGCCGCGTTCAGTGCCAGGATATTGGTCTGGAACGCGATGCTGTCGATGACGCCGGTGATGTCGCCGATCTTTTTGGACGCGTCCAGGATCTGGTCCATGGTGACCAGGACCTGGTCGACCGCCTGGCCGCCCTTGTGCGCCACCTCGGTCGCGACTTCCGCCAACTGGCTGGCCTCACGGGCGCTCTGGGCGTTCTGGCCGACCGTGGACGTCAGTTCCTCCATCGAGCTGGCGGTTTGTTCCAACGTGCTGGCCTGGTGTTCGGTGCGCTCCGACAGGTCCCGGTTGCCCTGGGCGATCTGGGCGCTGGCTTCCGACACCGTGTGAACGCCGGCGGATACATCGGCCAGCAGCGATCGCAGGCTGTCGGTCATGTCGGCCAGTGCCTGCAGCAGGTGCCCGGTCTCGCTGACCTCCCAAGCCTCCAGTTTCGCGGTCAGGTCGCCGTGGGCCACCCGGGTCGCCAGCGCGGCCGCCTTGCGCAGCGGTTTCGTCACGGCGGCCGTGACGCCCCACGCATAGAGGATGCCGAACAGGACCGCGGCGGCACCGACGCCGATCACGCGATCGCGTCCGGTCTCAGCGGCTGCCGCGCCCAACGCGGTCATCAGGGCGAGGAGCAGGACGAAGACCGAGAAGGCGATAACCAGGCGCTGCCTGATGCCTTTGCCGAACACGAGCCGGCCGAATAGTTGTGTCACTCGTTGTCTCCTCACGACCACCGCGCTAATTATTCTTTCTTAACCTGACGGCGGTCCTGCGCTGCAGGGTGTTTGGGGCTTACCCCTAAGACAAGGCAGTGGTTTGCTGATCCGCGTCAATGTGGATGAGGTGGGAATACCACGGCTCCCCGCTCGCGCCAACGCGGGATGCATTCACCGAAAGAGGGGATGTGCGCTGGGCGAGTGGACGCGCACCATCGCGGCACTCGTTCGAAACTCAGGTTTCCTTCGAGCTCCTTCCCAAGATGTTTCGCTCCAGCGGCACATCGGGGCTGGACCAACGGGTCGAGCGGCCCGGGCAGTTCCAGATTTCAATCCCGCTCAAGGAGACCAGCATGAACCGCATCCTTGCATCCGCACTGTCCGTCACCGCCACGGCCGCCGCCGTCCTCGCCGTTGCCGCAATGGCCACGGGGCCCGCCTACGCGGACGACATCACCATCGACAAGACACCGTTCGTCAGCACCAGGACCCGCGCCGAAGTGCAGGCCGAAGTCATGGGGCAGGCCGAAGTCCTGCGGACCGCTTCCAGCGAATTGGCAATGCAGTCGGGCCCAGCGCATTCCGAAAGCGGCTACACCCGCGCGCAAGCCAAGGCGGAATACATCGCGTCGCGCAGTGAAGTGCACGCGCTCACCGCGGAAGACAGCGGATCGTCCTACCTCGCCAGGCTGCCGCGGAACATGAGCGCCGGCGTCGTCGTGGCGGGCTCGGCCAACTGATGTAGCGCGTCGGATCTCGACCTGAACAGGATCCGACCCCGATTGCCGTCCCGGTCCGCTTTCCGATCCGGCCTCGACGGCGGGTGCTACCGACCTGGCCCGCTCCCCGGTTGCGGCTCATGCGGCTTGAACAGCTTGCCGATGAGCCCGCCCAGGCCGGCGCCAACGGCCGTCCCGACGCCGGGCAGCACGGCCGTTCCGATGGCCGCGCCGGCGGCGGCGCCGGTCGCGGCGCTGGCCTGCACCGATACATGGGGATCTTCCGCCGGGCCGGAGACTCTCAGGGGCACCCCCACCAGGCCATGCGCGACGTCGACGGTCATCTGGCCTTCGACCTGCCGCCTGGCGATCGTCCCGCCGCCTTTGGCCGTGAACGAGTCTCCCCGTGCCTGCAGGCCGGTAAAGCGCACGACCATTCCATCGGGCGTGTTGGTGGTGTCCACGTGACCGGTGAGCGAACGCAGCGAGGTCTGGCCGGCGCGATCCGCTCCCAGGCTGTGGATGGCCTTGTCGACGTCGATATGCAACAGGGTTGCGGGCGCCACCGAAAAGGTGGTGTGGGTCCGAAGCGATAACGCAATTTCGGCGGGATGGGTTCCCGACGCCGACAGCTGCGTCTGCCCGGAAACCTTGCCGCGCACGGGCGAGTGGACCTTGAACGCGTCCAGCGCACTGGCCACGTCGATCTGGTCCGGCGCGACATGGCCGGTGAGTTGCAGCCGACCGTCGTCGTCTTGCCGCAGCGCGATCTGCCCGTTGGCCGTTCCGCCACTGACCTGCGCGCTGACCTTCCATTGGTTGATGCCATCCTCGACAAGCTCGAACTTGACCGGCGGCTGCGCACCGGCGCGCACCAGTTCGGCCTTGCGGGGGCGCCACTGCGGGGCAAACGACGCCTGGCCTTCGAACGGCAGCGTCTTGCCGTATCGCGTGACCCATGTGATGTCGCGAAACCTCAGGTGCTCCACGGGCACTGTCGCGGCGCTCGGGCTGTCGCCCTGATCCGGATGAAGGTCGCGCAGCGACAGTTGCGGCACCACGCCACCGACGACGTCCACGTCCGCGAAGCTCAGCTGGCGCCTCAACAATTGAGCGATGCGAGGCCGGGCGACCAGGTGCTTCAGGCTGATGGGTTGCGACTGAACGGTAGCGAAATCCTGGACACTCAGCTCCACGGATGGCCACAACTGCAGGTGGGCGGTGCCTACGGTGACCTTCACACCGAGCTTCTCCCCGGCAGCCGCAGCGATGCGCGCCGCCAGCGCATCGTCATTGGGCACCAGCCGGTAGAACGCCGCCGCCAGCCCTATTGCCACTGCGCCCAGCACGAGCAGAAAGATTGAAAAGCTCCGGCGGGCAACGCGTGTCATTGGCAGTGAGGTGAGGGCAAGGGCGGCGCGCCGCGTCACGCCTTGCTGAGATGTGAGTGTGGGCGCCGTCTGCATGACCTGCGGTAAGGCGTCACAGCAAGCATCTGTAGGACGCAGGGATCGGTGCTGCCACTGCAGCCGCCCGGTCAAGCATCGAACCGGCGGACAGGCCGTTCGCGACTTGCATCAGCCAATCGCGGGGCGTGGGACCCTTGATCCAGCGCATGGAACTTGGGGGTGCCTGGACTAAGTTTTGTGCTCCATCAACTCCGGGGTCTGTCATGAACAAGGATCAAGTCAAGGGTTCGATCAAGGAAGCGGCCGGCAAGGTGCAGGAAAAGGCCGGCAAGGTGCTTGGCAACACCGATCAGCAGGTCAAGGGCCTCGTCAAACAGGCGGAAGGCAAGACGCAGAAGGCCGTCGGCGATGTGAAGGAAGTGGTGAAGGACCTCGCGAAATAGCTTTGCGTCGGCACGGCGGGCGCGGCCACCGTGTCAGGGCGCCGCGCTGGCGCCCTGCCGCGACTATTTCTTGTCGCGCTTGGCCGCGTCCTGTATTTTTTCACCGGCCTTTTCGACCTCTTCTCCGAGCTTCTGGCCCGCCTTGTCGATCTTCTCGCCGGCTTGTTCAGCCGTCTTGTCGATTTCCTTGCCGGCCTTCTCCGCCGGTCCTTCCTGCTTCTGGCAGCCGGACAGTGCCATGAACAGCGCCGTCATGACCACGGCCGTACTCGCGATTCCGCTCAGTTTCCTCATGGTGCCTCCTGGTTGATGATGCGCGCCAACTCCAGGCTTCGCTCGCCTGAAGCATGACCTGGCCCATTGGGGTGGCGGTCAGGATTGCCCGCGCCTGTTGCGCAGCACGGCCAGCGTGATACCCGCGATTGCGGCGCCCACGGCGGCGGCGATCAATGCCGACGTCACCGGCCGCTCTGACACATATCGACGGGTCTGCCTGGTATACCGGTCCACTTGCCTCTGCGCATCGACGCTCGCATGCTTGAGTCCATCGCGCAGGTCGCGCACCCTCTCGCCGGTCCGCTCGATGGCCTGACTCGCGAATTGCCTGGTTGTCTCCAGCGCATGGGGTTGATGTCTCATGGTTAGCTCTCCAGATGGATGAAAGATCTATGCCCCTCCGGCGGCGAAGCCGCCGAAGTCGAGGATCCGGGCGATGGACAGGCTAGAGCCTGCCCATCAGAAGCAGTACGACCACAATGATCAGCACCACGCCAAGAATGCCGCTCGGTCCGTAGCCCCAGCTGCGGCTGTGCGGCCAGCTCGGAATGACACCGATCAGTATCAGGATCAGAACAATCAGCAGTATGGTTCCGAGGCTCATGACGCTTCCTTTCAGTTCAGATTGGTTACATCAACTATCGAACGCGAAGGGTGTCTGTCCATGATTTGCATCAATGGAATCAACGGATTGACCAGACCTGTGCCGCGGAATCCGCGGACGTCGAGCGTCGCGGACGCCGGTGCCTTCGGCTATTTGTTCTCGTTGCCGGCGCGCGCGTAAAACCGCTTTTTGGCAAACTCGACCGCGAAGACATAAGCCACCGTCAAGCCGACCATGCTCAGCAGCAGCGGGGCCGGAAGCGGTACGAAACCGAAGATCGAGCTGAAAGGCAGGTAGGGCAGCAGCAGCGCCACCGCGATCACGGCCAAGGTGGTCACCAGCAACAGCGTCCCGGGCCGGCTGCGGTAGAACGGGCGCCGGGTGCGCACCACCAGTGCGATCACCAGCTCGGTCATCAGCGATTCCAGGAACCAGCCGGTGCGGAACTCCTCCGGCGCCGCCTGGAACAGCCACAACAGCGCGCCGAAAGTCAGGAAGTCGAACACCGAGCTGGTCAGGCCGAACAGGACCATGTAGTCGCGGATGAAAACCGTGTCCCAGCGGCGCGGCTTCGCCACCCATTCCGCATCAACCCGGTCACCGGCGATGGCCGTGGCCGGGATGTCGGACATGAAGTTGTTGAGCAGGATCTGCGACGCCAGCAGCGGCAAAAACGGCAGGAAGATCGAAGCCGCGGCCATGCTGAACATGTTGCCGAAGTTGGCGCTGATGGTCGTGAGGATGTATTTGAGCGTGTTGGCGAATGTCATGCGGCCTTCGTCGATGCCCCGGCGCAGGATGTCCAGGTCCTTGCGCAGCAGCACGAAGTCCGCAGCGTCCTTGGCCACGTCCACCGCCGTATCCACCGAGATGCCCACGTCGGCCGTGTGCAGCGCCAGCGCGTCGTTGATGCCGTCCCCCATGTAGCCGACCACGTGCCCGGTCTTCTGCAGCGCGAGGATGATGCGCTCCTTCTGGTTTGGGTCCACCTCCGCAAACACGGTGGTGCGCGCGGCCTCATGCATGAGTGCGCCGTCGCCCATGTCATTGAGCTGCCGGCCGGTCATCACGTTCACCGCGGGAAGATTGACCGCCTCGGCGACGTGTCGTGCCACCTTCTGGTTGTCGCCGGTGATGATCTTGAGCTGAACGCCGCGGGCCGCCAGGTCGATGACGGTCTGGCGCACGTCGGCCTTGGGCGGATCCAGGAAGAGCAGGAAACCCGCAAAGCACAACCCGCTCTCGTCGGCGCGTGTGTAGGAGCTGCTGCGCGCTTCCACCTTGCGCCAAGCCACGCCGAGGACACGATAGCCCTGCGCGCTCCATTCTTCGTAGTGTGCTTCGATGCGCTTGCGCATCGCGTCATCGAGCGCGCCGGCGTCGGCTCCCGCGCTCGTGCACAGCGCCAGGACATTGTCGAGCGCGCCCTTGGTGATCAAGGTGCGCGCGCCGGTTGCATCGGCGGCGACCACCGACAGGCACTTGCGCACGAAATCGTAGGGAATCTCGTCGACCTTGTGCGCGTCACCGAAGTCCACGCCGGCCTTGCTCGCCGCCGCCAGCACGGCCTCGTCGAGTGGGTTGGCCAGGCCGGACTGGAACTTCGCATTGATGCCGGCGAGTCGCAGCACGGCCGCGCTGGGTTGGCCCTCGGTATCGACTGCGCCATCGAGCTGCACCACCCCCGCCGTCAACGTGCCGGTCTTGTCGGTGCACAGCACGTCCATGCTGCCGAGGTTTTCGATCGAATTGAGCCGCCGCACGATTACGCCCAGCTTGGCCATGCGCTTGGCGCCATGCGACAGCGTGATGCTGACAATGGCCGGCAGCAACTCGGGCGTCAGGCCCACCGCCAGCGCCAGGGCGAACAGCAGCGAGGCGATGGCGGGCTTGGCCATGAAGATGTTGATGGCCAGGACCACCACCACCATCGCCAGCATGATGCGCGTGAGCAGGTAACCAAAGCGCTGGATGCCGCGCTCGAACTCGGTCAGCGGCGGGCGCAAGGCGAGCTTGCCGGCGATCTGCCCGAAAACCGTGGCCTTGCCGGTCTGCACGACGAGGACGCTGGCCGTTCCGCTGCCGACACTGGTGCCCATGAAGACGCAGTTGCTGCGCTCGCTCAGGCCGTCCTTCGCGCCGGTGGCGCCGGGTCGCTTTTCGGCCGGAAAGGTCTCTCCGGTGAGCACCGCCTGGTTGATGAAGAAGTCCCTGGCTTCCAGCACCACGCCGTCGGCCGGGATCAGGCTTCCGGCAGACAGTCGCACCACGTCGCCGGGTACCACCCGGTCCGAGGGCAGCGTCTGCGGCTGCCCGTCGCGCAGGACCAGCGAATGGATGGTGACCTTCGAGCGCAGCTTCTCGATCGCGTTGCCGGCAATGTATTCCTGCGCGAAGCCGAGCAGGGTGCTGCCGACGACGATCACCAGCACCATGCCCGCATCGATCCACTCGGCGGCGATCAGGGAGATGATCGACGCCACGATCAGGATCAGCACCAGTGGGCTCTTGAACTGGTTCGCAAACAGCCCGATCGCGGTCGACCGCTTCAGCGCCTTGAGCGCATTGGGCCCGTATTGCTTCAGCCGACTGGCGGCTTTTCGCTTGGTGAGGCCAAGCGCGCCGGAGCCCAGTTGCGTCATGAGCTGTTCGGCTGGCAGGCTCCAGTAGGCTTGCGGAACGACTTGCTGGCTGAAGTCGGACTTCGCGGTGTGCTTGAACAACCGGGAAAAGTGGAGCACGGGTTCTCCCCGACGGGGCTGAGGCGAAAAACCGACAACGGGCGGTGTGGACGCCCGCTTAATGTACAGCTACGTGCTGATACGTTCGCCGGTTCGCGCCAGACACCGGGCGGAAACAGCCCTGTGTTAGAAAGTCTGACCGGCTGTTCTCGCAGCCACTCCTCGCCACCCCCCCAATCATGACGCTATCGCGCTTTATCACGGAGAACATGGAAGCCATCGTCAAGGAATGGCAGAACTTTGCCACGACGATGGAGCCCGCGGCGTCGACCATGAGCGCCCTGGCGTTGCGCGACCATGCCAAGCTGATCCTGCTGGCCATTGCCAAGGACATCGATTCCAGCCAGACGGCCGCGGCGCAAGCCGACAAGTCCAAGGGACTGGCCCCGGTTCGGTCCACCCGCGAAACCGCGGCAGCAACGCACGGCGCCCTGCGCCTTCTGAGCGGGTTCGACATGAACCAGCTCGGCGCCGAATACCGCGCGCTGCGCGCCAGCGTCATCCGCTTGTGGACCCAGCATGAAGCCAAGGACATGGACTCGGAGGTCTTCGAGGAAATGATCCGCTTCAACGAGGCCGTGGACCAGGCCGTCGCGGAGTCAACCTCGCGTTATGCGGCCGAACTCGCGCTTTCGCGCGACACCTTCATGGCGATCCTGGCGCACGACCTGCGCAGCCCGCTGAGCGCGATCACCATGTTGAGCTTCCTGATGGAGAGAAGCGCGCCCACCGATACCGTGCGCAAGCAGTCCGGTCAGATCCAGCGCAGCGCCAAGGAAATGGGCGCCATGATCAGCGAGCTGCTGGACTACTCGCGGACCCAGTTGGGCAAGGGCTTTCCGATCCATCCCAAGGCGTGTTCCATGCGGGTCATCTGCCGCGACGCCGTGGAAGAGGTGCGATCCGCCCATCCCGAGCGGCAACTGGCGCTGGAGGTCCCTGAGGACTTGGCGGCTCTGGTCGACGAGGCGCGCCTGCGCCAGGCGCTGTCGAATTTGCTGAACAATGCGGTGCAACACGGCGACCCGGCGTCGCCCATCAGTTTGACGGTGCGCACCGACGGGAAGTCCATGACCATCGAGGTGAAGAACCACGGTGAGCCGATCCCGCCGGACGCACTGCAGGTCATCTTCGATCCGCTGGTTCAGCTGTCCGCCAAGTCAGCGGTGAAGCCGGACATTCCCTCGTCCAATCTCGGGCTGGGCCTGTTCATCGCTCGCGAAATCGCGCTGGGCCACCACGGCAGCCTGGACGTCACATCCGACCGGGAAAACGGAACCGCGTTCACCATGCACCTGCCGATCGCTTCCGCGGTCGCGTGAGGCCAGGGCCCAGGATCGGCCAGGCTGCTGGGCTTGGTTGACCCAACGCAACGACGTCGCCGCGGAACGCGCCCAGACTGGAACCATGAAGTTCGACCCCTGGCCGCTGCATGGCCGTGTCGGCGCCGGGCGCCACACGATCGCGGTACGCGGGATGCGCAGCATCGCGATACTGTCCGGCTTGACCCTGGCCTTGTGGGGCTGCGCGCCGCTCCCGCCACAGCACCCTCCGGGACTGTCGTTCGACGTGCCCGCAGCATGGTCGCAAGCCGATGCCCCGGCGTTGCGGAACAGTTCCTCGCTGGTCCAATGGTGGTTGCGCCTGCACGATCCGCTGCTGGCCCGGCTGGTGGGCCAGGCCCTGCAATCGAACAACAGCGTCATCGGCGCCCAGGCCGCGCTGCGGCAGGCGCGGGCGCTGCGCGATGTCGCCGCCGCCGCGCTGCGGCCCGCGCTCAACGGTTCCGCTTCGGCACAGCGCGGCAAGTCCGGCAACAACAGCGCCGTCAACAGTTTCCAGGTTGGCCTGGATGCCAGCTGGGAACTGGATGTCTTCGGCGCCGTTCGCAGTGCGGTGCAGGCCGGCGACGCCGCAGCCCGCGCCAGCGCCGCCAGCTTGGGCGACGTGCAGGTGTCGGTCGCAGCCGAGGTGGCGCTCGACTACATCGCGCTTCGCGGCGCCCAGGCGCGGCTGGCGATCGCCATCGACAACCTGGCCAGCCAGCAGGACACAGCGCAAATCACGCAGTGGCGCCTGCAGGCGGGCCTGGTCTCGTCGCTCGAAGCCGAGCAGGCGCGTACCGCGGCCGAGCAGACCAGCGCCCAGGTACCGGCCTTGCGCACCGGCATCGAGCAGACGCTGCATGCGCTCGCGGTGCTGACCGGCCAGCCGCCCCCTGCCTTGTCGGCGGTATTGGCAGCGGCCGCTCCGGTGCCACAGGCCGCCGATGACCTGGCGCTGAACATCCCGGCGCAGACGCTGCGCCAGCGCCGGGATGTCCGTGCCGCCGAGCACCAGGTGGTCGCCGCCATGGCCCGCGTATCGCAGGCGCAGGCGCAGAGCTTGCCGGACTTCAGGCTCAGCGGCGCGCTCAGCGCGAATGGATTGGTGCTGGGGGCGCTGACCCACGGTGGGTCGGTGGTCAGCGCGCTGGTGGCCGGCGTGTCGATGCCGCTGTTCGACGGTGGTGCCGCGCAGGCCCAGGTGCGGTCCCAGCAGGCCGCCGTGGAACAGGCGCATGCGGGCTATCAGGCCGCGGTGTTGACGGCATTGACGGACGTGGAGGACGCCCTGGTCGCGTTGCGTGGCGACCGCGAGCGGCTGCTGCACCTGCAACAGGCGGCCCAGGCGGCCGCCAACGCCGCCCTGTACGCGCGCCAGAGCTACACCAGCGGGATCATCGATTTCCAGACGGTGCTGCAGACCCAGCGCACCCAGCTGGGTGCGCAGGACAGCGAAGCCAGCGCGCAGGCCGACCTGGCCTCCGACCACGTGCGCCTGTACAAGGCCCTGGGCGGAGGCTGGCAGCCCGAGGACAGCGACACGGCATCCGTCACCACCGACGCCGAACCAACCCAACCCCGATGAGCACTTCCACACCCTCCGGCGCGGCCGCGCCCATGCCAACGCCAGCCGCCGCGGCTGGTTCCCAGACCGGCGGCAAGGCCGATCTCGCGCAACTGCTGGACGAGCCCTCGGTGCGGGCCTGGTATCTGCGTCCCGCGCTATGGGGCACCGCGTTGTTGCTGCTTCTGGTGGGCGCCGGTGGCTGGTACTGGCAGGCGCGCCAGGTCGCCAGTGCCGCGCCGAGCTATATCACCCAGACCGTGGCGCCGGGCGACCTGACGGTGACGGTGAGCGCCAGCGGAACGACGACGCCGACCCGCGCCATCAGCATCGGCAGCGAGCTGTCGGGTACGGTGCTCAAGGTCCACGCCGACATCAACGACAAGATCCGCAAGGGCCAGGTGCTGGTCGAACTCGACCCGGCCAAACTGAACGACCAGATCCTCCGGTCGCGCGCGACCCTGGCCAGCGCCAACGCCAAGGTGGTCCAGACGGTGGCGACGACGAAGGAGGCCACGGCGACCCTCGAGCGGTTCGAAGACGTGGCCCGACTGTCAGGTGGCAAGGTGCCGGCCAAGTCCGAACTGGACACCGCTCGCGCCACGCTGGATCGTGCGCGGGCCGACGAGGCCAGCGCACGCGCTGCTGTCAATGACGCCCAGGCGGCGCTGTCCACCGACGAAATCAACCTGTCGAAGTCGTCGATCCGCGCCCCCAGCGACGGTGTGGTGCTCACGCGCAACGTGGACCCCGGCAATGCGGTGGCGGCCTCGTTGCAGGCCGTGACCCTGTTCACCATTGCCGAAGACCTGGCGCAACTGCGCGTGGTGGTGTACGTGGACGAGGCGGACGTGGGCTCGGTGGCCGTAGGCCAAAGCGCGACCTTCACCGTGAGCGCCTATCCCAGCCGCAACTATCCGGCCCGCATCACCCGAGTCGCCTTTGGCTCGAACATCACCGACAACGTCGTGACCTACATGACCGATCTGTCCGTCGACAACAGGGACCTGAGCCTGCGCCCCGGCATGACGGCGGTGGCCACGATCATCACCACCCAGCGCCGCAACGTGCTGCTGGTGCCCAACAGCGCTTTGCGCTTCGTTCCGAGCGATGCAGCGGCGGCCGCCGCAAAGCCCGCGGCCAGCGGCGGCATCGTCGCCAGCCTCACGCCGCGCATGCCGGCGCGCGCGCGCCGCACGGCCGGGGGGAGCGACGCGGCGACGGCGCAGGCGCGCCAGGTCTGGGTGCTGCGCGACGGAGCGGCGGTGCCGGTGGCGGTGACGCCAGGCGTCACCGATGGCCGCATGACCGAAATCACCGGCGGCGATCTGCGGGCCGGCATGCTCGTGATCACCGACCAGAAGGCAGCGCCGAAGCCATGAGCGCTCCCGCGGAGCACCCATGACCGAGCCATTGATCCGGCTGCGCGGCGTAACCAAGCGCTACGGCAGCGGTCAGGCCGAGCTGCTCGCCCTGAAGGGCATCGACCTGGACATCCAGGCCGGCGAGTTCGTCGCGATCATGGGCCCCAGCGGATCGGGCAAATCGACGGCGATGAACATCATGGGCTGCCTGGACACGCCCAGTTCGGGGCAATACCTGTTTCACGGCGCGCACGTCGAAGGCCTGTCGCGCGACCAGCGCGCGCGCCTGCGCAGGCGCTACCTGGGCTTCGTGTTCCAGGGCTTCAACCTGCTGGCGCGCACCTCGGCCCAGGAGAACGTCGAGCTGCCCCTGCTGTACCGCGGCGAAAGCGCGGCCGTGCGCCGCGCATCCGCTGCGAAGGCGTTGCAATCGGTGGGCCTGGGCGGCTGGGAGCACCACACGCCGGCCGAGCTATCGGGCGGGCAGCAGCAGCGCGTGGCCATCGCGCGCGCCATCGTCACCGAGCCGGCCGTGCTGCTGGCCGACGAGCCCACCGGCAATCTCGACACCCAGCGCAGCCGCGAAATCATGGAACTGCTGCGGGCGCTGAACGCGGACCACGGCATCACGGTGCTGATGGTGACCCACGAGGCGGACATGGCCGCCTATGCGCGCCGCATGGTGCGCTTCGTCGACGGGTGCGTGGATGCCGACGAGCCCAATCTCCACCCCGCGCCGCCTGCCGCGGCGGCGTCCGGGGCCACGGTCTAGGCGATGTTCCTCAACACGCTGTTCCTCGCATTGCGCTCGATCCGGCGCAACCTGCTGCGCTCGTTCCTCACGATCCTGGGGATCGTGATCGGCGTGAGTGCCGTGATCACCATGGTGACTCTGGGCCGAGGCGCCACGCAGGCCGTGCAGATGCAGATCTCCAGCCTGGGCACCAACCTGCTGATGGTGCGGCCCGGCCAGCGCCAGGGATTCGGTGGCGGAGGCGGGGGCAGCACGCCGCAGTTCAAGGAGGCCGATGCCGGCGCCATCCTGTCGCAGATCGGCGGCGTGGCGGCGGTGGCGCCGGAAGGACGCGCCGGCGTCACGGTGGTGGGCAATGGGCGCAACTGGGTCACCAGCGTCACCGGC
>JAANCK010232227.1_pt1 | contig 15787 bp, 13 predicted proteins | sample 7277841 | NCBI WGS metagenome assembly JAANCK01 (sample SAMN14222788, study PRJNA588281) | permafrost metagenome | isolation source: Arctic cryosol methane SIP | place: Canada:Nunavut | collected 2015-07 | reverse complement strand
GTTCATTTCACCCTGCATACGCAGCGTCCACAAATCGAATCCGCCCTCAGCCATAGCGCCGGCAAAGCCTATGACTGGCAAAAACTCCGTCCACTACCCGCCGCACCCAACACGCCCTTTTTCATCACGCGCAAGGATGTCACTGCGGATGAGCAGGCGATCAAGCGCGTATTTCTAAGCAATCTGATCACCGGTATCGGCATCTTCGTGCTGGCCGAAGTCGCACTATTACTGGCGCTGATCTGGTTCATGCGGCGGATGAACCGGGTCAGTTCCTGCCTGCCTTTGCTCGGTCAGGGCCACTGGCATCAAGTCCGCCAATCTCTGCGAATCCCCGACAAAGCGCCACGCGATGAAATTTCCATTCTGAAAGACGCTGTCCTGGCGCTCGCCGGCCAGCTTGAAACCCTGGATACTGCCACACGCAACCAGCAAAACGACCTCGGCAAACTGGTCGACACTCTATCGCACGAGCGCGACTTTATCTCGGGTCTGCTCGACACGGCCCAAGCACTGATCCTGACCCAGGATCAACGCGGCGTGATCCGCATGGCCAACCATTATTCCGAAAGCCTCACCGGCCTCACGGTGAATCAGCTGATCGGACAAGACTACTTTGAGCTGATGATCGCCCAGCAGGAGCGTCAGGAATGGCGCGCGCGCCTGCTGACTCACTTCACACGCGAGCTGACACCGTTGCGGTTCGACGCGCCGCTGGTCACGCCGGATGGCCTGCGCAACATTACCTGGGTGCACTCCCTGATCGGCCAGACCAGCAGCAGCGACCCGCTCATCCTGTCTGTCGGGCTGGATCTGACTGAGCTCAAGAGCGCGCAAGCCCGCGCCAGCTATTTGTCCGACTACGACTCCCTGACCGGCCTCTACAACCGTCAGGGCTTTCAGCGGCGGCTGGCCCAGGCGCTGCTTGGCGCGCAGGGCGGCGCCCTGTTGCTGATCGACCTCGATGATTTCAAGGCCATCAACGACCTGGCCGGCCACAGCGCGGGCGATACGGTCATCCAGCACATGGCCGACCGTCTGCGCGAGCTCAAACCCGAGCCCCGCCTGGCGGCGCGCCTTGGCGGCGACGAATTCGCGCTGTTTTTTGATCCGATGACGGATGCTTCCTTGCTGCAAACCGCTCGCCTGCTGTGCAAAGGCGAGCAGAAACAACACCTCACCACGGCCTGCATCGGCATCGCCACGCTGCAAGCGAGTGTCAATGGCGTGGACACCGAGAACCTGATGGGGCAAGCCGACCTGGCGCTGTCGCAAGCACGCACCAAAGGACGGGGCAGCTGGCACCTGTACAACCCCAAGGATCGCATCCGGGAAAACCTGCTCGACCGCACCGAGCAGCTCGCCATCATCACCGACGCCCTGCACAACGACCGGCTGGAACTGTATTTACAGCCCATCATCGAGGTTCAAACCGGCCGGCCCGCACACTACGAAGCGCTGTTGCGCGTACACACCGCAGATGGCCGGACGCTTCCCCCCGCGCCGCTGATTGCCGCAGCCGAGGCCTCCGGCCTGATCCGTGAAATCGACCAATGGGTGCTGCAGCACGTCATCGAACTGATTGCCCGTTGGCCGGAACTGCATCTTGCGGCCAATGTGTCCGCACGCAGCCTCGACAATCCCGAGTTCCCCGCGCTGCTGCAAGCACTGCTGCAGGAATACCGCGTCAACCCGCAGCAGCTCACTTTGGAAATCACCGAAACCGCAGCGCTCGACCAACTCGCCCACGCAGAAATATTACTCAGCGGCATCAAGGCGCTCGGCTGCAAGCTGGCGCTCGATGATTTCGGCGTTGGATTTTCCACTTTCCAGTATTTGAAGCATCTGCCGGTGGATTTCGTCAAAATCGACGGCTCGTTTATCCGCACCCTGGACCAAAACGAGGACGACCAGCTGTTCGTCAAAGCCCTGGTCGAAGCGATACACGGCTACGGCAAACAAGCGGTGGCGGAATACGTCGAAAATGAAGCCATTCTCCAGCGGGTCACCGCGCTTGGGATCGATTTCGCCCAGGGCTATCACTTTGGCCGCCCCCAACCTGTCCAGACAGTGCTCGGAGTCAGCCCGAATTCATGAATCATCCGGGCTAGCTGATTAATAGAGCAATGCTATAAATAGAGTCGTATGTTCCAGCATCAGGAGTTTCCATGAACCCGACCCCACCCAATCCGGCTCTCTTCGATTCCAGCGGTTTTTTGCTTGACCCAAGCATGTGGAACGTCACCCTGGCTGACCGCATCGCCCAGACCGACGGCCTGGGCGAGTTGAACGAGTTACAGATCGGCCTGCTGCATACCCTGCGCGACGAGTTTGCCAAATACGGCTGCGTGACCGCGCTCAGCCACGTCTGCCATCTCACCGGGCAGGGCGCTGATTGCATGCAACATCTGTTTCCCAATCCGCGTATCGCGTGGCGGGTGGCGGGCTTGCCCGACCCTGGCGAAGAAGCCAAGGCTTACCTGTAAGCCGTTAAACAGCTCTTCGGTAGCAGGTTCCGTCACATCCGGCGGCAAGGGTGCGAGCAGATGCGCGCGTACCCCGCCGCCACCGCATTTCATCCCGGCTGAATCGCAACATCGTGCCGTGGCCCACTTCGCGCTACGTAGATTCCGGTAAAATCCAGCCTTCCCTTTTGTTACGAGAACCCCACCATGTCCATGGCCGACCGCGACGGCGTCATTTGGTACGACGGCAAGCTTGTCCCCTGGCGCGAAGCCACTACCCACGTCCTCACCCACACCCTGCACTACGGCATGGGCGTCTTTGAAGGCGTGCGCGCATACAAGGCCGAGCAAGGCACGGCAATTTTCCGCCTGCAGGAGCACACCGACCGGCTGTTCCGTTCCGCCCACATCCTGGGCATGAAACTGCCCTACGACAAGGCCACGATTTCCGAAGCGCAACGCACTGTGGTGCGCGAAAACGGGCTCGAATCCGGCTACCTGCGTCCGATGGCATTTTTTGGCTCGGAAGCGATGGGCATCTCGGCGAAGAATCTGTCGGTGCACGTCATCGTCGCCGCCTGGCCGTGGGGCACCTATCTGGGACAGGAGGCGCTGGACAAAGGCATCCGCGTCAAGACCAGTTCGTTCTCGCGCCATCACGTCAACATCACCATGTGCAAGGCCAAGGCCAACGGCAACTACATCAACTCCATCCTCGCGCACAAGGAAGCGGAGACCGACGGCTATGACGAGGCGCTGCTGCTGGACGTCGACGGTTTCGTTGCCGAAGGTTCGGGCGAGAACTTCTTCATGATCCGCAACGGCAAGCTTTACACGCCGGATCTCACCGCCGCGCTGGAGGGCATCACCCGCGACACCATCATTCAGCTCGCCGCCGAAATCGGCCTGCCGCTGGTGGAAAAACGCATCACCCGCGATGAAGTCTATTCCGCCGACGAAGCCTTCTTCACCGGCACTGCAGCTGAAGTCACGCCGATCCGCGAGCTCGACAACCGCGCCATCGGCGAAGGCACGCGCGGCCCGCTCACGGAGAAATTGCAGGCGATGTATTTCGATTGCGTGCATGGCCGCGCTGCCGCCCATACGGGCTGGCTGAGCCCGGTCAAGTAAGCGAGGCCGGCATGAGCGAACTGCCTGACAACACCCAGCGCGTCGTCGAGATCACCGAGGACGATTTGCCCCTGCACTGCCCGATGCCGCAACACGCGGACTGGAACGCCCATCCGCGCGTCTATCTTCCGGTCGAAGCGCGTGGCGACGCGCTGTGTCCGTATTGCGGCACGCTCTACCGCCTGAAAGGCAAACCCAGCGGCAGTTCGCACTAAACGCCTGCTCTGCTGGAACTGCGCCCCTCCGTGCTGATGGCACGGAGGGGCGCTTCACATTCTCACCGCTCACCCATCCAGGCGCCTGGCACAAGTATTGCTGTTTATCTCGTCAGCAGCCCTTAACCCATAACGAGAAAGCACCATGAAAGCGCAAGCCCGCACGCCTTATTTGTTGTTCACCGCATTACTGCTCAACGCCACCGCGTCTCAAGCAGTGGTTCTCTATGAGAACGGCTTTCAAACTGCTGCGGGGAGCGAATGGTCGCAAGCCACCCGGCAGAATGCGCCCACGCCTTACAGCTTCGGGTCGCGCAGTTTCTTGGGCGAATTTGGAAACAATACCGTCTCGCTCAATCTGTCCGGCCTCACACCACACGACGCGCTGCTGCTGACATTCGACCTGTACCTGATCCGCACGTGGGACGGCAGTTCAAGCGGAACCGCGTTCGATTACGGCAACGACAGCTTCAAGGTGTCAGTAGGGAATGGCCCCGTTTTACTGGACAAAACCTTCAGCAACGGCAACCCGGCGGGCCAGAGCTTCGGCCCCTCCGCCAATAATCCCCAGTTTACTGGCGCGGCTGAAACCTATTCGCTGGGCTACGTCGTCACCGACGGCGTGCCAGCGCCGCAAGTAATGGATTCGGTCTACCGGATGCGCTTTGCGTTCGCCCACAATGCCGACCTGCTCACGCTCAATTTCAGCGGCTACGGGCTGCAAAATCTGGCTGACGAAAGCTGGGGCCTGGACAATGTGCAGGTTTCGATGGTGCCGGAGCCCGGTGTTGCACCGATGCTCGCTTTAGGTTTGCTGGCGCTGGCCTGGCAGGTTCGCCGGCGCATGACTGCGGTTTAGGTTACAGCGACCCACCGCAAAAGGGCGGCCATTGGCCGCCCTTTTGCTTGAACACACTCATTATTGTTGCCGGAAGTGCCGAGATCCCAACACCCAGGCTCGCATGACACAGCCATCAATCAAAACGGTATATAAAACTCAGCCCCCAGGTACAGGGAGGCGGACTCATTCGAGGACTGGCTCACTCCGCCCTTGAGGGTAAGCGCGCTCGTTTCTCCAAGCTTGATATTGCCCACGAACATGCCCAGCTCGTAAGCGTCGTAATACGAATCGCCCTGCACGACCAGTTCAGGCCCGATATGCAACTGGTTGCCCAGCGTGGTCTGCAAACGCAAACGCGCCCAGTAATTGAAGTCGCCGATCACATAACTCGCGATGCCATTGCCACGCCACCCTGCTGCCACGTCGGTCTCGCCTTCGAGTTGCAGCCTGGCGTACCATTGCCTGCCCTGGTTGGTGTTGTCCGGATCATTGGGGCTTAACCGCGTATCGGCGTAGTTGGTGCCCAGGTATCCCGCCCACCAGCTGCTTGCATTGCTTTGCTGGTAGCCCAGCGCCGCCTCGACTGCCATCACCGCCGAATCAATGGTCTGAAACGGCTGCTTTTCATAACTGTAGCCCGTGTAATCGAGCCAGTAGCGCTGCACGAAACCCTGCCCCAAGCGCTGGCCGGACAACGGCATCACCACGCCCAGATAGGCATACTGATTATCGCGGCTTGCTTCCACACCGCTCAGAACGATGCCTTCCTGCGCCCACGCGGACATGCCCCACAACGCGACCACCGCTGCGCTCACCAGACTGAGCGCCTGTAATTTCAACTTCATCAATATCCGCTTCAAAATATATGGGAAAGAGCGATGCCCCCATCACGCGGCCATGGCCGTGGATGTCGCGGGTGCATCTACGGCCACAAAAGCGAGGTCTGGCGCAGCAGACATGCTCAGCAGGGTCATCCGATACAAATACAAACTGCCCAGCCCCGTCAAAATCGTTTCATATTCGCCAGAAATCACCAGCAGGGTACGCAGACCCGCCCGGCTATGTACCTGGAGACTACAACGTCTACCCGCGTTGAGCACTTGATAAACCAATAGCCGGACCTCGCCGTTTTCCGGCAAGGAATCGACCAGGCCCACCTGGTTGCTGGCTGACCGACCGGATTCATCCACCACCTCACAGCCCGCCCAATGACCGATCCGTGCCGGAGGCATTGGCGGCTTATCGATCACCCCAAGGCGCTGCAAGGGCGTCAGGCTGTCTTCGTGGTAGCGGTTAACCCGCCACTGCGCATCCGAACCGTACAGAAACTGCTCGATACGCTGGATCGACGCTTGCGGCAATTCCTGGAACACCCCCCCGATCGAGCGGACGTAGGTCGCTTCACCCGAGCGCGCCTGCTCCAGCATGCGAATTTCCAGCCTCGCATCGAGCACACCGTCGGGCAAATACAGAGTGACCGGCATGATTTCGCTTACCGCGGCCGGCCCCAGCAAGCCATAAAACTTGAGCCCGTTGGGCGACAAGTCATCCACCGTCCCCAACACCCCATTGAGGCGCGCAGCCAGTGGCATGGCAAAACGGTATTCGTTGCGCCGGTTGATCCCGCGCACCAGCGTGAAACTCACCACCAGCACTGCGAGCCAGGTGTTGATAGCCGCCCACACCACATTCGCCCACATGCCATCTTCCGGCAAATGGCCGCCGGCATAGAACAGCGCAATGCCGACCGGGATGGCCAGCGCATTGAGCCCCACCACGGCGAGTTGTGGCAACAGAAAGTCCAGGCTGGAACTGTGTGCCTCCGTATGCTTGTCCGTCACGCCAAAGCGTTTGCGTATCCTGAACACGCCCAGTGTCGACCAGGCGAAGCTGGCGAAGCGCGCCATGTTGTATTGCTCGATCAGCACGCTGCGGCCATAGCCACGCGAAATTTCCTCGAACGCCAGAAAGTTGAGCAGGTAATACGGCACGAAATGCAGCAGGAACACGCCGCCCTCCGCGCTGACCGGCATGGCGCCTGCCATCAGCACGTAAACCGGCGCGAAATAGAAAAACGCTTTTTGCCAGCCGTCGAAATAGGCCAGCACGGTAGCCAGGTAATTCAGGCGCTGCGCCAGCGTCAGGCCGCGCGTAAACAGGATGCCCTCCTTGCGCCAGACGTTCATCGCGCCGACGCCCCAGCGCACCCGCTGCTTGAGAAAAGGCTCGATCTTGGCCGGCGCCACGCCATACGCCAGCGCCTCGTCGTGATACACCGAGCGGAAGCCCTTTTTGTGCAGCAGCAGGCTGGTGTGAATGTCTTCGGTCACCGTACCGGCCGCGAAGCCGCCTATCGTATCGAGCGACTGGCGGCGGATCACCGCGCAACTGCCACAATAGAACGCAGCGTTCCAGTAGTCCTTGCCACGCTGAATCACCCGGAAGAACAAGGATTGCTCGGACCAGGCCACATGGCTGCAGGCGTCGGTCCGGTTCTGGTAGGAGTCAAGGTTGTAGAAATCCTGCGGCGTTTGCACGAACGCCACCAGCGGGTCGGCAAAATAGCCCAACGTCTTTGTCAGAAAATCACGGCGCGGCGCATGATCGGCATCAAACGTCGCGATCAAATCAGCCGTACTGTGCGGCAGCGCATGGTTGAGATTGCCCGCCTTGGCGTGCGCATTGTCGGTTCGTGCGAGATAGCGCAGCCCCAGCGATTGCGCCATGGCGCGCATGGCTTCGCGATTGCCATCGTCGAGAATCCATGTTTCATGCGGATACTCCATCGCCTGCGCAGCCATGGCCGTACGCCGCACCAGATCGACATCCTCGTTAAAGGTCGGGATGAATACATCGACCTTGAGCCCCGCAGCCGGCAGCGGCGCGACGCGCACCGACAACCGCCAGGTCATGAACACATTCAGGCAGGCCGTCATGAAGCCGAACATCTCGGCAACGTAAAGCAAACTGGAGAAAATCGGGTGTGCGGCATTGAAACTGCCCAGCCGCCAGTTCAGGTACCACACGCCACACGTCAGAAAAATCAGGATGACCGCTTGCCGGGCACGATGGAGTGAGCGATATTCAGGCTTCATGTAAACGCTTTTGATTCAGGGATATTTACCCCTGTCTGCAAAAATCAAGCCAACTGATACACCGCCCGCCTAAGGCCCGATAATCAAGCTTTAACCCACTCACTTAATTCACCCATGTATCCCACCCCCGAGTCTGCCGAGTCCGCTTTCTACATGGCATTTGAAGCACGCAATCTCGACGCCATGATGGCAGTCTGGTCCAGCCACGACAGCATTGCCTGCATCCATCCACTGGTTGCGCCCCTGAATGGCCGGGCAGCGGTGGCGGCGGGCTGGCGCAGCATATTCGAAGCGGCCGGACAATTCCGCACGCAAGTGGAGCTCGCGCATGAAATACGTGAAAGCGATCACGTCATCCGCGTGGTTCGCGAATACCTCGTCATCGGTCAGGAAACCGAGCCGCGCTCGCCGATTCTGGCGACCAACGTGTACCGCAAGGAGGCCGACGGCTGGCACATGGTGCTGCATCATGCCTCGCCGCTGCAGGTGGGGGCCTCGCCCGACCGCACGGCACCACCTGTTCTTCACTAACTCGACGCCGCCGGGTTGATACGCGTCATGGCAACCATGCCGGCCTTCGCTGCCGAACCTGTCGCGTCCAAACCCTACCGCGCGCCCGCCTGGCTGCCCGGCGGCCACCTGCAAACCATTTACGCCAGCCTGTTCATTACGGCGCCGCAAGTGGCGTATCGGCGTGAACGGCTGGAACTGGCCGACGGCGACTTTCTCGACTTCGACTGGGTAGACGGTACGCCTGGACAGCCCGTCGTGGTGCTGTTCCATGGCCTCGAGGGCAGCTCGGCCAGCCACTATGCGCACGACCTGATGTACACCGCCAGACTGCGCGGCTGGAACGGCGTGGTGGCGCATTTCCGCGGATGCTCGGGCGAGGACAACCGGCTGCCACGCGCCTATTTCGCGGGCGACTGCGCAGAAATCGAACGGATCCTGCGCCATGTCAAAGGCCTTTTTCCCGACGTGCCGCTGCATGCCGTCGGCGTCTCGCTGGGCGGCAATGCGCTGTTGCGATGGCTGGGCGAATCGGGCAAGGAGGCACAGGCGCTGGTCGCGCGCGCGGCCGCCGTCTCGGCGCCGCTCGACCTCACCGCCGCGGGCAACGCGCTCGACCAGGGGTTCAACCGCCATGTCTACACCGCGCGCTTTCTCGCCACGCTCAAGCAAAAGGCGCTGAAAAAAGCGCTGCAATTTCCAGGCACGCTCGACGCCGAGGCGATCGCTGCCGCAACCACTTTCCGCGAATTCGATTCTCTGGTGACCGCGCGACTGCATGGCTATCGCGATGCCGATGACTACTGGCTGCGGGCCTCGTCCAAGCCCGTATTGCCATTCATCAGCGTTCCCACGCTGATCATCAATGCCAGAAACGACCCCTTCCTGCCGAGCTGGGCGCTGCCAACGCCCGCCGGTGTGTCGCCCGAGGTGACGCTCGAACAGCCGGAAACGGGCGGCCATGTCGCCTTCCCGTGCGGTCCCTTCCCCGGCAATATCGACTGGCTGCCGCAGCGACTGATGCAGCACTTCGACACGCAGCTCAGGTAGGCCCAAGGTAGAATCGGCGGATTATCCATCCCGGAGCGCGCTGTGGAATACCCCAAGGAAATCTTCAAGGCATACGACATTCGCGGCATCGTCGGCAAGACCCTCACTCCCGAAATCGTCGAGGCCATCGGCCACGCCATCGGCTCCGAAGCGGTCGCCCGCAAGCAAACCGAAATCTGCATCGGTCGCGATGGCCGCTTGTCCGGCCCCGACCTCGCCGCAGCACTCGCGCGCGGCATCCGCAAAGCCGGCATCGGCGTGGTGGATCTCGGCATGGTCGCCACGCCGATGACGTATTTCGCGGCCTATCAACTGCAGACCAACAGCGCAGTCATGGTCACCGGCAGCCACAACCCGCCTGACTACAACGGCCTGAAAATGGTGCTTGGCGGCGAAACCCTGTCGGGCGACACCATCCAGAAATTGCGCGAGCGGCTGGTCAACAACGATCTGGTGCACGGCGACGGCAGCTACCGCGAATATGACATCGCCGCTGAATACCTCACGCGCATCGTGTCCGACGTGAAACTCGCGCGTCCGATGAAAATCATCGTCGACTGCGGCAACGGCGTACCCGGCGCCTTCGCGCCCAAACTGTATCGCGACATGGGCTGCCAGGTCGAAGAACTGTTTTGCGACGTCGACGGCACCTTCCCCAACCACCATCCCGATCCCTCGCAGCCGGCAAACCTGCAGGACCTGATCGCCGCGCTGAAAACCAGCGACGCCGAAATCGGCCTCGCGTTCGACGGCGACGGCGACCGCCTCGGCGTGGTCACCAAGGACGGCAGCATTATTTTCCCCGACCGCCAGTTGATGCTGTTCGCCGACGACGTGCTGTCGCGCAACCCCGGCGCGGAAATCATTTTCGATGTGAAGTCCACCCGAAATCTGTTTGGCTGGATCACAGACCGCGGCGGCCGCCCGCTACTGTGGAAAACCGGCCACAGCTTCATCAAGGCCAAGATGAAGGAAACCGGCGCGCTGCTGGCGGGCGAAATGTCCGGCCACGTGTTCTTCAAGGAGCGCTGGTTCGGCTTTGATGACGGCATGTATGCCGGCGCACGCCTGCTCGAATACTTGAGCAAGCAGGCTGACATCAACGCCACGCTGCACAGCCTGCCCGACACCATCAACACACCCGAGCTGAATATCCAGATGGCTGAGGGCGAGCATTACACGCTGATGGACACGCTTCAAAAAACCGCGACCTTCCCCGACGCGCAGGAAGTCATCACGCTGGATGGCTTGCGCGTCGAATACGCCGACGGCTTCGGCCTCGCCCGTCCGTCCAACACCACGCCGGTGATCGTGCTGCGCTTCGAGGCCGACACCACCGAGGCGCTGGAAAGAATCCAGGCCGACTTCCGCCGCGTGATCCAGCAGGCTGCGCCCGGACTCACGCTGCCGTTCTGAATACAAAGCCGCCGCATCACTGCGGCGGCTTCGGTTCGATCACGCCATCGCCTAATTCAATTGCAGAGGTTCGGGCCGGTGCAGTAAATATCCCTGCACGAAATCCACCCCCATGTTTTTCAGGCAAGCCAGCTCCGCCTGGGTTTCGACCTGTTCGGCGATCGTCTGCTTGCCCAACTCATGCGCCAGCGTATGCATGGCTTTAACGATGGCGAGATTTTCACGGTTGCGGTCCAGACCCCGAACAAAATCGCCGTCAAGCTTGAGATAAGCCGCAGGCAGGCGTTTCAGATAGCCAAACGAAGACTGGCCTTTGCCAAAATCGTCGAGCGCAAACTGAATCCCGCGTGATTTAAGCGTCAGGATCAGTCGTTCACACGCGTCCAGGTTATCGATCGCGGAGGTTTCGGTGACCTCGAAGCTGATCCGCGTGGGGTCAAGCTGGTAGCGGTCAATTTCTTCCATGATGAAGTCGGCGGTGCCCTGGTCGCTGAGGCTACGGCCCGACAGATTCAGCGCATAGCAAGCTTGATCTTCCGGGTGCGTATCGAGATAGGCGAACAGGTTGCGCACCACCCAGCGGTCAAAGCTGGGTGCCAGTCCATAGCGTTCGGCCGCGGGCAAGAACTCGCCCGGTGAGATGATCGAACCATCCTCGCCACGCAAACGCAGCAGGATTTCGTAATGATGCTGGGCGTCCCCCGCCGGTAGCAGCTCGACCTTCTGCTGGCGATACAAAAGAAACCGGTGCGCCTCGAACGCCTTGGTAATCGCGCCCACCCACTGCATTTCGTCACTGATCTTTTGCAGCGCAGGATGGGTTTTCTCGTACACCTGGATCATGCTGCCGCCCAGGGATTTGGCGTGATAGCACGCGGTATCCGCCTGCGCCAGAATTTCACCGATGTCGGTCATGCCCTTATGCAACTCGGTCACGCCGATACTCACCCCCAGCCGGAACACCTTCTCGTCCCACTCGAAACGAAAGCGATCAATTTCGTCGCGCATCCGCTGGATGTATTCCAGCGCCACCGGCAATGTGGTGTCGACAAACAGCAAGCCAAATTCGTCGCCGCCCAGGCGCGCCAGAAAATGATGGTCATTTTCGGCACGGCGCGCCAGCAGCGCAGTCAGGCGTTGCAGCAAGGCATCGCCCGCGCGATGGCCACAGGTATCGTTCACCAGCTTGAAGCGATCCAGATCGATATAGCAAAAAATATAGCGCTGCGCGTCCTGTTGCACGCCCAGCAAGGCAGTCGTGAGCCTGTCCTCCATTGCACGGCGGTTCCACAGGCCGGTGAGATGATCCCGTTCGGCCTGCCAGGCCAGGCGCTGCATCAGGCTGCGCTTCTCGCTTTCATCGTGAAACACCAGCACGCCCCCCAGCACCTTGCCATCCCGCGAACGGATCGGCGCGGCCGTGTCACTGATCGCGAGCATCGCACCACTCGGGCGGAGAATCACGGAATGGCTGGCCAGTTCAACTATTTTATTAGCCCGCAACGCCAGTTCAAGTGGGTTGACCACCGGTGTGCCGCTGTCTTCGTTGAACAGCGGCACCACCTCGACCACCGGTCTGCCGCGTGCGTCATCACTGCTGAAACCGGTCAGTTCTTCTGCTTTGGGATTGATGAACTCGATCCGGCCATTTGCGTCCGTAACGATGACGGCATCGCCGATGGATTCGATCGTCACCCGCAAACGCTCTTTTTCAACCAGCAAGTCAGCATGTTCACCTTCCAGTGCGCCCACCAACTGGCTGACGTGGTCGGCCATGTGATTGAACGCCAGCTTGGTTTCGCGCACCTCGGGTGCCGAACCATGCGCCAGACTGACGCGCGCGCCGAGGTTGCCGCTTTCGATTTCCTGCGCAGCCTGACGCAAAGCCTTCAGACCCCGCCGGTTGCGCCCCAATATCCAGTTCAGCAGCACCATGCTGGTCGCCAGGCTAATGACCATCAGCCAGCTGAAACGCACGGCCAGCGCCCACAAGCTGTTGATGGCCGGAACAGGGTCAACCCTGATCGACACCTTGCCGTAGGCGCTGCCACCCAGCACCAGCTCGGACTCCGCGTGCGGTTCAGGTATATCCAGCAAACTGGCGAACCAGTCCGGATAGCGCCGACTGGCCGGGGGAGTGCGCGCTTCAGACGTAAACGAACGCGAGGCGAAACGCACCTGCAGGATGTGCTCATGGGTGGTGCGCGCGGCAATCAGCTGCTCGATGGCGGGGTAGTCACGCAGCAGCACCTGATCCTGGATTACCGTCATGATCGCGCTGAGTTCACGTTCCGCGGCCAGATCAAGATTCTGCTGCGCGCGCTCCCTGAGCGTAAAACCCAGACCGGCCAGCGTCACCAGATACATCACCAGGATCAGCGCACACACCGCACCGAGGATGTTGGCCGTCAGGCTATAGCGGGTGGCGCGCACTTGCTCCAAATCACTCATTTATCGGCACCAGAGTTCGTTTGAAGAAGTGCCGGTAATTGTTGTAATCGCGATCATCTGCAGCGACAAAACCGAGCACGTTGAGCAAACCCAGCGATTGCGCCGCTCCCTGCAATACGCGTTGCCCCTCCGGGTCACGCGCCATATTGATGAAGGCCTGGCGAACTTTCTCGCTGTCAGCCGCACTGACACGGGGTGACGCCATGACAGCCAGATCGAAATACGGCTCGGACTCGCTCAGGATGCGATATTTCAATCCGTGGCGCCTGGCGAAATCAGCCATCATCCGATCGTTTACCCCGGCGGCGGCCACCTCTCCCGACATCAACTGCCCCATCGCCGCTTCCTGGTTGCCAGCAAACACGGGCACCACCTTGACGCCGGCACGCAGCAACCTGTCCATCGGCACGTAATAACCGACGACGGCATAAGGATTGGCAAAAGCTACCGGCTTGTCGGTCAGCGCGTGCAGCGATTTAACCGGCGATTGGTCGAGCACCACCACCTGTCCCCGGATGCCAGGAGTATCGTGGCGCGCCAGCACGCGCCAGCCCAGCTGGTCCCGCTTGGGGGAGAACAGGTGATTGGTAAAGGCAAAATCCAGTTTGCCGGCCACCACGCGATCGGTGGTTTCGTTGGCGGTGCGCCCGATATGCAACTCCAGCGGCACCCCCGAGCGTGCCGTCACATAATTCAGGATGGGGTTCCAGTAAGCCGCGGTGGCTTGCAGGCTGCGCTGGTTGAGGACACCAAACGCATAAGGCTCAGGGGATGCGGCTTGGGCTGACATGCCCAGCACCAAGGCCAGACACAGCCATATTCTTCTTCTCATACCGTCTCCACGTGTAATTGAGCTTTTTCCAGCCCGTTTTGCTTAGGGAGTGTACCTTGAGCTTCAGGCATTTTCTAAACCCACGTAAACTGCCTTGAATGCGCCATCTCTCCTCTCGGCCCACTTGCCGCTGAACACCATGATCGACTGTCAGCTTTTTCACGACGCCAGCGTCCAGACCATCGCTTTTGACGCCATCAGCGACCATGTCGGTCGGGACGACCGTTTCATCTGGATTGAACTGAAATCACCCGACAGCAAGCTCATTACCCGCTTGGGCGAAGAGCTGGGGCTGCACGCACTGGCTCTGGAAGACGCCATTTCCACCCACCAGCGCGCCAAACTTGAGGATTACGATGGACACCTGTTCATCGCCACGCGCACCGCGCAATTATGGGAATCCCGCCTGGAGTTTGGCGAAACGCATCTGTTCGCTGGCGGTAACTGGCTGGTCGCCATCCGCCACGACAACGGCAGCGGCTATCAACGGGTCAGCGAGCGCCTGCAACGCCGCCTCAACGGCATCAAGCCGGACACGCCCTACGCGCTGTATCTGGTGCTCGACCTGATTGTCGACCAGTACCGCCCGGTAATCGAAGGCATGCAGGATCGTTTCCTGTCACTGGAAAACCAGTTGATGAGCGGCGCCAGACCAGGGCGCGACATGCTGGATCAGCTCTACACCATCAAACGCGACCTGACCGCATTGCGCGACGCCGCCGAACCGATGCAGGAAATCACCAAAAACCTGCTGCGCCTGCATCCGGAATTCGCATCCAAGGCGCTCAAGGCGTATTACCGCGACATCGACGACCATGCCATGCGGGTGTCTGCCGCGATCGACCGCCTGCGCACGTCCACTTCGGACGCGATGCAATTCCATCTCGCTTCGCTGTCAGTCAAGCAAAACGAATCGGTGCAGAAACTGGCTGGCTGGGGTGCGGTGCTGGCGGTTCCTACGGTGATTTTCAGCCTGTACGGGATGAACTTCGAATTCATGCCGGAACTCAAATGGCGGTGGTCCTATCCCCTGGTGCTGGGGATTACCGGCGTCGGCATGTTGTATCTGATCCGGCGGCTGCGTAAACGCGGCTGGATTTAACCCCTTGATTTTTTGCTCTTACCGCCATGAATGACGCTATCCGTATCGGCCTTGTTTCCATCAGCGACCGCGCCAGCAGCGGCGTTTACGAGGACAGGGGCCTGCCTGCGCTCGAAGCCTGGTTTGCCGACGTACTGACCAACCCGGTGCAATTCGTCAGCCGGCTGATTCCCGACGAGCAGGCGCTGATCGAGTCCACCCTGATCGAGCTGGCCGACGTCGATAACTGCACGCTCATCCTCACCACCGGCGGTACCGGCCCGGCCGCGCGCGACGTAACCCCTGAAGCGACGCTAGCGGTCGCGCACAAGGTGCTGCCGGGCTTTGGCGAAGCGATGCGCGCGGTGTCGCTGCAATACGTGCCCACCGCGATCCTCTCGCGCCAGGTCGGCGTGACGCGCGGCGCCAGTCTGATTCTCAATCTGCCCGGCCAACCCAAGGCGATCAAGGAAACGCTCGACGGCATCTTTGCCGCCGTGCCCTACTGCATCGATCTCATCGGCGGGCCGTATCTCGACACCCGGCCGGACACGATTAGCGTATTTCGCCCCAAGTCCGCGCTGCGGCCAGGCGCGTGATCAACATTGCGGCGCGCCTGCCGAACACACTGGCAAGCCGCTTCAGTTCGATGCCGCGTATTGCTGCCGGAACCCTTCGTCCACGTTGATCTCGTGCGCAG
>JAANCK011395074.1_pt1 | contig 15815 bp, 19 predicted proteins | sample 7277841 | NCBI WGS metagenome assembly JAANCK01 (sample SAMN14222788, study PRJNA588281) | permafrost metagenome | isolation source: Arctic cryosol methane SIP | place: Canada:Nunavut | collected 2015-07 | reverse complement strand
GCCACCGACGAGTATTTTGGCTCCATCACTCCTTCCGAAGAGCAGGCGATTCACGATCTGGAGATCACCGCGCTGAACGTGCACATTCCGCTTCCCCCGAGCGGAGCCAGCGAGGACGTTCTACGGATGAACGCGCTGACCCTGACGCTCAAGTCCGCCGACCAAAAGTTTGTTGCCGCCATCCACAACAAAGACTACGAAGCTCACCAGGCTGCCCGCGAGGAAGCGAACGCCGCAGATGAAGAACTTCAACAAGTCTACGAATCGATCTGCCCGTAGAGCCCGGCTATGCTTCTCGCCCCCAAAAATCCAAAATCCAGCTACCCTGTGCTCAACGCCCCCGAAACCTTCAATCTCGGACCTGCCACCCTATGACTGACCGCATCTCTTGGTTCCCCATCGCCGACCGCGAAACCTGCGCCCCCGAGACTCGCGCGCTGTTTGATCAGCTCGAAGAGAAACTCGGTTTCGTCCCCAACGTCTTCCGCGCCTTCGCCTGGCGCGAACCACGCATGCTCAAGTGGCGCGCCCACTTCGACGACCTCATGACTCCTTCCGAGGGCCTCGGAAAGGTTGAAAGGGAGATGATCTCCGTGGTCGTCTCCATGCAGAACCAGTGTCTCTACTGCCTCACCAGCCACGGATTCGCCCTCCGCGCGTTGCTCAAGGACCCGGTTAAAGGCGACCGCATCGTCCTCGATTACCGTCGCGCCGGACTCAGCGAAAAGCACATGGCCATGCTCGACTTCGCTGTCAAACTCACCCTTGATCCGGTAACGGTCTGCGAAGAAGACATCGATGAACTCCGCGCAATCGGCTTCACCGATGAGGACACCTGGGACATCGTCGAAGTCACCGCCATGTTCAATTACACCAACCGCCTCATGTCCGGCGCGGGGGTAATGCCCAACGCCGAATACCACGGCATGGCGCGCTAGCAACAGACCCCCGCCGCCTTCGGCACCCGGACGGGTGTCACGAGGGTCACGTTGTCCCGCTCCACGCACCGCGTGTACTGTTTCACCGTGCACGATGTCCTTCTTGTCGGCTCTGCGTTCCTCGCTTCATCCGTTGAAGCTGTGGAAGCGCTGACCATCATCCTTGCCGTCGGTGTCACCCGCGGCTGGCGTGCCGCCTTCCTGGGCATGGGGACGGCCAGCGTCGCGCTGGCGGTCATCGTCGGCATCCTCGGCGTCTCCCTCGTCAACTTCGTCCCGCTCCACGCCCTCCAGGTCGTCGTCGGCTGCCTCTTGCTCATCTTCGGCATGCAATGGCTCCGCAAAGCCGTCATGCGTTCGACGGGCCTCAAAGCGAAACACGACGAAGCGAAGATCTACAACGACGAACTCGCCCAACTCTCAAGCGAGGCCGTTCCCATCGCCTCATTCGATTGGACCGGCTTCGTCGTCTCGTTCAAGGGCGTTTTCCTGGAAGGCCTCGAAGTTGCCTTCATCGTCATCACCTTCGGTGCCCACTCGGGCAGTTCAATCCCGCTCGCTTCGGCCGGGGCAGTGGCAGCCATCATCGTCGTCGCCATCGTCGGACTCATCGTCCACAAGCCTCTAACCCGTGTACCGGAGAATGCCATCAAGTACGTGGTTGGCATCGCTCTTTGCGCCTTCGGCACCTTCTGGGGTCTCGAAGGCGCCGGCGTCGAGTGGACCCTCAAAGAACCCACAATCCTGATCCTCGCCGGCGTGTATTGGGCGGCCTCCGCACTGGCCATCTATTTCCTCAAGGAACGACCCTCGCTTTCGCGACCCGCTGACGTGAGCGCTGCAGGATGAAATACCTCAAGGCCTTCGGATACTTCTGGTACGACTTCATCGTCGGCGATTCCGTCCTGCTCGCCGTTGGCGGCGTGCTCGTCGTTGCGATCGCCTGGGGCCTCGTCGAACTCGATGCGTCCAAAGCCGCCGAAATAGCCGCCCCCGTGATCGTCATCGGCACCCTCTGGGTAAGTCTTCCGCATCGCAAACGCTGACCGGGCACGGTCCCGCCACCGCGGAACCCTGTAACGAGCTTGCAACGCCCCCGCCCGATCCCTTCGTCCGCCCGCAACTGCCCGCGCGATAGCCTCGTAGAGAGCACTGCTTGGCTCAGGAGAATCTTCATGAACAACGAAAAAGTCAAAGGCAAGACCAATGAACTCGTGGGCGCCGCCCGGCGCAAGACCGGCGATGTAACCGGCAATGAGTCCATGGAAGCAAAGGGCGCCGCGCAGCAGGCGAAGGGCAAAGGCCAGGAAGCCGTCGGCGAGGCCAAAGACATGCTCAATGACGCGAAGGACAAGCTCAAGAACTAGCCGCTCGCAACCCCGTTTCTCGGAGGGCCCGGCAACGTCCGGGCCTTCGCTGCTTAAGGAGCCTGTATGTCGAAAACTATCATTGCCTACCTCGGCCACGGCGATCACTTCGCGCCCCTTATCGAGCGCGCCAACAGCCTCGCCCTGAGTCGCGGTGCGAGACTCATCTTCTATGACTCCGATGCCGCCTCCCGCCTGGGTGCAAGCCCTCTGCCGACCGCCTGGTCCGGCGAAGGTCTCAAAGAGCAGTTCTCTGAGTGCCTCGACCCTGAACAACTTGAGAAAGCCGGCCAGGAAGAACTCCGCGACCGCGTTGAAGCCGCACGCCGCCAGGGAATCGACGCCTTCGGCTGGCTGCCATCAAAGCGCGGCGCCAAGGAACTCGCCGAGTACGCCGTCAACCGAGGTGCCGACTACCTCATCGTGCCGTCTGACCTCGAACAGAACGGTCTGGCCGACTGGTTGAAAGGCCAGCCATCCGCAGACGAAGTCGCGGACGAATCCCATCTCCCGGTCCTCGTTGTCCAACTCGGCGAAAAGGTCAGCTGAGCTCCGACACGTATCGACATCTGTGCGGCCGCGTAGCCGAACCACATTCGGACCGTTGACCTTTTGTTAACACCCTGAGAGCATCCGGCTTTCCGGAGGCGCTCAGATGGTCGAACTTACCCCACTCCCCGTGAACCCGAGCGGCCTCAACCCGGAGTGGTTGACTGCCGCCCTTCGCAGTTCTGGAGTGCTCCCTGCGGGCAGCGTTACCACTGCTGAATCGTCGGTCATCGGCGCCGGCGTCGGCTTCATCGGCACCATCGCCCGGCTGAAAGTGACGTATGAGGGCGCTCCTAGAGGCGTGCCGGACACGATCATCGCCAAGCTTCCCTCCGAAGACCCCGGTTCGCGCATGGTCGGCGTCGCCTTCGGTCTCTACGAACGCGAAGTTCGCTTTTACACGGATCTCGCCGGCACCTGCGGCGTGCCGACGCCGAGACCGTTCTTCTCGCACTACGACGCCAGGGCCGGCCAGGCCGTCATCCTCCTTGAGGATCTCGCCGGAGGAGAATGGGGAGACCAGGTCGCCGGAGCCAGCCCGGACCAGGCAGCCCTCGCCATCGACGCCATCGGCGCCTTCCACGCCAAATGGTGGAAAAACCCGGAACTCGCCTCGTACCCGTGGATCGCATCCGGCATCGAGACCATTCGCCAGCCCATCCAGATGATGTACGACGCCGTCTGGCGGCCCGCCGTCGAACGGTTCGGCCACCTCTTCCCCGACGACATCCGGGAACAGATCCCGGACTTCGGCCGCCGAACCATGGCGGCCCTGGACCAGATGGCCACCTTTCCCGAGACCCTGGTCCACGGCGACTACCGTCCCGACAACCTGTTCTTCGGCGGCCCCGGCTCCGAGCGTTCGCTCGTCATTTGCGATTGGCAGGGGCCCGGCCGTGGCCCGGGCGTCGTCGATGCCGCCTATTTCATCGCCGGCAGCCTCGAACCGGATGACCGCCGCAAGCACGAGGACGAACTGCTTCGCCGCTATCACAACCACCTCCTCGAAGGCGGCGTCGAGGACTACTCCTATGCCCAGCTCAAAGAGGACTATCGCGGCTACTTCGCGGGCGTCATCGCGGGCGGCGTTGTCCTCCTCGGCACCCTCCCGGAGGGCAACGAGCGCGGCCGCATGCTCATCGAATCCACCATGACCCGCTTTCTCACCGCCATGCAGGACCACGACTCACTGGCGTTGCTGCCGGCCTGACGCAGCCAGGCGGCGGAACTTTCGGAGCCTCAACGGCGTTTATACCCGTATGAAGATCCCTCTTTCGGCACGGACCTATGGCGCGTCATTCCTGCTCGGTCTCGTGCTCATCGGCCCAGTCGGCTGCTCGGGCCGGGACGGTTCGTCCTCGCCCGGGCGCAAGGTGGTTGATGCACCGATCGATGGTATCGAGATTCTCACTCGCGAAAGTGCGCCGCCGGGCTACACCGCCCACATCACCTCGGGGTTGCCGTCTGGTTGCGCCGAATTTCATGAGGCAGTCATCACCGGACGCGCGGGCGACGTCATCACCATCCGAGTCACGAACACGCTCCCGGCCGACAAGAAGGTCGCGTGCGACCTGATCTATGGCATTCACGAAACGAACATCGACCTGGGACAGGATTTCTTCCCGAAACGCGCGTACACCGTCAAGGTCAACGACAAGACGCAGACCTTCGTCGCCCAATAGGACCGCCGGCACCGCCCCAACACCCTCCCGTTTCCGGTGTCAGAATAGCGCCACCTTCAGGAGGCCCACGTGAACTACGACAACATCCTCTACGAGACCGATGGCCGCCTCGCCTTCATCACGCTCAATCGCCCGGAAAAACTGAACGTCCTTTCCAATGACCTGCGCGGCGAACTCTTCCATGCGCTTAAGGAGGCTGAAGCCGACCGCGAAGTCGGCGTCATTGTCCTGCGCGCCAACGGCCGCGCCTTCAGCGCCGGCTACGACCTCTCGCCATCGCGCGCGGCCAGCGAAGGCTCCACCTTCGTCCATCCTCGTTCCGGCCTGCCCGATACCGGCACCACGCACCCGGCCCACTACGACTGGTCGCGCCACGTCCTCCTCGCAAACTGGACCATCTGGGAACTCGCCAAACCAGTCGTCGCCCAGATCCAGGGTTACTGCCTCGCCGGCGGCACCGAACTCGCCACCTTCTGCGATTTCCGCATCGTCGCCGAAGACGCCCAGGTCGGTTATCCACCCGTCCGCGCCATGGGCACCATGGACATCATGTGGGCTCCCTGGCACCTCCCGATGACCAAAGCCCGCGAATTCGCCTACGTGGGCGATTCTTTCTCAGGCAAGGACATGGCCGCCATGGGCTGGGCAACCTACGCCGTCCCTTCGGGCGAACTCGGCCAGTTCACCGAAACCTTCGCCCGGCGCATGGCCAACATCGATAACGACATGCTCATGTACTCCAAGCGGTCCGTGAACCGCCAGTACGAAGCCATGGGCATCCGCCAGGGCCTGATGGGCGGCACCGACGTCGAAGCCATGAGCAAGCATCGCCCTGCTGCCCAGGAGTGGAACAAGCGCCTGCGCGAACAGGGCCTCAAGGCCGCACTCGAATGGCGCGACGGCCCATTCCGTGATTTCCGCGGCGCCCAGGCCAGCGCCCCCCACGACCGCCCCGTCGCCGGACGCGAATAGCCCGCGCCCGGTCATTCCGGACCGCGCACAGACTGAAACGGGGCCCGGTATGGGAGTCACCGGGCCCCGTCGCGTGCACGCGCTTGGGGGAGAGCCTTGCGCGCACCGGAATCTTCGGGCCGCGGCGCACGCAAGATCTGTGGACATTCGGTGGTCGCGGGTGGAAAAGGCGTGGGATGGGGCCGGATCGCCTTTGTTGGGATGCGCGCCCTGGCACGCGTACTACGGCAGGAGCGTCAATGCATCCACGTGCCGCGGACGCATCATGCCGAAATGGCGATGATCAAGCGTCGCGACCCTCGACTCACCGAGCCGCTCCACCACGGCGAAAACAGCGGCATCGACGAAGCCGATATCGGAATCAGCATACTGATCGCAGAGTTCGCGGACTCGCCGATAGTCCGTTCTCACCAGGTCCTCGACACGGTACGCGCCTGACTCGATGTCTCGAAGCAGCGCCACAAGCACCCCCGGATGCAGCCTCGAGTGGATCCAATAGTCCACTTCGACCAGCACCGGCGCTGGAATCACGAGCGGTTCGTCGGACGTTTCAAACAACCGGCGGCAAGCGCCATGGTCAACGTCGCTTCGGTCCAGCGACGCGTACAAAGGCCCGGTGTCCAGGATTAGCGCCACGAACGCGGCTCCGGCCGTTCGTCCCCCGAAAGCCGCGCAGTATCGCGATGCCCCGAGGCTCAGCGGCCGCGGCCGATGGTTCGCGAGCGTTTGCTCCACCGACTCCCTTATCAACGCCGCAATCGAAATCCCACGGTCCGCTGCCACTTTGTGCAACTCCGCAAGCATCGATTCGTCGAGGGAAAATACTGCGCGTCTCATACCATCATGAAAGCACCGACGACATCACTCCGCGAATGAGCCAAGAGACCGCCCACCTCACGGCAAACGGCCCTCTCAGCGGCAATCGACAACCTCCCAGCCTTCGCGGAACTCCCCTTCGGGTATTGATGCACTCGTCCGTGCTGCCCGCGTCAACGCCTCAAGTGGAACCGGTATTCGAGCTGCGGAGCATCGATTCCAAGCTGCCAGAACAGTGTGGTCACGTCGCCGTGATGGCCGCGCTCATGGAGAAGCAAGTGCACGATCAACTCCGACCGGCTGTACCGGATCGGCTCTCCGTAGATGTTCACATCGTGAGTCTCGGACAGTTCTTCGTCAGACCACCCCGCTATCTGCCCGCGCAACGACCGGCGCGTCGAGTCCCTCTTCTACTGCAGCCTCTCCCACGACCGGAAATCCTCGTCGGTCAGTTCGCGCATTTCTGCCGTTCGCAGGTCCGCGATGGCCGGCACCCAGCGGTCGTACGCGAGCACGATATGGCCCAGGCAGTTACGCAAGGCTGGCCAACCCGAGTTCGGCGCCTCGCGTGACAGCGCGCCATCGTCCGGCGCGGCAAGCCGAATCTGATCCCACGCGAACTCCGTGTACGCGAACAGGTCCAGCAGGTCCGCCTTGGTCATGCTCAGATTCTAAACGGCTAGTGGCGGATGGGTCGCTCCGCGCCGACCATCGCGGATTCAGATGCCTCTCGCGGCCGGACCACGGGGACCGCGGTGTTGGGTAACGGGAGAAGGCCCGTCAACCTCTGACCCGCTTACTCCGCAACGCCTTCTTCAGAGATGACAAGGAGGTCCAATCCGGCGAACTGCCGAAATGCCCCGTCCGTTGTGACCAGTTGGTAACCACCAGCCCGAGCGAAGGCAGCGAGGTACGCGTCCATCCAGAGCTTGGCCGAGGCAGTCGGCCGCGAGGTGAACTCGCGCCACAGCGGCTGGAGCCCGGCCGGCTCATCTGCGCGGTATTCGATGCGAGGGTCCCGGGCGAGAGCGTCATACGTCGTCCACGCTTGCTGGTTCGTTAACGGGGCGCTTCCATAGCTCGCCAACAGGGCTGGAGTTGTGAGCAATCGCAAGAACGACTGCTGCGTACTCCGACAGAACAGCGCAGCGGCAGGCTCCTCTACCGCGGTAAACCAGGCTGTCACGGCCGGGCGGAGCGGATGACGGTCCACAGTGAGTGCGATCCAGATGTTGACATCGCAGAGGCCATGACCGTTCAGGTGAGCCACTTCACTTCTTCATCGATGAGAATCTGCGCTACGCGTTCAGGAGTCAGCTCGTCCCCTGTCGCTGCCTCGTGAGCCGTGTGGATCAGGGGGAGCGTCACTCGCCGGCGGGTTCCCTCGTCGCGTTCCGTCGCGAGTCCCTTCCGCAGGAGTTCCGCGATCAAGTCTTTGAGTTTCCGGTCTTCGCGGGCCGCGCGCACTTTGATAGACCGCATAAGTTCGTCCGGAACCTCAATGGTAGTCTTCACGCTTCCAGTTTAACAGAAAACCATTTATCCAGAAAACCAGCCTGTTTCCACCAGACGTACCAAAAAAGCCCCGCCACCCCGCCGCCTCCGGGGCCCTGGCGTGTTTCGGCACTCGTCTTTCAAGGTTCCATACGTCGCCAACCTAAACCGGCCTCAACGTCTCAGTGGTGGCTCGACCTTTCGGAAGACGAAAGGGCCGCCCACCTCCCGGCGGACGGCCCCTCTCAGCGTCAATCGACGTTCTTCGCCACCACCACGGCTCCGTGAACTCGGAAGAAACTCCGTGCTCTCAGTGCCTCGGTGGTGAATCACACCTCGCGGAACTCCCCTTCGACAGTCCCTTCCGTCGCCCCGCCCTCGGCTCCGGGCTCTCCGCCCTCGAAGCCTTCGCCCGGCGCGGCGCCTTCGGCACCGGCGGCGCCATAAATGGCCTCGCCGATCTTCGAAAGCGAACTGCTGAGGGCGTCGGTGGCGGTGCGCATGCGGTCCGCATCGTCGGCTTCGATGGCAGCCTTCACGTCCGCGACCTTCGCTTCGACGTCGCTCTTCAGCTCCGCCGAAATCTTGTCCGGGTTGTCGCGCAGCGTCTTCTCGGCCTGGTAGGCCATCGAATCCGCCGTGTTCTTCAGCTCGATGGTCTCCCGCTTCTTGCGGTCGTCATCGGCGAACAGTTCCGCTTCGCGCTGCATCTTCTCGATCTCGTCCTTCGAAAGCCCTCCCGAAGACTGGATTGTGATCTTCTGCTCGCGCCCGCTCCCCTTGTCCCGGGCAGCCACGTTCACGATGCCGTTGGCGTCGATGTCGAACGTCACTTCCACCTGCGGGATGCCGCGAGGCGCCGGCAGGATACCGTCGAGGATGAACCGCCCCAGCGACTTGTTGTCGCCGGACATCGGCCGTTCGCCCTGGAGGACGTGGATCTCCACGCTCGGCTGGTTGTCGGCGGCCGTGCTGAAGGTCTGGCTCTTGGCCGTCGGGATGGTCGTGTTGCGCGTGATAATCGGCGTCATCACCCCGCCCAGCGTCTCGATGCCCAGCGTCAGCGGTGTCACGTCGAGCAGCAGCACATCCTTGACGTCGCCCTTGAGCACACCCGCCTGGACTGCGGCACCGATGGCCACCACTTCGTCCGGATTCACGCCCTTGTGGGGCTCTTTCCCGAAGTAGTCAGCGACGATCTTCTGGACCGCCGGCATGCGCGTCTGGCCACCGACCAGAACGATCTCTTCGATGTCGCCCGGCTTCTTGCCCGCATCCGCGAGAGCCTTCTTCACCGGCTCCAGCGTCCCGGTCAGCAGGTCACCGACCAACTGCTCGAGCTTCGCCCGCGTGAGCGTGATATTGAGGTGCTTCGGGCCGCTGGCGTCAGCCGTGATGAACGGCAGGTTCACATCGGTCGATTGCGCGCTCGAAAGCTCGACCTTCGCCTTTTCGGCTTCGGCCTTCAGGCGCTGCAGGGCCTGGCGGTCCTGGCGCAGGTCGATGCCTTCCGCCTTCTTGAACTCGTCGATCAGCCAGTCGATAACCCGCTGGTCGAAGTCGTCGCCACCGAGGTGCGTGTCACCGTTTGTGCTCAGCACCTGGAAGGTCCCATCGCCGATCTCGAGGATCGAGATGTCGAACGTTCCGCCGCCGAGGTCGTAGACCGCGATCAGTTCGTCGCTCTTCTTGTCCAAACCATAGGCCAGCGAGGCCGCGGTCGGCTCGTTGATGATGCGCAGCACTTCGAGGCCGGCAATCTTGCCCGCGTCCTTGGTCGCCTGCCGCTGAGCGTCATTGAAGTACGCCGGGACCGTGATGACCGCTTCGGTAACCTGCTCGCCGAGGTAGGCCTCCGCGTCAGCCTTCAGCTTCTGCAGGATCATCGCGCTGATCTCCGGCGCACTGTACGCACGCTCGCCGACCTTCACCGAGACGTCGCCATTCGAGGCGGACTCGACGTGGTATGGCACCAGCTTGAGGTCGCGCTGCACCTCAGGGTCATTGAGCTTGCGGCCCATGAAGCGCTTGATGCTGTAGACCGTGTTCTCCGGGTTGGTGACGGCCTGGCGCTTGGCCACCTGCCCCACGAGCCGTTCGCCGCCCTTGGTCATCGCAACAATCGAAGGCGTCGTGCGGGCGCCTTCCGCGTTCGGGATGACGACGGGCTCGCCGCCCTCCATCACAGCCATGCAGCTGTTGGTGGTCCCCAGGTCAATTCCAATTACTTTCGCCATATCGTCGCAGCTCCTTTGTTGCTGATTGGTCTTCCGCTCTCGTCCTGCCGCCAATCGACAATCGTCAATCGACAATTCCTCGTTGCTGGGAACTCATCCCTCGCCGCCAACAATCACCATCGCTGGCCGAATCACCTTGCCCTGCAGTTCGTACCCGCGTTGGAGTACGTGCAGCACCTTGCCTTCTTCGCCCGGCTGCTTGCCGACCGCTTCATGCCGCGCCGGGTCGAACGTTTCGCCTTCAGCTGAAACCTCCGTCACTCCCATCGCCTCGAGCAGCCGCCCGAACTTCGCGTGGATGGCCGTGACACCCTGCACCCAGTTCAGCCCGGCCAGCGTCGAATCCACCGAGCTCACCGCCCGGTCCAGGTCGTCGAACACGGGCAGCAGGTTGATGACCAGCGCGGCGTTCGATAGCCGTGCCGTCTCCTGCCGCTCCTGGTCCACGCGACGTTTGTAGTTTGCGAAATCGGCCGCGGTACGCTGCCAATTCTTGTAATACGTCTCGGCCTTCTCGCGCTCCGAAGCCAGTTCGTCCACAGAAGCCGGCGCATCGCCCGCAGCCCCGCCGCCGGCGCCGGCGCCCGCAGCCTCTTCCGCCGCCCGCGCCGCTGCCCGCTTATCCACGAACCTCACCTCGTCGTCATTTCCATCACTCATATCCACCTCCGCGCAATTCAACACGGGGACACGGAGCGCACCGAAAATCGCTTGAGTTCACGGAGCCCTTCCATAAGGGAACGACCCTCCGTGACCTCTCAAAATCTCCGTGCTCTCCGTGCCTCCGTGGTTTATTCATCTCCATAGAACTCCCGCATCAGTTCCGTCAGCACATCGCTCACGTACCGCACGTTCGCCACCGCATCGCCGTACTGCATTCTTGTCGGGCCGAGGATGCCGACGATGCCGCCCGCTCCGCCCTCAGGCCCGTAGCGGGCAAGCACGAAGCTCATGTCCTGGTACGGTCCTTCACGGTTCTCGTCACCGATGACCACAGCCACGCCCTGCCGGTCGAACGAGTTTGAAGGGATAGCCCCGCGCAGACGCCGCTCATCGACCGCTTCCAGCGTGTCCAGCATCCGATCGCTGTGTTCGAACTCCGGCTGCCGAAGCATCTCCCGGACTCCTTCAATGATCGGAGACTCCACGAGGGCTGCCTGCTCTTTCAGCAAGAGCTCCGTCAGTGTCGCCACCACGGCTGCTTCCACAGCACCCACCGGCTCGTTCGAAGCATCGCGGTCCGGGAACTCCCCGGCCGTCTTCCCGCCGAACTCCGCGTTCAGGCGCGCCGCCAGCCGCGTCAGGTACTCCTGGTGTGCCGCCACCGGAAAGTCGACCGTCCGCTGATGCACACCGCTGTCACTTGTGACAACAACCAGCAACGCCCGGTTTTCCAGCAACTCCACCAGCTGGATCTGCTTCAATCGCACCTCCAGCAAGCGCGGCTGGGTAACCAGCGCCACGTTGTGGAGGTTGTTCGCCAGCACGCTCGCCGCCAGCCCAACCCACTCTTCGAGCTGCCTCGAAGCCTGGTGGAACTGGTGCAGGATGGTGAACTGTTCGGTCTGAGACAGGTCCCGCGCCTGCATCAGGCTCGAAACGTAGTACCGGTAGCCCCGGTGACTCGGGATGCGTCCCGCCGAGGTGTGCGGATGCGACAGCATGCCCTCGTCTTCGAGGGCCGCCATCTCATTCCGAACAGTCGCACTCGAAAGCCCCAGCTGATGCCGTTCGACAAGCGACTGCGACCCGACAGGTTGAGCCGAGCCGACGAAGTCATCGACGATGAGTGCGAGGATGCGCGACCGGCGCTCTGACAATGTCATTATCAACCCTAGTATGCCACATTGGCACTCGCGATGGAAGAGTGCTAATGGCCAGTAGGGGCATTATATCAGCCGAAATCTCATCAGCGGTGCTCCTTGGGTGGAGGTCCTGCCATGGCAGGCCCTCTCGCGTTGCTGTTCCTTAGCGAGGGGATCGTGGTTGATGCAAAACCCGCAGCCCATGTCCCCTCCCGCCGTCTCCTGCGTGTTAACCCGTGTGATCGATCGCGAAACCTTGCTGGGGCCCTATCGCGAAGGGCAGCAGAATGGAGCTGACATGCGAGAGTTGTCGCCGGTCCATCCGGCGTGTTGAGAGCATTCCCGCTTCGCGCGGGCACCATCGAGAACGGCGCCGATGAGGCGCTCGTTGCCGCGGCCCAGGCCGATGCAGCCGCCTTCGAAGCCATCTACGAACGTTACTTTCCCCGCGTCTACCGCTACCTGGCGGCCAGGGCCGCCTCGCCGGAAGAAGCGGCGGACCTTGCCCAGGGCGTCTTTCTCAAAGCGTTCGATGGCCTGCGTGGCTACAGGCCAGGGGCCACGCCGTTCGCGAGCTGGCTCTTCCGCATCGCCCGCAATTCGGCAATCGATGCGCACCGCCGGCAGCGGCCTACCGTTCCCTGGGAGTTCGTCCCGGGATTCCAGCCAGTCGCTGAAGACTCGCCGGAGCAATCCCTCCTGCGTGCCGAACGTCTGCGAGAGCTGCGTGCGGCTATGGCCCTGTTGGAGCCGGAGAAGCGCGACCTGCTCGCGCTTCGCTACGCCGGCGGGCTGACCAACGCCGAAATCGCACCGTTGGTGGGCAAAAGCCCCGAGGCGGTCAAGAAGCAACTGCAGCGCACGCTGCAACAGTTGAAGGAGATCCATCGTGACTGACACGAGTGAATTTGATGCTTTGGAACGAGACCTGGAAGCGGTCTTCGCCATCCCTGTCCCGTCGCTGCAGTTCGAACCCGGGGCGCGCGCGGTCGTGGCCACTCCCAATCACCGCAGGCGCTGGCAGTTCGCCGCGGCTGGTGTCATTGCGGCAGGGTTGGTCGCGGCCATCGCGTTCCTCCCCGGGTACCTTGGCGGGGCCACGACGGCGAACGCCGAAGAACTGCTGAATCGCAGCGCGCAGGCGACCTCTGACCTCAAGTCCGGTAGCACCCCGTATCACCTCAAGGCGGCGTTCGAAGGCCAGGGCACTGAGCCCTTCGTCTCCGAAGTCTGGTCGTTCGGGCCGGCCGGAAACCGCTCCGAGAGTCGCGCCAGCGATGGCACGATTCTCAATGGCCAGGTGGCGACGCCCAACGACTACTGGATGTACACGGCCGCCGACGGCCAACTGCGAATCGCGCACGTGTCCGGTGCGACCGATCGGGTGAAGGACTTCGAAGCGCAGGCAAGCTCGCTCGATGGGCTGGTCCAGGGCCTGCTGATTGAGGGCTGCCAGGAAGCGGTCTTCGAAGGCTCGGCGAAGGTCGCCGGCCGCGACACGCAGGTCGTCGAAGTCCGTCCCACGCCGGCAACCTGCAAGGCCATCCCCGGCCGCCCGGAAACGGATAAAATCGCAGCCTCGATTGCGCAATTCGGCAGCTACACCGTCTGGATTGACAAGGAGACGAACATTCAGCTGAAGGTCGAATCGCGCGACCCGGACGGCGCCGTCACCAACACTTTCACGGCGCAGGCTTTCGAAACCGGCAGCAGTGTGGACGCATCGGTCCTCACCTATAGCCCGCCCGCCGGCGCACAGGTCTTCGAAGCGGCGGATTACACCGCGGCGAAGTCCGCCATCTACCCCGAACATCAGCACGCTCCCGAAACCGCGAAGTAGCCAGGCGGCGCGGTCAGGGGAACGCGGCCCGGGCAACCGGGTCGCTTTGGCGTGCCCGGCGCAACTCGCAACCCGCAACCCGCAACCCACACTCGCAACTCCCAACTCCCAACTCGCAACTCGCAACTCGTTAGAATAGCCCGCCGAGGGGGTAGTTCATGGCTTCAGGTCCACTGGCAGGCGTCAAGGTATTCGAATTCACCCAGATCATCGCAGGGCCGTTTTGCGGTATGCACCTGGCCGATATGGGCGCCGATGTAACGAAGTTCGAGCCCATCGCCGGAGAACCCTGGCGCCTTTCCCTGGAACTCGTCCCGAAAGAATCCCGCACCTTTGCCAGCCTCAATCGCGGCAAGCGCGGCGTGGCCATGGACATGGCCAAACCCGAGGCCCAAAAGGTCATCCACGCCCTGATCAAAGACGTCGATGTCGTGGTAATCAACTATCGGCCCGGCGTCGCCGAAGCACTCGGGATCGACTACCCGACACTTGCGAAAATCAACCCGAAGCTCATCTATTGTGAAAATACGGCCTTCGGCCGCAAGGGTCCGCTCGCCCAGCGCGGCGGCTACGACATCGTCGTCCAGGCGCTCACTGGGCTCATGGCCGGCGAAGCCAAGCTCGATGGCGATGTGCCCACCTACGTCTACCCCGCGATCGCCGATTACTCCACCGGCATCCAGATGTCGAACTCCATCTGCGCCGCGCTCTACCACCGCGAAAAGACGGGAGAAGGCCAGCGCATCGATTGCACCCTGATGGGCACCGCCATGGCCATGCAGACGAGCCAGTTCACCTGGTTCGACGCCTTTGACGAGGGCGTCATCCCGCCCATGCTCGACGGCCTGAAGCAGGCGCGTGCCGATATGAAGACGTTCACCGAACAGGTCGACGTCCACAAGAAGTTCCGCCCCGCCGCCGCCGGGAACATCTACTACCGCGTCTACCAGACGAGCGACGGTTTCATCGCGGTTGGCGCCCTCAGCCTCGCCCTCCGCCACAAGGTGATGGCCGCGACCGGCATCAAGGACCCGCGCCTCCAGCCCGATGGTTCCTTCGTGATGAACCCGGAAGGCTGGGCCGAACGCGGTCCCGAGCTCGTGAAAGAAGCCGAGGCCCTGTTCAAGACGCGCACCACCGAAGAGTGGGCGTCGCTCCTGGAGAAGCACGGCGTGCCTTCGGGCCCGTTGTACTTCATCGAAGAACTCTTCAATCACCCGCAGACCATGGCGAACGGACTGCAGGTGGAGATGGACCACCCCCTGCTCGGGCCGATGAAGCTGGTCGGGCCGCCATTTCAGATGTCGGCCTCGCCGCTCGAAGCCCAGTTCCCCAGCCCAATGCTCGGCGAACACACCGACGAGGTGCTGACCGAGGCCGGCCTGGACGCTGCCCAGATCGAAGCGCTGCGCAGCGCCGGCGTCGTCCTCTAAACCGCTGCGCGTCTGGGTCGCAAAGGGTAGCGCGCGGCATCCAGGGCGGCGCGAGCAGGCGGCTGAGGCAACTCAGGACACCGCCGAAATCGCCCGTTTCAGTCCGCTCATGCCACCTGACCCCGATTCACGGAGCCTTGGAGAAGTCTGGCAATCCGCTGTGAAGAGACATAAACAACTGGCCATAACCTTGACGCAAACGGTACAGTGCCAGCGCGCCTGATGCGGAATATGCCGCCGGAACAATGCGGCAGTGCTCGGCGTTGGTTGTAACCAGGGAGGATCTACCGTGCGGAACAGGACAGATTCCCGGTCCGGAATGGGCCGATTGGCGGCGCTGCTCGCCGTGACACTGATGGCGGCGCTGGCTGCCGGTTTGGCAGTCCGGGGCGCAAGCGCCGCGGGAGAGGGCACCTTCGCGTTCGCCACCACCGGAACGACTGTCACCGAAGGGACCACCGTGTTCATCACGATTAACCGCACGGGCGGCACAACCGGCCCCCAGACGTTGCACCTCACGGTCACACCGAACTCGCCCGCGACCTATACGGACATCGGTGGTTACGGAAGCGGTTCTGAGACAACCGTTGATTTTGCCGCCAACCAGTCGAGCCGGACGATCGACGTCGCCACGCCGGGTACCGGCCTCCCGACCAACGACGACGCCACGAACCAGGGTGTG
>JAANCK010504201.1_pt1 | contig 15830 bp, 17 predicted proteins | sample 7277841 | NCBI WGS metagenome assembly JAANCK01 (sample SAMN14222788, study PRJNA588281) | permafrost metagenome | isolation source: Arctic cryosol methane SIP | place: Canada:Nunavut | collected 2015-07 | reverse complement strand
CTCTGCGCGAAGCCACGCGACGGCCTCGGGCACCGGCGGCGCAGGAAGGGCCAGGTGGCGGCAGCGGCTGCGGATCGTCGCGAGCAGTCGCGAGGGCTGGGCGCTCACCAGCACGATGAGCGTGCCCGGCGGGGGCTCCTCGAGCGTTTTCAGCAACGCGTTTGCCGCGGCCGCCTGCAGCGCCTCGGCCGGATGCAGGAGCAGCACGCGATACCCGGCCCGATGGGTGGTGAGCGAGATGAAATCGGCGATCGCGCGGATCTGGTCGATCTTGATGACCAGGCTCTTCGCCTTCTCCGCCTTGCCCGATTCGGCCTCGGCGCCCTCGCCCTCGTCTTCCGCGGCCTCGGGAACGACCTCGCGGAAGTCGGGATGGTTGCCCTGCCCGAACCAGTGGCACGATGGGCACGCCCCGCAAGCGAAGCCCTCGCGCGGGGACTCGCACAGGATGCTCGCGCCGAGCGCGCGCGCGAACTGCGTCTTGCCGATGCCGGCCGGCCCGTGGACCAGGAGCGCGTGGGGGAGTTGCTCGCGCCGTGCGAGCAGCCCTGCCAGCAACGCACGGTGCCAGGGGAACGGATCGATCACGGAAAGGCGCGCTCGAACGCGCGGGCCAGGCGCTCGCGCACCGGAACGAGCTCGCCGGATGCGTCGATCACGTGGATGCGCCCGGGCTCCACGCGCGCGCGCTCGAGGTAGGCTTCGCGCACGCGGCGGAAGAAGTCCACCTGCTCGCGCTCGAACTGGTCGGGGTCGCGGCCCTGCCCGCGCTGGCGGCCGTGGGCGATCGCGGGATCGAGGTCGAAGAGGAACGTGGCGTCGGGTTGGAGCGCGGGATGCACGAGGCGCTCGAGCGCGCGCACCGCGTCGGGAGCCAGTCCGCGACCGCCGCACTGGTAGGCGTAGGTCGAATCGCTGAACCGGTCGCATACCACCCAGGAGCCGGAAGCGAGCGCGGGCTCGATGCGCTCGGCGATGTGGGCGCTCCTCGCGGCGAACATCGCCAGCGCCTCGGCGATCGGCGGCATCGGGTGATGCAATACCACTTCGCGCAGCCCTTCGCCCGCCGCGGTGCCGCCGGGCTCGCGGGTCGCCGTCGCCTCGTGTCCGCGTGCGCGCACGAGGTCGCACAGGTGCGCCAGGTGGGAGGACTTGCCCGCCCCGTCGATTCCTTCCAGCGTGATGAAGCGTCCGCGCATGGTCACTTTCCGAGCTGGTATCTTGCCACCGCGCGATTGTGCTCCTCGAGGGTGCGGGAGAACTCGTGGGTTCCGTCGCCGCGGGAGACGAAGTAGAGGTATGGGGTGCGCTGCGGCCGCATCGCGGCGCGCAACGCGTCGGCCCCGGGCATCGCGATGGGCGTGGGCGGCAGCCCGTCGCGCGTATAGGTGTTCCACGGCGTATCGGCGGCGAGGTCGCGCTTGCGGATGTTGCCGTCGAAGCGCTCCCCCATGCCGTAGATCACGGTCGGATCCGTCTGCAGCCGCATCCCGATGCGAAGCCGGTTCGCGAACACCGAGGCGATGATCGGGCGTTCGGCCGCAACACCCGTTTCCTTCTCCACGATGGAAGCGAGGATCAGCGCCTCGTAGGGCGACGCGACGGGCGCCGCCGGATCGCGTTCCTCCCAGGCCTGGGCAAGCCGGCGCTTCATCGCCGCGTGGGCATGCCGCAGGATCTCCACGTCGCTTGCCCCGGGCGTGAATCGGTAGGTGTCGGGAAAAAGCCAGCCTTCCACGCTCTGCCCATCGGTGCCCAGGATGGACCGCAGGTCGTCCTCGGTCTTGCCGGCGAGCGTCTGGCGCACCTGTGGATCCTGCGCGAGCTGCGCCAGCCACTGGTGCAGTGTCGTGCCTTCGACGAAGAGGATCTCCACCAGCACCACGTCGCCGCGGGCGAGCTTGTCGAGCAGCTGCGTGGCCGTGATGGCCGTGTCAATCCGGTAGGTGCCCGCCTGGATCGCGGTGGCCTTGCCGAGGAGGCGCCCGAGGATCCAGAAGCTGTGGGAATCGGATACCACGCCGTCGGCGGCGAGCTGGCGCGCCACGGCCTTGAGGCTCGCGCCCGGGCGTACGGTGAACTGGTAAGGCGTGGACGGCAGGTGCACGGGCCGGGCCGCGAAATACGCGAGCCACGCGCCGGCGAGCAGCACCACGGCCGCCGCGAGCAGCAGGGTCTTGCGTACGGCCCGCATCGTCGTCGGCCGGCGCGGCCGCTCAGTGGAAGCGCCGGAACGCGAGCGTTCCGTTGGTGCCGCCGAAGCCGAACGAGTTCGACAGCGCCGCCTCGATCTTCATCTCGCGCGCCGCATTGGGCACGTAGTCGAGGTCGCACGCGGGGTCCGGCGTGAGGAGGTTCATGGTGGGCGGCGACACCTGGTGGTGCAGGGCCAGCACCGTGATCACCGCCTCGACCCCGCCCGCCGCCCCGAGCAGGTGCCCGTGCATGGACTTGGTGGAATTCACGGCGAGCTTGTAGGCGTGGTCGCCGAACGCCGCCTTCATCGCGGCGGTCTCGTTGGCGTCTCCCAGGGGCGTGGAAGTGCCATGGGCGTTCACGTATTGCACCTCGTCGGGGTTCATGGCGCCGTTGCGAAGCGCGGCGAGCATCGCGCGGCGCGGCCCGTCCATGTTGGGCGCGGTGATGTGGTTCGCGTCGGCGCTCATGCCCATGCCCGAGAGCTCGGCGTAGATCCGCGCGCCGCGCCGTTTCGCGTGCTCGAGCTCCTCGAGGATGAGGATGCCCGCGCCCTCGCCCAGCACGAACCCGTCGCGGTCGCGGTCGAAGGGGCGGGACGCGGTGGCCGGATCGTCGTTCCTCTCGGAGAGCGCCTTGCAGGCGCAGAATCCGCCCACGCCCGAGAGGTTCACGCAGGCCTCGGCACCGCCCGCTATCATCACGTCGGCGTCGCCGTACTCGATGATGCGCCCCGCCTCCCCCACGCAGTGGGAGCTCGTGGTGCAAGCCGAGACCATCGACACGTTCGGGCCCTTCGCCTTGAACTGGATCGAGATGAGGCCCGCGACCATGTTGATGATGGTGCCGGGCACGAAGAAGGGCGACAGGCGCCGCGGCCCCTTGGCGATCATCTCGCGGATGTTGTCCTCGATCATCGGCAGCCCGCCGATGCCCGAGCCCACGTTCACGCCCACCCGCTCCGCGTTCGACTCGTCGATCGCGAAACCCGCGTCGTCCAGGGCGAGGCGCGTGGCCGCGAGGCCGTAATGGATGAACGTATCGGAGCGCCGGGTCTCCTTCAGCGGCATCCAGTCGGCGGCGTTGAAGCCCTTCACCTCGGCGGCGATGCGCGTGGGCAGGGCCGCGGCATCGAACCTCGTGATGGGCCCCACGCCGCTCGCGCCCTTCAGCAGGTTGTCCCAGGCCTGCGCCACGCCGATGCCTACCGGCGAGACGATGCCCAGGCCGGTCACGACGACTTTTCGCTTCGACATGGTGGGCGGCGCGGACGCTTCAGCCCGCGCGATTCCGGGATGCGCCGTGGATGGCTACTGCTTGACGTGGCCCTTGACGTAGTCGATGGCCTGCTGGACGTTGGTAATCTTTTCCGCTTCCTCGTCCGGGATCTCGCACTCGAACTCCTCTTCGAGGGCCATCACCAGCTCCACGTTGTCGAGGGAATCCGCCCCGAGGTCCTCCACGAAGGAAGAGTCGTTCTTGATGTCGGCCTCGGCCACGCCGAGCTGCTCGGCAACGATCTTCTTCACCCGGGCTTCAATGTTGTCCATCGACTTCCTCCAAGGTGTTTCTGTGGTTTGAATTGCTTGAGAAAAGCGCGTAATTCTACCATAGCGTGAACGCATTTCCGGCATCCCGGACGCGCTCACTCCATGTGCATTCCGCCGTTCACGTGGATCGTGGCGCCGGTGATGTAGCCGGCCGCCGGGGAGCACAGGAAGAGCACCGCCTGCGCCACGTCCTCCACCCGGCCCAGGCGGCCGAGGGGTACGTTGTCCACCAGCCTCTTCACCTGCTCCTGCGCGAGGGAGCGCGTCATGTCCGTCTCGATGAATCCCGGCGCCACGCAGTTCACCGTGATGTTGCGGCTGCCGACCTCGCGCGCGAGGGACTTCGAGAATCCCACGATGCCCGCCTTGGCGGCGGCGTAGTTGGCCTGCCCCGCGTTCCCGGTGAAGCCGACCACGGATGCGAGGTTCACGATGCGCCCGGACCTCGCCTTCATCATCCCGCGCAGCACCGCGCGCGAGAGCACGAAGACCGACTTCAGGTTGGTCGCCTGGATATCGTCCCACTCCTCGTCCTTCATGCGCGCGAGCAGGTTGTCGCGTGTCACTCCCGCGTTGTTGACGAGAATCGCCGGCGCGCCGAATTCCTGCTGGACTCGTTCCACGAAGGCGGCGCACTGCGCCCCATCGCGCACGTCGAGCACCTTGCCCTCGCCCCGGCCCCCCAGCTCCGCGATCGCCTTCGAGATCCCATCGGCGCCTTTCTCGGAGGTCGAGGTACCGATCACGGTGGCGTTGGCTTTCGCGAGCGCGTGCAGGATGCCCTGCCCGATGCCGCGCGATGCCCCGGTGACTATGGCGACCTGCTCGTTCAACATGGTCCTAGCCTCGCGAAAGGGCGGCATCGAGCGCGCCCGAATCCTGGATGGCGATGCATTCGGCGCCCGCGGCGATGCGCTTGCACAGCCCCGTGAGCACCTTGCCCGGGCCGCATTCCACGATGCGGTCCACGCCCTGCGCGGCGAGGAACTGCACGGTCTCGATCCAGCGCACCGGATGGTCGAGCTGCTCGACGAGCGCCTCCCGGATGCGCGCCGGATCGTCGAAGGCGGCCGCGAAGCGATTGTGCACGACCGGTACGGCGGGCCTGCGCACTTCGATCGACGCGAGCCGCGCGCGCAGCCGCTCGGCCGCCGGCGCCATGAGGCTGCAATGAGAGGGCGCGCTCATCGGCAGCATCACCGCGCGCCTGGCGCCCCGCTCCTTCGCAAGCGCCATGGCCCGCTCCACGGCGCCGCGGTGGCCCGCGATCACCACCTGGCCGGGAGAATTCAGGTTCGCCGGCTCGACCACCTCGCCTTCGGCGGCATCCGCGCACACCGCGCCGAGCATCCCGTCGTCGAGGCCCAGGATGGCGGCGATCCCGCCGGCGCCTTCGGGGACCGCTTCCTGCATCGCCTGCGCGCGCAGGCGCACCAGTGGCAGGGCGTCCTCGAAGCGCATCGCCCCGGCGGCGACGAGCGCCGAGTATTCCCCGAGGCTGTGGCCGGCGAACCACGCGGGCATCGGACCGCCCTTCGCGCGCCACGCTCGCCAGCAGGCCACGCCCGCCACGAGCATGAGGGGCTGCGTGTTCACCGTCTGGTTGAGCGCCTCGGCCGGCCCTTCGCGGGCCATGCCCAGGTAGTCGGTGCCCGTGATGGACCGGGCCTCGCGAAAGGTCTCCTCGACGGCGGCATCGCCGGCGAAGCCATTCATCATCCCGACGGATTGCGATCCCTGCCCCGGAAACACGATGGCGAGCGTCATGGCGGCGTCAATACTTGAGGAGCACGGAGCCCCAGGTGAAGCCGCCGCCCACGCCCTGGAGCAGCACGGTGTGTCCCGGGCGCACCCGCCCGTCGCGCACGGCGACGTCCAGCGCGAGCGGGATGGAGGCCGCCGAGGTGTTCGCGTGGCGATCGACCGTCACGATGCAGCGCGCATCGGAAATGCCGAGCTTCTTCGCCACGTGGGAGATGATGCGCACGTTCGCCTGGTGCGCGATGTAGGCGTCGACGTCCGATACGCCGAGCCCGTTGGCCGCGAGCGCTTCCCGCGCGCTGTCCTCGAGCACCCGCACGGCAAGCTTGAATACGGCTCCGCCGTCCATCTTGAGGGTGGGATCGCCCTGGATCGCGCCTCCGGCCACGTGCCCGGGCGTATTGAGGATGCCCGCGTAGCGGCCGTCCGCGTGCAGATGGCTCGAGAGGATGCCCGGCTGCGGCGACGCCTCGAGCACCACCGCGCCCGCCCCGTCCCCGAAGAGCACGCAGGTGGACCGGTCCTTCCAGTCGAGGATGCGCGAGAAGACCTCCGCGCCCACCACGAGCGCGCAGCGGAACTGGCCCGCGCGGACGAACAGGTCCGCGGTGGCGAGCCCATAGACGAACCCGGCGCACACCGCCTGCACGTCGAACGCCGCCCCCCGCGCAACACCCAGCTTCGCCTGCAGCAGGCAGGCGCTCGAGGGAAAGACCATGTCGGGCGTGGAGGTGGCGACGATGATGAGGTCCACGTCCGCGGACGTACGCCCCGCCGCGGCGAGCGCGGCGCGGCACGCGTGGAGCGCGAGGTCGCTCGTGAATTCCCCGTCGGCCGCGATATGCCGCTGCCGGATGCCGGTGCGCGCCACGATCCATTCGTCGGTGGTGTCGACCAGCGCCTCGAGGTCGCGGTTCGTGAGGCACCGCGCGGGCAGGTAGCTGCCCGTGCCCGTGATGCGCGCGAACGGTGCGCCGGATGGGCCGGCCATCAGGCGGCCTCCACCTTGGGCGCGCCCGGCGCGGCCGCGGGGGCGAGCGCATTCAGCCGCGCGATCTCCTGGCCGATGCGCTCGAGCAGGCCATGGCTCGCCTCGGATGCGGCGCGGGAGAGCGCCGTGGCGAAGGCGAGCCGGTCGGCGGACCCGTGGCTCTTCACGACGATGCCCCGCAGGCCCAGGAGTGCGGCGCCGTTGTAGCGGCGGTGGTCCACGCGGCGGCGGAAACGCCGTATCACGGGCCAGGACACGAGCGCGGCCAGGCGCGAGAAGACGCCCCGGGTGTATTCCTCCTTCAGGAAATCTCCCAGCATCTTCGCCAGGCCTTCGGAGGTCTTGAGCGCCACGTTGCCCGCGAAGCCGTCGCACACGACCACGTCCGTGGTGCCCTTGTAGATGTCGTCGCCCTCGACGTTGCCGTGGAAGTTCACCGGGCTGCGGCGAAGGAGCTCGCCCGCCTTCTTCACCACCTCGTTGCCCTTCATCTCCTCGGAGCCGATATTGAGCAATCCCACCGTGGGATTTTCCTTGCCCTCGACGGCCTTCACGAGCGTGGATCCCATGATCGCGAACTGGAGCAGGTGCTCGGGCGTGCAATCGGCGTTGGCGCCCAGGTCCAGGGCGTAGACCTGGCCGGTGCGCGTCGGCAGGACGGCGCAGATCGCGGGGCGGTCGATGCCCGGCAGGGTCTTCAGCACGAACTTGGCGGTGCCCATCAGCGCACCGGTGTTGCCCGCGCTCACGCAGGCGTGGGCGCGGCCCTCCTTCACCAGGTCGATGGCCACGCGCATGGAGGAGTCCTTCTTGGTGCGGATCGCGGTGCGCACGTCCTCGTTCATGCCCACAACCTCGCTCGCGAGTATCACGGTGAGCCGCGCGACATGGGGCGAATGACCGCGCGCGATTTCGCGCTCGAGCGGCTCCTTCAAACCCACGAGCAGCAGCTCGGCATCCGGGTGGGAGGCGAGGAAGTCGAGGCAGGCGGGAACGGTGACCGGAGGTCCGTGGTCTCCGCCCATCGCGTCCACGGCGATGACGGTTTTCACTGCAGCGGCTGCAATGAAGCCCGGGGGCCGAGCGCTCTCAGTCCTTGGTCTGCAGGACTTTCTTGCCGCGGTAATAGCCCGACGGCGAGATGTGGTGGCGAAGGTGGGTCTCGCCCGTGGTGGGCTCGACGGCGACCGGCGGGATTGCGAGGTGATCGTGCGACCGGTGCATGCCGCGCTTCGACGGCGACTTCTTGTTCTGTTGGACGGCCATGGGTCTCTCCTAATGATTCCTGGGTCAATCTTTGCGCTTCAGGCTCGCCAGCGCGGCGAACGGGGATGGGGTCCGCGCCTCCTGCGCGCCCGCTTCCCCCGTCAACTCCTGTCCCGGCTTGCGTGGCACCATGGGAAGGGACAGGAGGACCGCGTCTTCCACCAGGTCGCGGATGTCGAGCGTGTCGCCGGCGACGATGTAATCTTCCGCATCGCCTTCCTCCTCTATCGCGGGCAGCTCGGACTCGGTGGCGACGAGGACGAGCCGGTCGGCGATGGAAACCTCGTGCCGGAATGTTTCGAGGGTGGTCTGGCACGTGAGAAAAACGAAGCCTTCAATTATACACGACAGGACCTTGAGACGCGGCCGGTCCAGGCGGGCCGAGATGCGGTAGCGCAGCTCCCCTTCGCCGCTGGCCAGGGATTCTGCGAGGCGTTCGAGCTCGCCGGGCCTGAAGGATCCCTCGAAGGCCGCGGGCTTCTCGGACAGCCTGTCGGTGTGGATCAAATGGGTGTCGCTCATGGAACCTTATAGTAGACTTTACTTTAATTAAATTCAATAACGATTTGTTTTGACTAACTTTACATTGATACTTGCCTCCGGCTCCCCGTACCGCCGGGAGCTCCTGCAACGGCTCGGGCTGCCGTTCGAATGCTGGCCTCCGGAGGTGGACGAGCGTGCCCTGCCGTTGGAAGTGCCGGCCGACACGGCCCTGCGCCTGGCCCGGATCAAGGCCGAGGCCGGTGCCCGGCGCTTTCCGGAAGCATGGATTATCGGCTCCGACCAGGTGGCCGAGCTCGATGGAGAGCCGATCGGGAAGCCGGGCAGTCTCGGTGATGCTCGCCGCCAGCTCCGCCGGCAGAGCGGGCGCACCGTTCGCTTCCACACCGGGCTTTGCCTGTGGAACGGTCGCGGCGCGCGCCACCAGGATCGCCTCGTCACGACCGAGGTCGCGTTCCGCAGCCTCGGGGATGCGGAAATCGAGCGCTACCTCGCGCGGGAAGCCGCGCTCGATTGCGCCGGCAGCGCGAAGAGCGAGGGGCTGGGCATCGCACTGCTCGAGCGCATGGGCGGCGACGATCCCACCGCCCTCGTGGGACTGCCGCTGATGGCCCTTTCGTCGATGTTGCGCGCCGAAGGATTCGAGGTTCCCTGATGCCCTCCGGCCGCCTCTACCTCGTGCCTTCCTGGATCTCGGAAGGCGCCCCGGTCGCGCACGCGCTGCCGGCTTCCGTGCTGGAGCGCATACGGGCGCTCGATGCGTTCGTGGTGGAAGATGCCCGCTCGGCGCGGCGCTTCCTTGCCGCATGCGGGCATCCGAAGCCCCTGCGCGAGATCGATTTCGCGGAGCTGAACGAACATACGCCGGCTGGCGTGGTACCGGGGCTGCTCGCGCCCGCGCTCGGGGGCCGCGACCTGGGGCTCCTTTCGGAAGCGGGACTGCCGGCCGTGGCGGACCCCGGGGGCGCGCTCGTGGCCGCGGCCCACGCGCGCGGCGTGGCGGTCGTGCCGCTCGTGGGACCTTCGTCCATCATGCTGGCGCTGATGGCGAGCGGCCTGGAGGGCCAGCGCTTCCGCTTCCTGGGTTACCTGCCGGCCGACTCGGCTTCGCGCCGCGTGGCGATTGCGACAGTCGAGCTGGTGTCCGCACGTCATGGCGAGACCCAGATCTTCATCGAGACCCCGTACCGCAACGACGTCCTGCTGGCCGACCTGCTCGCCGCGTGCCGTCCCGCCACGCGCCTCGCGGTGGCCGCCGAGCTCACGGCGCCTGGAGAGTGGATCCGCATGGACCGCGTCGAGGGCTGGAAGGCGCGGCCCTCGGCCGCCATCGGCAAGCGTCCCGCCATCTTCCTGCTGCAGGCCTGAATCCGCGGACGGCCGGACAGCGGCCGCCCCGGCACGCCTTCAACCCAGCTTCTCGGCCGCCGTCTGGAGGTAGGGGTTATTGCGGCGAAGCAGCGGATAGATCGCCTCGGCGCGCACCGGGGGCGAGAAAAGGAATCCCTGGCCGATGCGGCAGCCCTTCGAGCGCAGGAGTGCCAGCTGCCCCGCGGTCTCCACGCCCTCGGCGATGGTTTCCAGGTCGAGGCTTCGCGCCATGTTGATGATCGCCACCACGATCGCGGTGTCGTTCGGGTCGACGGTGATGTCCCGGATGAAGGATTGGTCGATCTTGAGCTTCTGGATCGGCAGGCGCTTCAGGTACGACAGGCTGGAGTACCCGGTCCCGAAATCGTCGATGGCGAGGTGCACGCCCATCTCGGAGAGGCGATTGAGCAGCATGATCATGCCGTCGGTCTGGCGCATCACCTGGCTCTCGGTGATCTCCAGCTCGAGGCATGCAGGATCGAGCCCCGTGTCCGCGAGCACGCGCGTCACCATGTCGAGGAATGCGCGGTCGCCGAACTGGCGCGCCGACAGGTTGATCGCCATCCGGCGGCGCGGCAGGCCCATGCCTTCCCATTCCTTCGCCTGGCGGCAGCCTTCGCGCAGCACCCATTCGCCGATCTCGTTGATGAGGCCCGTTTCCTCGGCGAGCGGGATGAAGTCCCCGGGCATCACGGTACCGCTGTCCTCGGTCTTCCAGCGCACCAGCGCCTCCACGGCGATGATCTCGCCCGTCTCGAGGTTGATCTGCGGCTGGTAGTGCAGCACGAAGTCCTTCTGCATCACCGCGCGGCGCAGCGCGCTCTCGAGGGTCATGCGGCGCTTCACCGCGATGTTCATCTGCGAGGTGAAGTACTGGTAGGTGTTCTTGCCCAGGCCCTTGCCGTGGAACATCGCCGTGTCAGCGTTCTTCATGAGCGTCTGGGCGTCCCGGCCGTCCTCGGGGTACAGGGCGATGCCCACCGAGCCGCTCACGTGCTGCTCGGTCCCGCCCATCTGGAACGGCTGGCGCAGCGAATTGAGGATCTTCTGCGCGACCACCGAGGCTCCGCGGTTGTCGTCCAGGTTGTCGAGCAGCACGATGAACTCGTCGCCGCCCTGGCGCGCGATGGTGTCCTCGATGCGCACGCATTCGGACAGCCGGCGCGAGACGTGGCGCAGCAGCTCGTCTCCCACGTCGTGGCCGAGGGTGTCGTTGATGTTTTTGAAGTTGTCCAGGTCGATGAAGAGCACGGCCACCTTGCGCCCGGCGCGCTCGGCGCGGGCGATGGAGCGCGCGAGGCGGTCCTGGAGGAGCGACCGGTTCGGGAGTCCCGTGAGGTTGTCGTGGTAGGCGAGGTGCTGGATGCGCTGCTGGATCACCTTGCGGTCGGTCACGTCGCGGGAGTTGAAGACGACGCCGCGGATGTGGGGGTTGGCGAGGCAATTGGTGCCGAGGGCCTCGAAGGTGCGCCAGGCGCCATCGCGGTGCCGGAACCTGAGCTCGAGGGGCTCGCTCGACTGACGCGTCTCCACGATGCGCCCGAAGGCCACGCGCACCACGCCCAGGTCGTCCCGGTGGATCAGCTCGAACACGTTCTTGCCGATGGTATCGGCGGGGTCGTAGCCCAGGAGGTTGCGCAGGGCCCCACTCTGGTAGAGGAGCGTGCCGTCCCCGTCGATCACGGAGATGAGGTCGAGCGAGCTCTCGGTGAGCACCCGGAAGCGCGCCTCGCTCGCCTCGAGCGCCTGCTCCGTCTCCTTGTAGCGCGTGACGTCGGTCACGACCCCGATCAGCCCCGCCACCTCGCCCCGGCGATCGACGAAGCTCACCTTGTTGTAGAGCATCTGCCGCTTCTCGCCCGAGGCGGTCGGCATGAGCACCTCGTAGGTGGCCGACGAGGGCCGCTCGATGAGCGCCCGGTCGCGCTCGTGGTGCTGCGCGGCGATGCCCGCGTCGTACATGTCGAAGACGGTCTTGCCCAGCCAGTTCACGCCGCCGCCGAACAGCTCGCCCCACGCGCGGTTGTGGACCTGGTAGCGGCCCTCGCGATCCTTGAAGTAGACCGGGCTGGGAATCGCGTCGATCAGCGCGCGCGTGAAGTGCAGGTGGCTTTCCAGCTCGCTCGCCGCGCGCCGCGCCTCGGTCACGTCCACGCAGGCCACGAGCATGCCGGAGGGTCGGTCGTCCTCGTCGCGCAGCGGCGCCATGGCGCCGCGGATGGCGATGGGGGCGCCGTCGGCCCGCACGCCCTCGAACTGGACGGCGTCGAGCACCTCGCCCGCCATCGCCCGCCCCTGCATCGCGCGGGCTTCCTCCCGCCGCGATTCGGGGACGAAGGGCACGGGCTTGCCGATCGCCTGCTCGCGCGTATAGCCGAAGATGCGCTCCGCCGCGGGGTTCCAGAAGTTCACCACGCCTTCCTCGTCGGTGGTGTAGATCGCCACCGGCGCGTTTTCCACGATCGCGGTGAGGAAGGCATTGAGCTTGCCGAGCGAGCGGTCCTTGCCGCGCTGCTCGGTGAGGTCGATGTAAGCGCCGATCACGAAGCGGGCCTCGCCCGATGGATCGCGCAGGACCGCGGTGCTGCGGCGCACCCAGACTTCGGAGCCGTCCCGGCGCAGGTAGCGCTTGTCCACCGTTCCCGGCGGCTCGCGCCCGGCCCGGATGAGGCGCAGGTGTTCCTCGTCGCGGGCGAGGTCCTCGGGGTGGGTGATGGCGCGGAACGAACGGCCCTCAAGGTCCTCGCGCCCGCAGCCGATCATCGCGCAGAAGGCGCGGTTCACCTGCCGGAAGACGCCTTCGGGCGTCACGATCGCGAGGCCCACCGCCGAGCGGTCGAAGGCCTCGTGCACGAGCCCGATGTCGATCCGCGGATCGCCGTCGACTGCGTTCATGGGGATCCTAGCGCAGCTCGAGGGGCGCGCTGGCGGATTGCGCCGCCGCGCGCCCGAACGCCGTGCCGAAGCTCGTGCCCAGGCGCCGCGACAGCGTCTCGAAGACGTTGTCCTCGGGCGTGAAGTCGACCACCTTCTTCGCCTTGATCACGTCGCGCGCCACGGATTCGAGGCTGCCGAAACCGTCGGCGAGCCCGAGCTCCACGCTCTTCTCGCCGCTCCACACGAGTCCCGAGAAGATCTCCGGGGATTCCTTCAGGCGCGCGCCCCGGCCCTGGCGCACGACCTTGATGAACTGCTGGTGGATCTCGTCGAGCATCTTCTGCGCGTACTCCCGCTGCGCGGGGTTTTCCGGGGCGAAGGGATCGAGGAAATCCTTGTTCTCCCCCGCGGTGTACGCGCGCCGCTCGATGCCCAGCTTCTCCATGGCGCCCGTGAACCCGAAGCTTCCCATGATCACGCCGATGGAACCCACCAGGCTCGCCTTGTCGACGTAGATGCGATCGGCGCCCGCGGCGACGTAATAGCCCCCGGAGGCGCACAGGTCCTGCACCACGACATAGAGGGGAATCTTCGGATACTTGGCGCGCAGCCGGCGCATCTCGTCGTTGATCTGGCCGGCCTGCACGGGACTTCCGCCGGGGCTGTTGATGCGCAGCACCACCCCCACCGTGCCCGGATCCTGGAACGCCCGGTCGAGCGCCTTGATCATGCGCTCGGCCGAAGCCTTGCCCTCGGGCGCGATGATGCCTTCGAGGTCCACGAGCGCAGTGTGCCTTCCGCCCGCGACCACGGCATCGCGGTCGGTGCGGCCGATCCAGCCCAGCCACGCCGAGAGGATGAGGAATGCGAGGATGAACCACAGCAGCTTGAACAGCACGCCCCACTGGCGGGCGCGCCGCTGCTCTTCGATGGCCTTGAGCGCCACGCGCTCGAGGACCGAGCGCTCCCACGCGGGCGGGGCGGCATCACTCATGGCTTGGCGGCCGGCCTGGCCGGTGAGGGGGCATCGTTCAAGAGGAGGACCTGGCCGTTTCGTTCCCTGGTTTGGAGCGGCTCGAGGCATGCGCCGCGACACGGCCCCGCGACGCAAAACCCCGTTCCCGGGTCGAATAGCGCCCCGTGCGTGGAGCACACCAAGTATAGACCAGTCGTCTCGAAAAACTCGCCGGGTTCCCAGTCGAGCTCGGTGCCCAGGTGGGGGCAGCGGTTCACGTAGGCGCGCACCGTGCCGCGGTAGCGCACCGCGAAGCCTTTCTCGGCGCCGTCCAGCGCTCGCAGCTCGAAGCGCACGCCCGACGCTCCATCTACCAGCGTGCCCGAGGCGCAGATCACGCGCTCGTCGCCAGCCATCGGCGCAACTCCTCGACGCTGCCGCACCGCGCGACGGCGGGACGGGTGGACAGCAGATTCTCGGGATGGGCCCCGTAGGAAACGGACACCGCGTCGATGCCGGCGTTGGCGGCGAGCTCGAGGTCGTGGGTCGTGTCGCCCACCATCAGCGCGCGGCGCGGATCCACGCCGGTGATGTCGAGCAGTACGAGCAGCATGTCGGGATGGGGCTTGGCGAATCCCTCGTCGGCGCAGCGCGTGGCCTCGAACCACGCCCGCAGCCCCGTGGCGTCGAGCGCGCGGTCCAGGCCGCGCCGGGCCTTGCCGGTGGCCACCGCGAGCCGCCTGCCGCGGCCGTGGAGCTCGGCGAGCATCTCGCGGACTCCTCCGTAGAGCGGAGCCTCGTGCTCGCGCGCGAGGAAATGATGGCGGTAGCGTTCCGCGAGCCGCCCTCGGCCCTCGGCGTCCAGGCCGGGCGCCACGCGATCGAAGGTGTCGGCCATGTTGAGCCCGATCACGTAGAGCGCATCGGCCTCGGAAGGCACGGGAGCGCCCACGTCGCGGCACGCGCCCTGCAGGCACGCGGCGATGAGCCTCGTGGAGTCCATCAGGGTGCCGTCCCAATCGAAGACGACGAGGTCGTATGCGCTCACGGCGCGGCCTGGTCCAGGTGCCGGTCGCGGAACCGCGCCAGCTCCGCCGGCAGCGGAGCCTCGATGCGCAGTGCCTCGCCCGTGAGCGGATGGGTGAAGGCGAGCGAGGCGGCGTGCAGGAACATCCGCTTGAGCCCGTTCTTGCGCAACGCGTGATTCAATTCGTAGTCCCCATACTTGTCGTCGCCCAGCACCGGATGCCCCAGATGGGCCAGGTGCACGCGGATCTGGTGGGTGCGCCCGGTGACGAGCTCGGCCTCGAGCAGGCTCGCGTCGCTGCCCCGGGAGATCCGGCGGAAAATCGTCTCCGCTTCCTGGCCCCCTTCGGCCACCGAGACGCGCTTCTCTCCTTCGCGGTTCACGTGCTTCGCGAGCGCGGCGCGCACGCGCTGGCGCTCGTTGCGGAAGCGCCCCGCCACCGCCACCAGGTAGCGCTTGTCCATGGTGCGCGTGCGCATCATCTCGTGCAGCGCGGTGAGGGCGCTGCGCTTCTTGGCCAGCAGGAGCACGCCCGAGGTCTCGCGGTCCAGGCGGTGGGCGAGCTCGAGGAAGCGCGCCTCCGGGCGCATGGAGCGCAGCGACTCGATCACGCCGTGGGCCACGCCGCTTCCGCCGTGCACCGCGATCCCCGCGGGCTTGTCGATGGCGAGGATCGCTTCGTCCTCGTAGAGGATCGGCAGCTTGTAGTGGGGCGCCGGGACGGCCTCGTCGCGCGCGGCCACGCGCACCGGCGGCACGCGGATGCGGTCGCCGGCGGCCACGCGATCGGACGCGGCCACCCGCTTGCTGTTGATGCGCACCTCGCCGCTGCGCAGGATCCGGTAGATGCGGCTCTTGGGCACGCCCTTCAGGCGGGCGAGCAGGTAGTTGTCGATGCGCTGCCCGGCCTCGTCCTCCGAGACGTCGATCCAGCTCACCGCGGCCGGCCCCGGCGGAATCGATGCTTTGCCTTCGGTCGGCATGCTGCGTATACTATATGTGGTTGATTTCAAGGAAATCGACCCGTCCATATGGACGAGCCGGACGCCGCGAAAGGGCGTCCAAGCAGGCAAACGTCGCTCGCCTGCGAGAACAAGCAGCGATGGTAAACGAATCACACGCGCTCGGCGCACCACGAATTCCAGCCTCTGCCGGCTCCCTGAGCCCGCGAGAGGCCAGACGAAGAAAACCAGAAATCGCTCCTCTTCCGCTCACTGAACCAGTGAAGCAAACCAGAACCGACTTCTGAAGTAACTCGTCGATCCGGGTCCCGGACGAACGGGCCCTCTTCCGTGTATACCGAGCGCGGGAGAAAGTAACGATGAAGCGCATGCT
>JAANCK010525830.1_pt1 | contig 15837 bp, 12 predicted proteins | sample 7277841 | NCBI WGS metagenome assembly JAANCK01 (sample SAMN14222788, study PRJNA588281) | permafrost metagenome | isolation source: Arctic cryosol methane SIP | place: Canada:Nunavut | collected 2015-07 | reverse complement strand
TTGTGCGCCAGCATCGGCCCGGCGATGACGTCGCCGATCGCCCAGATGCCCGGCACGCTGGTGGCGTAATAATGATCGACGACGACGCGGCCGCGCTCGTCGAGTTTGACGCCCGCTTCCTTCAGGCCGAGGCCCTCGGTGTAGGGCACGCGGCCGATGGCCACCAGCACGACATCCGCTTCGAGCGTCTCAGCGGCGCCGCCTTTCGCCGGTTCGATCTTGGCCTTCAGCCGCTTGCCCGACGCATCCACCGCCGTCACCTTCGACGACAGCTTGAACGTCATGCCTTGTTTTTCGAACAGCCGCTGCGCTTGGCGGCGCACTTCGCCATCCATGCCGGGCAGCACGCCGTCGAGGAATTCCACCACCGTCACTTGCGCGCCCAGCCTGCGCCAGACCGAGCCGAGCTCCAGCCCGATCACGCCGGCGCCGACCACCAGCAGATGCTTGGGCACTTCGGCGAGCGACAGCGCGCCGGTCGACGACACGACGCGTTTCTCGTCGATCTCGATGCCCTTGAGCCGCGCCACGTCGGAGCCGGTGGCGATGACGATGGATTTCGTCTCCAGCACCTGCGTCTTGCCCTCGGCGCTTTTGACCTCGACCTTACCGGCGGCATGCACGCGCCCTGTGCCGTGAAAAGAATCGATCTTGTTCTTCTTCAAGAGAAATTCGACGCCCTTGACGTTGCCGTCGACGCCCTGGTCCTTGAACGCCATCATCGCCGCGAGATCGAGCTTGGGCGCGCTCACGCCGATGCCCATCTTGCCGAAAGAGTGCCCGGCCTCCTCGAACAATTCCGAGGCGTGCAGCAGCGCCTTCGATGGAATGCAGCCGATGTTGAGGCAGGTGCCGCCGAAGGTGGCGCGCTTTTCCACCACCGCGGTCTTCAAGCCAAGCTGCGCCGCGCGGATGGCACAGACATAGCCGCCGGGGCCTGTGCCGATGACGATGAGGTCGTAGGGCATATCTTTGATCCTCAATCAGCCGACAAGCGACCAGGACGATGTCAGGTCGGGGTCTTCGATTTCCTCTCCAGTCGCTGCGAGCTTATACACGCCCGGCTCGGCAGGAGCGAAATTCGCAAGGATCGGAGGAAGTACCATCGTCTGTCCCGCCCAAGCGCCACCGCATTCGACGACGATGCCGGACTGTGGGGAGGCTTCGACAATCGTGCCATGATATTGCGCGCGCGATTTTACGGTCTGCCAATCCGATTCCAGATACGTGATGTTGACGACGACGTATCGGCCGAGAATGATTTGCGCAATTTCGTCGCTCCAAGGCGGCGCGTCTTGATCGCCCGGCGCCAAGTCCCATGTCAGCGTCGGAGGCGGCGGTCCGCTTGCCATGCTGCCTCGCAGAGACCTTACAGATCCAGCACGATACGCGACGGGTCCTCCAGCACGTCCTTCACCCGCACCAGGAAGGTGACCGCCTGCTGGCCGTCGACGATGCGGTGATCGTAGGACAGCGCCAGATACATCATCGGCCTGATCTCGACCTTGCCGGCGATCGCTATCGGCCGCTCCTGGATCTTGTGCATGCCGAGGATGCCGGACTGCGGCGCGTTCAATATCGGCGTCGACATCAGCGAGCCGTAGACGCCACCATTGGAGATGGTGAAGGTGCCGCCCTGCATGTCCTCGATCCTGAGCGCGCCGTCGCGCGCTCGCTTGCCCATCTCTGAGATGGTCTTCTCGATGCCGGCGAGCGAAAGGCTGTCGGCGTCGCGCACCACCGGCACCACCAGGCCCTTGTCGGTGCCGACCGCCACGCCGATGTGATAATAATTCTTGTAGACGATGTCGCTGCCGTCGATCTCGGCATTGACCGAAGGGATGTCCTTCAAGGCCTGGATGCAGGCGCGCACGAAGAATCCCATGAAGCCGAGCTTCACGCCGTGCTTCTTCTCGAACAGCTCCTTGTATTCGTTGCGCAGATGCATGACCGCGCTCATGTCGACCTCGTTGAAGGTGGTCAGCATGGCGGCGGTGTTCTGCGCGTCCTTCAGCCGGCGCGCGATGGTCTGGCGCAGCCGCGTCATGTGCACGCGCTCTTCGCGTGAGGCATCGTCGGGCGGCGACGGCGCCCGCATCTGCACGGCGGCGGCGGTGGCCGCGACCGGCGTCGGCTGCGCCGCGGCACGCTCGATTGCCGCCAGCATGTCGCCTTTGGTGACCTGGCCGTGCAGGCCGCTGCCGGCGACCTTGGCGGGATCGAGGCCGCTTTCGGCCGCCATTTTGCGCACCGAGGGGGGCATTGGCATCGGGGACGCCGCGGGCGAGCCCGCGGCTATGGGCATTGCGGCCGCCGGAGCGGGAGCGGATTTCGGCGCTTCCGCCGGCTTGGCGGCGGGCGCGGCTGGCTTGGCCGCCGCCACAGCACCTTCCTTGATCTGGCCGAGCAGCGCGCCGGGCGCGACGGTCGCGCCTTGTTTCACTGCCACGTCGGACAGCACGCCGGCAGCCGGCGCCGGCACTTCCAGCGTGACCTTGTCGGTCTCCAGCTCGACCAGCGGCTCGTCCACCGCCACCGCGTCGCCCGGCTGCTTGAACCATTTGCCCACGGTCGCTTCGGTGACCGATTCGCCCAGCGTCGGCACGCGGATGTCAGTCATGATCTCTACCTTCAATACAATCTCCGATGTCATCACCCGCCTTCGCGGGGACGACGGACTCATTCTTACCCCAGCGCCTCCTCAAGGAACTGCTTGAGCTGCGCCAAATGCTTCGACATCTGCCCGACCGCGGTCGAGGCGGCGGCCGGACGCCCGGCATAGCGCATGAGGCGATGCTTGGCGCCGATCTGGTTCAAGACCCATTGCAGGAACACGTCGACGAAGAACCAGGCGCCCATGTTGCGCGGCTCTTCCTGGCACCACACCATCTCGGCCTGCTTGAAGCGCGTGAGCTCGGCGCACAGCGCCTTGGTCGGGAACGGAAAAAGCTGCTCGATGCGCAGCAGGTAGATGTCGTCGATGCCGCGCTTCTCGCGCTCCTCGTACAGGTCGTAATAGACCTTGCCCGAGCACAGCACGACGCGGCGGATCTTGTCGTCGGCGACAAGCTTGACCTTCTCGTTCGGCAGCGCCTGCGCATCGTCCCACAGCAGACGGTGGAACGCGGTGCCGGGCCCCATCTCGGCGAGCGGCGAGACCGCGCGCTTGTGGCGCAGCAGGCTCTTCGGCGTCATCAGGATCAGCGGCTTGCGCGTGTCGCGCCTCAGCTGGCGGCGCAGAGCATGAAAGTAATTCGCCGGCGTCGTGAGGTTCGCCACCTGCATGTTGTCCTCGGCGCACATCTGCAGGAAGCGCTCGAGCCGGGCCGAGGAATGCTCCGGCCCCTGGCCCTCGTAGCCATGCGGCAGCAGGCAGACGAGGCCGGACAGCCGCAGCCATTTGCGCTCGCCGGAGGAGATGAACTGGTCGAACACCACCTGCGCGCCGTTGGCGAAGTCGCCGAACTGCGCCTCCCACAACGTCAGCGCGTTCGGCTCGGCGGTCGAATAGCCGTATTCGAAACCGAGCACCGCCACTTCCGACAGGCTCGAATTGAGCACCTCGAAGCGCGCCTGGCCGGCGCCCAGGTGATTGAGCGGCGTGTGACGCTCCTCGGTGTCCTGATCGAACAGCACCGCATGACGCTGCGAAAAGGTGCCGCGCTCGGTATCCTGGCCTGACAGCCGCACCGGGTGGCTTTCCTTGAGCAACGCGCCGAAGGCCAGCGCTTCCGCGGTCGACCAGTCGATGCCGTCGCCGCTCTCGATCGTCTTGGCGCGATGATCGAGGAAGCGCTGGATGGTCTTGTGCACGTGGAAGCCCGGCGGAACGCTCGTGATCTTCCTGCCGATCTCGCGCAGCTGCTCGAGCGCGACGCCGGTATTGCCGCGGCGCGGATCCTCGTGGTCGCGCGCCGCCTTCAGCCCGGCCCAGCGGCCGTCGAGCCAGTCGGCCTTGTTCGGCTTGTAGCCTTGCGCCGCCTCGAATTCAGCGTCGAGCCGGGCGCGCCAGTCGGATTTCATCTTGTCGACTTCGCCGGCGGTGACCACGCCTTCGCCGATCAGCTTCTTTGAGTAGATTTCCAGCGTGCTCGGATGCGCGCGTATCTTCTTGTACATCAGCGGCTGGGTGAACGAGGGCTCGTCGCCTTCGTTGTGGCCGAAGCGCCGGTAGCAGAACATGTCGATGACCACCGGCCGCTGGAATTTCTGCCGGTATTCGGTCGCCACCTTGGCCGCGAACACCACGGCTTCCGGGTCGTCGCCGTTGACGTGGAAAATCAACGCCTCGATCATCTTGGCGACGTCGGAGGGATAGGGCGAGGAGCGCGAATAGCGCGGATAGGTGGTGAAGCCGATCTGGTTGTTGACGATGAAATGCAAGCTGCCGCCGGTGCGGTAGCCTTTCAAATCCGACAACCCGAAACATTCCGCCACCACGCCCTGGCCGGCGAAAGCGGCGTCGCCGTGCATCAAGAGCGGCATCACCATGGTGCGCTCGTCCGGCGTGGCGCCGTGCTGGTCCTGCTTGGCGCGCACCTTGCCGAGCGTCACCGGATCGACGATCTCCAGATGCGACGGATTGGGCGCGAGCGACAAATGCACCCGGTGGCCGTCGAACTCACGGTCGGACGACGCGCCCAGGTGATATTTCACGTCGCCGGAGCCTTCGGTCTCTTCCGGCGTGGCCGAGCCGCCCTTGAATTCGTGGAACAGCACGCGGTGCGGCTTGCCCAACACCTGGGTCAAGACGTTGAGACGGCCGCGATGCGGCATGCCGAGCACGATCTCCTTCACGCCGAGATTGCCGCCGCGCTTGATGATCTGCTCGAGCGCCGGGATCAGCGATTCCGCGCCGTCGAGACCGAAACGCTTGGTGCCGGTATATTTGACGTCGAGAAATTTCTCGAAACCTTCCGCCTCCACCAGCTTGTTGAGGATGGCGCGCTTGCCTTCGCGCGTGAAGGTGATCTCCTTGTCGCGGCCCTCGATGCGCTCCTGGATCCAGCCCTTCTGCGCGGCGTTGGAGATGTGCATGAACTCGACGCCGAGAGTCTGGCAGTAGGTGCGCCGCAGGATCGTGACGATCTCGCGCATCGACGAGAACTCGAGGCCGAGCACCTTGTCGAGGAAGATGCGGCGGTCCATGTCGGCTTCCGTAAAGCCATAAGAGCGCGGATCGAGTTCCTCCTCGTTCTTCTCCGGCTCGAGTTCGAGCGGATCGAGCTTGGCGTGGAAGTGGCCGCGCATGCGGTAGGCGCGGATCAGCATCAGCGCGTGGATGGAGTCGCGCGTGGCCTGCATGACGTCGGCGGAAGTGAGTTCGACGCCCTTGGCCTTGGCCAAAGGCTGCAACTTGGCGGAGATTTTCTCGCCGATTTTCTTTTCGGTCTCGGCCCATTGGCCGTCGAGCGCGGCCACCAGATCGCCGCCTGCGCGCGGCGGCCAGTTCGGCTTTTTCCAGGACGGGCCTTCGGCGTTCTTGCGAACGTCGGCTTTGGGATCTTTCAGGCTCTGGAAAAACTCCTGCCACTCGGCGCCGACCGAGGCCGGGTCGGATTCATGACGGACGGCCATGTTTTCGACATAGGCGGCATTGCCGCCATACAGAAATGAGCTGCGGGCAAAGGCGGCGTTGGCATCCTGGCGGGACATGGTCTGATTCGGTCCTTGCGGGCGAAAAACTCACGGTTGCGGCGGCGAAGTCACCATCGATCCCACCGCTGCCCGGCGATTTGCCGTTTTAACGCTATTTATGTCGGCTGTAAGTCTACAAAAGACCTAAGACTGAATCATGATTTCAATACTTCCACCAGCGTCTTGCCGATGCGGGCCGGCGACGGCGACACCTTGATGCCGGCCGATTCCATGGCCGCGATCTTGGACGGAGCGTCGCCCTTGCCGCCCGAGATGATGGCGCCGGCATGGCCCATGCGGCGGCCGGGGGGCGCGGTGCGCCCGGCGATGAAGCCGACCACGGGCTTCTTGCGGCCGCGTTTGGCCTCGTCCTTGAGGAACTGCGCGGCGTCTTCCTCGGCCGAGCCGCCGATCTCGCCGATCATCACGATCGACTTGGTGGCCGGGTCGGCCAGGAACATCTCCAACACGTCGATGAATTCGGTGCCCTTGATCGGATCGCCGCCGATGCCGACCGCGGTGGTCTGGCCCAAGCCTTCGCGGGTGGTCTGGAAAACCGCCTCATAGGTGAGCGTGCCGGAGCGCGACACGATGCCTACCGAGCCGGGCTTGAAGATGTTGCCCGGCATGATGCCGATCTTGCATTCGCCGGCGGTCATCACGCCCGGGCAGTTCGGCCCGACCAGCCGCGACTTGGAGCCGGCGAGCGCGCGCTTGACCTTGACCATGTCCATCACCGGGATACCCTCGGTGATGCAGACGATGAGCGGGACCTCGGCCTGGATCGCTTCGCAGATGGCGTCGGCCGCGCCCGGTGGCGGCACGTAGATCACGGATGCGTCGCAACCGGTCTGCTCGCGCGCCTGCGCCACGGTGTCGAACACCGGCAGATTGAGATGGCTGGAGCCGCCTTTGCCGGGCGATGTGCCGCCGACCATCTTGGTGCCGTACTTGATGGCCTGCTCGGAATGGAAAGTGCCGTTCTTGCCGGTGAAGCCCTGGCAGATGACCTTGGTGTTCTTGTCGATGAGGACCGACATTATGCGGCCTCCTTCACGGCCTTGACGATTTTCTGCGCAGCGTCGTCGAGATCGTCGGCCGACGTCACGTTGAGCTTGGACTCGGCGATGATCTTCTTGCCAAGATCGACATTGGTGCCTTCCAGCCGCACCACCAGTGGAACCTTGAGGCCGACTTCCTTCACCGCCGCCACCACGCCTTCGGCGATCACGTCGCACTTCATGATGCCGCCGAAGATATTGACGAGAATCCCCTTCACGCTCGGATCGGAGGTGATGATCTTGAAGGCGGCCGTGACCTTCTCCTTGGTGGCGCTGCCGCCGACGTCGAGAAAATTCGCCGGCGCCATGCCGTAGAGCTTGATGATGTCCATGGACGCCATCGCCAGGCCGGCGCCATTGACCATGCAGCCGATCGAGCCGTCGAGCGCGATGTAATTGAGATCGAACTTGGAGGCCTCGACTTCCTTTTCGTCTTCCTCGGTCAAGTCGCGTAGCGCCATGATATCGGGATGGCGATAAAGCGCGTTGCCGTCGAAACCGACTTTGGCATCGAGGCAAATCAGCTTGTTGTCCTTGGTCACCACCAGCGGATTGATCTCCAGCATGGCCATGTCCTTGGACGTGAAGGCGGCATAGAGCTTGGGCAGCAACACTTCGATCTGCTTGGCGAGATCGCCGGTGAGCTTGAGCTTTTGCGCCACCAGCCGGCCGTGATGCGGCATGATGCCGGTGGCGGGGTCTACCGAGAACGTAATGATTTTCTCGGGGTGGCTCTTGGCCACCTCCTCGATGTCCATGCCGCCTTCGGTCGACACCACGAAAGCCACGCGCGAAGTCTCGCGGTCGATCAGCGCCGAGAGATAGAACTCGCGGTCGATGGCCGAGCCTTCTTCGATGTAAAGACGGTTGACCTTCTTGCCGTGCGGGCCGGTCTGATGCGTGACCAAAGTCGAGCCGAGGATGCGCGCGGATTCCTTTTTCACGTCGTCCTTGGATTTCACCACCTTGACGCCGCCGGCCTTGCCGCGTCCGCCGGCGTGAATCTGCGCTTTCACCACCCAGACCGGACCGCCCAGTTCATCGGCGGCTTTGAGCGCCTCATCGACGGTAAAGGCCGGCACGCCGCGCGGCACCGGCACGCCGAATTCGCGCAACACCGCCTTGGCCTGATATTCGTGAATGTTCATGCAGCTTCCCTGAATTTTTTATCCCGGGCGCAGCGCGAAAGATTATACGCTGTCGCCCGGGACAGTTCTTGTTCAGATATTACGCGCCGAGATTCGGTGCGATCTTCTTGCAGGCCTCGACCAGACCCTGCACCGAGGCCACCGACTTCTCGAACATGCCGCGTTCGGCGCCGTTGAGCTCGATCTCGACGATGCGCTCGACGCCCTTGGCGCCGATCACCACCGGCACACCGGTATAGAGGTCCTTGATGCCGTATTCGCCGTTGAGCCAGGCCGCGCAGGGCAGCACGCGCTTCTTGTCGAGCAGATAGCTCTCCGCCATCGCGATGGCGGACGCCGCCGGCGCGTAGAAGGCCGAACCGGTCTTGAGCAGATTGACGATCTCGGCGCCGCCATTGGCGGTGCGCTTGACGATCTCGTCGACGCGCGCCTGCGTGGTCCAGCCCATCTTGACCAGATCGGGCACCGGGATGCCGGCCACCGCCGAATAACGCGTGAGCGGCACCATGGTGTCGCCGTGGCCGCCGAGCACGAAGGCTGTGACGTCTTCCACCGACACGTTGAACTCGTCGGCCAGGAAATAGCGGAAGCGCGCCGAGTCGAGCACGCCGGCCATGCCGACCACCTTCTGCTGCGGCAGACCGCAGCACTTCTGCAGCGCCCACACCATGGCGTCGAGCGGGTTGGTGATGCAGATCACGAAGGCGTTGGGCGCGTATTTCTTGATGCCGGAGCCGACCTGCTCCATCACTTTGAGATTGATGCCGAGTAGATCGTCGCGGCTCATGCCGGGCTTGCGCGGCACGCCGGCGGTGACGATGCAGACATCGGCGCCTTCGATCGCGTCATAGGTATTGGTGCCGATGAGCCGGCTGTCGAAATCGTTGACCGGCGAGGATTGGGCGATATCGAGCGCCTTGCCTTGCGGGATGCCTTCCATGACGTCGAACATCACGACGTCGCCGAGTTGTTTGAGGCCGATGAGGTGAGCGAGCGTGCCGCCGATCTGGCCGGCGCCGATCAACGCAATTTTATTACGCGCCATGATGGGAAAACTCTCGAGCTTGCTGAGGCCGCGGACTGCGGCCGCGTGGTGGGTTATCCGGTCCGCTGCGTCGCCACAAGGCGTTCGATCAAATGGCAGCCCGGCAATTCCAGCGCCTTGTATACATTATACCAGCAGACGCGGGGCGGGAGTCCAGAGGCGTTTATTCACAACGGCGGCGGGCACCCGGCCGCCGGCCCGGCGGCACGATCAAGTCTCGACGAGTGTCCCGACATCGACCGCCAAGTCCTGGCGCGGGCCGTGCGGCAGGCCGAGATAGGCCTGCGAGCGCATCTCGATCAGGCGCGAAGCGGTGCGCTTGAATTCGTTCGCCTCGTAGCCCTCGGTGGCCAGATAGAGCCGGTCCGGCTGGGCGTCGGCCGAAGTCAGCAGCTTCACCGCATGGTCGTACAACGTGTCGATCAAAATGATGAAGCGCTTGGCTTCGTTGCGGCGGCTGACATCCATGACCGGGATGCGGTCGAGAATAACGGTGTGGAATTCGTGCGCGATCTTGAGATAGTCGGCGGCCGCCAGCGGCTGCGCGCAGAGATCCTCGAAGGAAAACCGCGCCACCCCCATCGCCGTCTTCGGCACGCGCACGATGTGGCCCTTCACCACCAGTTCGTGCGGCGCGCCGTCCGTTTCGCCGACCAGCCGCCGCCACGCCTCGTCGAGCGCGGCAGCGGCCTGTGCGTCCGGCGGCACATACCAGGTCGGCACGCCGGTCAGCTTCTCCAGCCGGAAATCCACGCGCGCATCGAGCCGCGCCACCACGCAGTGCCGCTCCAGCATGGCGATGAAGGGCAGGAACAGCGAGCGGTTGAGCCCGTCTTTGTACAGTTCGCTCGGCGCCAGATTGGAGGTTGCCACCACGATGACGCCGAGTTCGAACAACCGCGTGAACAGCCGCCCCAAGATCATGGCGTCGGCGATATCGGTGATGTGAAATTCATCGAAGCACAGCAGCCAGGATTCCTCGGCGATGGCGGTGGCGGCACGATGGATCGGATCGCGCTCGCCGGCATTGCCGGTTTTTATTTCCTGGCGATAGACGTGCACGCGCTCATGAACATCGGTCATGAATTCATGGAAATGGGCGCGGCGCTTGCGCAGCACCGGGCTGGTGGCGAAAAACAGATCCATCAGCATGGTCTTGCCGCGGCCGACCTCGCCGTGGATGTAGAGTCCCTGCAGCGGCGGCTCGCGCTTTTCGATTCTGCCGAACATCCAGCCGAGTGCCGAGGACTTGCGCGCCAGCCGGTGCTGATCGAGACGATGCGCGAGCAGCGACATGTACTTGGCCAAGGCCGCCTGACCGCTGTCGGCCTCGATTTTTCCGGCGGCGACAAGCGCCGCGTAGCGCGTTCTGAAGGTTTCGGGCATGCGGCTCTGCGACAATCGGGAGCAAGCGGGCGGGCCGCGGCCGGCCTGCAGCGCCACCCCCTAGGGCGATCCGGGGCGTCTGTAAATCGGCTGTGCGGAATACGCGCTCTGCATGCCGCGGCAAATGCCGCAAAAAGCGGCGTTAACGCTTTGTTAGCCATGCGCTTTTCGCAGGCGGGGGTCCCGCGCCAGGTAAATTTAAGTCGATATTTTGCTGCAATGCACCATATACCCTTTTGGCATACGAATCGCCGGGAACAGGCGGTCGCGGGGATCGGACACGCGCAATACAGGGCTTTCCGAGGCGAGGAGAGCTTGAAATGCATGAACTTTTGCCGGCCGGCGGCATTGTGCGCAAATTATGGGTCGGCGAAGCCGACGCCTATCGCGATCACCTGCTGCGGCTGGATCCCGAGAGCCGGCACCGGCGCTTTAACGGCACGATCTCCGACGAGATCGTCGTCCGTCATGCCGCGACCATCGGCGCCGTCGGCGTCGTCGCGCATGGCTTCTTTGTCGACGGCGTGCTGCGCGGCGCCGCCGAGCTGCGTCATATCGGCTCGCCCTTCGCGTCCGAGGCGGAGGCCGCCTTCAGCATCGAGCTGCCGTGGCAGAGCCACGGCGTGGGGACCGCGCTGCTCGAGCGTACCCTGCTGTCCGCGCGCAACCGCGGCATCAAGGCGCTGCAAATGCAATGCCTGGCCGACAATAAGCGCATGCAGCAACTCGCCCGCAAGTTCGAGGCCGAGCTCAAGTTCGATTTCGGCAGCGTGGTCGGCGAAGTCGACCCGCCGCGCTCGAACCCGCTGTCGCTGATGCGCGAGGCGGCGATCGACAGCCACAACATCGTGAGCGCGATCATCGACGCGCAATGGCGGTTTCTGTTCAAGACGGCGTGAGGCCTGCGTTCCCCCTCCCCCTGAAAGGGGGAGATAAAAACTAGGAACTGAGCGGATAGCCCGCTTCCACCACATAGGGCCCGCCGCCGACCGAATTGCGCGACGAGAACAGCACGAAGCGCGAGACCGGGAAGCTCGCGCTGCGGAACAGCCCGCGCGCCGACAGATATTCCGCCACGTCGCGGCTGGAAGAATCGCGCAACCGCGCCAGCGTCACGTGCGGCAGGTATTTGCGGCCTTCCGGCTCCAGCCCGATGCGCTGCATCAGCCGTTCGTGCTCGGCCTGTACGTTCAGCAGGGCCTGCTCCGGCGCCACCGTCGCCACCACCGCGCGCGGTTTGCGGCCGCCGAACGAGGTCAGCCCTTCCAGATGCAGCTCGAAGGCGCCGCGCTTGACCCGGCCGAGCAGCGAGGCGACCTCGTGCGCGATCATGTCGTCCACGTCGCCGATGAAGCGCAGCGTCAGGTGATAGTGCTCCGGCGTGATCCAGCGCGCGCCCGGCAGACCGCCGCGCAATAGGCTCAACGTCTGCCCCACCTCGGACGGAATTTCGACACCGGTGAACAGACGCGGCATAGGAAATCCAATTTAAGTTCAGCGCGCGGCCCGCACACGGACGATCATCTCTTCAACCTTCGGCAGGATACGCGCCACGATGACGTCGACGCCGGCGGCGTTCGGGTGCATGCCGTCGCCTTGGTTGAGTTTGGGATCGGTTGCCACGCCGTCCAGGAAGAAGGGATAAAAAACGACCGCATGATTCGAGGCAAGGGCCGGATAGATCGCGTCGAAGACGCTGACATAATCGGCGCCCAGATTGCGCGGCGCCTGCATGCCGGCGAGTAGCACGGCAATATGACGATCCTTGAGTTTGTTCAGGATGCTATCGAGCGCGGTCTTGGTCACGGCCGGATCGATGCCGCGCAAGGCATCGTTGGCGCCGAGTTCGAGGATCACCGCCTCGGTGCCCTGCGGAACCGACCAATCGAGGCGGCCGAGCCCGCCGGACGCGGTATCGCCGGACACCCCGGCATTGACGATACTGGCGGCAAGGCCCTTGGCCTTCAGCGCCGCCGCCAGCCGCGCCGGGAACGCGGCATCCACCGGCAGCCCGAGACCGGCGGTAAGCGAATCGCCCAGCGCCACGATCCTCAACGGAGCGTCGCTCGCCGCGAAGCCCACGGCCGGAGACCAAGCGCAAATAACCGTGATCAGGGCCAACGCGGCGAGGCGCTGGACCCGGACCGGCTTTGTCCCATATGAGCGGGGCTGCCAACGGTGGAACCACATGACGAATAACTCTCAGGCCGGGCCGGTCCTTGCGCAACCAGCCATCGAACTGGCCGGCGTCAATCTCTCGCTCGGCCAGGGGGCGGCCCGCGTTCATATCCTCAAAGATATCGATCTGAATATAGGCAGTGGCGAGGCGATCGGCCTGGTCGGTCCGTCCGGCTCGGGCAAATCCACGCTGCTGATGGTGATGGCCGGGCTGGAGCGAACCGACACCGGCACGGTGGCGGTGGCGGGCGAGGCCTTGAATGCGCTCGACGAGGACCAACTGGCGCGCTTTCGCGGCCGCAATGTCGGCATCGTGTTTCAATCCTTTCACCTGATCCCGACCATGACCGCGCTGGAAAACGTCGCGGTGCCTTTGGAGCTGGCCGGCGTCGCCGATGCCAGCGAGCGAGCGCGCGACGAACTGACCGCGGTGGGCTTGAACGAGCGGCTGCATCATTACCCGGCCGAGATGTCGGGTGGCGAGCAGCAGCGCGTCGCGGTCGCCCGCGCGCTGGCGCCCAATCCGGCGATTCTGGTAGCCGACGAGCCGACCGGAAATCTCGACGAAGACACCGGCCGGCAGATCATCGATCTGTTGTTCGCGGGACATGCCAAGCGCGGCACCACGCTGGTTCTGGTCACGCACGATGCGGCGCTGGCCCAGCGTTGCCAGCGCGTCGTGCGGCTGCGCTCGGGCCGCGTGGTGAACGGGTCATGAGCCTTGCCGCTACCGCAAGCGCGCGTGACGGCAGCCGCTGGCTCGCGCTGCGCTTCGCGCTGCGCGAAATGCGCGGCGGCTTGCGCGGCTTCTACGTGTTCGTCGCCTGCATCGCGCTTGGCAGCATGGCGATCGCCGGCGTCGGTTCGCTCGCCGCCAGCCTGGCCGACGGGCTGGCGCGCGAAGGCAGGGTCATCCTCGGCGGCGACCTGTCGTTCACACTGATCCAGCGCGAGGCCACGCCGAACGAACTTGCGTTCCTGCAAAGCCACGGCAGCCTGTCGACCGCCGCCACCATGCGGGCCATGGCGCGGAGCGCCGAAACCAATATGCCGCGGAGCGCCAAATCCAACATGGCGCGTGAGCCCGACGGCAAGGCCACGCTGGTCGAAATGAAAGCGGTCGACGGCGCCTATCCGCTGTTCGGTGAGGTCAGGCTCGAACCGCAAGGCTCCCTCGCCGAGACACTGGCGCAACGCGACGGCGTGTTCGGCGCCGCCGCCGACCCGACCCTGCTGGCGCGGCTCGGCCTCACGCCGCCGGCGCGGCTGAGCGTCGGCAATGCGACAATCGAAATCCGCGCCACGCTCAGCAACGAGCCGGACAAGCTCGCCGGCGGCATCGGCTTCGGTCCGCGGCTGCTGGTGAGCGAGGCGGCGCTGCGCGCCACCGGCCTGCTGCAGCCGGGCAGCCTGGTGCGCTGGCATTATCGCCTGCGCCTGCCGCAGAGCGGCGCCAGCGATGCCGCCGCCGCCGCGGTCACGGCGCAGGCGCGCGCGCAATTGCCCGAGGCCGGCTGGGACATCCGCAACCGCTCCAATGCCTCGCCGCAGCTCGAGCGCAATGTGGTGCGCTTCACGCAATTCCTCACCATTGTCGGGCTGACCGCGCTCCTGGTCGGCGGCGTCGGTGTCGGCAATGCGGTGAAAAGCCATCTCGACCGGCGGCGCGAGACGATCGCCACGCTGAAGGCGCTGGGCGCCAGCGGGCGGCAGGTGTTCTCCGTCTATCTCACGCAGGTGCTGCTGCTGGCGCTGATTGGCGGCGTCATCGGCGTGGCGCTGGGAGCGACCCTGCCCTACCTGATCGTGTGGAGCTTCGGCGCCATCATCCCGTTTCCGATCGTGCCGGCGCTGCATGCGCCCGAGCTGGCGCTGGCGCTGCTCTACGGATTGCTGACGGCGCTTGCCTTCGCGCTTTGGCCGTTAGGGCGCGCGCATGACGTGCCGGTCGGCGAACTGTTCCGCGATGCGGTGGCGGCGCAGGCGCGTTGGCCGCGCAAGATCTACATCGCGCTGACCGCGACCGCGGTGCTGGTGCTGGCGTCCGTCGCCATATTGCTCGCCTATGACAAACGCGTCGCGATTATTTATGTCGCCGTCGCGGCCGGCGTCTTCGTGCTGCTGCGGGGGGTGGCGTCGCTGCTGATGTTTGCCGCCCGTCATGCACCGCGCGCGCGCTCCACCGTGCTGCGCATGGCTATCGCCAATATCCACCGGCCGAGCGCGCTGACGCCGACCATCGTGCTGTCGCTGGGCTTAGGGATCACGCTGCTGGTCACCGTGATCGAGATCGACGGCAATCTGCGCCAGCAGTTCTCCAACGAACTGCCGGCCAAGGCGCCGTCGTTCTATTTCCTCGACATCCCGGCGGATCAGGCGACACGCTTCGACGATTTCGTGCGCGCGCAGGCGCCGGCGGCGAGCTTGCTGGAGGTGCCGATGCTGCGCGGGCGCATCGTCTCCGCCAACGGCACGCGAGCGGAAAACATCAAGCCGTCGCAGGACGCGGCCTGGGTGCTGCAAAGCGACCGCGGCATCACCTACAGCCGCGACATCCCCACCGGCTCGCGGCTGGTCGAGGGCCAATGGTGGGCCGGCGATTACGCCGGACCGCCGCTGGTCTCGTTCGAGAAACGCATCGCCGACGGGCTCGGCCTCAAGCTGGGCGATCCTATCGTGGTCAACGTGCTCGGCCGCAACATCGGCGCCCGCATCGCCAATCTGCGCACCGTCGACTGGCAGAGCCTCGGCATCAATTTCGTCATGGTGTTTTCGCCGCACGCCTTCGATGGCGCGCCGCACACCCATCTCGCCACCCTCACTTATCCCGACGGTGGCACGCCGGCGCAGGAGGGCGCGGTGATCCGCGCGGTCGCCGACAGTTTCCCGATGGTCACCACCGTGCAGGTGAAGGACGCGCTGGCGGCGGTCGGCGCCATCATCGCCAACCTGGTGCTCGGCATCCGCGGCGCCAGCGCGATCACGCTGCTGGCGGCGGCGCTGGTGCTGGGCGGCGCGCTCGCCGCCGGCCATCGCCACCGGGTCTACGACGCGGTGATCCTCAAGACGCTGGGCGCCACAAGGGCGCGGCTGCTTGCCGCCTACACAATCGAATACCTGCTGCTGGGCGGCGCCACCGCGCTGTTCGGCGTCATCAGCGGCTCGCTCGCCGGCTGGCTCATCGTCGAGGAATTGATGCATCTGCGCTTTAGCTGGCAGCCCTGGCCGGCGCTGGCGGCGGCTGTCCTGGCGGTCCTGGTTACCGTGGCGCTCGGGCTGATCGGCACCTTCTCGGCGCTGGGGCAGAAACCGGCCCCCGTCCTGAGGAATCTGTAGAATCTTGATTGCGCATGATCTTTTCCGAAAACCGGTGCCCACTTTT
>JAANCK010981338.1_pt1 | contig 15845 bp, 16 predicted proteins | sample 7277841 | NCBI WGS metagenome assembly JAANCK01 (sample SAMN14222788, study PRJNA588281) | permafrost metagenome | isolation source: Arctic cryosol methane SIP | place: Canada:Nunavut | collected 2015-07 | reverse complement strand
GTCGCGCACGCGGCGCCGGACGGCTACACCATCCTGCTCGGCAGCGTGGGCTCGCTCGCAGTGGCGCCGCATGTCATTTCCAATCTCGGCTATGTTCCGCTGCGCGATTTCGCGCCGATCACCATGGCGGTGGTGTTCTCCAACGTGCTGGTGGTGCAGGCGTCGCTGCCGGTGCAGACGCTGGCTGATTTCGTCAAACTCGCCAAGGACAAGCCGGGCACGGTGACCTTCGGCTCCTCCGGCATCCTCGGCGCCGGCCACCTGGCCGGCGAGCTGCTGAAAATCCGCGCGAACATCGACATTTTGCACGTGCCCTACAAGGGCGGCGGTCCGGCAATGCAGGGCATGCTCGGGGGGCAGGTGACGTCGATATTTGCCACGCCGGTGTCCTCCGGGGGACAGGTGAAAGCGGGCAGGATCCGCGCGATTGCCACCACCGGCCCCAAGCGCGCGGCGCTGCTGCCCGACGTGCCTACCGTAGCCGAATCTGGCTACCCCGGCTTCGAAGCGATGAACTGGTATGCCTACCTGGCACCGGCGAAGACGCCGAAGGACATCGTGGACCGGCTCAACCGCGAACTGGTGAAGGCGCTGAGCGACCCCGCAGTGGTGGAGCTGCTGCACAAGCAGGGACTGGAGCCCAGCCCGAGTTCCCCAACGGAGCTTGCGCAGTACATGGAGCGCGAGTACGAGACGTGGGGAAAAGTGGTGAAGCAAGCCGGCATCAAGGCGCAATAAACACACTATCGCGCCGCCAACGGTGCAGGAGGAGCAGACGTGGACAAAACACTGGAGCGCACGCGCGAAATCGAAGCCGCGGTGGCCGACATCCGCGCCATTGAACAGGGCGAGGGCGTCACGCGCCAGGCCCTGGCGAAGATACGCCAGCGGCTGATCCGGCTCGCGGCGCGCACCGACCTGTTCACGGCGCAGGATTTTCCGCCGCCTGCGCCCGGCGGGGCGCGCAAGTCCTGCCTGTATCGCCTGTCCGAGGATAGCGACCATCGCTATGCCCTGTACGTCAATTCCTCGCTCGGCGGGCATCATACGCCCGCGCACAATCACACTACCTGGGCGGTGATCGTCGGCGTCGCCGGGGAGGAACTGAACCGCTTCTACGACCGCACGGCCGACAACGGCGTGCGCGAGAAAGGCCAGCACGTAGTGCGCCAGGGCTCGGGCGTGTCTTTCATGCCGGACGACCTGCATTCCATCCACATCGACGCGCCGCTGCTGAATTTCCACATGTACGGCCTGGCGCTGGAGCAGCTGAACCGGCGCGAGTTCTACCGGCAGGAAGAGCGCGACTGGAAAGTCTTTCCGCCGCATTCCGACATCCGCGAAGCGCGCCCGGTGCGCGCATGAGCCCGATGCTGTTCCGCAAGAGTGGAGACCCAAGGCGAAGCGGCAAGCTGGACCTATGAGCCGCGCCATCGCGAGCGCCGCGCTGCGCGAGCTGCTGCTCGCGAACACCGAGCTGGCACTGCTAGACGTGCGCGAGCAGGGGGTGCACTACCAGGGACATCCATTCTTCGCCGCTTCGCTGCCGCTGTCGCGCCTGGAAATGATGGCAGGCGATCTGCTGCCGCGGTGTAGCGCACCTGTGATGCTGCTCGACGGCGGCGGCGAAGACCTGGCCGAACGCGCCGCGGCAAAGCTGGAAGCGCTCGGTTACACCGACATTGCGATACTGGAGGGCGGCTGCGCCGGCTGGGCCGCCGCAGGCGGCGAGCTGTTTTCCGGCGTCAACGTCCCGTCCAAGGCCTTCGGCGAATTCGTCGAGCATCACTACGACACGCCGCGCGTGCCGCCGCAGGAAATCAGGCGGCTGATCGACAGCGGCAGGAAACTCGTCATCCTCGATTCGCGGCCGTACGAGGAATACCACCGCATGAACATTCCGGGCGGAATCGACGCGCCTGGCGCCGAATTGGTGTACCGCGTGCACGACCTCGCCCCGGACCCCGATACGCTGGTGGTGGTCAACTGTGCCGGGCGCACGCGCAGCATCATCGGCTGCCAGTCGCTGAGGAATGCGGGCATTCCGAATGAGGTGGTCGCTTTGAAGGATGGCACCATGGGCTGGGAGCTGGCCGGCTACGCCTGCGAGCGCGGCTCTACTGCGGTGGCGCCGGCTCCCACTGCCGCGGGCGCCGCGCGGGCGCGCGCGGCGGCAGAGCACGTGGCGCGGCGCTTCGAAGTGAAATTCGCGGCGCGCAGCCAGGTCGAGGACTGGCTGCGGGATTCATCGCGCACGTTGTACCTGCTCGATGTGCGCACACTGCAGGAATTCGAGCAGTTGCGCATCGCCGGTTCGCGCCACGCGCCCGGCGGGCAGCTGGTGCAGGCAACAGACGAATTCGTCGGCGTGCGCGGCGCGCGCATTGTGCTGATCGATCCGGCGCGGGTGCGCTCGGTGATGACCGCGTCCTGGCTCAAGCAGATGGGCTGGAGCGAAGTCTGTGCGCTCGAGCCCGAGGGCGGGGACGGCTTCGCCGGCTGGAAGCTGGACAGCGGCGCGCGCGCGCAAATACCGCCGGGTTTAAGGCCGTGGCGCAGCATCAGCGCGCGCGAATTGGTGCAGCGCCAGCAACAAGACGGCGCCACCGTGCTCGATCTTGCGACCAGCCTGAGGTTTCGCGACCGGCACATCCAGGGCGCCTGGTGGGCGGTGCGCGCGAGGCTGGCCGAGGCGCGTGCAAAACTGGCAGGTGCACGCTTGCTGGTGCTGACTTCGGAGGACGGCGTACTTGCGCATCTGGCCGCGCCGGAAGCCGCGGCCCTGTGGCCGGCTGCGCAGGTGATCGTGCTCGAGGGCGGCAACGCAGGCTGGTTCATGCTGAAGCTGCCGGTGGATACCGGCATCGAAAACGCTACCACGTCGCAGGATGACGTCTGGTACAAACCCTATGACCACGCCCGCGACTACGAAAAGCACGCGCGCGCCTATCTCAGCTGGGAAGTCGCGCTGGTCGACCAGATTCAACGCGATCCCACCATCCGCTTTCGCGCCTTCGACTGAGCCGGGAGAGGGCGCGAAGCTGGTCCGCGTTCGGCTGGAAACAGGCGCTACAGCGTAACCCGCGTACCGAGTTCGATCACGCGATCCGGCGGCAGGCCGAAATACTCGGCTGGCGCGGGACTGTTACGCTGCATCCAGCGGAACAGTTCCCGGCGCCAGGTGAACAGACCGCGCTTCGCCGCGCGCGCGAGCGTAGCCTTGCCGAGGAAGAAGGTCGTGTCCAGGGTGTCGAAATGGAGCCCGTGGCGCTCGAGCAGCTTCAATCCCGTTAGCACATCGGGCTGCTCCATGAAGCCGTAGCGCAGCGTCGCCTGGTAGACGCAGCCGCGCTCGATCACCCGCACCTCGGTGCGCTCGATGTCCGGAATCCGCGGCACGTCCTCGTTGGCTATCGTCAGAAACACGATGCGCTGGTGCAGCACCTTGTTGTGCTTGAGGTTGTGCAGCAGCACAGTGGGTACCGAGTCCGGGTCCGGGGTGAGAAACACCGCGGTGCCCGAGACGCGCGGGATATCGGCGCTGCACAGCGCCGGGAAGGCGTCCAGCGGCACGCGCTTGGCGATCTCAAGCGCGGTGAGCGTGGCGGCCGCGCGCTTCCAGGTGGTCAGCAGCACGAACAGCACCAGGCCGCAAGCCAGCGGAAACCAGCCGCCATCGGCGAATTTGGTCGCGTTCGCCAGGAAGAATATCAGCTCCACCGCGCCGATCAGCGCCAGTAACAGCAGAAACAGGGGATTCGGCCGCTTCTTCATCGAGATCGAAACGATGGCGATCAGTGCAGTCGTGAGAACCATGGTTCCCGACACCGCGATGCCATAGGCGGCGGCGATCGCGGTCGAGGTTTTGAACGCAAGCACCAGCAGGATTACCAGTACCAGCATGGTCCAGTTCACCTGCGGAATGTAAATCTGGCCGCGTTCGGTCTCGGACGTGTGCCGCGTCGGCACGCGCGGAAGATAGCCCAGGCGGGTTGCCTGGTTGGTGACGGAAAACGCGCCTGAGATCGTCGCCTGCGAGGCGATGATGGTCGCGATAGTCGCAAGCACTACCAGCGGTATCAGCAGTTCCTGCGGTGCGAGCAGGTAGAACGGGCTTTTTATCGCCGCGGGATCGCGTAGCGCCAGCGCCCCCTGGCCGAAGTAGTTGCACATCAGCGCAGGAAACACCAGACCGAACCACGCCAGTCGCACCGGCGTCGCGCCGAAATGCCCCATGTCGGCGTAGAGCGCCTCCGCGCCGGTCAGGGCGAGGAACACCGCCCCGAGAACGAGAAAGGTCAGTCCGGGTGCGTGCCAGGCGAAGCCGAGCGCATGCCTGGGGTCGAGCGCGGCCAGCACCGCCGGCGTCTGGGCGATCGAAATCACGCCGAGCACTGCGAGCACGAGGAACCACAATACCGTTACCGGACCGAACAGCTTGCCCAGGACGCTGGTGCCGTGGCTCTGCATGGCGAACACGCCGACCAGAACCGCGATGGTGATCGGCACGATCCAGTGCTCGAAAGCGGGCGTGGCGACCGACAGGCCCTCCACCGCCGAGAGCACCGAGATGGCGGGTGTGATGATCGCGTCGCCGTAAAACAGCGAGGCGCCGAAAATGCCGAGCATGCCGACGGTCCAGGTGAGGCGCGGTTGGGTGCGCGTCAGGCGCAGGGCGAGCGCGAGCAGTGCAAGGATGCCGCCTTCGCCGCCGTTGTCGAAGCGCATGACGATGGTCACGTATTTCAGCGAAACCACCAGCGTGACCGACCAGAACATCATCGACAGCACTGCGAGTACGTTCGCCTGGGTCACGGGCAGGCCGTGTTCGCCGCTGAAGGCCTCCCTGAACGCATACAGGGGGCTGGTGCCGATGTCGCCATAGACGACGCCGAGCGCGGCGAGGGTAAGCAGGGCGAGCGAGGATCTGTCGTTCGATCCATCGCCGGACGCGCGTGAGTTCATGGGTACCGTCGTTCAGACTACGCAGGCTGCGCGAGGAGCGCGACTATATGTCGATTGATGCCGCAACGCAACATGGGGGCGGGTGCCGGTCATTCCGGCAAAGCGCTGGCCCTAGTCCTCTTTCTCTGCATACATGACCACTGCGCGCGTGCGCTTCGGCCCGGCGGAAAAACGCTCCATCTTGACCAGGATGGGGTACAGCTCCTCCAGCTTGGCGTGGGCAGCGGCCTCGGTTTGGAAAGTCAGCAATTTTCCATCCGGCCCCTTGATGTCGTGCCACGCCTGCGGATCCTTATCATCTTCCTGAACTTGCAGCTTGAACATCACGGTTTCCTTTTCAATATGAATTGCGCATGCTCCATTCTTGCCCCTAAAGCGCCGGGTGGCAAGCTGTGCCGTGGCGCGGCCGATGCTAGAATTCCCCGGAACTTGACGCTGAAGACGGGAGTGCGGGCATGACGCAGCCGGAGGCCTTGATCGATCGCGTGCGCGGCTGGGTGGAAGCGGCCGCGCGCGTGGTGGTCCTCACAGGTGCCGGCATTTCCACCGAGTCCGGCATTCCGGATTTTCGCGGCCCGCGGGGCGTATGGACGCGCGACCCGCAGGCGGAGAAGCTTTCCGACATACGCTACTACATGGCCGATGCCGAGATACGCAAGAAGGCCTGGCAGGCGCGGCTGGTGCACCCGGCGTGGGAGGCGCAGCCCAACGCGGGCCACGCAGCCATCGCCGCGCTCGAGCGCCGCGGCAAGCTGCACGCGCTGATCACCCAGAATATAGACGGACTGCATCAGAGGGCGGGCAATTCGCCCGAACGCGTGATCGAAGTGCACGGCACCGTGCTCAAGGTGGTGTGCATGAGCTGCGGCTGGAAAGGGCCGATGCAGGAGACGCTGGTTCGCCTCCTGACCGGCGAAGAAGATCCGCCCTGCGGTCTCTGCGGCGGAATCCTCAAGAGCGATACCATTTCCTTCGGCCAGAGCCTGATTCCGGAGGTGATAGACCGCGCCATGCGCTGCGCCGCCGAGGCCGACTGCTTTATCGCGGTCGGCAGCAGCCTGCAGGTATACCCGATTGCCGGCGCGGTGGCCGAGGCGAAAGCGGCAGGCGCGCGGGTGGTGATCGTCAACGCCGAGCCGACGCCTTTCGATGATATTGCCGACGCGCTGCTTGCCGATTCCATCGGCCGGACCCTGCCGCGCATTTTCCAGTGCCCCGATTCGTGACACTCAACACAGGCCTTGCGCCTGCGTCATTTAGTTCCCCCGGCCGGCGCGCCTGAGCGACGCGCCGCTGTGCCGCTGAATCAGTAGTGCGCCAGGCCGGTGCGTTCGTAATGACGCTGGCGTTGCTCCAGGTCGGAGAGGTTGTCTGCCGCCGCGAAGAAGCTGTCGCGATCGTAGTGCTCGGTGCGCTCGAGCCATGCGCCGATGGCCGCGAACATCGCCTTGATCAGGCGCGCGAGTTCGACACTGCGCTCATGCCGAGCGCGCTGCTCGATCGCATCAAAATCGAGGACGATTTCGGCAGCTGCCTCAGTCTCGATATTGCTCCGCACCAAATCCGCCGCCGGCGCGGGCGCTCTGAAAACCCTGACCGCAGGCTCGCCAAAAGCGGCGTCCGGGCGTAGGATGCTGTCACCTTCATACAGGGGGGCGTAAAGTCTCATGTCAAATGTCCTAAAAATGCGCTTGATTCAGCGCAGCTATCGTGTCGTATGTGCAAGATATTACGGAGCAAATAGCCGACAATCCAATCGCATGATCGGATAGCGGCCATCGCTTTCCCTTATGCTGGACATAATGTTATGATGCAATGCAACAAATTTGTCCGAAACCGGCTCGTGCTGCGATTTGCGACGCTCCGATTTTGGGATGCGCGAGGGCAATATCCCCTCGTTTTGCTGCAGTTTTTCCAGTAAACGGAACCGATAGGAATGGAGCTCTACCAACTGCGCAGCTTTGTTGCCGTGGCCGAGGCCGGCCACCTGACGCGCGCCTCGGAAAAATTGCACGTCAGCCAGCCTGCCGTCAGCGCCCAAATCAAGGCCTTGGAGGAGGAACTCGACCTTGCGCTGTTCGAACGCACTTCCAGCGGCATGGTGCCGACTGCCGCCGGCCAAACCCTGCTGGCATACGCGCAGAAGGTACTGACGGCGGCACAGGCTTTACGCAATGAAGCCAAGGCCTTGAAAGGCGAGGTTGCCGGGCGCGTGGGCGTGGTGACGATGTCGGATCCGGGCTTCATTCGCATCGGCGAATTTCTGGGCGCCACGGTCGAGCGCTACCCGCTGCTGCAGCTTGAACTGCATCAGGAGGTGACCGGCGAGGCGTTTGCCAAGGTGCGCGACGGCGATCTGGACGCGAGCTTTTACTATGGCGACCTGGAGCACCGGCTCGTGGGCCGGCAGCGGCTGCGCGGCGTCACCTACCGCGTCGCCGCCCCGGCGGCATGGAAGGACCGCGTTGTCGACGCGGACTGGGACGCCGTCGCGAATCAGCCCTGGGTCACTACGCCTTCGATCAGCAGCCACCATAAGCTGGTGCGCGAGTTGTTCGACAAGCATGGCATGGAGCCGACCAGGGTGGTCGAGGCCGATCAGGAATCGGTGATCGCGAGCCTGGTCGTGTCCGGTGTCGGCCTGTCGCTGATCCGCGAGGAGCTGGCGCTGGAAAAGGCGGCGGCGGGCGAGGTCTGCCTGTGGCGCGACGTGCGCCTCGAGACCACGCTGTGGTTCATCTATCCGCTCGCGCGCCGGGATGATCCGGCGATCCGGGCGCTGCTGGATGTACTGCGCGACACCTGGAAGCTCGGCGAAGAGCAGGCCCCGACTCTGCGCCAGCGGGCCTGAATCGCGCCGGCCTCCGGCTATGCGGCAAGTGCGGTGCGCCCGCGCACGCGATAGAGCAGCGCCAGCACGATCCCGATGTTGAGGAGATTCCAGGCGATGCCGTTGACGAAAGCGGCGCGATAGGAGCCGGTGGCGTCGAAGATTGCGCCCGACATCCAGCCGCCCAGCGCCATGCCGAACAGGGTCGCCATCAACACCGTGCCCACGCGCGCGCCGGCTTCGCGCGCCGTGAAGTGCTCGCGCACGATCAACGCGTAGGCGGGAACGATGCCGCCCTGGAACAGGCCGAACAGCGCCGACACCAGGTACAGCGACACCAGCCCCTTGAACGGCAGGAACAGCAGCAGCGCCACGCACTGTAGCGTCGAACCCAGCAGCAGCGTGCGCAGTCCGCCGATGTGGTCCGAGATCCAGCCGAACGTGAGCCGGCTGACGATGCCGAAACCGAGCATGAGCGAGAGCATCTGCGCGCCGCGCGCCGGGCCGAAGCCGAGGTCGCCGCAATACGCGACGATATGCACCTGCGGCATCGACATGGCGACGCAGCAGGCGACGCCGGCCACGCAAAGCAGCATCAGCAGGGTGCCCGGCGCGAGCCCGAGTGTGCCCTCGGCACCGGCTGCAGCAGTACCCGCCGCCGGCCGCTCCGGAACCGGCGGGCGCGGGCGCAGGAACAGCGCGAGCGGCAGCATCGTGAGCAGGCAGAACAGGCCGATGCCGACAAAGGTCTGGCGCCAGCCGGCGCTGTCGATGTAGTGCTGCATCAGCGGCGGCCAGATGGTGCCCGCGAGATAGTTGCCGCTGATGCAGATTGCGACGGCGATGCCGCGCCGGCGCGTGAACCAGAGCGAAATGTCCGCGACCAGGGGTGCGAACGTCGCCGAGGTTCCCAGCAGTCCGATCAGCATGCCTTGCGCCAGATTGAACTGCCAGATGCTGCCGGCGCTGCCGGCGGCAACGAAGCCCGTGCATAGCCCGAGTGCGCCGACGATCACCGGGACCATGACGCCGTAGCGGTCCGCCAGCCGCCCCATGAGGATGCCGCCGAGGCCGAAGCCGATCATGGTGAAGGTGTAGGGCAGGGACGCGTCGGCGCGCCCGATGCCGAAATCCGCCTGCACGCGCGGCAGCACCACCGTGACCGCGTACATGCCGGAGCCGCCTATGGTCATCAGTGCGAGCGCGGCGGCGAGCCGCGTCCAGGCATAACGCGACTCGGCCAGACTTTCGGTCCGGGTCAAAATCCCTCGAGCACGATTTTGCCCAGCGTGTGTCCCGCTTCGATCAGCTGGTGCGCGCGTTTGAGATTTGCCGCGTTGATCTTGCCGAGATTGGCGCTGAGCGTGGTCTTCAGCGCGCCCGCCTCGATCAGCGCCGCGGTCGCATCGAGCAGATGATGCTGCTCGATCATGTCCGGCGTGTGGAAGCCGGAGCGCGTAAACATGAATTCCCAGGCAAGGCTCACGCTCTTGCCCATCAACGGCGTCAGATCCACGGGCTTCAGCGCCGAGACGACGGCGCAGATTTTTCCTTGCGGCTTGATGATGGGCGCGAACGCAGGCAGCCAGCGGTCGGTGTTGTTGAGGCAGAAGATGTAATCGACTTCCTTCATCCCCAGCGCTTCGAGTTGCGGCGCCAGGTCCTGGTTGTGATCGACGACCTGGTCCGCGCCGAGCGCGCGCACCCAGGCCGCCGATTCCGGCCGCGAGGCGGTGGCGACGACCGTCAGGCCGGCGAGTTTCTTCGCCAGCTGGATCGCGATCGAGCCCACGCCGCCAGCGCCGCCGATGATGAGCAGCGTTTTGCCAGCATCGGCGCCTGCGCGCGAAATGCCCATGCGATCGAACAGGCCTTCCCAGGCGGTGATGGTGGTGAGCGGCAGCGCCGCTGCTTCGGCGAAGCTGAGGTTTGCCGGCTTCCTGCCGACGATTCGTTCGTCGACCAGGTGAAATTCGCAGTTTCCGCCCGGACGCAGGATGCTGCCGGCGTAGTACACCGCGTCGCCGGGCTTGAACAGCACGACCTGCGGCCCGGCCGCCTTGACCACGCCGGCGACATCCCAGCCGAGCACGCGCGGCGTTTTTTCGACCAGGTCCTTGGGCGCGCGCCGCTTGGCGTCGACCGGATTCACCGATATCGCCTTCACTTCGACCAGCAGATCGCGCCCGCTCGCTTGCGGTGTATCCAGTTCCAGGTCGAGAAAGGACTCGGGATCGTCGATGGGCAGATAGCGGTACAGGCCGACGGCTTTCATTCATTTCTCCCCTGAAGCGAAAATTCCCGGCCGCCTATTTCTGCCAGGTGTCCTTCAACGTCACTGCCCGGTTGAACACCGGCGCGCCGGGCATCGAGTCGATGCGATCGGCGACGAAATAGCCGTGCCGCTCGAACTGGAAGCGCTCTTCCGGCTGCGCCTGCTGCAGCGAAGGCTCGAGCTGCGCACTGATTACCTTCTTTGCGTCCGGGTTCAGGTCCAGCAGAAAATCGCGTTCGCCCGCGCCGGGATGCGGTGATTTGAATAGCCGGTCGTAGAGCCGCACTTCGCACTGGTAGGCATGCGCGGCCGAAACCCAGTGGATATTGCCCTTCACCTTGTAGATATCGGCACCGGGCGTGCCCGACTTGCTGTCGGCGAAATAATTACAATGCACCGCGCTGACCCTGCCCGCAGCGTCCTTGTCGCAGCCGGTGCATTCGATCACGAAGCCGTAGCGCAGGCGCACCCTGTTTCCCGCATACAGACGGAAGTAGCCCTTGCTCGGGGCCTCCATGAAATCCTCGCGCTCGATCCACAGCTCGCGCGAAAACGGCAGTGCGCGCTTGCCCAGTTCGGGCTTCTGCGGGTGGTTGGGCGCGAGGCATTCCTCCGCCGCGCCTTCGGGGTAGTTGTCGATGACGAGTTTCACCGGATCGAGTACGGCGGTGCGCCGCGGCGCGACCTCGTTCAGGTGCTCGCGCATGCATTCTTCGAGCACGCTGTAGTCGATCCAGGCGTCGGACTTGGACACGCCGATGCGCTCGGCGAACAGGCGGAAGCCTTCGGGGGTGTAACCGCGCCGGCGCGCCGCCACCAGGGTCGGCAGGCGCGGATCGTCCCAGCCGTCGACATGCCCTTCGTCCACCAGCTGGATCAGCTTGCGCTTGGACAGCACGACATAGGAGAGGTTGAGCCGGGCGAACTCGATCTGCTGCGGCAGCGGCCGCGCCAGCAGCCCGCCTTCGGACAGGCGCGCCAGCAGCCAGTCGTAGAACGGGCGCTGGTCCTCGAATTCGAGGGTGCAGATGGAATGGGTGATCTGCTCCAGCGCGTCCTCGATCGGATGGGCGTAGGCGTACATCGGGTAGATGCACCAGGTGTCGCCGGTGCGGTGATGCGTCGCCTTTCTGATCCGGTAAATCGCCGGGTCGCGCAGGTTGATGTTGGGCGAGGTCATGTCGATTTTCGCGCGCAGCACCATGCTGCCGTCCGCATGTTTGCCTAAGCGCATCTCGCGCAGCCGCGCGAGCGATTCGGCCGCCGGGCGCTCGCGCCAGGGGCTCGCCTGGCCGTGCTCGGTGAGCGTGCCGCGCGTGGCGCGCAGCTCCTCCGCGCTCTGCTCGTCGACATAGGCGTGGCCGGCGCCGACCAGGTATTCGGCCGCCTGGTACATGAAATTGAAGTAGTCGCTCGCATGGTACAGGTGCTCGGTGCCGTGGGCGCTCCAGTCGAAGCCGAGCCAGCGCACCGCCGCGAGGATGGAGTCGACGTACTCCTGTTCTTCCTTTTCCGGATTGGTGTCGTCGAAGCGCATGTGGCACACGCCGCCGTAGTCGCGCGCGAGGCCGAAGTTGAGGCAGATCGACTTGGCGTGGCCGAAGTGCAGGTAGCCGTTGGGCTCGGGCGGAAAGCGCGTGCGGATTCTGGCCGGATCGGAAGGTGCGCCCGCGTGCGCCGCCGCCGGGCCGGGCCGCCCGCCCCAGGTGCGCGAGGCGTACCTGCCGCTGGCCAGGTCCGTGTCGATGATGTTGCGGATGAAGTTGGTGAAGTGCGCGGCGGGTGTGACGGCCGGCTTATTCATGGCTGGGCATGGGCGTGGCGGTAGGCATGCACGATTTTACCCCAGCGCGCAATCCCGACGCAGAAATCCAAGCATGCGGCCATGCCCGCCGCCGCTGCGATATTGTATGATCGGCATCGTTCGCTTCCCCTACACCCTCACGGAATCCACATGAAACCAACCGCCGAGTCCGCCTGGCCCGACGCGCTGCACGCGCTGCTGCGCGCGGCCGAAGTGCGCCAGGTGGCAATCGTCCCTGACGCGGGGCATGCACGCCTGATCAGGCTGTGCGAAAAAGACAAATCCATGCGCGTGGTCAGGCTCACCACCGAAGAGGAGGGTGTGGCGCAGCTGGCGGGCGCCTGGCTCGGCGGCGAAAAGGGCGTGCTGCTGTTGCAAAGCAGCGGCGTGGGCAACTGCATCAACATGCTCACCCTGCCGATCGCCTGCCAGTTTCCGCTGCTGATGCTGGTCACCATGCGCGGCGACCACGGCGAATTCAACCCGGCGCAGATCCCCATGGGCAATGCGACCCAGGCGGTGCTCGAAGCGATGGGCGTGATCGTCAAGCGCGCCGACACGTCCGGGGAGATCATCGAGATGGCGTCGGGGGCGCTGCGCCTCGCTTTCAACACCTATCGCCCGGTTGCGCTCTTGATCGGACAGCGCGCGCTCGGTGCCAAGGACTTTCGCAAACTCACCCAGAGCGTGTCCCAATGAGCAAACAAACAGGCAGACGACTGCATCGTCGTGAAGTCGTGAAGCAGCTGCTGGCCGGGCGCGGCGGGCTGCTGGTGGTCGGAGGGCTGGGCGCGCCCACCTGGGACATTACCGACGCCGGCGATCACGAGCTCAATTTTCCGCTGTGGGGGGCAATGGGCGGGGCGGCGATGATCGGCCTCGGCCTCGCGCTGGCGCAGCCGAAGAAAAAGGTGCTGGTAATCACCGGCGACGGTGAGATGCTGATGGGCACGGGCGCGCTTGCCACGATTGCGGTGCAGCGGCCGCGCAACCTCTCCATCGTGGTGCTCGACAACGAACGCTATGGCGAGACCGGCATGCAGGAGACGCACACCGCGCACGGCGTCGACCTCGCGGGGATGGCCAAGGCCGCCGGCATCGCGCACAGCTACAGCGTGCGCACCGGGGCGGAGGTGTTGCAACTGAAACAGCGCATCCACGCCGGAGCGGGCACCGTGTTCGCGCAGGTCAAAATCGATGCGGAGCGGCTGCCGCTGGTGCTGCCGCCGCGCGACGGCGCGCTGCTGAAAAACCGCTTCCGCGCCGCGCTGCTGGGGCCGCAGGCGGCGCATCAATAGCCATCGGACCAGCACGGCGATCATTCAACCCCTGAAGGAGCATACGCATGGACAAGAAAACCTACGACGAAGGGCTCGCAGTCAGGCGCGCCGTGCTGGGCGCCGAGTACGTGGACAAGTCGGTGAAGGCGCCGGACGAATTCAGCAAGCCGATGCAGGATCTGGTGACCGAATACTGCTGGGGCACGGTGTGGACGCGGCCCGAACTCGACCGCAAGACGCGCAGCTTCCTCAACCTCGCCATGCTCACCGCGCTCAACCGCCCGCACGAAATCAAGCTGCATGTGCTCGGTGCGCTCAACAACGGCCTCAGCCGGATTGAAATTCGCGAGGTATTCCTGCAGGCGGCGATCTATTGCGGCGTGCCCGCGGCGCTGGACGCGATGCGCGTGGCGAAGGAAGTGTTCGCCGAGGTTGACGCGAAGAAATGAGCACGGGGACGGGCAACTACGCGGTCGGCTTCGTCGGCATCGGCAAGATGGGCCTGCCGATGGCGACGCGCATCGCCGCGCACGGCTATGCGCTGCATGCCTACGATGCCTCGGCGGCAGCGCTCGAGGCGATCGGCGCCGTGGGCGGGGTCACGCTGGCGCCCGGCCTCGCCGCGCTTGGACGCGCCTGCGAGGTCGTGATCCTGATGCTCCCCGACAGCAGCGTGGTGAAGCAGGTGCTTTACGGAGAGGGCGATGCGCTGGCCGCGCAGCTGAAGCCGGGCGCGGTCGTCATCGACATGAGTTCGTCCCGTCCCGGTGTCACACGCGAGCTCGGCCCGCGCCTGAAGCAGGCGGCCGTGGACCTGATCGACGCGCCGGTGTCGGGCGGGGTGAAGCGCGCCATCGACGGATCGCTCGCGATCATGGCCGGGGGCGACGCGGCGGTGATTGCCCGGCTGAAGCCGCTGCTCCTGAGCATGGGCAAGTCGGTGATCGAAACCGGGATGCTCGGTTCGGGTCATGCAATGAAGGCGCTCAACAACTATGTATCGGCAGCGGGCCTGCTCGCCGCGTGCGAGGCGCTCAAGGTCGGCGCCGAATTCGGCATTGCGCCGGACAAGATCGTGGCGGTGCTCAACGCCTCCACCGGCAAGAACAACAGCACCGAGAACAAGCTGATGCAGTTCATCGTTTCCGGGCAGTTCAACTCCGGCTTCAGCCTCGGGCTGATGAAGAAGGACATCAACATCGCCACCGACCTCGCGCACAGCCTGGGGGCGCAAACGCTGCTCGGCGAAGTCTTGCTCAAATCATGGGCCGACGCCGAGGCGAAACTGAGCGGCGCGGCGGACCACACCGAGATCTATCGCATGCTGGAAAGCTAGGTCGCGCTGCGCGCTTTGGTTCAGTCGCGCAAACCTGCGTCGTCGTCGGGGCTGCCGGCAGTGTCTATCGCTTCGGCAATGATCAGATAGACGCCGAGCAGCAGGATGGAGATACAAAAGACCAGGCCGATGGCGAATAGTGCATACGGCATTGGCGTCCCTCCTTGTTGTCCGCAATCCATGGCGTTGCCGCCACCCTTGCTTGGAATCGAGTGTGCCGGGGGCAAGAGGGGCAGGCATCGTTCAAATGGATGAAATGCAGATCACGCCTGCCGCGCCGTCCGCTGCGCGGCCTTCCGCGTCAAGGTAAATAGTTCACACAGCCGCGCAGCAACTGTTACACCCCTTGCCCCACTGCCGTTTCTACACTGCAGGCATCGTTACGCACAGGGAGAAGGGCATGTACGACACTCAGATGGACGGTCACGGCAGTTTCGATGACGCCTTTGCTTCGCCCGCGGGCTACGCCAATGCGCTGCGACCGAGCGCCGTTCCAGGCGGGAGCGCGGGCCTGCACTCCGGCATCCTTGTGAGCCTGCTGGATGAAATCGACTACGGCCTCATCGTCCTCGGCGCCGATGCAAAGATACTGCATGCAAACCAGCTGGCACGGCAGGAACTGGGCGCGGAGCGCTTTCTGCGGCGGCGCCAGGGCCGGCTCGGCGCGAGCTCGGCGCGCCACGGCGCGAAACTGGATGCCGCGCTGGCAAGCATCCATCACGGCCAGCGCAGCCTGCTTGCCTTGAATGGATGCGATGGGGAACTGGCGCTTTCCTTCGTGCCGCTGAGTGCGGGTGCGCCCTCCGCTGCCCCCGATGCGCCTTTCGCCCTGGTCGTTCTGGGCAAGCGCGACGCCTGCGAAGCACTGACGCTGCGGCATTACGGCCAGATCCATGGCCTCACCGGGGCCGAGCAGGCGCTGCTGCCCGCGATCATGCGCGGATCGAGCGTCGGGGCGATCGCGCAGCAGCAGCGCGTCGCCCTGTGCACGGTGCGCACCCAGCTGGGAAGCATACGCGAGAAGACCGGCGCCGCGTCGCTGCGGGTGTTGATGGCGCGCCTGACCAGCCTCCCGCCGATCCGGCCCTTGCAGGAGCTGCTGCAGGCACACTGAGGATTTGCATTCAGTCATTGCAGCGGCGGATTCCGCGTTCCGCGCGCAAGGAAGAGTCCGTAACAAAACGAGGGGATACGCCCCGAAGGTCTCGATCCCGCTTGACGTGAAAGTCCCCTTGGGGGACCTCCCCTCGTGCTCCCCTGATTCGGCCCGTAACCTAAGGACTTTTGTTACGGACCCTTAGTCTGCTCCATTCGTCCACCTTCGGCCATTTCGGTACGGCTTGCGCCGACGCCGT
>JAANCK011224742.1_pt1 | contig 15867 bp, 14 predicted proteins | sample 7277841 | NCBI WGS metagenome assembly JAANCK01 (sample SAMN14222788, study PRJNA588281) | permafrost metagenome | isolation source: Arctic cryosol methane SIP | place: Canada:Nunavut | collected 2015-07 | reverse complement strand
TACGCCATCTCTTCGAGGCCCGCTTTCACGGCCTTGACGATGTTGTGGTATCCGGTGCACCGGCAGAAGTTGCCGTCGAGCGCTTCGCGGATCTGCGCCTCCGTGGGTTTCTTCAGCTGGGAGGCGAGCCCGACCGCGGCCATCACCATGCCGGGCGTGCAGAAGCCGCACTGCAGTCCGTGGTGGCGCTTGAACGCCGCCTGCATGGGATGCAGCTCGCCGGTGGGCGAAAGGCCTTCGATCGTGGTGACCGCCGCGCCCCCCGCCTGCACGGCGAGCATGTTGCAGCTCTTGACCGCCTTGCCGTCCAGCAGCACGGTGCATGCGCCGCACTGGGCGGTGTCGCATCCCACGTGGGTGCCGGTGAGCTGCAGGTGCTCGCGCAGAAAATCGACCAGCAGCGTTCGGGGCTCGGTTTCGGCGGCGACGGGCTTGCCGTTCACCGTGAGGGACAGGGAAATCTTCATCGACACTCCTCCCGCGTTTAGGAAAAGCGCTTCGAAAGTACACGCCGTTTGTGTCGCCGACTTTACTCCCAATTTCCGCGGGCGTGGCCGGCTAATAGACGGCGCGCCCCCCGGACAGATCGAAGACGGCCGCGGTGGAAAAGGAACATTCCTCGGTGCAGAGCCAGGCCACCATCGCCGCGATCTCGTTCACCTCGCCGAAGCGGCCCATGGGAATCTTCGAGAGCATGAAGTCGATGTGGGCCTGGGTCATCTGGCTGAACATGCCGGTCTTCACCGCCGCGGGCGTCACGCAATTGACGCGGATGCCGCTCTTCGCGAGCTCCTTGCCCAGGGACTTCGTGAGCGAGACCACCCCCGCCTTCGAAGCGCTGTAGGCCGAGGCATTGGGGTTGCCTTCCTTGCCGGCGATGGAGGCGATGTTCACGATGCGCCCGTAGTCGTTGGCGCGCATGTGGGCCGCGACGGCCCGGTTGCAGAGGAAGGTGCCCGTGAGGTTGATGTCGAGCACCTGCTTCCAGTCGGCCACGGGATACTCCCAGGTGGTCGTGTTGGGCCCGGTGATGCCGGCGCTGCACACCAGGATGTCCACGCGTCCGAAGGCCGCGAGCGTCTCGCCGAGGGCCCGGGCCACCTGGGCCTCGTCGCTCACGTCCACGGGGGCCGCATGCGCGCCGCCTGAAAGCTTTTCCGCGCATTGCGCGAGGGCGCGCTCGTCCCGATCCCACAGGCTCACCCGCGCGCCCGATGCAGCCAGCCGTTGGGCGATCGCCCATCCGATCCCCGCCGCGCCTCCGGTCACCACGGCCTTGCGTCCCTTCAGGTCGAGCTGGTTCATGGTCTTCTCCCTCTCCCTTGGGAGAGGGCCGGGGTGAGGGTAACGGGATGGTACCAAAATTGGCCTGACCACTTGACCATCCGGCGACCTTGACCGTACCCTTCGATCACGCCGAGGAGACCCCCCGCATGGCATCCCGCAAACGCCGCAGCGCCCAGTGGTTCGGGCGCGAGGGCAAGATGGGCTTCATCTATCGCTCATGGGTGAAGAACCGCGGGGTGCCCCAGGACCAGTTCGACGGCCGGCCGGTGATCGGCATCTGCAACACCTATTCCGAGCTCACGCCCTGCAACTCCCACTTCCGCACGCTCGCCGAGCACGTGAAGACGGGCGTGGTCGAGGCGGGCGGCTTCCCCCTCGAGTTTCCCGTGATGTCCCTGGGCGAGACGCTGCTGCGTCCCACCGCCATGCTCTATCGCAACCTCGCGAGCATGGACGTGGAGGAGTCGATCCGGGGCAACCCGATCGACGGCGTGGTGCTGCTCATGGGCTGCGACAAGACCACGCCCTCCCTCGTGATGGGAGCCTCGAGCGTGGACCTGCCCACCATCGGCGTCTCCGGCGGGCCGATGCTCTCGGGCTGGTACCGGGGCGAGCGCATCGGCTCGGGCACCAACGTGTGGTCGCTCTCGGAGCAGCTGCGCGCGGGCGAGATCACCCGGGAGGAATTCCACGAGGCCGAGACCTGCATGCACCGTTCCCACGGCCACTGCATGACGATGGGCACCGCCTCCACGATGGCCTCGATGGTGGAGGCGTTGGGGCTGGGACTTCCCGGCAACGCGGCCTATCCCGCCGTGGATGCGCGGCGCAACGTGATCGCGCGCATGGCCGGGCGGCGGATCGTGGAAATGGTGAAGGAAGACCTGAAGCTCTCCCGGATCCTGACCCGGGAGGCGTTCGAGAACGCGATCCGCGTGAACGCGGCGATCGGGGGCTCGACCAACGCGGTGATCCATCTCATTGCCATCGCCCGGCGCATCGGGGTGGAGCTGAACCTCGACGACTGGGACAAGCTCGGGCGCGGCGTGCACACGCTCGTGAACCTCATGCCCAACGGCAAGTACCTGATGGAGGACTTCTGCTACGCGGGCGGGCTGCCGGTGGTGATCCGCGAGCTGGGCGAGCGGGGCCTGCTGCACCGGGACGCGCTCACCGCCAACGGACGGACGATCTGGGACAACAGCAAGGACGCGCGCAACGACAACCCGGAAGTGATCATGCCGTTCGCCAAGCCCTTCAAGCGCGACACGGGCATCGCGGTGCTGCGCGGCAACCTCTGTCCCGACGGCGCCCTCATCAAGCCCTCGGCCGCGACGCCCAGGCTCATGAAGCACAAGGGCCGGGCGGTAGTGTTCGAGGACATCGAGGATTTCCACCGGCGCATCGAGGACCCGAAGCTCGACATCGACGAGAGCTGCGTGATGGTGCTGAAGAACTGCGGCCCCAAGGGATACCCGGGCATGGCGGAGGTGGGCAACATGGCCTTGCCCGCCAAGATCCTCGAGCGCGGCATCACCGACATGGTGCGCATCTCCGACGCCCGCATGAGCGGCACGGCCTACGGCACGGTGGTGCTGCACGTGGCGCCGGAATCCGCCGCGGGCGGGCCGCTGGCGCTCGTGAAGGAAGGAGACGAGATCGAGCTCGACGTGGGCCGGCGCAAGCTCCACCTGCACGTGAGCGACGCGGAGCTGGCCAAGCGCCGCGCCGCGTGGAAGAAGCCCAAGCCCCATCTCACCCGTGGATACTGGAAGCTCTACGTGGACCACGTGAACCAGGCGAGCGACGGGGCGGACCTGGACTTCCTCGTGGGCAAGAGCGGCGCCGCCGTGCCGAGGGACAACCATTGATCACCCTCCGCCTGAAGGACGACCATTGATCACCCTCGGCCTGAAGGGCGACCATTGATCTCCCTCTCCCTTGGGAGAGGGCCGGGGTGAGGGTACCTTGCGCTTCCTCTTCACCGACCACGACTTCCCCGACGCCGACCTCGAGCGCGCCCTGTGCCGTGAAGCCGGAATGGAGCTTGAAATCGCCCAGTGCCGCACGGAGGACGAGGTGATCGCCGCCGCCGCCGGATGCCAGGGATTGCTCACTCAGTACGCGCCCATCAATCGCAAGGTGTTCGCGGCCCGTCCCGAAGTGCGTATCGTGAGCCGCATGGGAGCCGGGTTCGACACCGTGGATACCGACGACGCGCGCGCGTTCGGCGTGTGGGTGGCCAATTCGCCCGATTACGGCTTGGGAGAGGTCGCGAGCCACGCGCTCGGCATGGCGTTGGCCCTCGTGCGCCACCTGCCGTGGTACGACCGCGACGTGCGCGCGGGCCGCTGGCACTACACCTCGGCGGGCACGCTGCGCCGGCCGCGGGGCCTGGCGCTCGGAATACTCGGCCTCGGGCGGATCGGCAAGCGCATGGCCGAGGTCTCCCGTCCCGTGTTCGGGCGCATCGTCGCCTGCGATCCATACATTCCCGATTCCGGCTTTCCTTCCTACGTGGAGCGGGTGGACCGCGAGCGGCTCCTGCGCGAATCCGACGTGCTCTCGCTGCACGTGCCGCTCACCGAGGAGACCCGGGGCCTTGTCGACGCCGCGGCGCTCGCCACGATGAAGCCCGGATCCTGGCTCGTGAACACCGCCCGGGGCGCGGTGGTGGTCCTGGACCACTTGCTCGCGGCGCTGGACGCGGGGCGCCTCGACGGGGCCGCGCTCGACGTGCTTCCCCACGAGCCTCCCGAGGCGGGCCATGGGATCCTGCGCCATCCCCGCGTGATGCTCTCGCCCCACGCCGCCTTCTACTCGCGCGAGGGGGAAATGGAATTGCGAACGAAGGCCGCCCGGAACCTGATCGACTGGGCGCGCAACGGCAGGCCGAATTATGTGGTCGTCGAGGGAAGCCGCTGATGGCCTCGGTCCACATCCGCAATGTCCACAAGCACTTCGGCGGCACGCACGTGATCCGCGGCGTGGACATCGACATCGCCGACGGCGAGTTCGCGGTGCTGGTGGGGCCGTCGGGATGCGGCAAGTCCACGCTCCTGCGCATGGTGGCGGGACTGGAGGAGATCTCCGGCGGCGAGATCGCCATCGGCGGCAAGGTGGTGAACGACACGCCGCCCAAGGAGCGCGACATCGCGATGGTGTTCCAGAACTACGCGCTCTACCCGCACATGAAGGTGCGCGACAACATGGCCTTCAGCCTGATGCTCGCCAAGCGTCCCCGCTCCGAGATCGACGAGCGGGTGAACCGGGCCGCGACGATCCTGGGCCTGGGGGATCTGCTCGAGCGCTATCCGCGCCAGCTCTCGGGCGGGCAGCGCCAGCGGGTGGCCATGGGGCGCGCCATCGTGCGCGATCCCCAGGTGTTCCTCTTCGACGAGCCGCTGTCCAACCTGGACGCGAAGCTGCGCGTGGCGATGCGCACCGAGATCAAGGAGCTGCACCAGCGCCTGAAGACGACCTCGGAGTACGTGACCCACGACCAGATCGAGGCCATGACCATGGCCGACCAGATCGTCGTGATGCGCGACGGCATCGTCGAGCAGCGGGGTCGGCCGCTCGAGCTCTACGACCATCCGGCCAACCTCTTCGTGGCGGGCTTCATCGGCTCGCCGGCGATGAACTTCCTCCCCGCCACCATCCGGCGCGGATCGAACGGCGCGCGGGTGGAGGTGGCGGGCGGGGTCACCGTGCCGCTGCCGCGCGACGCCGCGGGCGAAGACGGTCAGAAAGTCATTTTCGGGATGCGCCCCGAGCACCTGGCCCTCGCCGCGGACGGCCAGGGACTCGCCGCTCAGGTGGTCGTGGTGGAGCCCACCGGGGCGGACACCCAGGTGTTCGCGAAGATCGGCGGCACGGAAGTGACCGCGGTCTTCCGCGAGCGCCACGAGTTTCGAGCGGGCGAAGCGATCCGGCTCGTGCCGGATCACGAGCGCACGCACCTGTTCGACGCAGAGTCGGGAAAGTCGTTGAGGCACTGAAACCGGGGACCATAGACCCCTAACGAGGAGAAGAGCCATGTCCAAGTATTCGAGACGCGATTTCCTGAAGACCACGGCGGGCGCCGCGGCCGCGGGAACGCTGGGAGTGGGCGGCGCCACGCTGTCCGAAGACGCGCTCGCCCAGGGCAGATGGGTGCCGGAAAAGGGCGCCAAGCTGCGGGTGCTGCGCTGGAAGCGCTTCGTGCAGGGCGACGAGGACCTCTGGATGCAGAACACCAAGAAGTTCACGCAGAAGACGGGCATCGAGGTGCGCGTCGACAACGAGGGCTGGGAGGACGTGCGGCCCAAGGCGGCGGTGGCGGCCAACGTGGGCAGCGGGCCCGACATCATCATCTCCACCTTCGAGGACGCGCACCAATATCCCGAGAAGCTGGTGGACGTGACCGACGTCTGCAACTACCTCGGCGGCAAGTACGGCGGCTGGTACGACGTGTGCAAGTCCTACTGCACCCACAAGAACCGCTGGATCGCGGTGCCCATGGGATGCGCGGGCAACGCCCTCGTCTATCGCGAGAGCAAGATGCACGAAGCCGGGTTCGACAAGTTCCCCTCGGACCTCGCGGGCTTCCTGAAGCTCGCCCAGGGCATGAAGGCGAAGGGCATGCCGTCGGGCTTCGCGCTGGGCAACGCCACGGGCGACGGAAACTCCTGGACCCACTGGGTGGTATGGGCCCACGGCGGCAAGATGGTGGACCAGCACAACAACGTGGTGATCAACAGCCCCGAGACGATCGCCGCGCTCGAGTACGCCAAGGAGCTCTACCAGACGTTCGCGCCCGGCACCCTCTCCTGGCTCGACTCCAACAACAACAAGGCGTTCCTCGACGGGCAGATCGGGCTCACGCTGAACGGCATCTCGATCTACTACGCGGCGAAGACTTCCCAGGATCCGAAGCTGAAGGAGCTGGCGAACGACATCCAGCACGCGCACCTGCCCATCGGGCCCATCGGCAAGACCACGGAGCTGAACCTCTTCTTCCCGATGATGCTGTTCAAGTACTCGAAGCATCCGAACGCGGCGAAGGCCTATCTCGCCTTCATGATGGAGAAGGAGCAGTACGAGCCGTGGCAGCAGGCCGCGATCGGCTACGTGACCCAGCCGCTGAAGGCCTACGAGGCCAATCCCATCTGGACCTCGGACCCGAAGCACACGCCCTATCGCGACGCCATGAAGATCATGCTGCCCAACGGCTACGCGGGCGACATGGGTTACGCGTCGGCGGCGACCATGGCGGACTTCATCATGGTCAACATGGTGGCGGAGGCCGCGAGCGGGTCGAAGTCGCCGAAGGAGGCCGCGGCGCGGGCGCAGCAGCGCGCGGAGCGATACTACAAATTGTAGCGCGCGGTATGGAGCCCGGTTGGAGCGGACCTGGAGCCGCTCAAGTCGGGCAGGACCCGGTTGGAGCGGACTCATCGCCGCTCAACCGGGTCCCCAACGCAACCTAATGCCATGAACCGACTGTTCAACAACAAGCATTTCCTCGGGATGCTCTTCATGCTGCCCGCGGGAGTGCTGTTGCTGGTGTTCCTCACCTACCCCTTGGGGCTGGGGACGTGGCTCGGGTTCACGGACGCGAAGATCGGGCGCGCGGGCCACTGGATCGGTCTCGACAATTTCCAGTACCTGGTGGGCGACAGCGTGGCGCGCCTCGCGCTCTTCAACACGCTCTTCTACACTGTGGTGGCGAGCGCGCTCAAGTTCGCGCTGGGGCTGTGGCTGGCGCTGCTCCTCAACCGGCGCCTGCCCTTCAAGTCGTTCTTCCGCGCGGTGATCCTGCTGCCTTTCATCGTGCCCACGGCGCTCTCGGCGATCGCCTTCTGGTGGATGTACGACGCGCAGTTCTCCGTGCTGAGCTGGGCGCTCGAGCGCATGGGACTCATCCACACCTACATCGATTTCCTGGGCGACCCGTGGAACGCGCGGTTCTCCACCATCGCGGCCAACGTGTGGCGCGGCGTGCCCTTCGTCGCCATCTGCCTGCTGGCGGGGCTGCAGACCATCTCGCCCTCGCTCTACGAGGCGGCGGCCCTCGACGGCGCGACTCCCTGGCAGCGCTTCCGCCACGTGACGCTGCCCCTGCTCACGCCGATCATCGCCGTGGTGATGACGTTCTCCGTGCTCTTCACCTTCACCGACTTCCAGCTGATCTACGTCATCACCCGCGGCGGTCCGCTCAACGCGACGCACCTGATGGCGACGCTCTCGTTCCAGCGCGCGATTCCCGGCGGCTCCCTGGGAGAAGGCGCGGCGCTCGCGACCCTCATGATCCCGTTCCTGCTCTCGGCGATCCTCTTCAGCTATTTCGGGCTGCAGCGGCGCAAATGGCAGCAGGGCGGCAGGGACTGACGTGGCGAGCGAGCCCGACCGCACCGAAGTCGTGCCCGGCAACGAAGGCATGCGCTACCTGGAGTCGGTGCCGCGCCGCCTGGTGACGCTCTACCTGCCGCTCGCGATCTTCGTCATCGTGCTGCTGTTCCCGTTCTACTGGATGGTCATGACCTCCATCAAGTCCAACGGGGAGCTCCTTTCCCGGGAAGGCAATCCGTTCTGGGTGATCCATCCGACGCTCGAGCATTTCAAGCACCTCGTGTTCGAGACCCAATATCCGGAGTGGATGTGGAACACGGTGATCGTCTCCGTGGTTGCCACGTTCACGTCCCTCGCGGCGAGCGTGCTGGCGGCCTACGCCATCGAGCGGCTGCGCTTCCACGGCTCCAAGCAGGTGGGGCTCGCGATCTTCCTCGCGTACCTGGTGCCGCCCTCGATCCTCTTCATCCCGCTGGCGGCGATCGTCTTCAAGCTCGGCCTCTTCGACACCCGCTGGGCGCTGATCCTCACCTATCCCACGTTCCTCATCCCGTTCTGCACCTGGCTGCTGATGGGCTACTTCCGCTCGATCCCGTTCGAGCTGGAGGAGTGCGCCCTCATCGACGGGGCCACCCGCTGGCAGATCCTGGTGAAGATCGTGCTGCCGCTCGCGGTGCCGGGGCTCATCTCCGCGGGCATCTTCGCCTTCACGCTGTCGTGGAACGAGTTCATCTACGCGCTCACCTTCATCTCCTCTTCCGAGGTGAAGACGGTTCCCGTGGGCGTCATCACCGAGCTCGTGGAAGGCGACGTCTACCACTGGGGCGCGCTCATGGCCGGGGCGCTCCTGGGGTCGCTGCCGGTGGCGATCATGTATTCGTTCTTCGTGGAGTACTACGTCTCCGGCATGACCGGCGCGGTCAAGGAGTAGGGCGCCCTTGGGCGCGCACCGGTAGGAACGGCATGCCGCGCTTCGCCGCCAATCTCACGATGATGTACGGGGAGCATCCGTTCCTCGAGCGCTTCGCCGCCGCGGCGAAGGACGGGTTTCGCGCGGTCGAGATCCTCTTTCCCTACGAGCATCGTGCCGCGGAGCTGCGCGCGCGCCTGGATGCGGCGGGGCTGGAGCTCGCGCTCGTCAACTCGCCTCCGGGCGACCGCGCGAGGGGCGAGCGGGGTTTGGCGGCGATCCCGGGGCGCGAGGACGATTTCCGCGCCTCGATCGCGACCGCGCTCGAATACTCGCGTGTCCTCGGCAACCGGCGCCTGCACGTGATGGCGGGCCTCGTCGCGCCCGGCGGGGACCGTGCGCGCCATCGCGACGCGTACGTGCGCAACCTCGCCTACGCGGCGAAAGAGGCGGCCACCCTCGGCATCACCGTCTTGATCGAGCCCATCAACACCCGCGACATTCCCGGCTACTTCCTCAACCGCCAGGACGAGGCGCACGCCATCTGCCGCGAGGCGGAAGAGGCGAACCTCAAGGTGCAGATGGACCTCTACCACTGCCAGATCGTGGAAGGCGACCTCGCGGCGAAGATCCGCCAGTACATCGCCGGCGTGGGCCACATGCAGGTCGCGGGGGTCCCGGAGCGCCACGAGCCCGACCTGGGCGAGGTGAACTATCCCTACCTCTTCGCGCTCATCGACGAGCTGGGCTACGACGGCTGGATCGGCTGCGAGTACCGGCCGCGGCGCGGAACTTCCGAGGGCCTGGGCTGGCTTCAGTTGTAGGGCGTGAGCAGCGGCTTGCCGGCGAAGAAGGCGGCGAGGTTGTCGACCACGAGCTGGCCCATGGCGCGACGGGTGGGGTGCGTCGCGCTGGCGACGTGGGGCTGTAGCACCACGTTGTCCATCTCGAACAGGGCTTCCGGCACGCGCGGCTCGTGGGCGAACACGTCGAGTCCCGCGCCGCCGAGGCGGCCTTCGGCGAGCGCCGCGACGAGCGCTGGCTCATCGGCGACCGATCCGCGGGAGATGTTCACGAAGACGCCTTGCGGGCCGAGTGCCTCCAGCACCGCGCGGCTCACGAGCCCGCGGGTGGCCTCGCCCCCGGGACACGCGGCGACGAGGAAATCCGCTTCCTTCGCGAGCGCCACGGGATCGGCGAAGTAGCGATACGCCACGTCGGCCTTGCGGTTCGGTCCCTGGTAGGCGATCTTCAGGTTGAAGGCCTCGGCGCGTCTCGCGATCGCGCGTCCGATGCGCCCCATTCCGACGATGCCGAGGGTCTTGCCCTGGATCGTGTCGGTGAGGGGCAGGGAGCCCGCGGTCCACTTGCCGGCGCGCACGTAGCGATCGCCCGCGCAGATCCGGCGCACCGTGGCGAGCAGCAGGCCCAGGGCGAGGTCCGCCACGTCGTCGGTGAGCACGTCGGGCGTATTGGTCACCTTGATGCCGCGTTCGGTGGCGGCGGCCACGTCCACGGAATCCACGCCCACGCCGAAGTGGGAGATGAGCTTCAGCTTCGGCAGCATGGTCATGGTCGCCAGGTCCATGCCCCGGGACGAGGTGGTCGCGGCGGCGGTCACGCGATCGGCGAGCGAGGTGATGAACGTGCCGCGATCGCCCGCCTGGGCCACCTTGTGCAGCGTGAACGCCTGCTCGAGGGCCTCCATGGTCGGCGGGTACATCGGTCCCATCAGGAGCACTTCCGGTTTCATGCAGGCCCTCGCGAAGAGGTCACTTGGCGGCGCAGGCGACCACGCGCTGGCGCTGCTCGCCCAGGCCGTGGATGCCGAGGGTCACGACGTCGCCCACCTTGAGGTACTGCGGCGGCTTCATTCCCAGTCCCACCCCGGGCGGCGTGCCGGTGGTGATGATGTCCCCCGGCAGGAGCGTCATGTACTGGCTGATGTACGAGACGAGCCGCGCGCAGTTGAAGACCATGGTGCGGGTGTTGCCGCGCTGGCGCGCCTCGCCGTTCACGTCGAGCCAGAGGTCGAGGGTCTGGGGATCGGTGATCTCGTCGGTGGTGACGAGCCAGGGGCCCACGGGCCCGAATGTGTCGCATCCCTTGCCGCGGTCCCACTGGCTGCCGCGCTCGAGCTGGAAGTTGCGCTCCGAGACGTCGTTCACCACGCAGTACCCCGCGACGTAGTCGATCGCCTTCGATTCCGGCACGTACTGCGCCCGGGTGCCGATCACGATGCCCAGCTCCACCTCCCAGTCGAGCTTGGTGGAGCCCCTGGGCTGGATGGTGTCGTCGTTCGGCCCGCACAGGCACGTGGTGGCCTTCATGAAGAGGATCGGCTCGGCGGGGATCGGCATGCCCGCTTCGGCGGCGTGGTCGGAATAGTTGAGGCCCACCGCCACGAACTTGCTGATGCCCGCATAAGGCACGCCCAGGCGCGGGTTGCCACGCACGATGGGCAGCGTCTCGGGCTTCACCCGCGCGAGGCGCGCGAGGTTGCGCGGCGCGAGCAGCGAATCGTCGATCTGGGCGATGACCTTGGACAGGTCGCGGATGTTGCCGTCCTTGTCCGCGAGGCCGGGCTTCTCCCGGCCGGGTGCGCCGTACCGCAGGAGTCTCATGGGTCGTTCTCCGTTCGTTCTTCCCGTCCGTGCGGGCGAGCGACGGAGTTTACAGGCTCATCCCGCCGTCCACATAGACCGCCTGCCCGGTCATGAAGGACGACTCGTCGCTCGCGAGGTAGACGAAGGTCTCGGCGATCTCCTCGGCGGTGGCGAGGCGCCCCATGGGCTGGCGCGCGACGAAATCCTTGCGCGCCTGGACCGGATCGGCGAAGGCGTTGATGCGATCGGCGAGGGAGGGCGTGTCCACCGTCCCCGGGCAGACGCAGTTCACGCGGATTCCCTGCTTCACGTGGTCGATGGCGAGCGCGCGGGTGAAGCCCTGCACCGCCGCCTTGCTCGCCGCATACGCAAGCCGGTTGGGGGCGGCCTTGGCCGCGCCCAGCACCGAGGACATGTTGAGGATCACGCCGCCGCCGGCCGCGATCATCGCGGGCAGCATCGCCTTCACCACGAGGAACATGCTGCGCACGTTGAGCTGGAAGCTGCGGTCCCAGTCCTCGATGCCGCATTGCAGGATCGAGCCCTGGTGGACCCATCCGGCGCAATTGAAGAGGATGTCGACCGCGCCCGTGGCCGCGGCGAATTCGGCCACCGCCTGCGCGTCGGTCACGTCCAGGCGCGAAGGCACGATGGCCGGGTGCCGCGCGAACGCCTCGAGCAGCCGGGGGTCGAGGTCGGTGGCGAGCACCTGTGCGCCTTCGCGCGCGAAGGCGAGGGCCGCGGCGCGTCCCATGCCCTGGCCGGCGGCGGTGACGAGGGCGCGCTTGCCCTGCAGGCGTTGGGCCATGGTTTTCTCCCGGGATCGTTCGCTTGACGGGGGCATGCCGGTGTGAAAAGCTGCCCCGGAATTGGCCTGACCACTTTACCAGATGCCCCTTCAATCCGTCGACAGCCGCCGCCTGTACCGGCAGATCGCCGACCAGATCGCCGCGCTCATCGAGAAAGGCGAGTACCGCGCGGGCGAGCGCCTGCCGCCGGAGCGCGACCTCGCGCGCCAGCTGGGCGTGAGCCGCCCGTCGGTGCGCGAGGCGCTGATCGCGCTCGAAGTCGAGGGCTACGTGGAGGTGCGCGTGGGCTCGGGCGTATACGCGCTGGGTCCCCATCCCGCGTCGGGCTCTCCCGTGCTGCCGGCGGATTCGGGCCCGTTCGAGCTGATCCGCGCCCGCTGGCTCATCGAATCGGAATGCGCGTCCCTTGCCGCCCGCTCGGCCACGCGCGCCCAGGTGCGCGCCGTGGAAGACGCGCTCGACCAGATGCAGGCGCAGCGCGACAAGGGCACGATGCCGCTCGCATCCGACCGGCTGTTCCATCTGCGCATCGCCGAGGCGAGCGGCAACAGCGCCCTGGCGCTCGTCGTGAAGACGCTGTGGGACCAGCGCATGGGGCCGCTTTTCCTGCGCCTCGAGCACCATTACGACACGCCCGCGCTGTGGGACGTGGCGATCCGCGAGCACCACGAGATCGTGCAGGCGATCGCCCGGCGCGACCCCACCGCGGCCCGCGCCGCGATGCGCCGCCACATGAACCACGCGGCCCGCCGCTTCAGCACGAGCTGGGAGAAGCGCAAGCGCCGCAAGGCGTGAGGTCCCGTCGAGGGCCGGGAGGCTTCGGATCGCTTTTTCGGGACCCGGAAATCGCACCCGTGACCCATCCGGGCTGCTGATCGCGAATTCAAGGGTCCCGAAAAAAAATGATCCGAAGCCTCCCCGCAAGCATCGAGCCGTCCGCAAGGCAACGCAAATCGCTTTGCTGTAGGAAACGGGCTACATCCCTGATGGCGCCATCCGACAGGCGAATCATTGCACGCCTGACTTCGTGACAAAGTGCCGCCCCTTACGATGGTTCCCACGAACTGCCCCAAATGGACCGCAACATGGAAAACACGATTCTCGTCGTCGAAGATGATCCGGAGCTCCAGGAAGTGCTCGCCCTGAACCTGCAGAACGCGGGATACCAGGTCGCGCGCGCCGGCACCGTGCGCCAGGCGGAAGCCGTGGTGAACACGATGCTGCCCCACATGCTGCTGCTCGACTGGATGCTGCCGGACACGCCGGGCCTGTCCTTCGCGCGCAAGCTGCGCGCCGAGAACCGCACCATGGCCGTGCCCATCATCCTGCTCACGGGGCGCGGGTGCGAATCCGACCGGATCACGGGCCTCGAGGCGGGAGCCGACGATTACCTGATCAAGCCCTTCTCGCCGCGGGAGCTGCTCGCGCGCATCAAGGCCGTCATGCGCCGCTGCGCGCCCCAACACGCCGACGTGGTGGTGGAGATCGCGGGCCTGCGCCTCGATCCGGCCTCGCGGCGCATCGTGGGCAACGGGCGCGACATCGACCTGGGCGCGCTCGAATTCCGCATGCTGCGCTTCTTCATGACCCATCCGGGACGCGTGTACAGCCGCGCCCAGCTGCTCGACGAGATCTGGGGCAACAACGTCTACGTGGAGGAGCGCACGGTCGACGTGCACATCCGCCGCCTGCGCCAGGCGCTCGAGCCCACGGGCCACAAGGACCTGCTGGAGACGGTCCGCGGCGTGGGCTACTGCTTCCGGCGCGACCTTCCAGTGCTCGTGCCCCCGCGCATGTCCTCCGTGCTGCGCCCGGCGCAGTGCCTGCCGGACTTCGTGCGCGCGGCCGCGTGAGGCCGGGGACGCCATGAGTCGGGTCTTCGCGATCCTGCTTGCCGTCCTCTGCTGCGGCGCCTCGTCCATCGAGAGCCAGGCCCGCGGTGTCGCGGCCCCGATCGATGCGGCTCCGGTGCAGGCGGTCGACGGGCCGCCGTCGGCGGATTTTGCAAGCCTGCCTTCGCCGGAGGCGCCAGATCCTTCGGCCGGCTGGATATTCGCGGGGGGCTTCCTAGCCCTCGTGGTCGTGCGGCGCACGCGCGCCCCGACCATGCTCTGATCCACCCCACTTCCTCCGGGCCTCACTCCACCGTCACGGACTTGGCGAGGTTGCGCGGCTTGTCCACGTCCGTGCCGCGGCAGAGCGCGGCGTGATACGCCAGCAGCTGCAGCGGCACCGCGTGCACGATGGGCGAGACGATCGCCGGGTGCGGCGGCATCTGCACCACGTGCAGTCCCTCGCCGGCCGCGACGTGTGCATCCTCGTCCGCCATCACGAAGAGCTCGCCGCCTCGCGCACGCACTTCCTGCAGGTTCGACTTCAGCTTGTCCAGCAGCGCGCCGCGCGGGGCGATCGCGACCACGGGCATGCGGGCGTCCACCAGCGCGAGCGGCCCGTGCTTGAGCTCCCCCGCGGGGTAGGCCTCGGCATGGATGTAGGAGATCTCCTTCAGCTTGAGCGCGCCTTCCATGGCGATGGGGTAGTGGATGCCGCGGCCGAGGAACAGCGCGTGCCGGCGCAGCGCGAGCTGCGCGGACCAGTCGGTGATCGCCCCTTCGGTGTCCAGGGCGCGGGTGAGGATGGAGGGCAGGGCGCGCAGTGACTCCAGCAGCTCCGCCTCGCGCCCGTTCGACAGCTTCCCCCGCAGCTTGGCGAGCGCCATGGCGAGCACCAGCAGGGACGCGAGCTGGGTGGTGAAGGCCTTGGTGGAGGCCACGCCGACCTCGGGGCCGGCGCGGGTGAGGAAGCGCAGCTCGGCCGAGCGCACCAGCGCCGACTCGGCGACGTTGCACACGGCGAGGCTGTGGGGCTGGCCCAGCGTGCGCGCATGGTCGAGGGCGGCGAGGGTGTCCGCGGTCTCCCCCGACTGGGAGATGGCCACCACGAGCGCCTTCGGATTCGGGACCGATCGGCGGTAGCGATACTCGCTCGCGATCTCCACATTGCAGGCGATGCCGGCGATCGACTCGATCCAGTGGCGCGCGACCAGCCCCGCGTGCAGGCTCGTGCCGCACGCGAGCACCAGGACGGAGTCGACCTCCGAGAGGATGCGCGGGGCGGCATTGCCGAAGACTTCGGGCGCGAGCGTGCGGGCCTTCACCGCGATCTCCAGGGTGTCGGCCACGGCGCGCGGCTGCTCGAAGATCTCCTTCTGCATATAGTGCCGGTACGCGCCCAGCTCGACCGCGTCGGCCGAGAGGCTGGATTCGTGCCGCGCGCGCCGCACCACGCGCCCGTGCGCCTCCACGATCCGCACGCCCGCGAGGCTCACCTCCGCGCAATCGCCTTCCTCGAGGTAGACCATGCTGCGGGTCACGGCCAGCAGGGCGGAGCTGTCGGAGGCGGCGAAATACTCGCCGTCGCCCAGCCCCAGCAGGAGCGGGGCGCCCATGCGGGCCACCACCATGCGCGTCGGGTCGCGCTCGTCGATCACCGCGATGGCGTAGGCGCCGTGCAACCGGGCCACGGCGAGGCGCACCGCGTCGAGCAGGCCGCGGCCCTCGTGCGCGAACGAGTGCACGAGATGGGCGATCACCTCGGAATCGGTCTGGGACTGGAAGACGTAGCCTCGAAGGCAAAGCTGCGCGCGCATCTCCTCGTGGTTCTCGATAATGCCGTTGTGCACCACGGAGATGCCCCCGCTCACGTGGGGATGGGCGTTGGCTTCCGACGGGGCGCCGTGGGTCGCCCAGCGGGTGTGGGCGATGCCGATGGTGCCCGCGAGGCGGCGTTGGGCGACGAGGCGCCCGAGCTGCGCGACCCGGCCGGTGCTGCGCACGCGGTGCAGCTTGCCGTTGACCACGGCGATGCCCGCCGAGTCGTAGCCGCGGTATTCGAGCCGCTGCAGGCCTTCGAGGAGGATCGG
>JAANCK010246819.1_pt1 | contig 15888 bp, 15 predicted proteins | sample 7277841 | NCBI WGS metagenome assembly JAANCK01 (sample SAMN14222788, study PRJNA588281) | permafrost metagenome | isolation source: Arctic cryosol methane SIP | place: Canada:Nunavut | collected 2015-07 | reverse complement strand
TACGTTTCCGCCGGGGCTTTCCGTTTCGCGCCCGGATTCCCCTCTGGTAAAATGCGGTTCTCTCCCGGGTCGTTAGCTCAGCGGTAGAGCACTGCCTTCACACGGCAGGGGCCACTGGTTCGATCCCAGTACGACCCACCAAAGAATGAATGACTTGGACGATGCCATATCGGCCAGGCATGAAACCCGTACGGAACCTTGCCGACCTGGCCGCCTTAGTGAACCAGGCTGCGCACCGGCTCATCGTCCGTCAAGGCCTTGATTTTCTCGAGTAGCTCGCGCTCGTCGAGAGGCTTGGTGAGATAGCCCCTGGCGCCCTGGCGCATCCCCCAGATTCGATCGGTGTCCGCATCCTTTGTCGTGCAGATGATGATCGGAATGTGCCTGGTGCCCTCATCGCGCACGATGGCGCGCGTTGCCTGGAAGCCGTTCAGGCCCGGCATCACGACATCCATGAGGATCAGGTCCGGCTGGTCCGCCGTCGCGCGCTCGATCCCGGCCTCCCCGGAGTTCGCAGTGATCACCTGGTAGCCGCACTTCCTGAGGATTCCTTCGATGAACGCTCGCTCGGTAGGCGAGTCGTCCACTACCATGATCTTCTTCGCCTTCATTTTTGGACCACTCCTTCCACGATCTTCGATATTGGCTTCCGGTGGGAGCGCGGAGTAACTTGCGCTACCACCATATTCAGCAGGTTTTCCTTCGTGAACGGCTTGGCAAGGTGCTCGTTGGCGCCGGCCAGGCGCCCCTTTGCCCGGTCGAACATCGTATCCTTCGACGAAAGCATGACAACCGGCGTCGCGCGATGCGCGGCGTTCTGCTTGATCAGCGCGCAGGTATGGTAGCCATCCAGGCGCGGCATCAGGATGTCCAGCAGGATGACATCGGGCTGTTCGACAGCTATCTTCGCAAGCGCCTCGAATCCGTCGTGCGCCTGGATCACCTCGCAGCCGGCCTGTTCGAGAAAGATCTCCGCGCATTTCCGGATCGTGCTGCTGTCGTCGATGACCATCACGCGCAAGCCCGCGAGCTTGGAGTGCATCGCGCTTGCGGCCCTGTCAGAGGGCGACATTCCCGACCATTCCGCCGCCGACCTGGGCGCGCTCGCCGTTCAGGAGCCGTTCGAGGAGCGACTTGAGGACGCGTTCGTCGGGCATGGCGGGCTCCGGTCGCTGGGGCGCTCGGGCGGGCTGCGAGGGAGTTCCGTACCGGTCCTTGAACCCCGGCAGCACGCCGAGATCCTCGAGGAGTGAATTGGCGTGCCTATAGAGGTCCGGCGCGATATGCAGCAGCGCGGGGCCGTAGGCCTTGAATACCAGGAGCTTGGCCTCGTCGTGCAGCCCGAGCTTCGCGATCGATTCGAGCAATGCGCGCGCAAAGACGCGCGGAAGTATCGGATTGGCGCTATCCGAGATGGATTCGACGCCGAGGATCTCGCACATGCGCGCCGAAAGCTGGAACACCTCCGCGGAGCTCTGCTCGCGCAGCCGGGCAGCGCAATGGTCGAGGGCGAGCTCGACCTGGAGCGCGGCATCGTCCACGAGGGTCAGGTCATCCATGGACAACTGCGAAGACTTGGCGAAGCTGTCGGCCCCGGGAGCGAGCTTCGCGTCGAAGCGCGAGCGCACCTCGCCGATGATCGCGAGGGAGAGCTCCGCCGAATGGTGCGCGAGGATCACGAGAGCGTTGCGCAGCGCCTCGCGCCGGGATGTGGCCGGCCGTTTCCTCGCCCGCGGCGAAGACGTAATGGTCGAAGAGCGCGCGCCAGGCGCGGCGCTGGGACGGCGGAAGGTCGCGCAACCCGAGGAGCGCCAGCAGCAGCGCGTCGAGCGCGGAGTCCAGCGCGGGCGCGGGCGCATCCTTCCACCAGTAGTTCACCAGGACGTTGTGCTCCGAGAGCGATTCGACGTGGTGCCACCAGAGCGGCGGGATGTAGATCGCGTCGCCCGGCTCCAGCTCCGCGACTTGCGCGGCGGCGAGCGCCTCGGTGAAGCGCGGGAAGCGCGCCGCATCGGGAAGCGCGAAATCCACCAGGCTGATGGGAGTGCCCGTGGGCGCGAATCCGATCGGCCCGATGTAGAGGTTGGCGACCTGTTCCGGCGGGAAGAGCGTGAAGCGCCGCCGTCCCGCCACGACGCACGCGATGTTGCTCGATTCGTCGAAATGGGCCGGCGTCACCACGTGGTTGCCGATCCAGATCCGCGGGGATACCGACGGGTCGAGGAGCGGATTGCGGTTCTCCGCCTCGAATCCCGGGAGGCAATCGGGGATCGACGCGCTCTGCACCGCGATCGATGCAGGGTTGGCAAGCCGGGCGTATTTCGCCATGCGCTCGAGCACCGAGGAGATCGTCGCCTGGTCGCGCGCGAAGTTGAAGCCGTCGAGGCGCTCGTTGTAGAAGATGCGCCCGCGCGCGCTGGGAAGCATGCGAAGGGTGTCGACCGGCTTCGCGTTGGCGAACCGCAGCAGGTATTCCCGGATCGCCGCGGGCGCCTCGATGCCGCGGCGCACGGCGGGCCAGTCGCGCACGAGCCCCCGCATGACCGCCGGGGCGTAGCCCGGGACGATCTCACGGCGCAGGGTTTCGGCCTCGACGCGATCCGCTTCGACGATCGGCTTCACGAGCATGCTGGCGAGGAAATCTTCGCCGGATGCTAGCACGCCGGGCCCGGCCCCCAGCCTCGGCGTGGCCGCCCGCTTCAGCCTTGCGACAGCATTCGCCCCGGGAGCACTCCACGATTCCCGGGAATTTGCGTCAGGCGCCGCTGCGCGCAAAGTTTTCCCTATTTCCCGATAGAACCAATCGATGACTCTTCGTGAGAATTCTCGCGATACTGCGTCGTCTCATGCGTATCCTGCCGATCGACATTTCCACGCACCGAAGGAGATTTGCCCTTGAAGAATACGATTCGCGCCCTGCTGTCCTGCGTCGCGCTCGCGGCGGCCACTTCACCGGCGTTCGCGCAAGCTCCGGCGCCGGGACCCGGCATGTTTCTCGTGAAGCCCACGGCGAAGACACCGGACCAGGTGGTCGATGCCGTCAAGGAATACTCGAAGGAAAAGAAGTGGCTGTTCATCGAGCCCACCACTGTGAAGAACGGCGAGGTCAAGATGGTGAAGGTGTGCATCCCCAAGATCGGAAAGATCCTGTGGCCGCTGGGCCTGCAGGTGAGCGCGATGCTTCCGTGCGGAAACCTCGGCATCTTCCGGAAGGACGGACACACGCAGGTCTCGATGCTCCATCCCGCCTACATGCAGATTCTCTATCCGCGCCCGGAGGTGGAGAAGGCGGTCGCCGCGGCCACCCCGTTGTTGCTCGAAATGCTGGACGCGATCGTCAAGTAGCGCGGGGCTTGCCGCGCACGGCCGGCCGTCAGGGTTTCAGGACCACTCCTTGATCGCCTTCGCGGCGGCCTTGCGCGTGTAGAAGAATCCGTTGCGCTCGAAGCCGGCCACGATCGAGGCCCGGGCGGCGATGACGCGGCCCGAGGGCGCGCGGTCGACGATGACCTCTTCGGGCAGGCCGTCCAGCAGGTGGATTGGGGCGAGGCGCCCGTCGGCGAAGCGGGAGAGATACATCCGCTGGGACGCGTAGTCGAAGAACGCGGGCCGGAATCCCAGGCCGCGGTTCTCCTGGCTGCGCCCGCCGGTGCCCGCGTGGAGAGCGTTCTCCTCGTCGAGCTTGCGCTGGTTCATCACGCCTTTCATCTCACGCTCCTTGCCGGGGGCCATGTCTCCGGTCGATGGACGTGAGTCTCCGCGCGCGCGGCTTCGCGCACTATGCAAAATGTCTCAATCGGAGTCTGGGCGGTGCCGCCGGACGGGACGGGCGGTCGCTTCGCGCGGACGAAGGGTCGCCCGGTTACAACCGAAACCTACTCGATCAGCCGGTGCTTCATCGCGTAGTGCACCAGATCCACGTTGGTGGCGAGCGCGAGCTTCTTCAGGATCCGCCCGCGGTACGTGCTCACCGTGGAAGGCGACAGCCGCATCTCCTCGGCGATCTGATGCAGCGTCCTTCCGGAGGCCAGCAGCCACATCACCCGGTACTCGCGATCCGAGAGGCGCTCGTGGGGCGGGCGCTCCTGCTCGGGCATCAGCCGCGCGGCGAGCTTCTCGGCCAGCGAGGCGCTCACGTACCGGCCGCCCGTGGCCACCTTCTTCACCGCGGCGGTGAGCTCCTCGCCGGCGCTTTCCTTGGTGATGTAGCCCGCCGCGCCCGCCTTGAGCGCCCGCAACCCGTGGGGATCCTCCGGATAGATGCTGAGGATCAGAACGGGCCGGTCGGGGTAGTCGTGCCTCACGTCGGTGAGCAGTTCCACGCCACCGCGCCCCGGCATCGAGTAGTCGAGCACCGCCACGTCCCAGTCGACGTGGTGGGCCATCTCGAAGGCCTCGTCGCCGTCGCGCGCTTCTCCCACCACGTTCACCTCGGGATCGGCGTTGAGCATCTGTTTGAGTCCCTGGCGCACCACCGGATGGTCGTCGGCGATGAGCACCTTCACCGGCGCGCCGGGCGTGCCGTGCATTACGGTCGAGGTAGCGAAGCTCATGGTCTCAGGCGTGGAACACCGGTTGGTGGGATGTCATGGGTATCTTCACGGAGACCAGGGTCCCCTTGCCTTCCTCGCCCTTCACGTTGATCGCGCCGGAGAAGGCGAGCACGCGTTCCCGGAGGCCGAGGAAACCCAGGGAGCGCGGGCTCACGAATTCCGAGTCCTTGATGCCGCGGCCGTTGTCCTCCACCGTGAGCACGAGCGCGTCGCGGCCGGACTCCGCGAGCTTCACGTTCACCCGCGTGGCGTTGGCGTGCCGTGCCACGTTGGTGAGCAGCTCCTGGAAGATGCGGAAGATCGCGGTCGAGCGCTCCTGGTCCGGGTCGGTGAATCGCGGCGGCAGCTCCACGACGCAGCGAATGCCGGTGCGCCGCTGGAACTCCCGCGCCTGCCATTCGATGGCCGCCGCGAGCCCGATCTCGTCCAGCACCTCGGGACGCAGCCCCGAGGCGATGCGCCGCACCGAGTGGATGATGCGGTCGATGGCCTGGGCCATCGCCTGGGTCCTCTCCGCCACCGCCGGGGCGTCGTCGGTGCCGTGCCCCTTGGAAAACGCGCCGATGTCGAACTTGAGGCCGGTGAGCGCCTGGCCCAGCTCGTCGTGGATCTCGCGCGCGATGTGGATGCGTTCCTCCTCGCGCACCGACTGCAGGTGTGCCGCGAGCGCCCGCAGGTTCTCCTCCGAGGAGCGCAGCCGCTGCTCCGTGAGGGCGCGCTCCGCGAGCTCGGCGTTGAGCATCCGGTTCATGTCGTGCAGGCCCACGAAGACCGCGAGCTTCGAGCGCAGCACCTCGGGCATCGCGGGCTTCACGATGAAGTCCACCGCGCCCGCCCGGTAGCCGCGAAACATCGAGGCCACGTCTTCCTGCGCCGCGGTAAGGAAGATGATCGGCGTGAAGCGGGAGCGCTTGCGCTCGCGGATCATGCGCGCCGTGGTGAAGCCGTCGATGCCCGGCATGCGCACGTCCATGAGGATGGCGGCGAAGTCCTCCTCGAGCACGTGGCGCAGCGCCTGTTCCCCGGAATCGGCGATCACGAGCCGCGATCCCAATTTCGAGAGCACTTCGCGCATGGCGACCAGGCTCGCCGGGTCGTCGTCCACGATGAGGATGCTCGCCTGCAGGGAGTCGCCCATCTCATTCGGCCAGCACGAGGAGAGAGTAGCCGCCCAGCGTGCGCGCGGCGGCGTCGGGGTTCACCCGGTAGAGCGCTTCGCGCGGCCACTTGAGGAGCCGCGATTTCCATCCGAGGCCCGCGAGCTGCGTGCGCCCGGACGTGTAGCAATGGTCGATCACGCGATAGCCCGTGTCCTCGAGGGACGCGAGCGCGGTCTCCTTGCAGAAGTGATGCAGGTGCCCCACGGAGCGGCGCTGCTCGAGCAGCGGGCGGCCCCGGGCCACCATGAGCGCCGAGAGTTCGAGGGGAATGTGGAAGACCTTGTGGGTCGCCCTGCCCCGCAGCCGGCGCAGGAACCCGAAGTAGTCCTCCACGTGCTCGAACACGTCGATCGCCATCGCGAGGTCGAAGTGCTCGGAATCTTCGAGCAGGTCGCCGAACCGGAACTGCAGCTCGCCTCCCGCCTTGCGCGAGCACAGCGCATAGGCGTCGGGCGAGATGTCGTACCCGGTGAAGCGCGTCCCGGGAGGAAGCCGGGTGGCGAGGCCGCGGATCACCTCGCCCGCGCCGCAGCCGATCTCGGCCACCGTGGCGGGCGCGATGCCGTTGCGCTCGAGGATCCCGGCAACATACCCCGCCTTCCACGCCGAATCGTCCACGTGCCAGTCCGGGTTGTTCCGCAGGTACGTTCCGTCGGTGTAGATCGTTTCCATCGAGACCTTCGGTGCGCGGGATGCTCCGCGCGGCGATACCAGTGTATGAAATGCGGATTGCACCCATGCGGCGCGCGCCGATAGTCCGCAAGAGCTATTTTCCTAGGAGCGGCCGTGCGTCCGGGCGTTCCCGGTTGTCGCCGTTTGGCAACCGAGCGTTGGGTCTGGAGCGCTACGGCGCGGATACGCCATGGCGTGGCGAGCCTACGACGCGGCGCTGCCGGTGCGCGGCAGGGCGCGGGCGGCGCGCGGCCAGAGCGCGCGGTAGGCGGCGCGCAGCTTCGGCACCTCGTAGCGCCACTCGAGCTCGTTTTCCACGCGCCTGCGCCCGTAGGCGCCCATGGCCGCCCGGCGCGCGGGATCGTCGATGAGCTCCACGATCTTCGCCGCCATGTCGTCCGGGTCGTTGCGCCGCGCGTAGAGCGAGGCATCCTGGGCCGAGAAGCGTCCCTCCGCGAGGTCGAACTGCACGATGGGCTTGCCCAGCGCCATGTACTCCATGATCTTGTTCATGGTGGACTTGTCGTTCATTTCGTTGGCCACGTCGGGATTCACGCAGACCTCGGCGGTGTTGAGCATCGCGAGGAGCTGCGCGTCGGGCACCCGCCCGGTGAAGGTCACGTAGTCGGCCACGCCAAGCTCGCGCGCGAGGGTCTTCATCTCCTCGAGGGAAGTCCCCCCGCCCACGAGGCCGAAATGGATGTCGCGCCGGCCCCGGTCGTGCACGATCGAGCGCACCGCGCGCAGGAGGAGATCGATGCCTTCCTGCCGGCCCATCACCCCCACGTAGCCCACCAGGTGCGCGCGTCCCTGCTTGAGGGAAGGCTGCGGCGGCAACACCCGCAGGCGATCGAGGCTGGGGCCGCTGCGCACCACGAAGACCCGGTCCGGATCCATGCCGCCGCGTTCGACGGCGATGCGGCGATAGGATTCGTTGGTGGCGATGGAGATGTCCGCGGTCCTGAACGTGAGCCGCTCGAGCCAGACCATGAGCTTCCAGAAGAAGTCCCGGCGCCCGAACTTGGCCTCGTAGAGCTCCGGGTTGATGTCGTGGTGGTCGAAGACGAACTTCTTGCCCAGCAGCCGGAAGAAGCCGCCGATGAGGAAGAAGAGGTCCGGCGGGTTGCAGGCGTGGATCACGTCGAAGCCGCGCGTGAGGAGCACCCGCCACGCGAGGAGCGACGTGTTCACGAGCGCCACGGAATATTCGATCGCGTAACCCAGCGCGCCCTCGCCTTCCGTGGGCAGGTCGTAGCGGTAGATCGCGATGCCGTCCACTTCCTCGAAGCAGCTCTCGAATCCGGGCCCCGTGGGGCAGATGATCGCCACCGCGTATCCCGCGTCCCGCAGCGCCGTCGCCTCCTGCCACACCCGCCGGTCGAACGGGCTGGGCAGGTTCTCCACCAGCATGAGGACGCGCTTCACGATTTTCTCCCTCTCCCTTGGGAGAGGGTCGGGGAGAGGGTCATGGAGCGGCCCGCGCTCTTCACCAGCAGATCCCGTCGTAGACGCCGCTCACGCTGCGGGTCTCCGCGATGCGCACCAGGTCCACGATGGACTGTCCCTCGCGAAGCCGCCGCGGAACGTCGCGGAATTCTTCCGAGGCGTTCCCGATCACGAGCGTTTCCCCGTGCTCCAGCACCTCCTCGATCGTGTTCACCATCAGCTTCGAGATGTGCGGGATGTGGTTGAGGATGTACTCGCGGTTGGCGCCGTGGATCGCCGCCATGCGCACGTTGCTGTCGTAGACGCGCAGGTCGTAGCCCTTGCCGATCAGGTGCTCCACCAGCTCCACCATGGGGCTTTCCCGCAGGTCGTCGGTGCCCGCCTTGAAGCTGAAGCCGAGGATGCCCACCTTGCAGGTGCCCTGCTCCACCACGGCGCGGATGCCGCGCTCGATCTGCTCGTCGTTGCTGGGCAGGATCGCGTCGATGATCGGGACCTTCACGTCCATGGTCTTCGCCTTGTACGACAGGGCCCGCACGTCCTTGGGCAGGCACGAGCCGCCGAAGGCGAAGCCGGGCCGGAGGTAGTAGGACGAAAGGTTCAGCTTCGTGTCCTGGCAGAAGATGTCCATGAGGCGATGGCTGTCCAGGCCCAGGGCCTTGCAGATGTTTCCGATCTCGTTGGCGAAGCCGACCTTCAACGCGTGCCAGGTGTTGTCGGCGTACTTCACCATCTCCGCGGTCTCGTAGTCGGTGCGGATCAACGGGCACGGCATGTGGCCGTAGAGCTTGGCGACCACGTCGCCGCTCGCGCGGTCGAGCTCGCCGATCACGGTCTTGGGCGGGTGGAAGTAGTCGTGGACGGCGGTGCCTTCCCGCAGGAACTCGGGGTTGAGGCACACGCCGAAGTCCTCGCCCGCCTGCAGGCCCGACGCCGATTCGAGCGTGGGGATCACCACCTGGCGCATGGTGCCGGGGAGCATCGTGCTGCGCACCACGACCGTGTGGCCCGGGTGGTCGCGCAGGCCTTCGCCGATCTGCTGGCACACACGCCGGACGTACTTCAGGTCGATGTGCCCGTTGCCGAGGCTGGGCGTGCCCACGCAGATGAGGGAGAGGTCCGTGTAGCGCACCGCCTGCTGCAGGTCGGTGGTCGCGCGCAGCCGGCCCTCCGACACCGCGGCCTGGATCATCTCGCCGATGTCGCGCTCGATGATGGGCGTCTTGCCGGCGTTGATGAGGTCCACCTTCGACTGCTGCGGGTCGACGCCGATGACCTCGTGGCCCTCCTTGGCGAGGCATCCGGCCGACACCGCGCCCACGTATCCCAATCCCATGATGCTGATCTTCATCGCTCGCGCTCTTTCGAAAGATTCCATCCCCAGCATCCCCCCGCCACTTGACCCCCCGCGCGCGCCCCGCTAGTCCAGTCGGCCCAGAAATCGGGGTCTGTCCCCGATTTTCAGCAGGTGATGGTGGTGCGCAGGAGGTGGTTTGCGGTGAGGCGGGCTTTCCAGGCGAGGGTGACGGCGGGATGTTTGCGGTCGAAGCGGCGGGAGACCCAGCCGGCGATGGGGTCGAGGCTGCCCTCGAGCAGGCGCACCTGCGCGCCGTCGGCATCGGGCCAGCACAGGCGGATCGCGCGATCGCCGCGGGCGAGCTCCACGCCGCCCTCGAACGGGCGCACCGTGCACTCCTCGTGGCAGTGGAAGAAGATCTCCACGTCGTGGGTCCCGGCCATCTCGAGCCCGTCGTCGATCGCGATCGTGCGCGCGACCTTGTCGAGCACGATCCTCCGGCGGTGCGTCACCGGGTCCGCGAGGCCGCGGTAGCCGTCGTGCCAGCCCTCGAACGTGTCCCGGACGCCGCTGCTGCTCCAGCGCTCGCAGCAGGCCCGGGCCTTGCGCAGCCACATGAAGTTGCCTCCCGATTGCGACTGGTCCATCCCGTCGACGCGCACGGTGTTATGTGCCGATGTGCCGCGAAAGTAAGCCCGCCACTCGCCCTCGGTGTGATAAGCGTACGTGCCCGGGTCGACGAGGAACTCGTCCCCGCCCACGCAGAGCGTGAACGAGAGCGCATCGGCATGGCCGTGGGCCGCGATCTCGCGATAGCCCAGGGGCCCCGCGTCGGCCACGAGGCGAATCTCCCGCGGCGTCTCGTAGTCGCAGCCTAGGATGTAATACCCGCCTTCGGGAAACGCCCGGCGCACCGGCAGCACCACGCGCGAAGCGTCGAGCGCCTCGAAGGCGCGGTCCGCGCCGGGCCCCACGAGCCAGCGGGTCTTGTCGTCCAGCGCTCCCGCCTTGGCCTTGAAGTCCCCGCGCCCGAAGACGATCGCTCCCGTGGCGAGGAGCGAGCGGAAGCGGCAGAGGCTGTCCCGCGGATCGAGCCGCACGGCGCAGCCGTCGTCCGCGTCACCGAACATTGGCACGTGCCCGCCCGCGTCCATGATGCTCGCCACGTATTCGAGCATCGCCTCGATCCGCGCCTGATACGCGGCGGAGAAATCCTCCCCCTGGGCGCGCGCAGCGAGCATCGGCAGCAGGAGCAGGTCCAGCTCGAACTGCTGGTACGAGACCGCCTGCTCGCGATTCACGCCGTCGGGCGCGTTCTGCAGCAGCGCCTCGCGCTCGAGCAGCGCGCGGGAAAGTTCTAGCCATTGCCGCGAGCGCGGCCAGTGGGGCCACGCGAGGGCCGCCGCGTGCACCCCCGCCAGCTCGCCGATGAGGTGGTTGTTCGCCGAGGAATGCAGCGAGAGGTGTCCGCAGACGAACTGCGCGTGCTGGTAGACGGATTCGAGCCAGCGTGCGCGGAACCGGTCGCCGTCGGGTCCCGCGAAGAGCGTCGAGTCCACGCCCCCTACGAGCTGCCACGCGAGCGCCCAGTTCACCAGCCGCAACCCGCATTCGAGCGAGCTCGACCAGTTGGGCCCGAAGCGCCACGGGCACGCGTCGAACCAACTCTCGAGCTGCGTGCGAAGGGCGACACCGTGCTTCGCCTCGCCCGTGAGCCGGTAGGCTTGCGCGAGCGTGACGAGCTGCAGGTGCCGGTTGGGCTCCCACAGGTACTTGATGTCCCCGACGCGCGAGGGGTCGCGATAGTCCAGCTCCTTGCCGAACTCGAGGGCCGCCTCGATCCCGGTCTTCGGATCGCGGTTCCAGCGCGGCGGCCGTCCCAGGTACGCGTCCTCGAGCGCGAAGACGTCGAGCCGGCCCGCGGCGATGCGCTCCGCCGCCTGCACGTACGGCGCCGGATCCACCGCCGGATCGAGCGCGATCCACGGCCGTGCCCGCTGCGCGAGGTCGGGCGCGGGAATCGACTCGCTCGCGAGCCCCCAGCGTTCGGCGCGCATCGCGAGCGAGCGCGCGAGCCGGTGGCCGATCTCCGCCGGCCCCATGCAGCGCAGGCGGTTCACCTTCCACGCGAGCCCGCCGCTCATGCGTATTGGCGATGCCAGATCTCGAGGTTCAACAGGGCCCATAGGAGTTTCTCGTGGTTGTGCTTGCCGCCTACGTGCTCGTCGAGCACGCCGTCGAGCGCGCGCGGATCGTAGTAGCCGCGGGTCTTCGAATCGCTCCCCCGCAGGTGCTCGAACAGGTATTCGCGCATGGGACCGCGGAACCACTGGTTCACCGGCACGCGGAACCCCACCTTCGGGCGCTCGAGGATCGCGGCGGGAAGCAGGCTTGCGCCCGCGCGGCGCAGGATCCGCTTGGTCTCGAAGCCCTTCACGCGGTAGTGGTCCGGGAGAGACGAGACATATCCCGCGAGCTCGTGGTCGAGGAACGGCACGCGCGACTCGATCGACGCGGCCATGGTCATGCGGTCGCCGCGCTCGAGCAGGTTGTCCGGGAGCCAGCTCGTCTGGTCGAAATAGAGGATGCGCCGCAGCGTGCTCGCCCGCGGATCGGAATCGAAGGGGGGCCCGTCGTCGCCGTGGTCGTAGCCGTTGCCCCGCAGCACCGTGAGGCGCTCGCGCTCGCCGCGGTCGAGTGCCCCGAACCAGCGCACGTAGCGCTCCTTCCGATCCTCGATGTTGAGGTTCGCGACCGCCGTCTTGGCGCGGCGGAATTCATACGGCAGCGCACGCGCGAGCGGCGCCACCAGGTTGCGGCGGATCAAGCCGGGAACCCGCTGCCAGCCCGGGGCGAAGCGCTCGAAGACGTGCTTCGGGTATCCGCCCAGGACCTCGTCGCTGCCCTCGCCCGTGAGCACCATCTTCACCGTGCGCGCGGCCTCCCGGGCGAGGAGGTAGATCGGAATGTCGGAAGGCTCCGAGACCGGCGCATCGCGAAAGGCGACGAGCGCGGGCAGGTGCTCGGTCATGTCCTGGAAGCCCACTTCCAGCTCGTGATGGTCGGTCCCGAAGTGCCGCGCCACGGTGCCCGCGTAGGCGAGCTCGCTGTAGCCACCCTCGCCGAATCCCACCGAGAAGGTCTTCACCTGCGAGTTGTGGCGCGTCATGAGGGCCACGATCGCCGAGGAGTCGAGGCCGCCCGAGAGGAACGCCCCGAACGGCACGTCGCTCACCATCTGCATCTCCACCGCCTCGTCCAGGCGGTCGAGGAAACCGCGCACCGCGTCGGGCTCGCCCACGGAATTCGCGGTCGAGGCGTCGCGGTCCGGCGCGCTCCAATACCGGCGCTCCGTGAGACGGCCGTCCTCCCAGGTGGCACAGGTACCCGGAGCGAGCTTGCGGATGCCCTCGAAAAGCGTCTGCGGCCCCGGCACGTAGCGGTAGGCGAGGAAGTCCCACACCGCGGGAAGATTCACCGCCGGCCGCGCGCCGGGGATCTCCAGCAGCGCCTTGATCTCGGAAGCGAACGCGAGGACGGAGCCCTGCTCGCGCAGGAAGAGCGGCTTCTCCCCAAAGCGGTCCCGTGCGAGGAAGAGCCGGCGCCGGGGCGCATCCCAGATGGCGAAGGCGAACATGCCGCGCAGCCGCTCCACCACCCCTTCGCCCCAATGCTGGTACGCGCGCAGCAATACCTCGGTGTCGGAGTCGCGCTCGAACACGTATCCGCACGCGGCCAGCTCGCCCCGCAGCGCGCGGAAGTTGTAGATCTCGCCGTTGAAGGTGAGCGCCAGTCCCGCGGCCCCGTCGCACATGGGCTGGCGCGCGCCCTCGGGATCGATGATGGCGAGCCGGCGGTGGCCCAGGATCACGTGCGCTCCCGATCCCGCGTCGAACCGCACGACGCCCTGCCCGTCGGGACCGCGGTGGGCCATGCGCTCGAGCATGCGCTCCACGGTCGCGACATCGAGGCCGCTCGACGGACCCGCCACCACGCCCGCGATTGCGCACATGGCCTTCAGTCCTTGCGGCCGGCTACGGCCATGGCGCCGGCAAGGCGGCCGTAGTGCGACGCCAATTCGCCGGCGAGCCGCTCGACGGAATACGCCGCGCGGATGCGCCGGCGGCAGGCGCGGCTCATCCACGAAAGCCGCTCCCGGTCCGCGGCGAGGGACGCCAGCGCTTCGGCGATCGCGACGCCGTCCCGCGGCGGCACCAGGAGGCCGTGGATGCCGTCGGCCATCACGTCGGGAATCGCGCCCACGGGTGTGGCGATCACCGGGATACCCGCGGCCATCGCCTCGAGCAGCGCGTAGGGCAGGCCCTCGGCGTAGCTCGCGAGCACCATCGCGTCGGACGCGGCCAGCAACTTCACCTTGTCGGCGCCGAAGACGGGACCGGCGAACGTGACGTGCGGAGCGACGTCCACCGCGTGGGCATAGCGGCGCAGGCGTTCCTCGTCGCTTCCGCTGCCCGCGATCACGAGGGAGGCGTCCACGCCCAGCTCGCGCGCGAGGCGCAGGCCCTGCAGTGTCTCGTACAAGCCCTTCTCCCGCGCGATGCGGCCGATGTAGACCAGCCTCAGCGGCCGGCCCGGGTCGGAGCACACCATGGGTACCGACGCGTACGCCCGGCAGTCGATGCCGTTGGGAAGCGCCACGACGTCCTGCGCCGGCACGAATGCGCGATAGGCTTCGAGCTCGACCCGGGCGAGGACCACCACCAGGTCCGGGAGTCCCAAGGTCCAGCGCAGCCATTTCGTGAGCAGGCGGCTTCCCGCGAAGAAATGCCGCGGAAGCTTTCCCCCGTGGACTTGGTAGACCACCCGTGCCCCGAGGAGCTTGGCCGCGAAGAGGTACGCGAGGTCGCGCCAGTACGCCCGCGGATTGAGCGAGGTATTGATGTGCACGATCGCTGCGTGGCGGAAGACGATCGCCGCGGCGAGCGCGAAGGGGCTCGCGACCAGGCGCAGCACGCGCGCGGCGATGCCCTCTTTCCTGCCCTCGCTCCCGACCTGGAAGTGCACCAGCTCGAATTCCTCGGCGAGGCCCGAACCCAGCAACAGGTCGAGATGGGTGCTGACGCCGCTCACGGCGCCGCGGCCTGGCCCGAGTATCAGGACGACGGGTCGGTTCACGACGACTCCTGCAGCCTTCGCACCGCAAGGCGCTCGCGCGCCGCACCCCGGCGCACGCCCAGCCCGGCGTAGATCTGCTCGATGCGCTCCACGCAGCGCTCCGTCGTGTAGCGGGTGGCGATGGTGGATCGCGCGGCGCGGCCCAGGCGCGCGGCGTACGCGGGATCGCGCAACAGCCGCGCGAGCGCGGCGGCCAGCGCCGCGGGGTTCTCCGCGGGGACCAGCAACCCGTTCACGCCGTGCCGGACGAGGTCGGGAATGCCCCCCACCGCGCTCGCCACCACGGGACAGCCCGCGGCCATCGCCTCGAGAAGTGCCAAGGGCATTCCTTCCCCATGGGATGGGAACACGAAGATCGACGCCCTCGCGAGCAGCGCATTGCGGGCCGGCTCGCCGATCCATCCGCGCATCGTCCATCGCTCGCCGATGCCCAGAGCTGCAGCACGTCGACCGAGCCGCGCGAAGTCGCCCTCACCCGCGCACTCGATGCGCAGCCGCGGGAACGCTTTGGCGAGCCCCGCCCCGGCCTCGAGCAGGTCGAAGACGCCCTTGGCTTCCTCGCAGCGCCCGACGAAGGCGACGAGCCCCGGCTCGCGCACCATGCCCGCCACCGGCGGCAGCGCGACGGGAGTGGGAATGCACGCGATGCGGGGGTTGGACGTGGCCCCGTGCAGCCACGCCGCCCAGCGCTCCGAGACCGCGACGATCACCGTCGCGCGGTCGAGGAAGAAGCGCACGATCCTGCGCCGGATCCATCCGCACTCGCGATCGTGGAAGCGCGCGAAGCCTCCGCCATGCAGATGAAACACCACCGGCCATCCCAGTCCCAGCGCCACCGCCATGTAGCAGGCCTTGCGCCAGAAGCTCGCTCTCGAGGCGCTGTGCACGTGCAGCACCGCCCTCGGATGCCGCGCCACCGCGAGCATCAACGCGCCGAGCCCCCGGGCCGCGGCGAGCGCCTTCTCCCGCCCCGTTCCGTCGCGGTGGCTCACGAGGTACTCGATCGGCCAGCGCTCGAAGAGCCCCGCGGCGCGCCAGGCCTCGACCACCGCCGAGATGCCGCCGCGGGTGCGCGGATCGGTTCCGACCATCACGATGTGGGAAGGATCGCGCGCCATGGTCAGTCCTGGGTCGCGGCGCCGAAGTAGCGGCGGATGTCCAGGTGCTGCACGAGCATGCGCGCCTTGCCCCGGGGCGTGCGCTCGATGCGCTCGACCTGCACCACCTCGACCGTGCAGCCGCCCTGGGTCTTGGCCTCGACCGCCGCTCCGATGTGATCGACCTGCTCGCCCGTGAGCGGTGCATCGGCCACGACCTTGAGGACCACGCGACCGGGGCGCTCCTGCTCGTACTGGATCGCTTCCACCGCGGCGAGCTCCGGAAAGTGCGCCACCCCGAGCGTCGTGATGGACACCAGCCGCTGGTCGCGGCAGACGAGGAATTCCTGCAAGCGCCCCGCGATGCGCTCCACGGCGGGGAAGCCCGGAAGCAGCGGGTGTCCGCCCTCGCTCAGCACGGCAAGGTCTCCCGTGCGATAGCGCACGAACGGCATCGCCCGATTGTCGAAGCTCGTGCCCACGACGAATCCCACCTTTCCCGGTTGCGTCACGGGCCGGTCCCGGGC
>JAANCK010397860.1_pt1 | contig 15906 bp, 17 predicted proteins | sample 7277841 | NCBI WGS metagenome assembly JAANCK01 (sample SAMN14222788, study PRJNA588281) | permafrost metagenome | isolation source: Arctic cryosol methane SIP | place: Canada:Nunavut | collected 2015-07 | reverse complement strand
GCGCAAGGTTGGGCAGGGCGAGGCGGCGGATATTGCGGCCGCGTTTCAGGTGGCGGCGGTGGACGTGCTGGTGAGTAAGAGTCTGGCCGCCTGTGCGCACAGCGGCGCTAAAAGATTAGTGGTCGCGGGCGGCGTCGGCGCCAACACGCATCTGCGCGAACGGCTCACCCGCGAAGCGGCGGCACGCGGCATCGAGGTGTTTTACCCGCGACTGGAATTTTGCACCGACAACGGCGCGATGATTGCGTTCGCGGGCGCGCAGAGGATGGCGCACGCGACGCTCGACCTGGCCTTTGCGGTCAAGCCACGCTGGGAGCTGGCGACGCTTGAGGCGGTGTAATGGTTGGCGCGCGCTCGTGCGCTACCGCAACCAGGCGGCGATTGTGGCGATGGCCAACACGGCTGTCGCAACCGTAAGCCAGAGAACCCGAATCCGGTTGGCTTCGATGCGCTTGACGAGCTGGGTGTTCTGCTCGGCGAGTGCCTTGATGAGTTCGGTGGAGGCGAACATCTGGCCGTGCAAATCTGACACGGCGGCTTCAAGGGCCGCATTGCGGGCTTCGATGGCGGCCAGTGCCGGGTTGGTCAGTGATACGGGTGTTTGCCCATCCGAAGCCGGCTGCTCCGGCAACGCGGGTTTTCCGGCGACGGCATGCCACAATTTCTTTGCGCCCTCCGCCACCTTGGGTGCGTTTGCGATAACCTCTGACCAGGGAACGTTCTGCAGCACCATCAGCCAGCCCAATGCCATGAATGATCCTTTTCTGTGCGTGTGATGCGTTGCCGGGCAATCAAATCGTGACCATGATTCACTTCCGCAACATCGGATAAGCCTGGCGTAGCGCCTCCAGCCATTTTTCGCTGCCGGTAAGCTGGGCGATCTGCTCGGGGAACAAGAGAAACCCCACCAGGATGGTAATCAGGCACACCAGCACCAGGGTGCCGAATACGCTTTCCGGACGCAGCACGCCCCAGTAGCGGCTGACCAGGAACAGCGTGTCCTTCTTGTGTTCCGACATCGACATCCAGCGCCGCACCACCCGTACCGCGAGATACGCGCCCCAGCCGCCGACCAGCGATGCAAACACGATGCGGAACATGGCGAACAGGTCGAGCCCGCCGCCCATGTACTGGTGATACAGCCAGGAGACGAAGCCGAGCGAGACTGACGCCAGAATCGCGATGGCGACGTTGATGAACAGCCGCCGCCGTTCGCGCGCCAGATCGCGCTGGCGTTCGATGAAAAAGCTGTCGATTTCACGCTTGAAGTATTCGACTTTTTCCTGCACCAGCGAGGAAATCTCGGACTTGGCCACGGCCATGCGTTGGTCCAGCGTCGCACCGAATTTTTCGCCGGCGTAGTCGACCAGTTCGCGCACGTCGTCCTTGGTGAACTGGCGCTGGGAGTGCAATTCGTCGGAAATCTTGTCGAGCTTGGCGTCGATTTCTTGGCTGGCTCGCCAGATCACATCCTTCAGTTCGCCGCCCGCCTGCGAGACGCCTTCTTTCACCACGCCAGCCAGCCGGTCACCGGCGCGGTCGATCGCTTCGCGCGAGACTTCGGCGAGGCTGTCTTTTGCGTGATCGATGGATTTTCCGAAAAAGGCCATGTCAGGTCGCCTGGATGAGGTGCGTGGGTTTATGGGCGGGCGCCGATGCGGCCTTCTTCACCGTTGACCAGCTTGACGAGATTGCTCTTGTGACGATAGACCAGCAGCAGCGTAATCACCAGTACCGTGATCGTCGTGTTGCCCCAGCCCATCAGCAGCCAGGAATAGAGCGGTGCAAGGATGGCGGTGGTCAGTGCGGACAGCGAAGAAATCCGGAACACCTTGGCCATGAACAGCCAGGTGGCCAGACACGCCAGCCCGAGCCAGGGGTTGAGGCCGACCAGCACGCCGAGCGCGGTGGCCACCCCCTTGCCGCCCTGGAAGCGGAAAAACACCGGGAACAAATGACCGGCAAATACGGCCAGCGCGCACAGCAATGCAACGTCTTCACTCAAGCCGAACTGCGGTGCCAGCAGGCGCGCCAGCACCACAGCAACCCAGCCTTTCAGCGCGTCACCCAGCAAGGTCAGCGCGGCGGCGGCCTTGCGTCCGGTGCGCAGTACGTTGGTCGCACCGGGGTTGCCCGAGCCGAAGCTGCGCGGGTCCGGCAGCCCCATGAGTTTGCTGACGATGACGGCAAATGACAGGGAGCCGATCAGATAGGCGGCAGCGATAAACAACAGCGTGGTCATATGTCAGTAAAATGGCGGGTTTTGGATGAGCCCCAAGCGGGCGCGGTGTGATGGATATCTTGTTTCTGCGGGACTTTCGTCTCGAACTGATTATCGGCGTATACGAATGGGAACGCAAAGTGCCGCAGCCGGTTCGGCTCGACCTCGAAATCGGCCTGGCAAACAGTAAAGCGGGTGGCACCGATAACGTCGCCGACACCATCGACTATGGCGCGGTGGCGCTGCGGGTGAAGGATTATCTGCACAATGCGCCGCAGCCGATCACACTGGTGGAGTCGGTGGCCGAGCATGTCGCCGCCATCGTGCGCAATGAGTTCGGTTCGCCGTGGGTGAAAGTCTCGGTGACCAAGTTCGCCATCGTGCCGGGCATCAAGGAGCTCGGTATCACCATCGAGCGCGGCACCCGCGCGTGAGTCTGGAGCAAATCGCTACCAGCGATATTGTCAGCGGGTCGATCATTCTGCTGGCAGCGTATGTCATTCGCGGCATCACCGGCTTTGGCTCGGGTCTGGTCTCGGTGCCTTTGCTGGCGCTGTTTCTGCCGCTGCAATTCGTGGTGCCGCTGATTTTGCTGCTGGATTTCACCGCATCGATCGTGATCGGCGGCCTGCATTTCAAGCGGGTGAAATGGAATGAAATCGGCATCCTGATCCCGTTCGGCGTGATCGGCGTGATCGTGGGCACCACGCTGCTGGTCAAGCTGCCGCCCGGGCCGATGCTGTTTGCGCTGGCCGGGTTCGTCTTCATCTTCGCGCTGCGCAGCGTGTTGAACATCCGCGGCGACAAGCAGATCTCGCGCGCCTGGGCGGTGCCCGCCGCGCTGACCGGCGGCACCGTGGGCGCGCTGTTCGGCACGGGCGGACCGCCGTATGTGATTTACCTCACCCATCGCATCCACGATAAAAGCGATTTGCGCGCGACGTTTTCGGCGTTGTTTTTCACCGAAGGCCTGACGCGCATCGCCAGCTTTTTGATTGTCGGCCTGCTGTTGTCGAGCCAGGTGTGGATCGCGTACTTTGCTGCTTTACCCATCATGCTGGGCGCGCTCTATCTGGGCGGGCGCGTGCATGTCGGCTTGAGCCAGGCGCAGATGACGCGGCTGGTCGGCGTGTTGCTGCTGGTGTCGAGTGTGTCGTTGTTATTCAAGGCCATGAATGTATGAACCCCACTGAATCGTTGCACTTTCAATCCGTCTCCTTCAGCGGTCTCGCCCCCGGCGCGCGCCTCATCGTGCTGGGCGCGGTGCATGGCAACGAAACCTGCGGCACCCAGGCGATCCGTCGCGTGATCGGCGAGATCGAGTCCGGACAGTTGGACATCGTTGCGGGCCATGTCACTTTCGTGCCGATTACCAATCCGCTGGCCTATGCGCACCACCGGCGCATGGGCGACCGCAACCTCAACCGCAATCTGGTGCCGACCGAGTCGCCGACCGAATTCGAAGACCGCATCGCCAACTGGCTGTGCCCGCTGCTGGCGCAGCACGATGCGCTGCTCGACCTGCATTCCTTCCATACCGCCGGTCAGCCCTTCGTCATGCTGGGGCCGCAGGACAATAGCGGCCCGCTGGAACCGTTTGCACGTTCGGCCGAGGAAACTGCGCTGGCGCTGCGGCTGGGCGCGCACCGCTTCGTCGATGGCTGGCTCGATACCTATGCCGCCGGCGTCGCGCGGCGGGTGGCGGCAGGCGTGTCGGCACGTGAGGCCGATGCGCGCTATGGCGTTGGCACCACCGAATTCATGCGTGCGCACGGCGGCATCGCGCTCACCCTCGAATGCGGCCAGCATGACGACCCGGCCGCGCCCGCCGTCGCTTACCGCGCCATTTGCAACACGCTGGCGCATCTGGGGCTGACTGCGGCAGCCGCGCCAGCAGCGGTGACCGACACCGAAGCACTGAGCCTGTATCAGGTTGTCGACAGGGTCCACGCGGACGATGCATTCAGCCGCCACTGGTCGAGCTTTGACCGTTTGCATGCGGGCGACGTGATCGGAACACGTCACGATGGCACGCTGGTTCGGGCGGATACCGATGGCTATATCGTTTTCCCCAATCCCAACGCACAACCCGGCCAGGAGTGGTTTTACCTGGCGAAGCCCAGCACCCGGGTGTAAGTCGGCATGCTGCGGCATCCTGTCCTGAACTGGTCTATAAAAAGATAAGCGGGTATTGTTACTCCGCATCCACTCATAGAAGGGAAGACCATGTTGCATGAAGTCAGCGGCGATATTCTTTTGACCAACGCGCAAGCCATCGCCCATGGCGTAGCACCGAATGATGGACACAATCAGGGCTTGGCGCATGCCCTGCGCGAGAACTGGCCGGCGATGTACAAGGACTTCCGGCACTTTTGCCAGACCACGCACCCCAAGGCCGGGTCGATGTGGGCATGGGCCGGCGCGGAAGGCAAACGTGTTGCGGCCTTGTTCACCCAGGATGCAGCGTATGACCACGGCGCCAAGCCGGGTCGCGCGTCAGCCGAAAACCTGAATCATGTATTGAAGGCCCTGCGCAAATGGATTGAAGCGGAAGGCGTGACCAGTCTGGCGCTGCCGCGTCTGGCCACCGGCGTGGGCGGAATGAACTGGGACGAGGTGCGGCCGTTGATCGACAAGCACTTGGGCGATCTGTCCATTCCGGTTTATCTGTATGTGACGTATCACCAGGGCGAGCAGGCCAGCGAAGCGGCCTGAAGCAGTCGGGCATGGGCCAGGAAATCACCCGCACACACTTTTCGGCAGCGGATCTCCGGCAATTTTCCGGCAAGCTGGCCGAGGAAACGGCGGCGTTGCAATCGTTTGCCCAAGCCGGCGGATTTTCCGATGCGCGCTACGTTGCGGGGTTCGAACTCGAGGCTTGGCTGCTCGATCACGCCGGGCGTCCCAACCCGGTCAACGAAGCCTATCTGCGCGCGCTGAACGATCCGCTGGTGGTGCCCGAGCTGTCGCGCTTCAACGTCGAACTGAATGCGCCGCCGGTGGAAATGGGCGCGGGCGTGCTGGCTGCAATGGAGGAATCCCTGCTGACCACCTGGGACAACTGTCAGCAGGTGGCGCACGGCATGGACACGGTGCTGGCGATGATCGGCATCCTGCCGACCATCCGCGATGCGGATTTGTGTCTCGCCAACATGTCGGCGATGAAGCGCTTCGACGTGCTCAACGCACAGGTGCTGCAGCAGCGGGATGGCGCGCCCATCCGCATCGACATCGAGGGCGTGGATCAGCTGCACCTGAGCCGGCGCGACGTGATGCTGGAAGCCGCCACCACCTCATTCCAGTTGCATCTGCAGGTGCCGTTCGAACAGGCGGCGCACTACTACAACGCCACCCTGATCAGCTGCGCCCCGCTGCTGGCGGCGGCGGTCAATTCGCCGCTGCTGTTCGGCCAGCGCCTGTGGCAGGAGACGCGCGTGCCGGTGTTTGAACAGGCGGTCGAACTGGGTGGCTACGCAGGGCTGGCGGAGCCGACGCTGCGGCGGGTGACGTTCGGGCGCGGCTATGTGGCAAACAGCCCGCTCGAACTGTTCGAGGAAAATCTCGAGCACTATCCGGTGCTGTTGCCGATGCCGCAGGAAGAAACATCAACCCGCTATCCGCATCTGCGTCTGCACAACGGCGCCATCTGGCGTTGGGTGCGGCCGTTGATCGGCTTTGATGACGCCGGGCAGGCGCACATGCGGCTGGAGCAGCGGGTGCTGCCGAGCGGTCCGACGGTGCTGGATATGATGGCCAATGCGGCGCTGTATTTCGGCTTGGTGCATGCCCTGGCGCGGCAGCCTGTTGCGGCGGAAACCGATCTGCCGTTTAGCGACGCGCGCGCCAATTTCTACGCCGCTGCCCGCCACGGGCTACAGGCTGAATTGACCTGGCTGGATGGCCGGCGTTATTCCGCGCGTGATTTCGTTCTTGAGATCGGGCTGCCGCTGGCACGTCAGGGGCTGCGTGATTTTGGCCTGCCCGATGCCGAGGTCGAGCATTATCTGGGCGTGGTCGAAGCCCGCGTGCGCAGTGGCCAGACCGGCTCTGCGTGGCAACTGCAACGGCTCGCCCAGGTCGGGGGCGACGTCCATCGAATGATGGACGATTATCTGGTCAACCAGCGTTCCGGTTCGCCGGTGCATGAATGGAGCGTGTGATGCTGACCCAATACGACGCCTTGCCCGCCGGCCTGCTGGAGGCAACGGCCGCCCAGCTGAGTGAGGTGCTGCCCGGCCCCGCGCTGATCCATCTGCCGGGCCGGCGCACGCCGCCGCTGTTCGTTTCGGTGCTGCTGCACGGCAATGAAGACACCGGCTGGCTGGCCGCGCAATCGGTGCTGAAAAAATACGCAGCCGCCGAACTGCCGCGTGCGCTGTCGCTGTTCATCGGCAACGTCGAGGCGGCGCGTTCGGGATTGCGCCGGCTCGACGGCCAGCCGGATTACAACCGGGTGTGGCCGGGCAGCGAGGAAGCGCACCCGGCCGAACTGGCGATGATGCAGCAGGTGGTCGACGCGATGCGCGCGCGCGGCGTGTTCGCCAGCATCGACATCCACAACAACACCGGCCTCAATCCGCACTACGCCTGCGTCAACCGGCTGGACTCAACTTTCCTGCATCTCGCCACGCTGTTTTCGCGCATCGTGGTGTATTTCATCCGTCCGCGCGGCGTGCAGTCGGCCGCGTTTGCCGAACTGTGCCCGGCGGTGACGGTGGAGTGCGGCAAACCGGGTACGCCCGGCAGCGTCGAGCACGCCGCCGCGTTCATGGAAGCCTGCCTGCATCTGTCCGGATTTCCGCAGCATCCGGTCGCATCGCATGACATCGACCTGTTTCATACCGTGGCGACGGTCAAGGTGCCGGAGCAGGTCAGCTTTGGCTTCGCTGCGCCGGATGTCGACATCGATTTCGTGCCGGAACTCGATCACTTCAATTTCCGTGAGCTGGCGCACCGTGATCTGTTGGGTCGGGTGCGGCCGGGCAGCGGGGCGCGGTTGCAGGCGCTGGATGAGCACGGCGAGGACATCGGCGACCGCCTGTTCGATTACGGCAAAGACGAGATCAAGCTGAGGCGGCCGCTGATGCCTGCCATGCTGACGCGCGATGAACGGGTGATACGTCAGGATTGTTTGTGCTACCTGATGGAGCGGATCGCGTACTAGGCAATCAGCCGCGCGGGTGGTGTGTGGCGTGCAACTGCTTCAAGCGTTCGCGCGCCACATGGGTGTAAATCTGCGTAGTGGAAATATCGCTGTGGCCGAGCAGCATCTGCACCACGCGCAGGTCCGCGCCATGGTTCAACAGATGCGTCGCAAAAGCGTGGCGCAACGTGTGTGGAGACAGCGGGCGCTCGATCCCGGCGGCGCGTGCGCGGCGCTTGAGCAGATACCAGAACGCCTGCCGCGTCATGCCGTCGCCGCGCGCGGTCACGAACACTGCATCGCTCAGGTTTTTTTCCATCAGGGAAGGGCGGGCGTCCGCCAGATACCGTCGCAGCCATTCCACCGCATCTTCGCCCAGCGGCACCAACCTGTCCTTGTTGCCCTTGCCGGTGACGCGCAGCACGCCGTCGTTGATATTGAGCGCAGTCAACTTCAGCCCCACCAGTTCGGATACCCGCAAGCCGGTGGCGTACAGCGTCTCCAGCATCGCGCGGTCGCGCAGGCTCAGCGGCGTCTGCGCGTCGGCGCTGTCGAGCAGGCGTTCCACATCGGCCTCGGTCAGCGTCTTCGGCAGCGAGCGTGGCAGCTGGGGGCTGTCGAGATTGAGCGTGGGGTCGGTGGCGATCAGGCTTTCGCGCAGCAGATAGCGATAAAAGCGTTTGAGGCTTGAGGTGTAGCGCGCAGCGCTGCGTGCTTGCGCATGCTGGGCAAAGCGCCACGCCAGGTACGCTTCGATATCGCCCGCAACGGCGGCGTTCAACTCACGGCCTTTGGATTGCTGGAGCCAGTGGCCAAACGCGAGCAGATCGCGCCGATACGCCGCCAGCGTCAGTTGCGCCAGCCCGTCTTCCAGCCACAGATGATCGCAAAAGCGGTCGATCAGCGGGTCATCTGTCGTCGTGGTCGGGGGCATGTTGTTCGTGCGCAAGCAGCCAGGTTTTCACGTCCAGCGGCGCGCCCGCCGCCGCGTGCATGAAGCCGCCCAGCCCGTTGGCCGCCACCACGCGATGGCAGGGCACCAGAATCGGCAACGGGTTCGAACCGCACGCCTGTCCCACCGCGCGCGCCGCCGTGCCCAGCTGTTTCGCCAGCGCGCCATAGGTGGTGGGGTGGCCGGGCGGAATCGCCATCAGCGCGCGCCATACCCGCTGCTGGAATGGCGTGCCGGACAATTCAAAGTGCAAATCGAATGCATGCGCAGCGTCATCCCAGTAAGCCGCCAACTCGCGCGCAAGGTGCTCGGCACGCGCGTCCAGTAGTGTCGACACCGCTGTATCCAGCGACAAAAAGTCCAGCCGCGTCAGTGCGTCGCCGTCGAAGCACGCGCCTAGGCGGCACATGGGGGCAGGGAGGATGGCGTCGTAAGTGTGCATGGAGAGTTTTAGCCGGGCAATATCGGGCGTGCTGCGCTCACGCGGACGGCTGGTAAAGATACTGCTGGAAACCGCTGAACACCTTGCCGATCTCATCCGGCCGGCCGAGGTCGGCCACGGCGTCCGCAATGGAATCGTGATATTTCAGCCGCAGCAACGGCGTCAGCTTGGCCTGGTCGAGTTCCTCCACGCCGGCGCTGACGTAGTGCGACAGCACAAAGTCGAGGAAGCCCTGCTGCCTGTCGTTGAAATGGGTGCGGACACTCGCCATCGCCCGGCTGGCGCGAGCCTCGCGGGTGAGCGGGATCAGCGCATACGCCACATGCGCCAGCACGTCGAACAGGTCGCTTTTCTCGGCCTCGATCAGCTTCTGCATTTCGGCCAATTGATCCTTGCCAAAGCCCTGTTCGGCCAGCCCATCCAGCAGCTTTTTGCGGGTGTCCGGCGCACTCCATAACGCGCGCAGCTCGTCCTCATCGCGAAAGAACTCAGGCAACCTGCCGAACAGCGATTCCATGAACTGCTGCGCCGACATCGGCGTGCCGTCGGGGTGCCAGAAGCTGGTTGCCGTCATGTGCTGGATCGCGCGCACCTTGCCGTCGGCCAGCTTCACCTTGATGGTCTGGCGCTTGCTGTATTCAGCCGGCGGCTCGCGCACCTCGTCAGGCTGTGGCGCGGGCGGCAACGCCGGCCGGGGTTGCTGCGGCTCCGACTCCAGCGGTTCGCCGTCCCACTCCGGGTCACTAAAGTGATGGTGCGCCCGCACAAAATCGTAGATCGTGAAGTAATCCTTGCCGTCGTACAGTCGCGTGCCGCGCCCGATGATCTGCTTGAATTCGATCATCGAATTGATCGGCCGCAGCAGCACGATGTTGCGCACATTGCGCGCATCCACCCCGGTCGATAGTTTCTGCGAGGTGGTGAGGATGGTCGGGATGGTCTTTTCGTTGTCCTGAAAGTCGCGCAGGTGCTGTTCGCCCAGCGCGCCGTCGTTGGCCGTCACCCGCACGCAGTAGAGCGGGTCGCTGCTGGTCTTGATCTGGTTGATGAGGTCGCGCACCACCAGCGCGTGCGCCTGGTTGGCGCAGAACACCAGCGTCTTCTCGCGCGGGTCGATCTGCGCCATGAAGATTTCAACCCGCTTCTGCTCGCGTGCCCGGATCTCGATCACCCGGTTGAAGTCTGCTTCCTCGTAGCGCTTGCCCGCCTCGATCTCGCCCTCGACCAGTGTGTCGTCGGGCGTGAATACGTAATCGTCGAGCGTGGTGGCGATCTGCTTCACCCGGAACGGCGTCAGGAAACCATCGTTGATGCCGTCCTTCAGCGAGTAGACATACACCGGCTCGCCGAAATAAGCGTAGGTGTCCACGTTGTCGCGGCGCCTGGGGGTGGCGGTCAGGCCAAGCTGCACTGCCGGGGCAAAGTAATCGAGGATGGCGCGCCAGTTGCTCTCGTCATTGGCGCCGCCGCGGTGGCACTCGTCAATGACGATGAAGTCGAAGAAATCCGGCGGGTACTCGCCGAAGTAGGGCGAGGGCTGGCCGTCCTTCTCCGGCCCACTCATGAAGGTCTGGAAGATCGTGAAGAACAGGCTGCCGTTCTTCGGCACCTTGCCTTTCTTGCGGATGTCGGCAGGCTCGATGCGCACCAGCGCGTCTTCAGGGAAGGCCGAAAAGGCATTGAACGCCTGATTGGCGAGAATGTTGCGGTCGGCCAGGAACAGGATGCGCGGCCGCCGGGCGGGTTCGTTCTCCGTCTTCCAGTCGCCCAGGTTCCAGCGGCTGTGAAACAGCTTCCACGCAATCTGGAAGGCGACGAAGGTCTTGCCTGTGCCGGTTGCCAGCGTCAGCAGGATGCGCTGTTTGTGGTTGGCGATGGCCGCCAGCACCCGTTCGACGGCGATGTCCTGATAGTAACGACCCTGGAAAAATCCGCCCCGGTCCTCGAACGGCACCGCGGCAAAGCGGTCGCGCCAGACGTCATGGGCGGCAAAGGTGCGGTTCCACAGTTCGTCCGGCGTCGGGTAGTGCGCCAGTTCGGCTTCAAAGCCCGTGTCCATGTCGATGCCGTAAATGCCCTGCCCGTTGCTGGCATAGGTAAAACGAATCGCCAGCTTGCCCGCGTAATCCTTGGCCTGCCCCACGCCTTCGGTCAGCGGCTTGTCCCACGCCTTCGCCTCCACCACCGCCAGCTTGGTGTTGCGGTACTCCAGCACATAGTCGGCAGTCAGCGCCTTGCCGCGCTTGCCCGCGCCCTCGATGCGGCCGAGCGTGATCGGATACTCACGGCGGATGCGGCTGCCTTCGACCACGCCCCAGCCTGCCGTTGCAAGCAGCGGGTCGATGTGTTCGGCGCGGGTTTCGGCTTCGTTCATGGGTTTACGATGTCATGTATGAGTCATTTATCTGCGATTTGCTTTAAAGCACTTAACCAAATGATATATAAGCAATTTTCAACAGATGTCCCACCGGGGGTGATTTGTACTAAAGCACCTCAAGCCTAGAACAGCAGGTAGCGGACATAGTGGGCCGGAATGGAATCTGGCTCGTCGGTCTTGGCTCCAACTCTAACGAAAAACCTCGTCAGAGCGCTTAATGAACTCGATGAAATTGATGCAGGAAACAGCCACTTCTTGCAATGCACAGACAGCTGGTATTTTTCTCTTGGAGGGTTCTATGGGCACTGCGGTTTGCCGCCCTTCATCCGTGACCAACTCCACGCCATGCGCGCGCGCAGTGGCAATGATGAGGATGTCATTTTCCCCGACCCCCTTAGGGTGATAGCTGTCTCCCACAATACCAAGCAGTCCCTTGATTCGCATGGCGTCTTGCAGAATTACGCCACTCATCTCAAGTTGCTCAAGGTCCTGATTCTCAAGCCATTCGCCGCAATCCGGCGCTTTGTGTGCCACTTCTTCAAACGCCACGCTTGGCATCACCAGCTTCTTGCCCGCAATCTGCGCGGCCATCCACTCCCATAGCCCTGGAAACTGACGCACGGGGTAGTTGTCCCATGCGTAGATCATGGATGACGCGTCAAAAACCAGCATAGTGGCGTTCAAGTTGGTGCAGGTCTTTGATCTTCAGGCTATCGAGATAACTGCTGGCCTTGGCGAGTGTGATGTTTCGGGCATCAAGTGCGTCCAGCACTGTTCGCACAAACATATCGCCAAAAACATGCTTGGGCTCCCGGTGGCGATACATCCTGTTTCCGCCGTCCTTTTGCGGAATTGCAGACTGCGCTCGCCATCGCCGGTAAGCGGTGTATTGGCTTTGTGGCAAGCGACCTGCATCCAGCAACCGGCGCAAGATCACCTCCGCACTCACGCCCCATTCCTTGCGCGGTAGCTCAAGCCAGGTGTCGTATTGAGATACTTCGTCGGGGCGGTCTGCGTCCTGGATGCGCGCCAAGAAAGTATCCGGCACCAATAGATGACCCGCAAAAGCATTGGAGTCGCGTTCCCGGCCTTGGTGGGATTGGAAGTCGTGCTCGTCATCAATCGAACTGATCTTGTGCAATAGCAGATGACCCAGTTCGTGCATTAGCGTGAACGTCTGCTGGGGTTCCCAAGTTTGCTTCTTGATGACAATGACCGGGCAGACTGGATCGTAAAGTGCGAAGCCGAGAATTGGACTCTCTTTGGCAATCTGCCACTTCCCGTTGTAACCATTGCTGCGAAATACCAGCATGCCTCGTGCCTCCACAGCAGCGCGGTATGTGTCAAAGCTGTTTTGGTCTGCCAGGCCTAGCCAGCTGCGGGCTATACGTGCAGCCTCGCGTGGGTCATGACTGGGTAAGTCAGGTGGGTTGAACCATGGCCGGTCAGTTTCATCGAGGTCTTCACGCAAGCTCAAATACACCGCCCGCTGTTTCTCCACACGCTCGATCAAAGCCTTGAGTCTGGCGGACAATTCTGGCTTCTGGTTGGCCAGGGTGCGGAACTGGGGGGTATGGACCTGCGCCTCATCGACTGGCCCTGGCTCAAGGAAAAACAGCACCCCCCGGCCAAAATACTCAGCGACCTTGCGTAGCTGGTTGAACGTTATGCCGCCTTCTCCTGCCATCACCCGTTGGATGCTAGCGGGTGCGATCCCCACTTCAGACGCAAGTTCGCCTGGCGTGATGCCATGGTCGGCACAACACCAAGCGATGCGTTCCGGGTTGATCGACTCAATACGTTCCATAAGAGTCATTATATTGGCGTGAGATGCGATTCGCCCCTCTGGCGGCGATTTGTTACAACGCGCCCGAAAAGGCCTGGTGCAGCGGGGATTGCTTCAGGGCATCGAGGGCGGCTAGCTTGCGCTGGTAGAGGGATTCGATGCGTTGGGTTTCTTCCCGGAGGTCATCGAGTTTGGCAACAATCTGCTTTTGATCGGCAACTGATTTCGGGAAAGAAATCTCAATCAACTTCAGTAGACTCGCTTTGATGCCTTTCACAGTCGCACCAGTTCCCTTGGTGTGAATGCGCTGCTGTATCGGCTGCGACAGTAAAAGGTATTTCAGGAAAGTGGCGTCAAGCTTCGTCGAGTCGGGTTGCATGATGATAATGCGCTGCGCGAACACGACTTTTTCCACGGTGTCGAGTTGTGCAACATTGGCAAGCGGCGCTTCCGTTGTGAAAAGTACATCGCCGATCCGTGGGATACCGCGTGTCATCCAGCTGTCGTAGGAATCTGGTGCCACGAACTCCATCGGAGTTTTTTGGAGATAGCCCATCTTCACGTTCTTGGCCGTGATAAGTCGCAAGCCGCTCTCAGTCTTCTCCGGCGTCTTGCCACGGTAGTCAATGAATCGAATGTGCTCTCCGATCGTCGTGTCCACCCATCCCTCGCCGCGCTGGGTGAAGACGGATTGCAGGTGGCTTTCGAAGAGGGCGCGGGCGTTCTGGCGGTTCTTTTCGGCGTTGGCTTTTGCGGTGGCGATGCCGTCAAACGCTTGGTCGAGGATGATGACGATGCGCTGCTGTTCGGGGAACAGTGGGAGAACAACCGGAAACTCAGTGATGTCGCGTTGGTAGAGGTGCGGTGTCGTTGCCCCATTGAGCCGGGAATTCACTATCTCCTGAAAGTACGGGCTCGACAGGCAGTGATAGAGAAACTTGGGAAGTATTTCTTTCCCGCTTCGGATGAGCAGCAGTGACGAGTTGATCGTGGTTCGATCTGGAAGCTCACCGACAATACCAACTTTTCCGATCCCTGCACCGTCTTTACAGATGAGGACATCGTCCTTTTGCAGCATGATCTCTGGACTCTCGGTGTATCGCTCTTCGCTGATGTGAAACGCATCGCGGAAGTCGACATAGTCACCGTAGTTGAGCGAGTGAACTGAAAGGAATAGTGGTCCACTCTTTGTGTATTCCTTGGCGGTCAAGCCACGCCAGCCGATGCGACCTTTCAGCTCAGCCAATTCTCCAAGTTGCTTTCTGGGCCACCCCTTCTTCATAGCAACGCTCGAATATTCGCCAGCACCGCTGCGCTCTCCGCATCCAGCGCGGCGATCTCGTCCATGATGGCCTGCGGGCTGCGATGCACCACGTCCTCGCCACCAGCAGGGTTCTTCACCGACAGGTCGAAAGTCGTTGGGTCGATGTCCGCCGCATCCACGCTCCAGCTCTTGGGCGAGTCGGCAAAGGTCTTTTGCAGTTCGACGAACTCGGCCAGGTCGGCGTCGTTGAGTGGGTTGGTCTTGCCCATGTTGCGGCCGGGGTCGAGCTGGTAGTGCCAGACGGTGCGGGTGGGCGCGCCTTTCTCGAAGAACAGCACCACGGTTTTGACGCCCGCGCCCTGGAAGGTGCCGCCGGGGCAATCGAGGACGGTGTGCAGGTTGCAGCTTTCCAGCAGCAATTTGCGCAGGCTGACCGCGGCGTTGTCGGTGTTGCTCAAAAAGGTGTTCTTGATGACCACGCTGGCGCGGCCGCCGGCTTTGAGCATCTTGATGAAGTGCTGCAGAAACAGGAAGGCGGTTTCGCCGGTGCGGATGGGGAAGTTCTGCTGGACTTCCTTGCGTTCCTTGCCGCCGAAGGGCGGGTTGGCGAGGATGACGTCGAAGCGGTCCTTGTCCTGAACATCGGCGAGGTTCTCGGCCAGGGTGTTGGTGTGGACAATATTCGGTGCTTCGATGCCGTGCAGGATCATGTTCATGATCGCGATAACGTAGGCGAGCGATTTCTTTTCCTTGCCGTAGAAGGTGCGCTCCTGCAGCGTGGTGAGGTCACTGGTGCTCAGGTTCGGTTGCGCCTTGAGGTAGTCGAAGGCTTCGCACAAAAAGCCCGCGCTGCCGACCGCGCCGTCGTAGATGCGCTCGCCGATTTTTGGCTGCACCACGCGGACGATGGCGCGGATCAGCGGGCGCGGGGTGTAGTACTCGCCGCCGTTGCGTCCGGCGTTGCCCATGTTCCTGATCTTGGCTTCGTACAGGTGGCTGAGTTCGTGTTTCTCGGTCTGCGAGCGGAAGCGTAGTTCGTCGATGTGGTCGATGATCTCGCGCAGGTTGTAGCCGCTGTGGATCTTGTTTTTGATCTCGCCGAAGATTTCGCCGATCTTGTATTCGAGCGTGTTGGGGCCGTCGGCTTTTTGCTTGAAACCGTGCAGGTAAGGGAACAGCTTGCGGTCGACGAAGTCGCGCAGGTCGTCGCCGGTGAGCGCGGCATTGTGGTCGAGCTTGCCGTCCTTGTCCTTGGGCGCGGCTCAGCTTTCCCAGCGGTATGGCGCGTCGAGGATGAAGGTGTAGGGCTTGCCTTGCAGCGCGGCTTCCATCGCCTTGTCCTGCTCCAGGCCGTCGAGAAATTTCAGGAACAGCAACCAGGAGGTCTGCTCGGTGTAGTCGAGCTCGCTGGCGCAACCGGCTTCTTTCCAGAGTACATCGTCGATGTTTTTGAAGGCTTGTTCAAACATGGCAGTGCAGACCCAAAAGGGTTGGCCGCTAGGCGGCAAAACGGCCTGGAGCGAAGTGCGCCAGGCCGTTTGTTTTTGGTGGGTCTGCACGGACTTGAACCGTGGACCAAGGGATTATGAGTCCCCTGCTCTAACCAGCTGAGCTACAGACCCGTGATCGTCTAACCGTGGCCGTCGAACGCGACGGCCCGGCCCATTTAGACTTCGCCGCTGCCGGTAAAGCTTTTCAGCTTCTCGGAACGGGTCGGGTGG
>JAANCK010548633.1_pt1 | contig 15915 bp, 13 predicted proteins | sample 7277841 | NCBI WGS metagenome assembly JAANCK01 (sample SAMN14222788, study PRJNA588281) | permafrost metagenome | isolation source: Arctic cryosol methane SIP | place: Canada:Nunavut | collected 2015-07 | reverse complement strand
CGGCAAGCCGCTGCGTCGGGCTCGCGGCGCCGCGCGGACCGCGTGCAGGCGGCCGCACTCGAGCACCAGCACACCGCATTCAGGCGGCACCTCGTCGGCCGCGGCGATGCACCGGCCGCGCGCGTCGCAGCCCAGCACGTACCAGCACTCACCCAGCGCCAGGTAGGCGGCGCGCTTGGCGCCGTTGCGCAGGTCGCCCAGCAGGTCGGCGCGGCGCACCTTCACTTCATGCACGATCGGGTCCACGGCCTCGGCCAGCGAAGTGTTCCGGATCGAGAACACGTCGGGACGGGCCACGCACCAGCGCAATGGCTTTTCGTTGCCGGGCGATGGCACCTGCGCGCGCAGGCCGAGGCCGCGCCAGACGATGCGGCCGGCGCGGCCCATCTCCAGCGCCACCCGCTCCACCAGGGCCTCGTGCGCGGAAAAGGCCGCGCGGTTGCGCGCCAGGGCAGCGGCCACCCACTGCAAGCCGGCATCGGTCACGCGCAAGGACTCGTCACCCAGGGGCGATCGCACGCGTTCGAGCAGCCCGGCGGCCAGCAAGTCGATCTCCAGCGAATCCTGGCAGGGCCAGCCGGCCGAGCGGTAGATTTCGCGCAACCGGCGCGCATGCGGCTTGCCCAGCGCCGTCGGCGCTGGATTGAGATGGGATTGGGGAGCACTCATGCCGCTTTCTCGCCAGGGGTTGGCAGTGTAGCGGCTGGCGCCGCGTGCGGGCCGCGGCGGCGTAGGCGAGGTCCCACGGACGCCGGGGTCATTGCCTTATCGCCGGAACGACGCCTCCATCCACAATGAGCGCATGGTTGAGAACGCGAACGGGGCGCCGGCAGGAGCGCCCAAATACGGCATCACGGCCCTGCGCTACGCGGGCGCGCAGATCGTCGAGGCGATGATGGGCCTGATCGACGCCACGCAGCCGCGCTGGGACCTGCGACCCACGCCGACCCGCCTGACCGAGGTGGTGGACCGGCTGGTGGAAGGCGACACCGTGATCAGTTTGTTTTCCGATGAAGCCGGCGGGCTCCAGCCCGGCCCCGAAGTGAAAGTCGACGTGTTGCCCGACAGCAGCGAAACGCTGGCGCTGGAGGGCGAGGCGCCCGGGCGAACGCTGAGCGACCTGCCGCGGTTCTGAGCGCACCCCCACCCGGCCGTTTGATCCTGCGGACGGAGTTCAGGACGCCATGCGCCGGCGCAACGAAAGCAGGCCGGTCGACAGCGCGGTTCCGCAGACGATCACGCCGCCGCAGAACAGCATCCAGCCCGTGACCGATTCGGCCAGGAAGGCGGTGCCGTAGATCATGGCGAACACCGGCACCACGAAGGTCACGGCCAGCGCGCGCGCCGGACCGGCCTGTTCGATCAGACGGAAATACAGCACGTAGGCAATGCCGGTGCAGGCCACGCCCACCATCACCAATCCGAGCCACGCGTGCACGCTGGGCAGCCGCGCCGGCCAGAACCACAGCGTAGGCAGCGCCAGGGCCGCCGTGGCGGCGATCTGGCTGCCGGCGGCGGTCACCAGCGCCGGCAATCCACCCAGGTAGCGCTTGGTGGCGCTGGCTGCGACCGCGTAGCACGCGGTGGCGAGCAGGCACGCCAGCACCGCCCAGCCCGGCGCTATGCCCGAGGCGTCGGGTTTGAACGTGGCCTGGTCCCAGGCCAGCATGGCAACGCCGGCGAAGCCGATCACCAGCCCCAGCACGCGCGAGGGCGCCGGCCGGTCCTTCAGCCAGAGCCACGCCACGACAGCGCCGAACAGCGGCACCGTCGCGTTGAGGATCGCCGACAAGCCCGTGGTGATCGCCAGCAGCGCAAAGGCGAAGCAGGCGAACGGGATCGCCGAGTTGAGCAAGCCGACCACGAAGATCGCCCGCCAGTTGCGGCGCAGCACCGGTACCAGCCCGCGCAGCCAAAGCATCGGCGACAGGCTGGTCGCCGCGATGGCGACGCGCAGGCCCGCCGTGGGCAGCGGCCCGAATTCGACCGTCGCCATGCGCGTGAACAGGAAGGACGAACCCCAGATCGCCGCCAGCAACACGAAGTCGACGACCCAGCTGTGCGACGGCGCTGCCGTCGCACCCACCGGAACCTCCACCTTCATGCCGCCGCTCACATCGCGCCTTCCAGCCGCAGCAGGGCGGTCTTGCGTTCCAGGCCGCCCGCGTAGCCGGTGAGCGAGCCGTCGGCGCCCAGCACCCGATGGCAGGGCACCACGATGGTCAGCGGATTGCGTCCGACCGCCGCACCCACCGCACGCGCCGCGCCGGGCACTCCGATGCGCTGGCCCAGCACGCTGTAGCTGGTGGTGCCGCCGCGCGGGATGGCCAGCAGCGCGCGCCACACCGACTGCTGGAAGGCGGTGCCGCCCTGCAGGTCCAGCGGCAGGTCGAACGCCGTGCGCTCGCCGCTGAAATATTGCGCGAGCTCGGCGACGGCCTGGCGCAGCACCGGATGATCGTCGTCGCGCCGCCAGGCGCTGTGGTCCGGCAGGTGCCGCTGGCCCTCGAACCAGAGACCGGCCAGTCCCCGCGCGGTGGCGGCGACGATCAGGGTTCCCAGCGGGCTTTCCCAGCGGGTCTGGACAATGGATGCATCGAACTTCATGCTACTGCTCCTGCTGTTTTGGCGGCGCTCTCGCGTGCCGCCATGGCGTGCCATGCGCGGACCACGGCGTAACTGCGCCAGGGTTTCCAGGCCTGCGACGCCGCGAGTGCGGCGCGCGCGGGATGGGGGCCGGCCTGCACGCCGAGGGCTTTTTGCAATGCCACGTCGCCGGACGGAAAGGCGTCGGGCCAGCGCAGGGCGCGCATGGCGATGTACTGCGCGGTCCAGTCGCCGATGCCGGGCAACTGCTGCAACTGCTGCAAGGTGGCCTGCACGTCGGCGCCGCCGTGCAATTGCAATTGCCGGCCGGCCACGGCCTGTGCGATGGCCACGATCGCGGCCTGCCTTTGCTTGACGATGCCGAGCTGGCCAAGCGCGTCGCCGGCGGCCTGCGCGAGCACCGAAGGTTCCGGGAACAGCCGCGTGAGCTCGGGGAAGGGCGTGTCGACCGGCTCGCCGAAGCGCTCGACCAGCCGGCGGGCCAATGTGCGGGCCGCGGCGACCGTGATCTGCTGGCCGAGCACCGCCCGCACCGCCAGTTCGAAGCCGCTCAGCGCACCCGGCACGCGCACGCCGTCGCCGTCGGGAAAGCTGGCATGCAGCAGCTTGTTGATGCCCAGCGGATCGGCATCGAGGTCGAAGGTCGCGCGCAACCGCCGGATCACCAGCGGCAACACTTCGCACAGCGAATCGCCGACCTGCAACAGCACCTGGTGCTGCGCCGGCTGGAATTGCGCCAGCAGCCAGCCGCGGTGCACACGCCCGCCGGACTCGATCGACAAAGTTCGGCCGACGGCGCCGCCGTCGCCCTCGGCGCGCACGAATTCAATCCCGGGCAACAGCCGCTGGCCGAAGAAGCCCAGCATCGCCGGCACGTCATACGGCGGCCGGTAGCCCAGGCGCACCGACACGCCGGGGCCGTTGCGTTGTGCACCGGCGCGCCGCAACTGGGTCGGGTTCAGGCCGTAGTGGGCGAGAAAGGCCGCGTTGAAGCGGCGCACGCTGGCGTAACCGCTCAGCAGCGCGATCTGCGTCACCGGCAATTCGGTATCGGCGAGCAGTTGCTTGGCCGTCAACAGCCGGCGGGTCTGCAGATATTGCACCGGCGACACGCCGAATTGGGCCTCGAAGATCCGGCGCACGTGGCGATCGGTCACGCCCAGCCGCTGGGCCAGCTGCGCGATCGACGCGCCGGCATCGCCCCAGGCCTCGGGCTCGTCGAGCAGCCGGGCCGCCTGATGGGCCAGGATCGCGCTGGCGTCCTGGATCGACCAGGCCACTGAATGCGGCGCCAGTTCGGGACGGCAGCGCAGGCAGGGCCGGAAGCCCGCGCTCTCCGCTTGCGCGGCATGGCCGAAGAAGCGGCAGTTCTCGCGCTTGGGCGTGCGCACCCGGCACACCGGCCGGCAGTAGATCCCGGTCGAGGTGACCCCGGTGAAGAACGAGCCGTCGAAGCGTGCGTCCCGGGTCTTCAGCGCCAGGTAGCAGGCGTCGGGTTTCAGGTTGGACAGGTACGGGCTCATGGCCTGCATGATACGCAGCGAGCACAGCGGCACTGGCCGTTTTCGGACATGTGCCGCGAGGGCCCCCGGCCCTACAATTCCCGAGGTCCTGCCGCAGCTCACGACACAACACGGAAATCCCATCCATGCAATTCTCGCCCAGCATCTTCAAGGCCTACGACATCCGCGGCGTGGTTCCCGCCACCGTCAACGATGAGATGGCGCAGGCCCTCGGGCTTGCGTTCGGAACCATCGCCCGGGGCGAGGGCGAAACCAGCGTGGCCGTGGGCCGCGACGGACGCCTGAGCGGTCCCTCCCTCAGCGCCGCCCTGGTGCGTGGGCTGCTGGCGTCCGGCGTCGACGTGATCGACATCGGGACCGCGACGACGCCGATGCTCTACTTCGCGACCAATACGGTGTGCACCAGCGGGATCCAGGTGACGGGCAGCCACAACCCGAAGGACTACAACGGCTTCAAGATGGTCATGAAGGGCCGGGCCATCTACGGCGACGAGATCCAGGCGCTGCGCCGGCAGATGGAACAAGGCGCCGGAACGGCCGCGCAGCCCGGCCATGTGCGCAACGTCAACCTGCTCAAGCCCTACCGCGACCGCATTCTGCAGGACGTGAAGCTGGCCCGGCCGCTCAAGCTGGTCGTCGACTCGGGCAACGGCATCGCCGGCGCATCGGCGCCGGGGATCTTCCGGGCACTCGGCTGCGAAGTGATCGAGCTGTTCAGCGAGGTCGACGGCAATTTTCCCAACCATCACCCGGATCCGAGCAAGCCGGAGAACCTGAAAGACCTGATCGCCGCGATCGCGCAGAACGGCGCGGACCTGGGCCTGGCGTTCGACGGCGACGGCGACCGGCTGGGCATTGTCACGCGCGGCGGCAACAACATCTATCCGGACCGGCAAATGATGCTGTTCGCCCGCGATGTGCTGACACGGGTGCCCGGCGGCACCATCATCTTCGACGTCAAGTGCACCCAGCGCCTGGCGCCCGCCATCCGCGAAGCCGGCGGGGTCCCGCTGATGTACAAGACCGGGCATTCGCTGATCAAGGCGAAGATGAAGGAAGTCGATTCGCCGCTGGGCGGCGAGATGAGCGGCCACATCTTCTTCAAGGAGCGTTGGTTCGGCTTCGACGACGGCACGTATGCCGGTGCGCGCCTGCTGGAAATCCTGTCGCGCCATCCGGATCCGAGCGCGGTGCTGGACGGCCTGCCCACCAGTTTCTCCACGCCGGAACTGAACGTGAAGTGCGCCGAAGGCGAGCCGCACGAGCTGGTGAAGCGGCTGACCGCGCGCGCCGATTTCGCGTCGCCGGCGCAGATCTCGACCATCGACGGCGTGCGCGTGGACTGGCCCGACGGCTTCGGCCTCGTCCGCGCATCGAACACCACGCCGGTGCTGGTGCTGCGCTTCGAGGGCCACACGCAGGAGGCGCTGGACCGGATCGAGCATGACATGCTGGCGCTCCTGCACCTCGTGAAACCCGACGCGGCGATCGAAGCGGCTGCTCATTAAACGGAAAACCCAAAGACAGGATGGCCGGACGCAGAAGACGCAAAAAGACGCAAAGGACGCAAAAGAAACCGAAGAAAGGCATTTGATCCTTTCATTTGGCTGTCCTTCTGCGTCTTCTGCGCACTTTTGCGTCTTCTGCGTCCGGTAGTCCGGTAGTCCGGTAGTCGGGCAGTCCGATTTCGGTTTTCCCAGGCACGCCCGGATTGCAAGCCACAATGGCGGGTTGTGAACATTCTCATCGTCAAGCTCTCCTCCCTCGGCGACGTGGTCCACGCCATGCCGGCGGTGCAGGACATGCGGGCGGCGCATCCGCAGGCGCGCATCGACTGGGTGGTCGAGACACCGTTCGCGCCATTGGTGCAGCGCTGCGATGGCGTCGACACTGTCATCGCCTGCGCCCTGCGGCGCTGGCGCCAGTCGCCCCTGGGCGCCCAGACCGGCCTGGAATGGCGCGCTTTCCGCGACGCACTGCGCCGCAGCTCCTATGACGCCGTCATCGACCTGCAGGGCCTGACCAAGTCGGCCCTGGTCTCGCGCGCGGCCTGGCTCACTGTGGGCGGCAAGCGCTACGCCATGGCCAACCAGACCGAGGGTTCGAGCTACGAGGCCCCGACCCGATGGGTGGCCGACATCGCGATCCGCATCGACGCACGCGTTCACGCGGTCACGCGTGCCCGCCAGCTGTGCGCGCAGGCCCTGGACTACCCGGTTCCGGCCGACCTGCACTGCGGCTTGCGAGCCATTCCCCTGGAAGCCGAGCCCGAGGACGAGCCGGGCCGCTGCGTCGTCCTGGTCCATGGCACCTCGCGCGCGGACAAGGGTTGGCCCGAATCGCACTGGCTCGAACTGGGCCGGGCCCTCATCGCGCAGGGCTTTCATGTCGCCCTGCCGCATGGCGACGACGCCGAGCGCGAGCGCTGCGAACGGCTGGCCCAGGCGCTTGGCAAAGGCGCCCGCGTCTGGCCGCGGCTGGACCTGGGCCGCCTCACCGATTGCCTGGCCACCTGCGCCGGCGTGATCGGCGTCGACAGCGGTTTGAGCCACATCGCCGTGGCGCTGGATCTGCCGCACGTGCAGATCTACAACTTCGACACGGCGTGGCGCACCGGTCCGCTGGCCCCGCCGCAGACCACTGCGCCGCGCCAGCTGGCGGTCTTTGCCGAGCCGACGCCGGATTTCGAGGCGGTGTGGCAGGCGTGGCAACGGGTCGCGCCACGGTGATTCGTCCTCTCTATTCGCTCATGGTGATGGGCGCGCAGCCGTTCCTGCGGCGCAAGCTCAAGCGCCGCGGTGCCGCCGAGCCGGGTTACCTGCACGCGGTCGAAGAGCGCTTCGGCCGCTACCGGGGCACGGCCAAACCGGGCGCGCTGTGGATCCATGCGGTGTCGCTGGGCGAGACCCGGGCCGCGGCGATCCTGCTGGAGCGCTTGCGCCAGCGCCGTCCTGGCCTGCGGGTGCTGCTCACCCATGGCACGGCCACGGGCTGGTCCGAAGGCGAGCGGCTGCTGCGGGGCGGCGATCAACAAGCCTGGCTGCCATGGGACACGCCGGCCGCGGTGCGCGGCTTTCTTTCGCACTTCCAGCCCAGCGCCGGCGTGCTGATGGAGACCGAGGTCTGGCCCAACCTGGTCGCGCACTGCAGGGAGCGCCAGGTGCCGCTGGCGCTGGCCAACGCGCGCCTGAGCGCCAGGTCGCTGGCCCAGGCGCGGCGGCTGCCGTGGTTGTCGCGGCCGGCCTATGCGTCGCTGGCCGCCGTATGGGCCCAGACCGAAACCGATGCGCGGCGGCTGGCCCAGGCCGGCGCCACCGTGAAGGGCGTGTTCGGCAACCTCAAGTTCGACGCCGCACCCGATGCCGCGCAGCTCGCGCAAGGCCGCGCCTGGCGCGCCGTATCGGATCGGCCGGTGGTGATGTTCGCCAGTTCGCGCGAGGGCGAGGAAGCGCAATTGTTCGCGCTGTTGCGGGTGCAGCGGTCGCCGGCGGTCCGCGCCGTGCGCTGGCTGGTGGTGCCGCGCCATCCGCAGCGCTTCGCCGAAGTGGCCGAGCTGGCGCGCACCCAGAGCCTGGCGGTGTCACGGCGCAGCCAGTGGACCGGTGGGCCGGTGCCGGCCGATGTCTGGATCGGCGACTCGCTGGGCGAGATGGCGCTGTATTACGGCATGGCCGATGTCGCCCTGCTGGGCGGCAGCTTCGAGCCGCTGGGCGGGCAGAACCTGATCGAGGCGGCGTCCTGCGGTTGCCCGGTGGTGATGGGGCCGCACACGTTCAACTTCGCCGAGGCCGCGCAACTGGCGCAGGAGGAGGGTGCCGCGATTCGTGTGAGCACCCTGCAGGAAGGCGTGCATGTTGCGCTGAACCTGGCCCTCGACGCGCAGCGGCGCCAGGCCGTCGTTGCCGCGTCCGGTGCCTTCGCCGCGGCGCACCGGGGTGCCGCCGACAAGACGGCCGACGCGGTGCTGGCCCTGCTGCCCGCTTGAGCGCGCGGCGACGCTACTTCGCCAGCAACTGGTTCAACTTTTCCAGGTCCACCGGCATCAGCGTGCCGTTGGACTGCCGCAGCTTCAGGTGCCCGATCAGCACGTTGTAGCGCGCCAGCGCCAGATCGCGCTTGGTCTGGTACAGCTGGCTTTGCGAGTTGAGCACGTCGATGTTGATGCGAACGCCCACTTGGTAGCCCAGTTTGTTGGCGTCGAGCGCGCTCTGGCTCGATGCTTCCGCGGCCTCCAGGGCGTTGACCTGGCCCAGCCCGGACACCACGCCGTAATAGGCCGTGCGCACGGCCTGGGCGACGGTGCGGCGCGTGGTCTCCATGTCGGCCTGGGCCTTTTCTTCCAGCGACAGGGTTTCGCGGATCCGGTTCTCGATGGCGCCGCCCGCGTACAACGGCATGTTGAAGAGCAAGCCGACGCTGGCGGTGTTGAAGCGCGTTGGCGCCGGGCCCTGCTGCAGGCTGCCCTCCGGATTGCGCGCGATGTTGTAGCCGGCGACCAGATCGAGGGTCGGTTTATGGCCGGCCTTGGCCTTTTCGGTTTCGAGTTGCGCGACTTCCACGGCCGACTTGGCCTGCTGGATGGACGGGCTCATTTCATCGCCCTGCTGGACCCAGGCGTTGACATCCTCCGGAATCGGCGGATTGACCTTCATCGGCAATGTCAGCGGAACGGGCGCCACGCCGTTCCTGCCCACCAGCGAATCGAGCGCCAGCCGCTTGACGCGCACGTCGTTGTCGGCCGCGATTTCCTGGGCGATCGTCAGGTCGTAGCGGGACTGCGCTTCACGGGTGTCGGTGATGGTGGTGGTGCCGACCTCGAAATTGCGCTTGGCCGAAGCCAGTTGCTCGCCGGTGGCGGTCTTCAGCGCCCGCACGACCTCCAGCGTATCCTGCGCCGCCAGCACGTCGAAGTACGACTGGACCAGCCGCACCATCAGGTCCTGGCCGGCGGCGGTGAGCTGGGCTTCCGCGATCTCGACCGAGCGCTTGGCCTGCTCCCAGGCTGCGACATTGCCCGGACGGTACAGCGGCTGCGTAGCGTTCACGCCCAGGGTTTGGCCGGTGAAGGTGCGCTGCACCGACGGGCTGACAAGTTCGGAGTTGAAGCGCGTGACATTGCTCGACAGGCTGGCCGATGGCAGGATACCGGCGCGCGACTGTTCGGCCCGGAACAGGTTCGCGTCGTACTGGGCTTTCGCCGACTGCCAGGTGCCGTCGTAGGCGCGCGCCAGGTCCCACAGCGTCAGCAGGTCCTCCGCCTTCGCGGGCGCGACAAGGGCGGCGGCCAGCGCCAACGACAGGGGAAGAAGTCGCGACAGTTTCATGTTCGTCTTTCAGCAATGGTGCGGCGGCTGTTCAATAGCGAGGCACCGTGGGGTCGAGTTCGCGTGACCAGGCCTCGATGCCGCCGGCCACATTGGACACCTGGCGGAATCCGTTCTGCGCCAGGAACATGGCGACGCGCTGGCTGCGCGCCCCGTGATGGCACAGGCACGCCACCGGCCGCGCCGGGTCGAGTTCGGCGAGGCGAGCCGGCACCTGGTTCATCGGAATGGCGACCACCGAAAAGCCGTCGGCGGTAACGCTGGCGGTCTGCAGTTCCCAGGGTTCGCGCACGTCAAGCACCACGGGCGAGGCGCCGGCATGGGACTGCAACCAGTTCGCCAGCTCGGCGGGGCGCACTTGATCGACCAAAACCGTTCCGCCTTCAGAAGTGGAACCGCGAGGGTTCCGGGAAATGGACCAGCCGCGGCGCCACCGTGTCCCAGGGTTGGGTGGTGGCATAGGTGGTCTCGCCGGTGCGCCGGACGACGGTGGCGCGCATCACCGGCTCGAAGCCGACGATGGCCGCGAGCCGGCCGCCGACCTTGAGCTGCGACAGCAGTTGCGCCGGCACCTCGGCCACCGAGCCGGACAGGACGATCACGTCGAACGGCCCCTCGGCGACCAGGCCCTTGGCGCCGTCGGCCTCGCGCACTTCGACGTTGGTGAGGCCCGCGCGTTGCAGATTGGCGCGCGCCAGCTGCGCCAGCTCGGGCACGATTTCCATCGTGACAACGCGCTGGGCCCGGTGCGCCAGCAGGGCCGCCATGTACCCCGAGCCGGCGCCCACTTCGAGCACCTTGTCGGTGGGCAGTACGTGCAGGTCCTGCAGGATGCGCGCTTCGATCCTGGGCTCGAGCATGCACTGGCCGCCTTGCAGCGCGGCCTCGCTCGGCTGGGTGAGCGGGATGCGCAGGTCGGCGAAGGCCAGGGCCTTGTGCGCCAGCGGCACGAAGTCCTCGCGCCTGACCTCCGACAGCATTTGCAGCACCTCGTCGTCGAGCACGACCCAGGGTCGGATCTGCTGCTCGATCATGTTGAAGCGCGCGCGTTCGAGGTCCGTCAGGTTCGTCATGGTTTTCTCCGTTATCAAAGCGTCATTGCAGATTGTCGATTTTAGAGGCCGGCTGGACCCGCGCCCCGCCGCCGGCGGCACGCGGCCGCCGCAGCCAGTTGGCCAGATCGTCCAGGTAGCAATAGACCACCGGCACCACCACCAGCGTCAGCAGCGAGGAGGTGATCACCCCGCCGATCACGGCCTGTCCCATCGGCGAGCGCTGCTCCGAGCCCTCGGTCAGCGCGAACGCCAGCGGCACCATGCCGAAGATCATGGCCAGCGTGGTCATCAGGATCGGGCGCAGCCGGACCCGGGCCGCCTGCAACAGCGCCTCGGTCCGGTTCATGCCCTGGGCCTGCATGCGGATCGCGAAGTCGACCAGCAGGATTGCGTTCTTGGTCACCAGGCCCATCAGCATGACGATGCCGATGATCGAGAAGATCGACAGCGTCGAGCCGAACAGCAGCAGCGCCAGCACCACCCCGATCAGCGTCAGCGGCAGCGAGGTCATCAGCGCCATCGGCTGCAGGAAGCTCTTGAACTGGCTGGCCAGGATCATGTAGATGAAGATCACCGCCATTGCCAGCGCCGACACCGCGTAGCCGAACGACTCGGCCATGTTCTTGGTCGACCCGCTGAACTGGTAGCTGTAGCCGGGGGGCAGCGCGATGGTATCGATTCGCTTGCGGATGTCGTCGGAGATCTCGCCGGCCGACCGGTCGTAGGTGTTGGCGCTGAAGGCCACTTCGCGGGTCAGGTCGCGCCGGTTGATCTGGTCCGGGCCGGTCGAATCCCGCACCTGCGCGACCTGGTTGAGCCGCACGATGCGGGCGCTGCCGTCGGGGTTGCTGCCCATGGCGAACGGCAGCCGCTCCAGGTCCTGCGGCGTGACCCGCGCTTCGGGTGCGAGTCGCACATTGACGTCGTAGGTCTGGTCGTCGGGCGCGCGCCAGTTGCCCACCGTCTGGCCGGCCACCAGGATGCGCAGCGAACCGGCGATCTGTGCCACCGACAGGCCCAGGTCGGATGCGGCGTCGCGCTTGACATCCACGGCGATCACCGGCTTGTCGGGCTTGGCGCTGGAGTCCAGGTCGACCAGCCCCGGCACGGTGCGGATGCGTTCGCTCACCAGCGCGGCCAGGCGCTCCAGTTCCTTCAGATCCGGTCCGGTCAGCGAGAACTCGATCTGCTTGTTGCCGCCCACCATGTCGAGCAGGCCGACGTGGGTCACGGTGATGCCCGGCACCTGCTTGAGGCGCTCACGCAGCACCGCCCCCATGACGTCGACGCTGCGTGTGCGCTCGACGCGGTCCACCAGCCGTACATAGATGGACGCGTAGATCTTGCCCTGGGCCGAGCCGGTATTGAGGGTCGCCAGCGTGTAGCGCACCTCGGGGGACTCGCGGATGATGGCTTCGACCTGCCGGGCTTTCGCTTCGGTGGCTTCCAGCGACGAGCCCACCGGCGTGTAGAAATTGATCGTGGTCTCCGAAAAGTCGGCCTTGGGCACGAACTCGGTGCCCAGCAGCGGGACCATGGCGACGCTGGTGGCGAACACGGCGATCGCCAGCGCCACCGTGGCCAGCCGGTGGGCCAGCGCCCAGCGCAGGATGTCCTGGTAGGCGTGCGAGAGCGCCTCGGTGGCCCGGTCGAACCAGCCGGTCACGCGGCCGATGGTGCGGTCGTAGAAACCGGGGTTGGCGATGGGCTTGCCATGGCTCGCGATCGCCGGGTCGTGCCAGATCGACGACAGCATCGGATCGAGCGTGAAGCTCACGAACATCGAGATCAGCACCGCCGCCACGATGGTGACGCCGAACTCATGGAAGAACTTGCCGATGATGCCGCCCATGAAGCCGATCGGCAGGAACACCGCGACGATGGACAGCGACGTGGCCAGCACCGCCAAGCCGATCTCCTGGGTGCCGTCCATGGCGGCCTGGAACGCGGGCTTTCCCATCTGCACGTGGCGCACGATGTTTTCGCGCACCACGATCGCGTCGTCGATCAACAGGCCCACACACAGCGAAAGCGCCATCAGCGTGACCATGTTGATCGTGAACCCGAACAGGTACATGAACAGGAAGGTGCCGATCAGCGCGATCGGCAGCGTGAGGCCGGTGATGACGGTGGAGCGCCAGGAGTTCAGGAACAGGAACACGATCAGCACGGTGAGCAGCGCGCCCTCGATCAGCGTCTCGCGCACGTTCGTGACCGCGACCCGGATCGGGCGCGAGGCGTCCATGATCGGCTCCAGGCGCAGGCCGGGCGGCAGCTGGGCCCGCATGTCGGCAAGCGTCTGCTGCAATCCGTCGACCACCTGGATGGTGTTCTCGTCCTGCGACTTCTGCACCGTCAGCAGGAGCGTGCGCTCGCCGTTGTACAGGGCCAGGCTGTCCAGCTCCTGGGCGCCGTCGGAGACCCGCGCCACCTGGGCCACCCGCACCGGCGCGCCGCCGGAAGCGGCCGTGCCCTTGCGCGCCACGATGATCTTGCCGAAGTCCTCGGGCCGCTCCATGCGCGCCGACATCTGCACCACCCGGTCCTGCGCCAGCGAACGGATCGCGCCGACCGGCAGGTCCTGGTTCTCGTTGCCGACAGCCGCCGCGACCTGGTCGGGCGTGACGCCCATCGCCTCCATGGCCACCGGGTTCAGATAGACGTTGATTTCGCGCTTGGTGCCGCCCACCAAAGTGATCGCGCCGACGCCGCGCACGTTCTCCAGCCGCTTGGAGAGCACCTGGTCGGCCCAGTTGGTCAGCTCGATGGCGGACATGGGCTTGCCCTTGGAGGCGTCCGGCAGCACCGCCACCGACCAGATCGGCCGGCTCGACGGGTCGAAGCGCGTCACCCGGGGCTCCTTCACCTCGGCGCGGAAATTGGGCCGGATCGCCGCCACCTGCTCGCGCACGTCCTCGGCCGCCTTGCGCCCGTCGATCTCCAGCTGGAACTCGATGATGACGACGGCGTAGCCTTCGTAGCTGCGCGAGTGCAGGGCGTTGATGCCGGCGATCGAGTTGACGCCTTCTTCGATCTTCTTGGTCACCTCGCTCTCGACGATCTCCGGCGAAGCGCCGGGATAGGCGGCCGTGATCACGACCACCGGGAAGTCGATGTTGGGAAACTGGTCGACCTTCAGGCGCTGATAGGAGAACACGCCCAGCACGACCAGGGCCAGCATCACCATGGTGGCGAAGACCGGATTCCTCAGGCTGACGCGGGTGAACCACATGAGCGTTGCCGCCTCAGGGCGCGGTCTTGGCCGCCGCCGCCGACCGCGCCGGGCCCGCCGCCTGGGGCCGGGTGAAGCGCACGGCCGTGCCTTCGCGCAACGCACCGACGTTGCCGCGCAGCACCACGGCGCCGGGCGCCAGGCTGGGCACCGCCACCATCACTTCGTTGCCGGCGTCACCGCGCGCGCCGGGTTCCACCGCCTGGTGCGCCACCTTGTCGTTCTCGATCACCTGCACATATGGCGAGGGCTTGTCGGTGCGCACCGCCGACAGCGGCACGGCCAGCGCTGAGGTGCGGCCGGTGTCCAGCGTGCCCTGCGCGAACAGGCCCTGGCGCAGGCCCGTCGGGTCGTCGATGCGCAAGTAGGCCAGCACGGTGCGGCTGCCCGCCTGCGCGCTGGGGTTGATGCGGACCACCCGGGCCCGGATCGGCCGGTCGTTGCCTTCGACCTTCAGCACCGCCTGCTGGCCCACCCGCACCGCCACCGAATCGCCCGCGCTGAGCGTGGCCTCCAGCTCGAGCTGGCTCAGGTCCACGATCTCCACGATCTTGCCGTCCACGGCCACGCGCTCGCCGGGCTGGGCCAGCCGCTGCGCAACCACGCCCGAGATCGGCGCGCGCAGCACGGTGTCGTCCAGGCTCTTGCGGGCGACTTCCTCGGCCGCCAGCGCGGCCTTGTGGTTGGCCCGCGCGGCCTCCAGGCTGTTCATCGAGGTGTCGAGTGCCGTCCTGGAAATGAAGCCCTGGTCCATCAGCGCCTTGTTGTTGTCGTACTGGCGCTGCGCGATGTCGATCTGGGTGCGGGCGGAGTCGGCCTGTTCCCGGGCCTGGCGCACGCGGGCGGCGTATTCGGTGGAATCGACCTTGGCGATCACCTGGCCGGCGGTGACGATGTCGCCCTCGCGCACCGTCAAGCCCTGCAATTCACCGAAGACCCGGGCTTTCACCACCGCCGAGTTCACCGCCTTGAGCGAGCCGGAAATCGGCAGGCCCTGCGCCAGTTCGCGGATTTCGGCGCGGACCACGTCGGATGCGGCCAGTTCGATCACGGCAGTGCCCTTGGCGGCGCTGGCCTGCGCCACCGCTTCCTGCTGGACCTTGCGCGCCGACAGGGCGCGCAGCACGCCGCCGGTGACCAGCAACGCCACCAGGGCGGCCACCAGCCAAGTCCCTGTTCGCCGGTTCATCGGCGGTCTCCCGGCGCGTCTTCGGGGCGCAAGCACAGGCCGTGCAACAGCGTATCCACCTGCGATGTCAGGTAGCGCTCGGGATCGATCGGGTAGCCCTGCGGCACGCAGGCGCCCAGCGAATGTTTCATCATGATCAGGAAAATCATCGGCGCCATCACACTGAACAGCGCGTAGTCCATGTCGGCGATGTGGAACTCGCCGCGATCGACGCCGCGTTGCAGGATCATGCGGATCAGGCCCTGCACCGGCTTGATCACCTCGTCCTGGTAGAAGGCGGCGATGTCGGGAAAGTTGCGGGCCTCGCCGATGATCAGCTTGTTGATGCCTGACGCCTTGGTCGCGCCCACCCGGTCCCACCAGACCTTCAGGCAATAGCGCAGCATGTCGGCCGTGCCGCCTTCGAAGTTCTCGAGTTCACGCCGCCACTCCTGGAAGCGGCCGGAGATGTTCTCTCGCACCACCGCCTTGAACAGCTCTTCCTTGCTGGGGAAATAGAGGAACAGCGTGCCCTTGGACACGCCGGCCCGCGCCGCGACCTCCTCGGAGCGGGTGGCGGCAAAGCCCTTCTCGACGAACAGGTCGAGCGCGGCGTCGAGCAGTTCACCCGGCCGGGCTTCCTTGCGTCTCTCGCGCTTGACCAGCGCTACGCCGGCGTTGGATGGTGGGCTGATGTGTTTGGAAACCGAGGAGGACATGGCCTAATGACTGGCTGGTTAGTAATGTAACTATACCGCCTCCGGAGCGTCAAGCCTCGAGCCTGTCGCGGGGCCTTGCGACCGCTGGCTCCTTGAGGTGGATCAAAGGCCGCTGGGGGCCGCGAATGGGCTCGTCGCGCCGGCCCCGCGCGCAAAAAAAAGGGGCGCTGATGCGCCCCTTCTCTTCCCGTCAGATCACAGCGGTCGCGTCGACTGCCTTTGCTTGCGCCGCATCGCCGCAAAGCCGCCGATGGCCAGAAGCCCGGTCAGCAGGATCATCGCCCATT
>JAANCK010130444.1_pt1 | contig 15969 bp, 14 predicted proteins | sample 7277841 | NCBI WGS metagenome assembly JAANCK01 (sample SAMN14222788, study PRJNA588281) | permafrost metagenome | isolation source: Arctic cryosol methane SIP | place: Canada:Nunavut | collected 2015-07 | reverse complement strand
CCTTCGGCAGATAGGTGTCGAACGGCTTGTTGCCCGCGAACTCCCTGAACATTCCCGCGCGCAAGCCTATCGTGCTGAGCGTCCCACGGTCCGCACCGGCGCCCTTGCGCATCGCGATGTATTCGCCCTCGATCTCGCTGAAGAGCGGCGCCGCCGAGACGACCGGGGCGGCCGGCACCAGCGGTGGATCGGCCGCCATGCCGGCAGCCGCAGGAGAGCGATCCACGATGAGCGCCGCGCGTGGGGCGGGTGCTGTGGAGTGGATCGTCCGCGGCGGCGCCTCGACCGCGGTCATGACCTGGAGTTGACGGTCGGCGACATCGGCGAGCTTGCTGATCGCCTGCGTGAGTGGATCGTTGCCGGCCGACACGCGGCCCTCGCCGGCGCGCCAGCGGTCCCAGACGTCCTGACGCAAGATGTCGGCCCGCGCGACGACGGTCGGGTTGCCGGCCTCCCCCTTGCGCACCTCCTGTTCGATCAGCACCGCTTCCTGCAAGGCGGCACGGCCGCGCAGGATCGCTGGCGTTGTGGGATCCGGCGCCGGGTTCTGCAGCCGTGCAGCGGCCTCGCGCAAGTGGGCGAGCATGTTGGCGAGGAATTCCTCATGGCTGGCGCCGGGCTCAAAGCCGATCTCGCCACGCGTCTCTTCGGTCTGCACTTCCATATGCCGCCTCCATCGCTCGAACGTCGCTTGGGCCATGAAGCCAAGCCGCGCGGCCTGGCGCTGCGCCTGCCGCCGGGCGAGGCGTCCAAGCCTCACGCGCACAGGAGACGCCTTGACCCTGCAAGGGACAAGGCCGTCGGGGAGACGGATTTGGAAGAAGTACACGCCGCGGCGGCAGACGAGGTATGTGGGCGCCCGGCCGCGCTCAATGTTGAAACCGCGCACCGCCGTTTCGCGGCTTGCTTGTTCGTGGACTACTTTGCGGACTACTTCGCGGACTACACGCTTCGCCATGGGCTTGCTCGGGCAAGCCGGAACCGCGGTTTTTCAGGGGTTTCGCGCGTTAGCGAAACTGGCGGAGCGGAGAAAAAACTGGCGGAGAGGGAGGGATTCGAACCCCCGATACGGTTGCCCGTATGCCGCATTTCGAGTGCGGTGCATTCAACCGCTCTGCCACCTCTCCGCTGGCCCAAAATGGCCAAGAATGGCCGCTTCGGACGGGGCTATCTAACCAAGCAGGCCGGGACAGACAAGGGTTGCGCGGCGTATATTGTGACCAGCCACGAGAAACCTGCCGGACCAAGCCGCGACGTACCCTGACCCATGAAATTCGACCGCATTCGCAAGAAATTGCCGGGGGTCTTTTGGACGCTCTGCCTGGTCGCCATACTGACCGCAGTCCTGTTCGTGATGGTCACCCAACTTGGCCTCGAGCGCGGCTCGGTGGTCTATCTGATCCCGGTGGTGATCGCGGCCACGCGCTGGGGCATCGTGTCGGCGGTGGTGGCCGCGGTCTGCGGGGTGCTCGCCTCCGCCTTTTTCTTCTATCCGCCGCTCTACAGCTTCCGCATCAAGGACCCGCAGGAAGTCGTCAACCTGATCCTGTTCATCTTCGTGGCGGTGGTGGTGAGCCAGCTCGCCACCCGTCTCAAGCGCGAATTGGAGATGTCGCGGCAACGCGAAATCGATATGCGCGACCTCTACGCCTTCTCGCGCCGGCTGGCGGTGGCGTTCGACGTCTCCGACATTCACGCCGCGATCGAGGACCATCTCACCGCCGTGATCCAGCGCAAGGTCATACTGTTCGCCAACGCGCGCGACGCGACAAGCCACAGCGGCCGGCGCGCCGGCGTCACCGTGCCGGAGCCGGTGCTGCGCGAGGTCGCCGACGTCGCTTCCGGACGACGCAATGCCGCTACAGGCGTGGTGGTCGCCTCGCCGGAAGGTGAAGTCTGGCTGGTGCGCACGGTCTCGTCCAAGAGCCTCGAATTCGGCGTGATTGCGATCAGTCTCGGCCGCCAATCGCAGGCTGGATTCGACGAGTTGCGTATCCGTGTCGACGCCGTTTTGGCAGACGCCACCGCCACGCTCGATCGCCTCGACGTCGCCCACGCCATCAACGAGGCGCGCATGCGATCGCAAACCGACCAGTTGCGCGACGCGCTGATCGGCTCGGTCAGCCACGAACTGCGCACACCGCTGGCATCGATCCTCGGCGCGGCCACCGTGCTGATCTCGGCGCCTGCGCTGGCAGGCGAGAAGAAGCTCAAAGCGCTGGTGCACGACGTGCGCGATGAAGCCGTGCGGCTCAACAACGACATCCAGAACCTGCTTGATGCCACCCGCATCAGCAGCGACGGCGTCAAACCGCACATCGAATGGGCCGATCCGGAAGACATCATCAATTCGGCGATCGAACGCTGCCGTAATCGGCTCAACGATCGGCGCGTCGTGCTCGACCTGCCGCAGGACCTGCCGCTGATCCATGTCGATCCGGTGCTGGTGCAGCAGGCATTGATACAAATCTTCGATAATGCGGTGAAATACTCGCATTCCACCTCGCGCATTTCGGTCTCCGCACGCGCCCATGACGGCCGCATGGTGATCGGCATACGCGATGAAGGCGCGGGACTGACCGCGGCCGAACAATCGAAAATGTGGGACCGATTCGTACGCGGCGAGCGCCATGCCACCACCACCAGCGGCTCCGGCCTGGGGCTCTGGATCGCCAGTGCCTTTATCGCGGTCAATGGTGGTAAGATGACCGCCGTCAGCGAAGGTCCCGACCTCGGAACCACAATCGCGGTCGACCTGCCGGTCACACAAGCGGCAGAGCCGCAGATGGAAAGCGACGCAGATGAGTGAGCCAGCCCCGATCGTGCTCGTCGTCGACGACGAGATTCAAATCCGCCGTTTCTTGCGCACGGGTTTCGAGATCAACGGCTTTGTCGTGCATGAAGCCGGCACCGGCGCCGAGGCGATCCGCAGCGCGACGCTGCGGCCGATCGATCTGGTCATCGTCGATCTCGGACTGCCCGACATGGACGGTTCCGAGGTGGTCGAGCGCATCCGTTCCTGGTCGAGCGTGCCGATCATCGTGCTGTCGGTGCGTTCGAATGAGGCGGAGAAAGTGCGTCTGCTCGAACTCGGTGCCGACGACTATGTGGTCAAGCCGTTCGGCATGGCCGAGCTGCTGGCGCGCGTGCGCGTGGCGCTGCGCCGCTTGATGCGCGCCGTGAGCGGCGAACCCACCGTCAAGGTCGGCCCGCTCACCATCGATCTTTCCGCCCGCGCCGTGACGCTCAACGACAAGCGGCTGACGCTGACGCCGAAGGAATACCGGCTGTTACAGGTGCTGGCGCAGCACGCCGGCAATGTGGTCACCCATCAGCATCTGCTCAGGGAAGTGTGGGGTTCGATCCACGTGCACGACACGCACTATCTGCGCATTTTCGTGCGCAAGCTGCGCCAGAAGATCGAGCCGCATCCGGACTCGCCCAAGATCCTGGTGACCGAGCTCGGCGTCGGCTACCGGCTGGCGCATTCCGGCAACGAAGGCGACAACGGCGCCGCGACCGCCGCCGCGGTCAAGGCGGAGAGCTGATCTCTCCGCGCGGGGTAATCGGCCGCTTCGCCCAAAATGGCCGGTTTCCTTGACAAATTGCACTTATCCCCGCCATAAGCATGGCCAGCGCGGACCTTTGGGTCCGCGTGCGTGTTCAGGGCTAACTTAAGCCCTTCAAAACACAAGACAATTCGACTGAAAGAAGCCGGTCCGGAATAGTCCGAGCACCGGGGACGAACACAAGGGAAGAACGATGTTCGCAGTCATTAAAGCCGGCGGCAAACAATACCGGGTGGCCGCCGAAGACGTCATCCGGATCGACCGGCTCCAGGCCGAGCCCGGCCAGATCGTCGAGTTCGGTGAAGTGCTGGTGCTCGGCGGCGATACCCCGCAGCTCGGCTTGCCGACCATTGCCGGAGCCATGGTGGCCGGCGAGGTGCTGCAGCACACGCGCGGCGACAAGGTGATCGCCTTCAAGAAGCGCCGGCGCAAGAATTCGCGCCGCAAGCGCGGCTCCCGCCACGAGTTCTCGGTGGTCCGCATCACCGAGATCCTGACCGACGGAGCCAAACCCTCGAAGACGGCGCCGCCGCGGCCCCAGCGCGCGCCCAAGCCAAAATCTGAAGCCGGTGTGTCGGAAGTGGCCCCGGAAGGCGAGGCGGACGCCAAGCCGTCAAAGGCCAAGAAGTCGGCCGCAAAAAAGTCCGGCAAGCCGGCCAAAAAGGCCGCCACAAAAGGCAAGAAGAAGTGAGATGATTCCGTCACGGAATCGGTGTACAAACTAGAGCAGAATTCGAGAGAGCAAGATGGCGCATAAAAAAGCAGGCGGATCTTCACGTAACGGCCGCGATTCCGCGGGCCAACGCCTTGGTTTGAAGAAGACGGGCGGCGAGATCGTCGTCGCCGGCAATATCATTGCGCGCCAGCGCGGCACCAAATGGCATGCCGGCCGCAATGTCGGTGTCGGCACCGATCACACGCTGTTCGCGCTCGTTAACGGAAAGGTTCAGTTCGCTACCAAAGCCAAAGGCCGCACCTACGTGTCCATCGTACCGATGACGGAGGCAGCGGCCGAGTAAAACGGTAGACCAAAATTGAGGTCCGCCGGTCATTCAGTCAAACCGGCGGGGCCTCTAGGGCTCTGAGAGGGGGAGACGGGTGACCGGCTCCCCCTCTTCGCATTTTACAACTCTTTCTGAGTTGAAAAACTGGAGCCCGTGTCATGACCTTGCCGGAAGAAATACCGAGCGAGACTTTCCACGAAGCGAGTATCCCCGTCCTTGAGACCAAGCGGCTGGCCTTGCGCGCGCCGCGCCTCGAGGACGCTAAAACGGTAGCGACGCTCGCCAACGACCGCCGCATTGCCGAAAACGCGGCGCGCATTCCGCATCCGTACAAACTGACGGACGCGCAAGGTTTCATTACCGGCGCCAACAAGGCCGACGGCGAGGCGGTGTTCCTGATCACGCTGCGGGACGAGACCGTCATCGGCGCCTGCGGCGTCGTGATGCAAAAACTCACCGGGCAAGAGCGCATGCCGGAGCTCGGCTACTGGCTGGGCGTGAATTATTGGAGCAAAGGCTACGCCACCGAGGCGCTGCACGCGGTGATCGACTATGCCTTCGCCGACTTGGGCCACGAGGCGTTGCAGGCGGGCGCGCGCGTCACCAATCCGGCCTCGCGCCGGGTGTTGGAGAAATGCGGCTTCCAGTGGACCGGCGTCGGCCTCTATCGTATCGGCGCCATCAAGTCGTCGGCGCCGATCGACCGCTTCCGGCTCGAACGCGGCATCTGGTCGGCGCTCAGGGGCTGGAGCCGGCTGAAGCGGGTGTCTTGATCTTCCCTCTCCCCGCACGCGGGGAGAGGTACAGTGGCAGCCATGAGCGCAAACCAACCCCGCCCACTCAGCCCCGCCGCCGTCAAGGCCATGCTCGTCGACGGCGGCGAGCTGGCGCCGATCGATGTGCGCGAGGAGCTGATATACTCGCGTAAACATTTGCTGTGGGCGCGCAACGTTCCGCTCAGCCGGCTGGAATTGCGCTTCACGCAACTGGTTCCGCGCCTCACCACCCGCATCGTGCTGTGCGACGACAATGACGGCTTGGTCGAATGCGCGGCCGATATCCTCAGCCGCGCCGGCTACAGCGACCTGTCTTATCTCGACGGCGGCGTGGCGGCGTGGGAAGCCGCCGGCCTGGTGACGTTCTCCGGCATGCACGTGCCGAGCAAGGCGTTCGGCGAGTTCATCGAACATGCACGCGGTACGCCCAGTATCGGCGCCGGAGAGCTCGACGCGCTGATGCGCGCCGGGACCGAGCTCAAGGTGCTCGACAGCCGGCCGTTCGACGAATACGCACGCGCATCGATCCCGACCGCCACTAATGTGCCGGGCGCCGAACTGGTGCTGCACGTGCGCGATCTCGTACCCTCGCCCGCCACCACCATCGTGGTCAATTGCGCCGGCCGCACCCGCAGCATCATCGGCGCGCAGTCGCTGATCGATGCCGGCGTGCCCAACAAAGTGCTAGCGCTGCGCAACGGCACCATGGGCTGGCAACTGGCCGGCCTCGCCTGCGACACCGGCAAGAGCCATCGCGCGCCGGAAACATCGAGTGCCGCGCTGGCCTGGGCGCAGGCGCAAGCTGAGGCGGTGGCGCACAATTTCGCCGTCGAGCGCATCGACCGCGCCACGCTGGAACGCTGGCGCAATGACGCGGCGCGCACGACCTACGTCTTCGATGTGCGCGATCCGGCCGAATACGAAGCCGGCCACCTGCCCGGCGCGTGGCCTGCGCCCGGCGGCCAGCTGGTGCAGGCGACCGACTCTTACGCCGGCACGTTGCAAGCGCGCATCGTGCTCAGCGACGACAAGGAAGTGCGCGCGCTGATGACCGCCTCGTGGCTCAAGCAGATGGGCTGGCGGGATGTGTTCGTGCTGCCGCAAGCCGGGCAAGAATCTGACAAAGAGACCGGCCAGGCGGCCGATCGTGCGCTGTGCGAACCGCCGCCGGATGCGGCCGCTATTTTCTCGGCGGCGCTCGAGATCGACGACGTGACCGTCATTGACCTGTCGGCCAGCCCGAACTACCGGCGCGGCCATATTCCCGGCGCCTGGTTCGGCATCCGCTCGCGGCTCGATCGCGCCTTCGCCAACATCCCGCTGCACGGCACGGTCATGCTCACCTCGGAGGATGGCGTACTCGCCGGCCTGGCGGTTGCGGAAGCGCGCACGCTGACGGCACTCCCGGTGTACTGGCTCAAGGGCGGCACCGAGGCCTGGAAGGCGGCCGGATTCCCGCTCTCGACCGCCGATAAGTTGGCCGACGAGCCGGTCGATGTCTGGCTCAAACCCTACGAGCAATCCGGCGACAGCGCGGCGGCGATGACGGCCTATCTGGCCTGGGAAGTCGATCTGCTTGCGCGCATCGAGCGCGACGGCACCACGCATTTCGTGCAGGTGCGCTAACAGCGTGCAGTTCGCGCCACGATAGGCTATATCGCGCCCATGAAATTCCTCGATGAAGCCAAGGTCTATATCGGGTCCGGCGCGGGCGGTAACGGCTGCGTGGCGTTCCGCCGCGAGAAGTTCATCGAATTCGGCGGCCCCTCGGGCGGCGACGGCGGCAAAGGCGGCGACGTCATCGTCGAGGCGGTCAACGGCCTCAACACGCTGATCGATTACCGCTATCAGCAGCACTTCAAGGCCGAGCGCGGCGGCAATGGCATGGGCAAGGACCGCCACGGCGCCAACGGCAAGGACAAGGTGCTGCGCGTGCCGGTGGGCACCCAGATCTACGAGGAGGACGGCGAGACGCCGATCGCCGATCTCACGCAAATCGGGCAGCGCGTGACCATCGCCAAAGGCGGTAATGGCGGCTTCGGCAATGCCTATTTCAAATCGTCGACCAACCAGGCGCCGCGCAAGGCCAATCCCGGTCAGCCGGCGCAGGAGCTCACCATCCGCCTGCGGCTGAAGCTGATCGCCGACGCCGGGATCATCGGCCTGCCCAATGCCGGCAAATCGACTTTTCTCGCCGCGGTGAGCGCTGCCAAGCCGAAGATCGCCGATTATCCCTTCACCACGCTGCATCCGCAGCTCGGCGTGTTCGAAATCGACAACCGCGAATTCGTCATGGCCGATCTGCCGGGACTGATCGAGGGCGCGCATGAAGGCGTCGGCCTCGGCGATAAATTTCTCGGCCACACCGAACGCTGCCGCGTGCTGCTGCATCTGGTCGACGGCACCGGCGAGAACGCCGGCGCCGATTACAAGACCGTGCGCGCCGAACTGGAAGCCTACGGGCAGGGTTTGACCGACAAGCCGGAGATCGTCGCGCTGTCAAAGGTCGACGCCATGACCCCGGAGGCGATCAAGGCGCAAACCGCGAAGTTAAAAAAAGCCTGCAAGAAGACGCCACTGCTGCTGTCATCGGCCTCGCGCCAGGGTGTGCAGGACGTCTTGCGCGCGCTGTTCAAAGTGATCGACGCGGCGCGCGAGGGGGCGGACACGGCCGACGCCAAAGAAGCGGCGTGGCAACCATAGTTTATTTCATCGATTTCGCCACCACGCGCAACTCATCGATGAAAAGCTGAGCCACCGGACTGAGCGTGCGCCTCTTCAACGTGAAGACCGCAACCGGCGGCGGTTTCGGCAATTCGATCGGCAAGGCTTTGATCTTCCACTGCTTGGCATTGGTCTTGAGCAGCGACATTGCCAGAACCGAAAGAAATCGTCCGGTGGACAGCAGTTTGTGGCGCAACAGGATTGAGGACGCGCTCACCGCGGGTGAGGGAGGCTTCAGGCTGACCAATCCGAACGCATTTTCGAGTACAGTCTGGACCGCAAGACTGGGCGGAATGATCCAAGGCTCATCCACCAGGTCGGCGAGCTTGATGTCCTTGCGCCGCGCCCAGCGACTGCTGGCGCCGGCGACGATGAAATTCGGATCTTCGAACAGTATTTCGACGGCGACGTCGTCGTCCTTGTGCGGAGACGAGACACGGTAAATCGCCAGATCGGCATGGCGCTCGTGCAATTCGCGATAGTCCGGCGTTTGCGTATCCATTTCGATGACCCGGACGACGATATGCGGGTAACGCGCCGAAAGCCGCTCGATCACCGCGATTAACAAGCCGGCGGTGAAAAATTCCTGCGAAGCGACGCGTACTTCTCCCGCAGTCGGCTTGGTCAGAAATTCGATGTCCTTGATCGCCTGGCTCAATTCGTCGAACACGATATTGCCGCGCTTGAGCAGCACGTCAGCGTAGATCGTCGGCGAGATCCCCAGTGAACTGCGATCGAGCAGCTTCACACGCAGCGCATCCTCAAGACTGGCGATCGCTTCTGAGACGGCGGATTGCGACATCGCGAGATGCATTGCAGCTTTGGCCATGCTGCCCGAGTGCACGACCACCGATAGGACATGAATGTCGCGCAGCTTGACGCGGCGACCGATGCGGCCTTCCCAGTCCCACGTCGCCTTGGCCATCTGATTTTCCGATAGGGCTAGCGCTTATTCGAGATTCCATAAGGCGCGCAAAAAAATATGCTCTGCCCCGTAGCCGCTGTCAAAGAAAGCGCAGCCACCCAGGTCGTGAAACACGATCCGGGGGAACGGGGATGTCATGGACACGCTGGTCTTCACTCTCATCGCCTGGATTGCCGCGCATTCGAACCTGGCCGCGGCCGGCGCACCCGATATTCGCTATATTCCGAAGCAGGCGATGAAAGGCCCTTTCGCCTTCGCCGCGGTGAAGGGGAGCTCCCTGCAATTGGAGGCTTTCTACGTTCCCGGCAAAACCGCGGTTTATTTGCGTAACACCTGGCGCGCCGGCGGCCTCCGCGACCGAAGCGTGCTTCTGCATGAGCTCGTGCATCACCTGCAGGCGGTCAACAATGTACACGTGTCGTGCATGGGGACCTTGGAGCGGCAAGCCTATGACTTGCAGTTCAAATGGCTGCGCGAGAATGGCGTCGAGGACCCTTACGATTTCACCGGGCTCGATGCTTTGACAGTCGTCTTTGCCGGCATCTGCCCTGAGTAACGCTTGCCCCGGCGCACTTGGCCCGGCCGCGTGGCGTCGCTATGACTGCCGGGAGACGCAACATCAACGCGCTGTTCGGGAGGTGCCCATGCAGACCCGCGCCGCGGTGGCCTGGAAGGCCGGCGAGCCGCTCAGCATCGAGACTATCGAGATCGAAGGCCCGAAGGCCGGCGAGGTGCTGGTTGAGATCATGGCAACCGGCGTCTGCCACACCGACGCCTACACGCTGTCGGGCGCCGATCCGGAAGGCATCTTCCCAGCCATCTTGGGCCACGAGGGCGCCGGCATCGTGCGCGAGATCGGCGCCGGCGTGACCACGCTAAAACCCGGCGACCACGTCATCCCGCTTTACACGCCGGAATGCCGGCAGTGCAAAACTTGTCTGTCGCGCCGCTCCAACCTGTGCACCGCTATCCGCGCCACCCAGGGCAAAGGCGTGATGCCGGACGGCACCAGCCGCTTTCGCTGCGACGGCGACGCGGTCTTCCACTACATGGGCTGCTCGACCTTCGCCAATTTCACCGTGCTGCCGGAGATCGCGCTGGCAAGAGTGCGCGAGGACGCGCCGTTCGACAAAATTTGCTACATCGGCTGCGGCGTCACCACCGGCATCGGCGCCGTCATCAACACCGCCAAGGTCTGGCCGGGCGCCAATGTCGCGGTGTTCGGGCTCGGCGGCATCGGGCTCAACGTGATCCAGGGCGCCCGCATCGCCGGCGCCGACAAGATCATCGGCATCGACACCAATCCTGCCAAGCGCGCCATCGCCGAGAAATTCGGGCTGACGCATTTCATCAATCCGGACGAGGTCGGCCGCGACAAAGTGGTGCAAGCGGTGATCGACTTGACCGGTGGCGGCGCCGACTTCTCATTCGAATGCATCGGCAATGTGAACGTGATGCGCCAGGCCTTGGAATGCTGCCACCGCGGCTGGGGCGAGAGCATCATCATCGGCGTGGCCGGGGCGGGTCAGGAAATCGCCACGCGGCCGTTTCAATTGGTTACCGGCCGGGTGTGGAAGGGCACCGCCTTCGGCGGCGCGCGCGGACGCACCGACGTACCCAAGATCGTCGATTGGTACATGGAGGGCAAGATCAACATCGACGACCTGATCACCCACACCATGCCGCTTGAGAAGATCAACGATGCCTTCGACTTGATGCATAGCGGTACGTCGATCAGGTCGGTGGTGATCTACTAAAAACTTTACTGTCGGCGCGGTCGCGGCGTAGCGATCCGGCCGCCATGACCGCGTCGATCGCCAACGCCCTCGCCGACCCGAATGCGATGAACGAGATCACGCAAAAACTGCGCGCGCAGGTGGCCGCCGCCTTCTCGGCCAACGCCATGGTGGACGGCGTGATCGCCGGCTACGAGCAAGCGATTCGACGGGTGCCCGCGCCCTGCTGGCACACGCCTAAGTAATAAGTAAGACCTTATCTGACAGGTTGCTGACATAGGCCGTCAGCGGGCCGCAACCCCACTTCCGCTAGACCGAACCTCGATCGGCCTGCCTGACGTGCAGCGTCAAGCCGGCAGCAGAACATCGGGAGACACGGAAATGCAGAAGCGCGCGTCCACGTACGACAAAGTCACGGTCCTGCTGCATTGGACCATCGGGATCGGCATCCTCGCCATCGGCATGATCGAGATCATGCGGCACGAGTTCCCCAAGGGGACCTTGATCCGCGAGGGTCTAAAACCCCTGCATCAGCCGGCGGGCACCATCCTGTTCGCGCTCATCATGGTCCGCATCATGTGGCGCGCGACCTTTGGCACGACGATCGATACGGCCAAGCGGATGACCGCCTCGGCCACTGCCGCCAAGCTTACCCATCTCGCGCTCTATGCGATGATGGTTGCCCTGCCTTTGCTCGGCATGCTGTCGATGTTCGCCCGCGGTAAGCCGATCGATTTCGGACTGTTCCAGCTCGTCATGCCGCTCGGCGACCTCATCGGCTCGTATGCCGGCCTGTTGAAATCGACGCATGAGGCGTTCGGTTACGGCATCCTGCTGCTCGCCTTCGTGCACGCGGCGGCGGCGCTCGGACACCACTATGTGCTAAAGGATGACGTGCTGTTGCGCATGCGCTTCCCGCGCAGCCGGCGCGTTGCCGGCCTGCGGTCGGGCAGCGCCGCGGCGGCGGATGCGGGGGTTGGATCGCGAACGCTCGTTTCGGCGTGACGGGCGATGCAACCGCTCCGGCGTCACATTTACCGGCGCATGATCCTTTCCGAAAACCGGTTCCCACTTTTCGGGATCATGCACTCGTTAACCGGCCCGCGCATAATCCTGCCGAGCGACCGTATGAGCGCCGATCAGCTTGGCATAATTCGCGATCGGATGCGGCCGGCCGGTCAGGTAACCCTGCATGGCGTCGCAGCCTTCCTGCACCAGGATGGCGTGCTGGATTTCGGTTTCGACGCCTTCCGCCAGGATCGGCACGTTGAGGCTGTGACCAAGGCCGATGACCGCGCGCACAATGACCATGGAGTGGCGGCTGCGATCCAGATCGCCGATAAACGCGCGGTCGATCTTGATGCGGTCGAAGGCGAACGACTGCAAATACGACAATGACGAATAGCCCGTGCCGAAATCGTCCAATGCGATCTGCACGCCAAGCGCTTTGAGCCGGCGCAGGATCGAGACCGCGCGCGGAAAATCGTCGATCAATACGCCCTCGGTGACTTCCAGTTCGAGGCGGGCCGCCGCCAGGCCGGTTTCCAGCAGGATCGACTGCACCAGGTTCGGCAGGTCGCCATCGTGAAACTGGACCGGAGAGACGTTGACCGCAATGCTCATCGGCTGCGGCCAGGATGCCGCCTCGCGGCATGCCTCGCGCAGCACCCATTCGCCGATCGGAATGATGAGTCCGCTTTCCTCGGCAATCGGAATAAACGTCGCGGGCGAGACCAGGCCGCGGGTCGGGCATTGCCAGCGCAGCAAGGCTTCGAAGCCAAAGGTTTCGCCGCTCATGCGCACCTGCGGCTGGTAGTGCAGCAGCAGTTCATTGCGCGCGACAGCCGACCGCAAATCGCTTTGCAGGGCGAGCCGCTCGCCCAGCCGCGCGCTCATTTCCGGCTCGAAGAACAGCACCGATCCGCGCATTTCGGCCTTGGCGCGATAGAGCGCGGTGTCGGCGTTGACCATCAGCGTCTTGGCGTCGGTGCCGTCCCTCGGATAGACCGCGCCGCCGATCGTCAGGCCGATCTGCAACTGCCGGCCGTCGACCTCGAAATCGCCCTCGAAGGCGGCCAGCAGGCGTTCGGCCAGCGCCGCGGCGGCGGCCGGCTGCGCGCCATCGTTGACGATCAGCATGAATTCGTCGCCGCCGATGCGCGCCAGGAAAGCCCCGGTGACCACGGCTTGCAGACGGCGCGTCGCCTCGCGCAGCAGCGCGTCGCCGGTCGAATGGCCGAACAGGTCGTTGACTTCCTTGAAGTGGTCGAAGTCGACGCTCAAAATACTGAACTGTTCGCCGTGTGCCGACGCCCGCTCGAGCGTAGCGGCAAAACACTTGTTGAAGGCGGCCCGGTTGGGCAGATCGGTCAGACTGTCGTGATGCGCCATATGTTCGATGCGCTGTTCGCTGCGTCGGCGCTCCGTCACGTCGTCGAGAACCGTCAATAAATAATGCGCCACTCCATCGGCGTCCCGAACGGCGACACTTTTGGCCGTTGCGATGCGGATGCCATTGCCGGGGGTGTGAACCACATGATCCGGCAGCACGACCGCCTGATGCGACTGCAACGTTTCTTTGTTTTCGGCGACGATTAAATCGGCCTGTTCCTTCGGATAGAGTTCGTTGATGGATTTGCCGACGATCTGGCTGCGGGAAACCCCGAAAAGCTCTTCAGCCGCCCGATTGATCAGGCTGAATCGCCATTGGCTGGCATCCTCGGTCGAGCCCTGGATGTCCTTCACCAGTATCGGCGCAGGAACATGCTCGATGATCGCGTCAAGGAATTTTTGGGTACGCAGGAGTTCGTGTTCGGCTTGCTTGGCCTTGGTGATGTCGTGGATAGCGACCAATCGTGCGTTCTTGCCGGCATAGACCAGAGCGCGCGAGTAGACGCAAACGTCGATTATGGTTCCATCCGCCTTAGAGTGCCGCACAATGTTTTTTACCAATTGGTCTTCCGACTCAAATCGCAGCAATTGAGCAAAGTTTTCCCGATCCTCGGCCGGCCGCAATTGGAGCGCCGTCATCGACATCAGTTCTTCTCGGCTATAGCCATAATGCGCGACCGCGGCGTCGTTTATTGCGAGGAAACGCAGGCTTTCCGAATCGAGTACCCACATTGGAACGGGGTTGCTATCGAACAGCAGCCGGAACGACTCCTCGCGGTATCTTGCCTCGGTGGCGTCCTCGTGCGTCGCCACCCAGCCGCCATCGGCCATCGGGGTGTGAACGACGGAAATGTAGCGGCCGTCATCCAGCCGATTGGTGACCTGATAGGGCTGGTTTTGCGCAACTTCGTTGAGCCGGTCCGCGATGTATTTCTCATGGTCATGCGGCGCATGTCCGGCGGCAATGCGATGCTCGAGGATGGCGCGCAGCGTCGTACCGGGTTTGGTTTGCTCTTTGGTCAATCCGTATAAGTCGGCATAGCGTTCATTGCAGACAATCAAGCGCTGCCTGGCATCGAACATGCAGAGACCCTGCGACATGTTGTTGAGGGCGGAATCGCGTTGCAGGCTTTGCTCCCGGAGCTTTTTCCCGACCAGCCACACACAGAGCACGACAACGCCGCCGATCACGAGCCCGATGGTGAGGGCCGCGCCGATCATAGTGATGGCGCCGCGTTTCCAACTGGCTAGAGCGGTTGAGAAATCGTCGCCAACCGTTACATAGAGCGGGAAATGAGCCAGGTGACGAGCGGCCAGTATCCGCTCCTTGCCTTGCATGCCTTCCATTTTTCCAATAATTCGGATCGTTCCGCGCTCGCGATTTTCGAGCGCGTTGAGCGAAGCTGGAAATGAACGCCCGATGACCGATTCGATGCGCGGATAGCGCGCCAATATGGTGCCGTCGTTCAGGTGGAGCGAGATCGAGCTGCCCGCGCCGGGCATGATGGATTGAAAGAGATTCTCGAAATAATGCAACTCCATGATGCCCAGGATCACACCCAGGAACTTGCCGTCCGGACCGATGATTTTGCGCGCAATCGGCAGGACCCACTTTCCCGTCGCCGGGCTGTGCCGGGGTTTGCTGACAAAAGACATCAGGTACGGATTGTTTTTGAATGTCTCGGAGTAGTCCTGATCGCGATTGTTGATATCGGGAATCGGCCAGGTGCGGGAGAAATTGATCAGCTTGCCGTCGGCATTGCTCAGTATGATTGCGTCGATATGCGGCAAGCCGCCGATGAGATCGCTGAACCGCTGGTGGGTGTCGTAGCCGGACATATGCCGTTCAAGCTCGGCAGACGATGCAATGCCGAGACTTTGCATCCGCTCGACCAAGACCGTCTGGATCAAGTCGATCGATTGGAAGCTGCGATCGAGCTGCTCGGCCAGCACGACCGCAAGACTCTCGAGCGTGCGCTCCTTTTCGGCGAGATCGCGGTCGCGAAGATTCGACAGCAGGCTCGACGTCGCGGCGGTGACGACGGCGATCAGGATGATTCCGCAGACGACGATCAATTGGATCGGCCGCGTGTACCACGGGGCGCGCGCGCGGTCCGCGGTGTCCGCCACCCGCGCGACTTGCTCGAGCGGCGTGCGGCCCACAAGACTTTCGGCATTATTGAGCTGCGCGGAGACCTCGCTCATGCGCCCAAGCATGCATAATGTGCAATACGATGGAATTAATGGCGCTTAACCGGAAACCCTTAATTAAAGTAGCGATAATCAATCGCTAAGAAACGCCACCATTTGAATTAATGCCTGCGACCCTGGCGCGGCGTTGACGTCTTCTCGGGCGAAAATAACGGATATTCGCGTCATAGTCGTGCTGCCCGCGTTACTACTTCGCGCAGCGACGGCGTGGGCCGCCGATCGGCTGGTAGCTGCAATCCGCTGCCTGGAATGAGCGGTAGGCCCGGGCGCAGGCGCTGACATTGCATGCGATACGCGGCGCCGGCTGCTTTCTCACGGTGGCCGCGGGCGGCGCCGGCGCTGCTATGGTTGCCGGCGCCGGCCGCACAGGTTGGCCGATCGCAACCGGCGGCGTCACCGCCGCCTGCGCCGGGAGCCCGCTGTCCGGCATCGGCGACATCGGCGCAGACTGCCAGTCAAGGCCGAAGACCACGCTGCCAAACACGATCATCAGGACGGCAAGATAGCCAAGACGCGCCATCGAACCCCCCGCGAGCGTTCACGCTGTAATTTCAACGCCGAGACGGCCCGGCCAGTTCCACGCGCCGGGGAAACCACTGACCGTGGGCTTTGCGGACCGGATGGGCGGTCATG
>JAANCK010394335.1_pt1 | contig 15991 bp, 11 predicted proteins | sample 7277841 | NCBI WGS metagenome assembly JAANCK01 (sample SAMN14222788, study PRJNA588281) | permafrost metagenome | isolation source: Arctic cryosol methane SIP | place: Canada:Nunavut | collected 2015-07 | reverse complement strand
CGCTGCCGCTGCATTCCGGCGAATACGTGCTGAGCGCTTATCTGGCTGACTCCCAGGGCCTGGTGATCTATGACGAGTGGCTGCACTGCACCGACTTCGGCTGGGAGTTTCCGAGCTTGGTGCCGGGGCTCGTTCAGTTGCCTCATCACTGGACCTGAGGTCACCAGCCATGAACCTCTGGCTCAAGCGCCTGCAGGTGGAGGGACGCGACCTTCTCGAGCTGGTGTTGCTGCCGGGCCTGGCCGCCTTGTTGCCCTGGAGTCTGGCCTTCCGCCTGCTGCGCCGGCTCGCGCGGGCAATGAGTCCCTACGCGGACGCAACCAATGCAGCCTTGGCGCAGGCCGGTGCCCGTGGCTGGGTGGGCGACGCGGCCCACTGGTTACTGGTGCGAAGAGTCATCGCCCTGGTGGACCATGCCGACCTGTACCTCGCCAGGACCCGGTCCGATCGCTGGCTCGCCCGACATCTGGACGTGCAGGGCGAGTGGCCACCGGCGGGCCAGCCGGGCCTCATCTGTACTTTCCATTGGGGGGCTGGCATGTGGGCCCTGCGCCATGCCCGCAAATCGGGACTGACAGCCCATCCACTGGTTGCGCCGCTCAACGGAGCGCACTTTGCCGGCCGTCGCGTATTGCTGGCCTATGCGCGCGCCAGAACGGCTGAAGTGACCCGCTCGCTGGGTTGCCCCGCGCTGGACACTTCGGGCAGCCTGCGCCCGGTCCTGGGGGCATTGCAACGTGGCGAGCAGGTCATGGCCGCGATCGATGTGCCGGCTGACCAGGTCAGCGCCAGCGAAGAGATCGGATTGCTCGGCATGAGGGCCAGGGTGCCGCGCGGCCTTTTCCGCCTCGCGGTGGACAAGCGGTTGCCGGTAACTGTGTATCTCACCGGGTTGAACGTTGGCACCGGCCGGCGTCTTCTGCGCATACACCAGTTGGGGGTGTATGAAGACCTGGCGCAACTCATGCAGGACGTGTTCGCCTTCCTGGACGAGGCGATTCGCGAGGATCCACCGGCGTGGCATTTCTGGGGCGAAGCCGATCGCATCTTCGTGCGCCGCTGAGCGTCGCGGCTATTTCGTTGGCAACCCGTGCCGGTAAACGTCCGGCCAGCTGTATCGAATCTGCGCCATCGTCGAGGACGACACCGCAAAGAAGACGGCTGCCGCGGCGACTGTCGCGAGGATGAGGACCCGTCCGTGCTTGCTGGCGCTGTGCCGCAGATCCTGCGCATCGAAGTGGAACGCGATCATGCAATAGGCAAGCAGGTGCAGTGGCAGGAAGAACCGCGTTTCCACGGCGCCGGGCAGTATCGTCACCACCGGCAGCAGCAGAATCAGCAGCGACCAGCGCCATGTCGCCGGGGCTGGCCGCACGCCAGGCGGCAGCGGCTGCGACGACGACCTGACGCGCAGCGACCAGGCAACCCAGCAGGCCAGCGCGAGGACCGCGAAGTTGAACAATGCCGTCGGTGTGCGCAAGGGTGACGGCTTGCGGGTGTAGACGATGCCATCGCGCACGTCCAGGCCGTTGATCACATGGCGTGTGTACAGCGACAGGAAGTGCACCGGGTGTTTGGCCACCACTTTCAAGTAATACCGCAGGGAAAAGAGGTCGCCCTGGCCCGCGACCTCGTGGAACAATTGTTCGCCGTCGGGATCGAGGTAGAACACGGACGGCGCGGGCGCTTCGGGGTTCACCGTGGTCTCGTAGCGCTGAAGGGTCAGGCCCCAGACCAGTTGATTGGCGAAGAGGCTGTGGTTGTCGACCTGCGCCTGGACTGCCAGGCTGGAAACGCCATGCGTGCGCTGGTTGATGAGCAGTTGCGGCAACGACACTGTGATCAGGCCAGCCCCAAGCGCTGCGATGCCTGCCCATCGCGAAAGCCAGCGGATCCGCGTGGCGTGGGTGGCCAGCAAGGCCAGCAGAACCAGCAGTCCCGGCGGGACGAAAAGATAGACGGTCCTGGTGTTGTATGCGGCCCCGATCAAAACCCCGGCTGCGGCAAGCATGCCAAGGAAGCGGCCCGCTGCGGTCTGCCGCATTCCGCGCAATGTGCAATAAAGCGCGCCCAACGCCAGCAGCAAAGCGGGCAAGTCACTGAGCGGATAGATCAGAAGGCCCGGAAACAGCGCGGCCAGCAGGATGACCGGCAGCAGGCGGCGCCAGAACGTAACCTTGCCCCCGAATAACTCCTGAAAGCTCGCGGGGACCAGAAGCGGCAGTGCCACCCCGTAGCTGGCCGACATCCCGAGACGGAACAGGGGAGCCGGGTCGGTCATCAGGCCGCACAGGAAATGCAGGGGCAACAGCAGCGCAGGAAAGACATAGCCGCGGAAACTTGGCTCTCTTCCGAACACGCTGGGGGAGGCAAGACGCCAGTACTCGCCGGCATCGAACGGCTGTGCATTCCCGCCGCGAAACAGCTGATGCAGCGCCATCAGGATGGCAAATGAAATGAGGCACGAAAGCGCGCGCTGGTGCCGGTCGACAAAACCCGTCACGGGTGACGACCAGGCGGCTGGTTGCGCGCTCATGCTAGGCGCGCAGCCAGCTCTTGACCCGGGTCTGCCACCGGAGCGGGATGGCCCGTGCCACGCTCCTGAGGGGAGGAGCAGCACGCAACTTGACCAGGGCGCTCAGCGTCCAGTGCTTGAGCCTTCGGCGCTGCCGCTCCACCCCTTGACCTTGGGCCGCTCCGAGCGCAGCCAGCAGTTCGGGATCCGGCGCAAGGGGTGCGATCGCGGGCACCACCTGCAGCAGGTAGTCGGTGTCGTAGGACCAGCTTCCGATCCGGTCGTCGACGCTGCTTGCGGCAATCTCCCCAGGGGGGGCGGGCGTCAGCCCGGTTGCGAAGTTTGTCTCTCGCAATTTGGCGAAGAAGGCCAGCCAGCCTCCGGTTGGCATGTCCCAAGGAACCACCCAGCTCCACGGGCGCCCACTCAACCTCTCGGGGAAGGAGCCGATATCGGGTGCCACCACCGGCAGGCCCGCAGCCAGGCAAGCACTCAGTGTGTAGCTGTAGGTTTCAGGCCACAGGGCAGGAAACCAAACCAGGTCTGGCTTGATCCAGCGCAGCAGGCCCGGCAGATCGCTTTCCTGGTAAGGCCCATGGACGGTCAATGACGCCCGCGGCTGTTTGCGCAATTCGCGGTAGGCGAATCCAAGAAGGTGGAATTCGACTGGGGCAGCGCTGTTTGCCGCCAGCACCGCCACGTCTTCCAGCAGATCGGCCCCTTTGATGCGGCTGAGCGCGCCGAGCACGACCACCTTGAGAGGCGCACCCGGGTTCAATGGCACGACCTCTGGGACCGGCAAATGGGACAACTCGGCGAGGTCGGTGTGGGGTGCCAAGCGCACATCCGCGGCCGGCCACCTGCGCGCGTAACGCCGAGCCGTGTCACGGCTCGGCGAGAGAACGTGACGCGCATTTGTCAACAGGTGGCCGTGGCGCTCGCGCCAGGATGCGATGTCCAATCCGCCTGGCGCCGGTGTGCGCTTCAGGCAGCGCCCGCATTGACCGTCGCCTTCCTCGCCACAGTAACGGTCGGTATTGTCCGTGAGCGAAATCTGCGGGCACATGCTGTAGAAGTCGTGCGTGGTGAAGTCCCAAGGCACGCCCAGTTCCTCCCCCAGTCGCAGTACTTCCTCACGGTGACCCAGCACGTGGTGATAGTGCAGGTGCACGATGCCCAGCCCCCGCAGCACGTCGAGCAGCGACTGCCACTGTCCCGGCAGCGAGAATTCCACCTGGAAGCCGGCGCCGCGCTCCTGCAGTCCCAGCCGGACTGCGCCGCCCGGCGCCGGAGTCAGTGTGAAGAACGTCGCCTTGCCGCGCAGATGGTCGGCCAGTTCGGCGGTATGCCGCAGGGTGCCGCCCTCCCGGTCGTGGGTGATCGCCAGAATGCATGGCAGCGCCGCGGCCCGGACACGGGCCAGATCGACTGCAAAGCGCGCGCTGCGTGCCGGATCGGTCGCCACGAATTCGTGAACGACGCCGTCATAGGTGGGATGTAACCTGCGCAGTTTCTCGACGGCGTCGCGCTCGCGCTGGCTCTTGCTGTCGCCGAAGCTGACGCCGCCGGTGTGCAGCACAAACGTGTCGAGTGCATGGAGGTTGCGCCAGCCCGATTCCGCGGCCCGGCGGCAGAAATCGTTTTCCTCGCCATAGCCCTTGCCGAAGTTCTTGACGTCGAACAAGCCGACGGCGTCGAGGCAATCGCGCCGGATGTACATGCAAAAGCCCACGCCGGTTGGCACATCGATCACCTGGCCTGGATTGGCGCCGGCGAACAGTGAGTCCAGGCGGGCGGTGTCGCAGCCCGGTGGGAGCTCGTTCGGCTCGCAAAACCGCGGATAGCTGCAGATGGTGGCGTTGTTGGAAAACGGCGTGACCGTCGCGACGCGTGCGTCGCTGTAGGCCGACCGCCGCAGCCGGTCCAGCCAGTCATTGGCAACTTCAGTGTCGCTGTTAAGAAGCAGGACGTCATTGCTGTCGCTAACGGCCATCCCGCGGTTGACCGTACCGACAAAGCCGAGGTTTTCCTCGTTCTCAAGCAGCACGATCCTGCTGTCCTGCCGGCTGGTCGCGCGCAGCCATTCGGTGAGTTCTGGCTCGGGGCTGGCATCGTTCAGGACGATCAGCCGCCATTTCGTGGCGCACCGACTTGACAGGACCGACCGGACGCACAGGCGGGTATCCTCCAGCCCCCGATACACCGGCACGATCACATCCACGACCTCGGCCACCGGCTCGATCGGGCGTGCCTGGACGGTGGGAGCGGGCATTTCGGGGGGACGCTTTCCGGTCAGCCGCTCCAGGGCCATCTTGGCCCGAACCAGTGGGCGGGTTGCGCGAAACACCGTGGAGTTTTCGATCCACCGCAGGTGGTTGCCGAGCGCATCGTAAAGCCCACCAACATGCTTCAGGTCAGCCTGGAGCGCCAATTTTTGCCGGGCCAGCAGGTTCTTCTCCTCTGCGATCCGGATGTTGTGCTCCTTCAGCGCGAGCAACTGGTCGCCCAAGGCGCGCTGGCGAGCGCTCAGCTCGTCGGCTTGCCGCTGCGCATCCGCTCGAACCTCCTGCGCAAGGCGCTTCGCCTGATCGACTTCCGCTTGAGCCATCGCGCGATCCCGCTCCGCCTGGGCGTTGGCTCTTTCAACTTCAGAACGGGCCTCTGCCCGCGCCCGGTCCACCTCGAGCCGTGCGTGGTCTGCCGCGAGCCGGGCCTGCCGGATTTCCTGATCAGCGGCATCGCGCGCCTCTTGCGTCTGCTGGCGCAGGGGTCCGACAGCTTCCACAAGCGCCATGTAATCAGCCGACATCGGCCAACCCAGTTCCACTTCGAGCACTGCTTGTGACGGCTCGATGCACTCTCGCAGGGCCTCGGCGGGCACAGGAAGCACCAGCCGGGGATCGTCGCCGTGCAGCAGTACCAGCGCCGCCCGGCTGGGCCATGGCGAGCGCAGCAACATGTCCTGGTGTTCGGCATTCTGGAGCGCATCAAGGCCATCCGCCTGGGCATCCCAGCGCCATAGGACCCTCTCCCCGGACAGCAAGGTGATGCGATGCAGGTGGAGAAAGCCGGGCCGGTCTGCCGGGTCCAGACGCAGGCCGGTGGGCGGCTCGCTGCCGACCGGGATCGCGAATCGCAAAATCTGCCGTTCCTCGCCGATCACTCCGGTGGCCATGACCTTTGACCGTTCGTCGAACCCCCTGTCGTGGCCAATGTAAAGTTCGGCCGAAAAAAGCGGAACGACCGGGCCGCTCTCGACTCCCGTGGCCTGGACACCGGCAAGGGCAGAGGCTGGGTGGGCAGCGAACACCAGTTGGTAGGCTGCCGAGTCGCGCCGCGCCACCAGGTAGCGCGCAACGGCCGGTGGCAGCTGATCGAAAGCGACGTTGAATTCCGACTCGGGCAGGGGCCGGTCGATCGGCTCGATGGCGTCGACTGTCCACCCCTCGCCAGAAAGGAACTCCACCATCGAGCGTCGCGTAAAGAAGCGAAGGTGGGTTCGGTCGAGAAGACCTTCCTTGCGGTACCTGAAATCGCCTTGCAGCAACTCGGCAACCAGCCCTCCATAAGCCGCATTGGGGATCGAAATGAGAACGCGGCCGCCGGGCGCCAGCAATTGGCCGCAGGCCGTCAGCGCCGACTGTGGATCGCGCAGATGTTCCAGCACATCGGCGCAAACGATGAAATCAAAGTGTTCGCCCGAAAACTCGGAAATCCATCCCGGATCTTCCAGATCGGCGACCACGACGCGGCGGTAATACGGCCGGGCCAGGTCGGCCTCGCGCTCGTTGATCGTCACGCCGTCCACCGTGCAAGCCGCGTGCTCGCGCAGGTGCTGGCCAAGTGCTCCGCTGCCGGTCCCGAGGTCGAGCACCCGGCTGCCCGGAGTCACCATGCCGGCAAGGACCGACAGGGAGGTCCGCTCCCCCTGAGCAATGGAGCGCAGATAGACATGGAGGTCACCCTTTGACTGCGTCATCGGTCTTTCAAGCCACGGCCCGCGCCACAAACTCAGTAGATGCGCTGTAATTTCTTTGCGCCGATCTGCGGTAGGCGCCGCTCACGATCGACTGGACCCAATCTTCATGATCGAGGTACCACTGGACGGTCTGCCGGACACCCTCGTCGAATGCAATCGAGGGATTCCAGCCGAGTTCGCCCGATATCTTGCTGTCGTCAATTGCGTAGCGCCGATCATGGCCGGGCCGGTCTCCTACATGGGCGATGAGTGACGCGTGCGGCTGGCCGCCCGCTCGGGGGCGCAAAATGTCCAGATTCCGGCAAATCGCCTCCACCACGGCCATATTGCTGAGTTCGGAACGGCCGCCGATGTTGTAACTTTCGCCGACCCGCCCTCGGTCAAGAACGGCGCGCAACGCGTGGCAATGGTCATCCACGTGAAGCCAGTCGCGTATCTGCTGGCCGTCGCCGTACACCGGCATCGGCTTCGCGTGCAACGCGTTGTGGATCATCAAAGGGATCAGTTTCTCGGGGAACTGGCGCGGCCCGTAGTTGTTGGAACAGTTGGTCGTCAGCGTGGGGAGACCATAGGTGTGCCGGTAGGCCCGCACAAAATGATCGGAGGCGGCCTTCGAGGCCGAATAGGGGCTATTGGGTTCGTAGCGGTTCGCTTCTGTGAACCCCGCCGCATCCGGCCCCAAGGAGCCGTAGACCTCGTCGGTTGAGACATGAAGGAACCGGAATGCGGCAGCCGCTGGCGATTCCAGAGTTCTCCAGTAGGCCAGCGCTGCGTCCAACAGCTTCAGCGTGCCCACCACATTCGTTTCCGCAAATGCGAGGGGTCCTGAAATCGATCGGTCCACGTGGCTTTCGGCTGCGAAGTGGAGCACCGCTCGCGGCCGGTACCTGGCAAGGAGCGAGGCCACCACCTTCGAATCCGCAATATCACCCTGCACGAAGTGGTAGCGCGGATCGTCTTGAATGCTTGCCAGATTGGCCGGATTTCCGGCGTACGTCAGCAGGTCGAGGTTGACCACGGGCTCGTCGGTATGGCTCAGCCATTGCAGCAAAAAAGCCGATCCGATGAAACCGCAGCCGCCTGTTAGTAAAATCATGCCTATCCGTCCTGAATGACCATGTCTTGATCACGCCAATTGTAAATGCCCGGTCTACGTCACCGGGCAACCCTGCGTCCCCCACGGTTACGGTGTCAATCGTCAGTCACGGGCACGATGATTGCCTGGAGAGGCTCCTGGGGCAACTGTGCGACTTGCATGGCGGGCATATTCGTCACGTGGTGCTGACCCACAACGTTCCATCGGAGCCCGTGGCGGCTCCGCCCGGTGGCTGGCCGTTCCGCTTCACTGAGCTGTTCAACGACGAGCAAGCCGGTTTCGGGTCCAATCACAACCGGGCGTTCGGCCACTGCAGCACCGCATATTTCTGCGTCCTGAACCCCGATATCGAGGTGCGTGACGCCGCGGTGTGGGAAAAGCTCCTGGAACGCCTGCGCGAGCCCAGGGTCGGCTGCGCCTACCCCTTGCTCTTTAATCCGGACGGCTCGCGCCAGGAAAACGAACGCGAGCTGGTGACTCCCCTGGCTCTGCTGCGCAGGCATTTGCTCAAGCTGCCGCAACGGCGCGTCGATTGGGTCAGCGGCGCGTTCTGGATGGTGCGGTCCGTCGCCTGGCGCAGCCTGGGCGGTTTCGACGAGCGCTTCTACATGTATTGCGAGGACGTCGATTTCTGCCTGCGGCTGCAACTGGCCGGCTGGAAATTGGCAGCGGCCGATGTGGCCGCGACACACGATGCCAGCTGGGGCAGCCGCACCCCGGGCCGCCACATGGGCTGGCATATTCGCAGTCTGCTGCGGCTGTGGGCCGGACCGCCCCTGCGCCAGTACCAGGCCCGCCTCGCCCCAGCCTGATGCCCAGCGGGAACGCGACGACATCCGTGCATGCTCTTCCTGCTGCTACTGTGTTTTGCCGCTGCCACGCTGGGAACGGCCTTGCTGGTCCGCTACGCGCGCGGACACACCAGGCGCTACGCAGCCGAGGCGCCGCAGCGGTTTCACCTGGGTCAGGTGCCTCGCCTCGGCGGTCTGGCGATGTGGGCGGCCAGCACTTTGGGGTGGTGCTGGATGGCCCTGTCCCAGCACCTGAACTTCGCTAACCACATCCAGGGTCAAACGACCACGTTGGCCGCGCTCTGGGCCGTCGCTTCGATCCCCACGGCCGCCGGCCTCCTGGAAGATCTGACACAGCGCCTGGCGGCGCGCAACCGGCTGATCGTCACCGTTTTCGCGGCCGTGCTGGCGGTCTGGCTGCTGGATCTGGTGGTGCCCCGCCTGGACCTCGCGGGAGTCGACAGCTGGTGGTCGGCCAGCCCCTGGTTCGGAGTGACTTTGGCCGTGCTGGCGGTCGGCGGCCTCCCGCATGCATTCAACCTGATCGACGGTTATAACGGCCTGGCCGGCACGGTGGCGCTGATTTGTTGCTTTGCGCTGGCCTATGTCGCGCTGCAGGTGGGCGATCGTCAGCTGGCGGCCGCCGTGCTGGTATTGGCCGGCGCGACGGCCGGCTTCCTGCTCTGGAACTACCCGCGAGGGCTGATTTTCGCTGGCGACGGCGGCGCCTACCTTTGGGGCGTGGTGATCGCCATCGCCAGCATCCTGCTGGTGATGCGGCATCCGCAGGTATCGCCCTGGTTCCCAATGCTCCTGCTGATCTATCCGGTCTGGGAGACCGTCTTTTCGATCTACCGCAAGATCGCGCGAGGCCAGTCGCCGGGGGTGGCCGACGCCCTTCATTTCCACCAGTTGGTCTACCGCCGGATCGTGCGGCAGGTCTTCCACGATGACGCGGCCCGCCGGATGCTGATGCGCAACAACCGTACTTCACCTTACCTGTGGGGATTCGCGGTGCTCACCGTCTCGCCGGCCGTGCTGTTCTGGAACCGGACCCCTCTGCTGATACTGTTCATCCTGATCTTTATCGTCTCCTATGTCTGGGCCTACACCAGCATCATCCGCTTCAAGGTGCCGCGCTGGCTCCGGCGCTAGGGCGGCTCCTTCGCTTGCGGCACAATTCGGCCCATTGCAAGGACCCCCATGACCGACCTTCTCAACATTGCGCCGCGCGACAAGGCCGAAATCCTGGCTCAGGCGCTGCCTTATATCCGCCAGTTCCACGGCAAGACCATGGTCATCAAGTACGGCGGCAACGCCATGACCGATCCCGAGTTGCAGGCCGACTTCGCCGAGGACGTGGTGCTGCTCAAACTGGTGGGCATGAACCCGGTGGTCGTCCATGGCGGCGGGCCGCAGATCGAAGCCGCGCTGAGCCGCCTGGGCAAGAAGGGCGAGTTCATCCAGGGCATGCGCGTCACCGATGCGGAGACCATGGAAGTGGTCGAATGGGTGCTGGCTGGCGAGGTGCAGCAGGACATTGTCGGCCTCATCAACCAGGCCGGCGGCAAGGCCGTGGGGCTGACCGGTCGCGACGGCGGGCTGATTCGCGCCCGCAAGCTCAAGATGGTCGACAACGCCGATCCGAACAAGGAGCACGATGTCGGCCAGGTCGGCGACATCGTGGCCATCGACCCGAGCGTGGTGATGGCCTTGCAGGACGACCAGTTCATCCCGGTGATCTCGCCGATCGGCTTCGGCGAGCAGAACGAAAGCTACAACATCAATGCCGACGTCGTCGCCGGGAAGCTGGCGACGGTTCTCAAGGCGGAGAAACTGGTGCTGCTGACCAACACGCCCGGCGTGCTGGATAAGAGCGGCAAGCTGCTCACCGATCTCACGGCGCGCGAAATCGACGAGCTCTTCGCCGACGGCACCATTTCCGGCGGCATGCTGCCCAAGATCAGCGGCGCGCTGGATGCCGCCAAGAGCGGCGTCAACTCGGTGCACATCATCGACGGGCGGGTGCCGCACGCCATGCTGCTGGAAATCCTGACCGACCAGGCCTACGGCACGATGATCCGCTCGCATTGACGGACGTGACCCTGCTTTTCGCGGGGTAGGTCCGTTTTGGCGCGAGCCCGGCGGGTGGGGCCGACCCGGATAAGGCCCGGGTCCGGGGTGTGCGAGAATCAATTGAACACACTTTCTTGCAACCAATGCCCGACTCGCAGCTCTCTCCGGAACCTCCTGTGGCGGCCGAAGCAGCGCCCCCGGTGCGCAAGCGCCCCAAGCCGGGCGAACGCCGTGTGCAAATCCTGCAGGCCCTGGCAACCATGCTGGAACAGCCCGGCGCCGAGCGCATCACCACCGCTGCGCTGGCGGCCCGGCTGGACGTGAGCGAGGCGGCGCTGTACCGTCACTTCGCCAGCAAGGCCCAGATGTTCGAGGGCCTGATCGAGTTCATCGAGCAAAGCGTCTTCACGCTGGTCAACCAGATTGGCGAGCGCGAACCGCCCGGCACCGGCCAGGCCGCGAAGATCGTCGCCATGCTGCTGCACTTCGCCGAGAAGAACCCGGGCATGACCCGGGTCATGGTCGGCGACGCCCTGGTGTTCGAAAACGATCGCCTGCAGCAGCGCATGAACCAGTTCTTCGACAAGATCGAATCCACCCTCAAGCAGAGCCTGCGCGGCGCCGTGGATACCGGCGCTTCGGCGACGCCGGTCCTGGATGCGCAGGTACGGGCGTCGCTGCTCACGGCCTTTGCGGTCGGGCGGCTGCAGCGGTTCGCGCGCTCCGGCTTCAAGCGCCCGCCCTCCGAGCATCTCGAGGCCTGCCTGGCGCGGATGCTCTGACACCGCGACGTTGCTGCGGCGCAGGGGGATGCCCGCTCTTGTGCGAGGCCACCGCGAGGCGTACACAATACCGCCTTCGCACGAGTTCCAGCGCCAGTTTTCATGCTCAGAATCCGAATCGCGGATGCCGACGTGGTCCTGCATCCGAGCGGGGCGGTCCTTCTTTCCGCGCAGCGCACCATCCTGGTCGCCGACGCCCACTTTGGCAAGGCGGTGAGCTTTCGATTGCTGGGCGTGCCGGTGCCGCGGGGAACCACCACCGAAACGCTGGACGGCCTGTCCGCCGTTCTGGCGGAGACCCAGGCCCGGCGAATCGTCTTTCTCGGTGATTTCCTGCATTCGCGCCGTTCCCATGCCGTGGGCACGCTGGCGGCGTTGTCGCGCTGGCGCGCATGCCATCGCGACATCGAGCTGACGCTGGTGCGCGGCAACCACGATGACCGGGCGGGCGACCCGCCGGCCGACCTGGACTTCACCGTGGTCGACGAGCCGCTGGCGCTCGGGCCGTTCGCGCTTTGCCACCATCCGCGGCCGGTCGCTGGCGCCTATGTCCTGGCGGGGCACTGGCATCCCTGCATCAGCGTGCGCGGGCGGGCATTCGAACGTTTGCGGCTGCCGTGCTTCTGGTTCGGCGACGACTCGGGCGCGCTGCCGGGCCATGGCGTCGGTGTGCTGCCGGCATTCGGCAGCTTCACCGGCATGCACCGGATCGAGCCCCGCGCCGGCGACCGGATCTTTCCGATCGCCGGCGACCGGGTGCGCGCGATCCCGGCGCTGCCGATCGCGTGACAGGTCGCGCCCGGCGTTTCGCGCCCACCCGCTGTCAGGCAATCTCGATGTGATCTGGTGGCAGGCCGGCCTGATAACGATCGAGCATCGCCAGATAGGCTTGCTCGAGGTGCCTCGTGAACCGCTTGGTATCGAAGAGGGGCGTGGACAGGCGATTGGCCTCGAGCCTGCGCCGGATGGACGCGAGTTGGTCGCGTTTCGTCGCCAGCGAGACGGCCGCCGACTCGTATTCGTCCCGGGTCGAAGTCACGAGCTCCGGCAGATCGATTGCCCGCAGCACGCTCGCCCCGACGCGGCTGGCGTAGGATTCCCCAATGAGGGTCAGCACCGGCAGCCCGGCCCACAGCGCATCGCTGGCGGTCGTGTGGGCGTTGTATGGCAACGTGTCCAGGAACAAGTCCGCGAGCCGATGGCGTGCGAGATGCTCCTCCGGCAGCGCCAATCTCGGCGCGAACACCAGGCGAGCCGGATCGACGCCCCTGCGATCGGCTTCCCTGCGCAGGTTCGTGACCGCGGTAGGGTTCTCACCCCGCAGCCACAGCACGCCGGCTTCCACCCGCATGAGGATGCGCATCCATTGGTCGAATGTTGCGGGCGTGATCTTGTAGTTGTTGTTGAAGCAGCAATAGACGAAGGCGTCGCGCGGCAGGCTGCATTCCTCGCGGGTGAACACCTTGTCCGACATCTCGCGCTTGGTGTTGACCTGGTAACTGTCCGGAAGATAGACGATCTTCTCGGCGTAATGAGGCCGGCTCGACTCCGGTATCAGGGTCTTGTCGGCGATCAGATAGTCGATGAAGTCCACCCCCAGGGTGCCCGGGTAGCCCAGGTAGTTCACCTGGATGGGCGCCGCCCGGTACCCGAAGATACCGAGCCTGGCCTGGTGTGTCAGTCCCATCAGATCGATGGCGATGTCGATGCCGAGGCTCCTGGCGAGCGCTGCGATGTCGCGCTCGGACTGCGCGCGCACGTCGTGGAACTGGTCGAACGCGGCGGTAACGCGTTGCCGCATCCTGTCCTGTGCGTCCGGGCCGAAGGAAAACCCGATCACTTCGAACCGCTGTCGGTCGTGGCACTCGAACAGCTCCGTGATCAGCGTCGTGATGGGGTGGTTTCGGTAGTCGGCGGAAAAATAGCCCAGCCTGATCTTGTCGCCCGGCAGGCGCCTGGGCAGTGCGCCAAGCGCGCCGTTCGCGCGATGGCCGAGGCTTTCAGCCGCCTTGCGTTGCAGCGGCAATGAATCAACGAGTGCAAGCAGTGGAAATGCGGAGGAGACCTTCTTGCCGGACTTGATGTTGCGCTCCAGCCGAGCCACTTCATCATCGAACCCCGCCCAGTCGCAAATCTTCATCCGGGTGTGAAGGTACATCTCCTGGACGATGTCCGGAAGCGGTTCGATGGCCATGGCCTTCTCGTAGTTGCCGATGGCAGCTTCGTACTGGCCGAGGTCATGCAAGGCCATGGCCAGATTGCAGTAGGCCGCGGCCTTGCCCGGAGCGACGGCAATGGCGCGGCGATGGCTCGCCAGTGCGGCTTGATGCTGCAGCAGAGCGCGCAGCACGGTGCCGCGATTGTCCAGCGCCTCGAAATAGTTCGGCTCCAGCGCGATGGCCTTGTCATAGCTTGCCAGGGATTCCGGCAGCCGGTTCATCTCATAAAGCAGGCGGGCCCGGTTGTAGTGTCCCATCGCGAAGCCGGGCGCCAGCGCGATCGAACGGTCGTAGCTTGCCAGCGCCTGTTCCTGCGAGCCCATGGCTGAAAGAGCGTTGCCCCGCCCGAGATGGGCAAAAGCATGGTCTGGCTTCAAAGCAACTGCGTTGTCGTAGCTGAGCAGAGCTTCCTCATTTCTACCCAGGTTGCTCAGCGCGTTGCCCTGGTTGTAATAGACCTCCGCATTGGCGCTGACCAGAAGCGCCCGGCGAAATGCTTCGGCTGCGTTGTCAAATTGCCCCGCTTGATATGCGATCAATCCCATCAGGTTCAGCGCGTCGAAGCTCGCGGGCTGAATCTGCAAGGCGCTTTGCACCATTGCCTGAGCCCGCTCCAATGCGCCCGCACGGTAGGCGGCAAGGCCCGCGTGCAGATAGGACAGATATTGGGAACTTGTCATGTCATCTCGGATGGGTTGACTACCTTCAGCCTGCCGCCGGCAAAGCCACGCCCAATTTCTTCGCCGCGCTCACGATCTCGTCCCACGTCGTGTCGTCTATCGCGATGCCCTCGCGTTCGCGCTGGGCCCGGGCTTCGCGCTCCGGTTCGCCGGCGACGCGCAGCGCATCGAAGCCCTCGGCGGTCGGGCTTTGCCGCAGCCAGTCGATGAAGCCCAGCGCCTCCTGCTCGAAGCTGGCGGCGGTGCCGAGGCGCTGCGGGTCGATCAGGATGGTGGTCATGCCGTTCAGCACTTCGCGTCTGGCATCCGGCGCGCGGTGCCAGGTGCCGCCGCCGGAGAGCGCGCCCCCGAGCAACTCGCAGGCGACGGCCAGCCCGTAGCCCTTGTGTTCGCCGAACGGCATCAAGGCGCCCAGCAGGCCATTGGATTGCGGCACCACGACCACGCCCGGGTCGGTGGTCGCCCGGCCGTGCTGGTCGATGAGATAACCGGGCGGCACCTGGCGGCCCTCGTTGTGGGCCACCCGCATCTTGCCTTGGGCGACCCGGCTGGTGGCGAAATCCAGCACGAAGGGCTCGCGGCCCTTGAGCGGTACGCCGATGCAGCACGGATTGGTGCCGAAGCGGCCGTCGGCACCGCCCCAGGGCGCGACCACCGGCCGCGACAGCACATTGACGAAGTGGATCGCCACCAGCCCACGGCCCACCGCCATTTCGGCGAAGTGACCGATGCGGCCGAGATGGTGGGCATGGGCCAGCGCCATGATGCAGCTGCCGGTCTGCGCGGCGCGCGCCATTGCCATCTCCATGGCCTGCACGCCGACCACCTGGCCGTAGCCGTGCTGTCCGTCCAGCGCCAGCATGCTGCCGGCGTCCAGCGTGACCTTGGCACTGGTGTTGGGCTGCAGGCCGCCCTCCAGCTTCGACTCCACGTAGCGCGGGATCATGCCCACGCCATGCGAGTCATGGCCGCTGAGATTGGCCATGACCAGGTTGTCTGCAACCTGCCGCGCCTCCTCGGCGCTGCTACCCGCGGCCCCCAGCACGGCGGCCATTTGCCGGCGCAGGGCGTCGGCGGTGAATGTCTTCGACATGAATGCTCCTGGCCCGCTCGCGGCGGGAGGAAAGACTTTACATGACGGCGCCGATTTGCCAGGGCACGAATTCGTTCTGCCCGTAGCCGTGCCGCTCGCTCTTGGAGAGCTCGCCGGAAGCGGTGGCCAGCACCTGCTCGAAAATCCGCTGGCCCATCTCCTGGATCGACGCCTTGCCGTCGATGATCTCGCCGCAGTTGATGTCCATGTCCTCCTCCTGGCGCTGCCACAACGCGGAGTTGGTGGCGAGTTTGAGCGAAGGCGAGGGCGCGCAGCCGTAGGCCGATCCGCGGCCGGTGGTGAAACAGATGATGTTGGCGCCGCCTGCGACCTGCCCGGTGGCGCTCACGGGATCGTAGCCCGGGGTGTCCATGTAGACGAACCCATGCTCGCGCACCGGCTCGGCATATTCGTAGACCGCCTGCAGATTGGTCGTGCCGCCCTTGGCCACGGCGCCCAGGGACTTCTCCAGGATGGTGGTGAGGCCTCCGGCCTTGTTGCCGGGCGACGGATTGTTGTTCATCTCGCCCTCGTTGACCTTGGTGTAGTGCTCCCACCAGCGGATGCGCTGGAGCAGCTTCTCGCCGACCTCGCGCCGTGTGGCGCGACGCGTCAGCAGATGCTCGGCGCCATAGATCTCGGGCGTCTCCGAAAGAATGGCGGTTCCTCCATGCGCGACGAGCAGGTCCACGGCTGCGCCCAGGGCCGGGTTGGCGCTGATGCCCGAGTAGCCGTCCGAGCCGCCGCACTGCAGGCCGAT
>JAANCK010644097.1_pt1 | contig 15992 bp, 4 predicted proteins | sample 7277841 | NCBI WGS metagenome assembly JAANCK01 (sample SAMN14222788, study PRJNA588281) | permafrost metagenome | isolation source: Arctic cryosol methane SIP | place: Canada:Nunavut | collected 2015-07 | reverse complement strand
GTTATTGCCGATACGCAAAGGCTTGTAGCCCACGTCCCGACCCGCCCAGATCGTGCTGGTCTGGCCCACCGCGACGTGCTGCGCGGTGAGCGAAACATCGCGGATGTCGAGACCTGCGATGAACTCCACCGGTTTTGGGAAGTTGAGAGTGTTCTGCGTCTCGCTGCTCTCCGGCGTGTAAGTGATGCTGCCGGTCTCGGCGTAAACGCGCACCGGATCGGTGTCGTTGAGGTGAGTGAGGGTTGGCGCGTGGTACTCCGCCGTACCCTGGACCGAGAACAGCAAGCTATCAGCCTTGACTCCTTCTACATCGAATCCTTTGGTCGGCGCCCGGATTGCCGGCAGACGCGCCGGATCCACGTCGGACATGGCTACGCCGCCCGCAAAAGAAACATCGCCGTGTGCCAGCAAATGCAACTGACCCTGACTGGATGGGTACATGGCCAAGGCATCATCCACCGCCAGGCTGCCGTTCAGCGCCGCAGCGGTCAGCGAACCGGGATAGACAAAATGCGTACGCTGGCCAACCAGGCCGTACCCCAGATCATCTACCATCAGGCCGCTGGCTACGTGGTTGATGGCATTGCTGAGTTCGATGTCGCCCTGGGCGCTCACCAGACTGGCCGCGCTGGCGTCGCCATACGTGAAGAAATCGGTGTTATAGGATGACTTGTAGTTGCCGCCGCTCGTCAGGCCAGTCGTCAGCTTACCAGTCGCCGCCACCGTCGGGTTGAACACCGTTTCCAGCGCCAGCCCGTTGCGCGCAAACACCTGCATCTGGCTATCGCCCATGGCGAGAACCAGGTTGCGGTTGTCGCTGGTATCGGCATCCAGATCGCTCGCCGGCATGGCCCCGATGGCCCCTTCCGCCGTCACGCGGCCCTCGCCCTTTTGCACGTAAAGGAAGCTGCCGCGGATATCGCCGCCGGCGTGCATGTCGGCGCTGCCGCCGCCGGTTTCGAACAGCTTGCTGCCCGCATTTTGCGCGGCATAATCGCGCCCGCTGGTGGGCAGGGAAACCGCCAGATTGTCGATGTCTTGGCCGGCCTCAATCCGCACGTTGCCGCCGCCCAGTGCGCCCACGCCCTGGTTGAAATATTGATACGCTACGCCCCAGGCCGGGCTGACCGTGATGCCGCCGGCGCTGTCCGTCGTGCCGCGCCGCTGCAACCAGTTGTTGGTCAACTGGCCGAACTCGGGGGCGACGATGGAACCCGCTGCAAGGATGCTGAGCGCGCCGCCGTCGACGCCAAACGCCACCTTACTGAAGTGGGTGTCAGTCGCCTTACTGTAGGCGTCGGGATTGCTGTCGGCGCGGCCCGCCGTGTAGATCACCGAGGCGCGGTTGTAGGTGTCGTCGCTGTTGCGGCCAATCTGCACGTCGCTGCCCGCCGCGATCTGGATCGAACCGGTGCCGGTACGGATCAGCTTGCCGCCCTTGAGCACGAAGTCACCGCCGCCCGTCACCACGGCCAGCGGATCGGCTGCGTTCAGGTCGGCGCCGGCGGTCAGCCGATACGACCAGGACGGCGTGCTCTTCAGCGTGCCCGTGGTGGCCACGCTGGTGAAACCGTCGCTCAGACTGTTGTTGATCAGCAGACTGCCCGGCGCGCGCAGGGTCAGCGTACCGGGCTCGGAATTGAAGACCAGCGTGCCGAAATCGGTATCGCTGTTGAAGCTCATATCGCCGCTGCTGCGAATTTCCACTCCGGGCCGCAGATGGAATTCGCTGCCCAACCCGGTTCCAGTTGGCCCGGTCCCGGCCAGCCGGCTGCGCGCGGTCGCGGCGCTGTTCATGTAAGTCTGCGTATTGGTCTTGATCGCGTTTACCTGCGTGGTGCCGACCGTGTCGTAATCGAATACCCGGTTGCCCAGGGCCTCGACCAGCGCCGCACCGTTGATGCGGGTGCCGATCGCGCCCTGGCCCGCGTTGTCGTCATACGTGCCCAGCGCCTGGGTGATGCGAACGTCGGTGCCGTCCGCCAGTCGCGGCGCCTGCAGGTGGACCCGCCCGCCGCTGGTCTGGCTCAGCACGATGTCCGCAGCGCCTGCGGTATTGCCGGCGAACCGGACTTCACTCGGCAAGGTGCCGCTCACGTCTATCGTCGATCCGTTTTCCAGCACCAGTGCGCCGTTGTTGTCGTCCTCTGCGACATGGTCGCGGTCCGTGCCGCTGATCAGCCAGACCCCGCCGCCGCGTTGCGCAGCGCCGGTGGCCTGGGCGTCGATCAGCGCCCCGTTGCGCAAATACACCTCCTTGCCCGCAGCGGCCACGACCGAACCGCCGGAAGCGGCTTGCGCGTCCAGGGTGCCGGCGATGTCGAGCGTGCCTGCGTCCGCCGACAATGCCACCTGCTGCGCCTTGACCATATCGCTGGCGGCAACCGTGAGGTCGCCGCTGCGCTGGCGCACGCTGAAGCTGTCGCCAAAGCCATCCATGTGCTGCAACAGCGCGGAGAAATCATTGAGGGTGAGCGCATCGCCATCATCGATCGCATGGGCATCCAGCTTGAAGCTGCCCTGCCAGGGATGGGGGATTGCGGCGCTCGCGACGACCGTGCCCACAAGCTGCCCGCCCAGCGCGAAGCTGCCGGTCGGAGCCTTGATCGCCAAGCGGCCCGCATCCGCACCGCCCTGACCACTGACATCAACCGTCGCGCCCTGCTCGACGACGATGTCGCCGGCTTGCGCTTCCAGCGTGGTGGAGCCACCCGCGACCGCAACCTCGACGCTGTCGGTTGCGCCCTTGAATTGACGGATCACCCCGCCGGTAAATATGCGCGAGCCGCTCAGCAGTTCCAGCTTGCCCGTCGTCGCCGAGATGGCCAGCGCGCCAGCCGCCAGTTCGATGTCACCGCCGTGGCGCACGCTGCCGCCTGTCAGATTCAGCTTGCCGCCCAGCGGCGCGTCGCCCAGCACCGGCAAGACTTCTCCCACTGCTGCCTGGTAACGCGCGGTAGTGAGCACGCCGTCGGCCGTGAGCGCCACATCGCTGCCGTTGTAGCCGGTGATGCGCTGCGATATCAGCGTCAGATCGCCGCTGACGGCGAGACCGTCGTGCGGATCGCTGCCGTCCGCCTGTTGGCCGGCATCCTGCGCCACTCCGGCAATCTCGCCACGGGCAATCAAGTTGACCGCATCGAATCCCGCCGTAGCGACCTGCCCCGCGCCGAATGCGATGGTGTCAGCCACCACATTCATCGTCCCGCCGCCGACAGCAGATGCCGTGTCCTTCAGCGCGCTGCCATCCGGATTGCCAAACCGCACGTTCTGCGCGGTGACCTTGAACTGACCCGGCAGCAAGCTCGCGAAACCGGCGCCCTCGAAGCTCAGGCTGTGCGCCGCCGAACTGCCGAGCGAGGCATCGCCATAGATATCGAAATTGCTGTAACTCTTGAGCACCACATTCCTGGGATTGCCCAGCGACTGCAACAGCGCGTTGGTGACGAATACGCCTTCGACGACGTGATCGACCTGACCCAGCGCGATGCGCCGCGCACCCAGTTGCAGCCCGGCGTTTTCGCCCAGGCTCACCGTGCCCAGGTTAAATGCGGTGTAGGTGGCGTCGAGATTGACGCTCTTCTCGCCGTAGATGCTGGCGCCCACGCCGGTGTAAAAACCGTTGGCCGGATCGCCGCCGTCCGTGCTGACCTCGCGCCGGATCACGCCGCGCAACGCGCCGCTGGATGCGCGCAGCAGCACGCCGTCGCCGGAACCGGCGTTGCCGGTTTCGCCGAACACCAGAGTTTCATGGTTGAGGCCGCCAGCACCAACGCCGCGCACTACGGCGTGATCGGCCAGGGTCACTTTCGCGCCCACCAGCATCACCTCCGGCGCCTGCAGCGGATGCGCCGCGCCGGTCTCAACCAGAATGTCCTGCGCCACCTGCTTGACCTTCACCTGATCGACCACCGTATGGCCCTGATCGTCCTTGATCGCCTCGCGGGTGCCGCCCAGCATCAGGCTGTCCACGCCGTAACTGGCCAGCAGATCGACATCCAGCACGAGGTAATCGTCTGGGTTGGCAACGTGCGGCGCGCTGCCGTCGGTGACCGCAATCCTGTTCGAGGCAATGTCCAGCTCGCCGCCCAGCGCGCTGGTGGGCCGGCTGAAATCGATGGCGCCATCCAGTTGCAGGGACGTGGTCGCGTCTATCCCCAGACGCCCGGCATCCGGGCCGAACTTCGGCATGGCCAGGTCATACAGCGCGGCGATCCCCGGGATCAACTGGCTGGCGCGGTAATCGTGAATCTCCGAGCGCCCGCTCGGTGTTTGCGCCTTCAGTGCGGCGGCGCTGAACTGGAACTCGAACCCCGCACGGCTGGTGACGACCGACCTGGAGGCGACTTCGAAACCGGACCAGCGGGTCTGCCCCACATCTGTGCTGCCCAGCGAGGAGCGATACCCGGCAACCAGATAAGAGCCGTCGCTGCGTTGCGCGTTTTGCGCGGCGCTCATGTCGGTCGTGTTCGCGACCGCGCGTATCGCCACCGCACCCGGCAACAGGGCGTAGTGCGCAGGCAACAGCGTGTAGTAACCGGCCTGGATGTTGAGGCTCGGGATGGCCGACAGATACACGCTGTCGCCCGGCTTCACCTGTTGCGATGCACCCGTTCCCAGCACCCGCCCGGAGGCCGCGAGCGCGCCCTGCGCGGCATTGTAAGCATACTGCGCGTACTGGAAGTCGAACGGCGCGGCCTGACCCGCACTGGCGGGCATGATGGCGTACACGCCGGGCGTGGCCAGGTAATCGTTGGTGCCGCCGGGCCCGGGCGAAAACTCGTAGCCGTAGAGATCGCCACCGCCGGACAGGTCGAGTTGGGCGCCCGCCTGCTGGATCACGGCATTGCCTTTGAGCAGCACATCCTTGGTCGGCAGATTCAGCGTCCCATCCGCACCGGAAAAGACGGTACGCACGCTGGCCGTCGTCCCGACGTTGAGGTCGTAGACCCAGCTCTGGCCGTTGGCCACCCGGCCGTAGGGGATCAGCTGGCCGTCGGCCGCGACCGAGGTCAGGCTGCCGTCAAACAGGGTCAGGGTCTTGTTGGCATCGAGTTCGATCCGGCCGAGCGGGGCGCGCAGCACGCCGGCCTGATCGATGTAATCGGCCTTGAGCGTCAGCATGCCGCCTGCCGCCAGCGGAACGGCGGCGGATTTTCCGTTGCTGTGGATCGCGATTGTGCCGTCCGGCTTCAGGCTCTCCAGCGTGTATTCGCTGAGGGTCGTCGGATAGACCTGGGTCGCCGTCAAGGTCAGATCGCCTGCAGTAGCCAGATGACCGACCGGGGTCAGGGTCGTGTCGCCGATCGGAATCACTCCGGTCAAGCGGATATCGCCATCGCTGTCCAGCTTCGTTTGCGCCACGCCGGACACGGCCAGATTGCCGATCACGTCGATCAGGCCGGCATCGAGCGTGAGCGTGCCCGCGCCGCTGGCCGGAACCGGCACATTGATCTCAGCGGCCTGGTGTGTTGGGTCGGCATTGCCCAAGCTGATCGACTGCGCCTTCAGATTGACTTCGGCTGGCCCCGCCACTTCAACGGATGCCGTATCCAGGTTGAGGCGGCCACGTATGGCAAGTTCGAGGCTTTGTTCGAAGACGATGCGGTCGCGGCTTTTCAGGTTGACGTGATCAAAGCCCGCAAGCTTGCGTGCATCCAGCGCGGCACGGCCGTTGTCGGCAGCGGCCACGGCAGTGCCGGGCGTAGTCAGATAAGCCGGGAAAGCGGCCGTTCCGGCATAGAGCTCGATGCTGCGCAGCCCCGTCAGATAATCAAAAGCAACCTGATCCGCAGCGGGAATGTCGGGCCGGTCCAGCTCGATGCTCAGCGAGCCCTTGGGTGCGACAGCCGAACCACCTGATGCCTTGAGGTCGGCGCCGAGAAACAGACCCTCGCTGGCCGCCAGGCGCATGCTGCCGCCCGCCGACGCGTACGACGTTCTGACATAGCCGGTGCCGCCGCTCTGGCGCGGCAAATCGAGCGTCGCCGCAGTGCCGGACACGTCCAGCTGCGCGCCCGGCTCGGCGACGATATAACCGTTATGCGCCAGCAGGGTGATCGAGCCGCCGTCCAGCACCTCGCCCTGGATCCTGCCGTTGCTGCCGGTATAGGTGCGAGCAATGCCCCTGGCGGACAGGCTCGCTGTTTCGCCCAGCCAGATCGCGGCATCGGCGAGATAGCCCAAGCCGCTGTTGGGCGATTTCAGTTCCAGCTGGATGTTGCCGCCGGGGGCACTGAGGCTGCCCTCCACGCTCAGGCCGCGAACGGCCGACAGATTCAGGTTGGCGCGCGGATCGAGATCGATGTGCGCGTTGTTGCCGATGCGCAGACGGCCGAAGTCGTCGGTCGTGGCCGACAGGCTCAGGTTGGTCGTGGGCCGTTCGGCCCTGGCCACGCCCCAGTTAAGCTGGGTGGCCTGGCTGAAGCCAGCGAGCGACGCCCCCGAAGCGGCGCGCAAGCGCTTGGAATCGAGCATGCGCGTCAGGGTGCGTGGCGCCACCACCGCGCCATCGGCCACCGCCAGCCCGTTGGCGCCGGTGATGGCATAGCTGGAAAATCCGCCCTGCTGGAAAAAGCTTCCGGGCAGCCAGAGCTCAGCCGCATCGGCGACCGCAGGCGCCGTGCCGCCGATCCCCACCTTCAGGGTCGAGACCGTCAGCTTGCCGCCGCGACTGGCCTTGAGGCCGGAATCGAGCAGTCCATAGCTGCGCATCTCGCCTGCGAGGTGCATCGGCGCGGTCACGCCGACCGGCCGGTTATCGGTCAGCGTGATGTCGCCGCCCTTGCCCACCGACCAGGTCTTGCCGTCGAGCTTAAGCCAGCCGCCCGCGCTGGCGTCAAGCAGGCTGCCTGCCTTCAGGTCCAGCAGGCCTTCGGTCGTGATGACAATATTGCCGCCATCAAGCGCTGCGGGCGCGGTGGTGTTGCGGGCAAGGTAGTCGTTGCGCCACAAGCCGGCGGTCAGGATGTTGCCGCTCACGGTGACGCCCTGGTCGAGCGTGGCGGGGGCGATGCCCATCTCCTCGGTCAACGCAAGCGAGCGGGAATCATTGGTGTCGTTGAAGATCGTTCGATTTGAGTTGAGCTTGACCTGTCCGCCCGGCGCGAGAATGGTCCCCTGCACGTCGATGCGGCTGCCTGCCAGCGCGACGCTGCCGTTGGGCCCGACGTCGAGGGTCTGGCCGGATTCGATGCGGATCCCGTTATTGGTGGAGACGGCGAGCTGGGTCACGTTGCCCGCCTTGAGGCTGGCCGCATGCAGCACCAGCGTGCGCTTGAGTTCATCGGGCAGCGCGATGGTGTGATCCGGCGCGGCGGACTGCGCTTGAGCGGAGAAGACGACTTCATTGAGGGTGCGGAAGTCCTTGTTGGGCATGTCGTTGGCACTGATGGCACTGACATCGACCCCCACATTCAGGCTTGCGCCCTTGGGACGCGGCGTGCCGCCCTGCCCGGTCTGGCGTTCGCCGATCACCGTTCTGCCCTTGATCCCGCCCTGGAAGACGGTCCAGGGCGCCACGATATTCAGCGCGCCGGCATCCTTGCCTTCCTGATAGCCCTGCTCGTTCACCACCCGGTCTGCGCCCAGGCCGCTGTACGCCAGGTCAGCCTTGGCGGTGGCGATGTCGTACAGGCGGTTGGCGTAGAGCAGCTGGCTGGTTGCGATCTGTCCATCCTGGTAGCTCAGCGAGCCGCCGGAGAGGTCGAGCGTGGCGTTCTTCTGAACGACCAGCGCGCCTTCCGAATAGAGATTGATCGTGCCGCCGGCGGTGCTTTTTTCGTCCACCTTGCGGCCGATCGCCGCGATGTAGGGCGACGCATCGGCGAGCGTGGTGCCCAGCCGCGTCACGCTCTGGCCGTTGATGTCCACGCTGTTGACGTCGCGCATGTCGACCTTGATGGTCTTGCCGTACAGCGCGCCGGCGGTATCGTGCAGCAGCGGAGAATCCGCCAGCACGCTGCCGCGCAACTCGACCGCCACCACGTTGCGCTCCATCGCCACGGCCACGTCGCGCAGGCCGCTCACGTCGAGCACCGCGCCGTCGTCGATCTGAACCCGGCAGTCCGGGCACAGGGCGCTGGTCACGAAAGCCGCTTTCTGGGTGTTGTCGACGAGTAGCGGTTTGAGGAGTGAAGGATCCTGCCGCGCCAGCAGCGTGATCGCTCCGCTGGGCGCGCGCAGCAGGGCATCATGCTGCACCCAGATATCGCGGCCTTCGGCCTTGATTTGCGACGGATTGAACGTCTGCGCGTCCTGTAGTGTGGTGTCGGGCATCAACGCATAGAAGTCAGCCACGTTGGTCTCGCCTCGATGATAGGCATCGACCTGGGCCTGCGTCAGGCGGCCTGCGTCAATGGCAGTCCGGACCTTGTCCGGGTCGAGGTCGGGCAGGATGACGCTGCGGCTGCCCGCGCCGAATTCCACCGTGCCGGTCGAATTGGCAGACACGTTTTCGCTCGGCAGTAATGCCGAAGGCTTGCCCGGGTCGATCTCGCGCGCCAGCAGATGGATGGTGCCGTTCAGATTGGCGGAGGTGGTGGCGGTGATGACGCCATCCTGTTTGACCAGCTTGCCGATCAGGGTGACGTCGCCCTGCCGCGCCGCCAGTTCACCCAGGTTCACCGCGCTGCCGCCGCTTTCCACCTCCACCAGCAGGCCGCGCAGCAAGGTGCTGGAATCCGAACTGTTGGTCAGGTGGAAGTAGGCCTTGTGGCCGGCCGCCAGGATCACCTGGCCGGTGTCGGTCTTGATGATGCCCTTGTTCTCCACATCCGGCGCGAGCAGGATCACCCGACCACCGGTCGCAGCGGTGATGGTCGCACCCTCGGCCACATTCACCATGCCGACCGGCGCCGTACCCACGTACTGAGTGTAGGCGTCGCTGAACGCGGCAACTTGATGGTCGGCCGTGAGAAAGCCGTTCTTGAACAGCTCGTCGTCCTTGATGTCGAGCGTGGATGCCACCAGGGTATGCAGGTTCACCTGCGCGCCCTTGTCGAACACGATGCCGTTGCGGTTGATCACATACACCGCGCCGGTGGCGTTCATCGCGCCCTTGATGATGCTGGCCTCGTTGCCGGTGATGCGGTTGAGCGTGGCCGCGGTTACGTTGGGCTGGTTGAAATTGACCGTCGCGCCCGAGCCGATGTTGAAGCTGTTCCAGTGGATGATGCCGGTCTGGCTGGCCTGATTGATGTTGAGCGTATTGCCGCTCTGCGCGATTCCGATCGAACCCGATTTCACCACCGCGCCAGCCGGCAACGCATTGGCCGCCAAATCCGCCCAGGCCGGTGCAGCCAGTACCACGCTGGCCAGCACGGCTCCAGCCAGTGCACGCGCCGAACCGCTCGCTGTTTTGCCGCGACCGCGCGCCGTTTCCGCAACCGGAACCTGCATCCCTGAAGTTGCGTTGAATACCAGACGATAGTTGTTGCGGTTCATCGAGTTCTCCTGTCAGGGCGGGCATCCCAAGCAGCTGGCGCCCGCCCTGTTCGCTTACATTAATTGTTGAGTACTGCTTGCGTGTTACAGCGCCGATACGTTGTGCAGATACGTTGTCCGGCTCAGGCCGGATTGAAATTGCATGGGCTTGCGCCACATCCTCACCATTCCGCAGCCAGGCTGAACAGAAAGCGTCCATCCCCTGCCATCACTCCGCCGGCATCTTCCAGCGGCCAGGCGTAATCCAGCGTGCCATTGACCCATTTGGCTGCACGAAAGCGCATCCCCACGCCGACCGATGAGAGACTGAAGCGGCTTTGCTGATACGCGGTGGTGTCCAGTTCCTGCAGCCAGGCGGCCTCGGCAAACCCCAGCACCGTCAGTTCGCTCAAACCCGGCGACCATGCACCTGCCAGAGACGGGCTGCGCAACTCCAGCCCAACGCGCACCCCGCGGTCGCCCAGCACGGACGATTCGGGATATCCGCGCACGGTGTCGGCGCCGCCCTCAGCCAGTTGCTCGTTTGAAATCAGCGGCGAATCGGTGAGCTGCGCCGACACCCCATCGGCCAGGGTGATGCCATTGTCGAACAGGTGGCGATGGCTGAAATTGAACTTGAAGTACATGAAGCTCGCACTTGCATCTGTGCGACTGGCGGCAAATTCCGCCTCATCGCTCACCCATCCGCGCACCGAAAATACGGTGGACACGCCAATCTGGGCTTGATCCCTTTCGCCGATCAGATTCGTGTCATACGACAGCGTAAAAGGCAGGTAGGTTATGGGGGGGCTGGGCTCATTCGAATCGGCGTACTGCACCGAATTATTGAAGTTCTTGTAATCGACGCCCAGACTCAGCGAATGGAAGAAGCCCGGCAGCGGACGCAGCGGCAGGATGTAGCGCAGACCGAAAATGGTGCCATTGCCCAGCGAGCTGATGCCGCCCACCGTACTCACGTCGGTATTCGACGCCACGCCGTATACCGCCAGCGTGTTGCCCGATGCCAGCGGTGCGACATAGCTCGCCACGAACACCCGGGACTCCTCCGGCGCTTCCGGCGCCACCTGGTAAGTCAGGTTGATGCTGTGCCCTGCCTGCCACAGGTTGTCGTAACGCAGGGCAGCGTTGAGACGGGTATGCGTGGTATCGCGGCTGTAGCGGTCGTTCACTTCCAGGTTGGCAATCAGCGGGAGCTTGTCGTCCACTTTCAGTTCGGCATCGATGGTGCCGGGAATGCGCCCCGAGCGCAGCACCGGCGTCACCTTGCGACCCGCACTGCGGTTGAGGTCGGCCAGCTCCTTCTGCACCTCGTTGAAATTGGGCACACTGCCCTCTTCCAGTTCCGGCGCAGCAGCCTTGATCGCGCCCAGCGAGTAGTAGCGCGAGCCGGTTACCTTGAGCCGCTCGACCTTGCCTTCCGCTACGTGCAGATGCACCTCGCCGTTCTGCACCTGCTGCTCGGGCAGGCTGACGAAGACGGTGAGATAGCCCGCGCTCTGATAGGCTTTTTCCAGCGCGGCGCGGGCGAGTTCCACGTCCTGGATCGTCTTCTGCTCGCCCATGAAGGGGTACACCACTTCTTCGATGCTCGAGGCCGGCAGCGTGGTGTTGCCATCGATCACGTATTCGAGCACGTCGAAGCGCGCGACCGGCGCGGCCGCGGCTGCCTTGGCGGGAGCCGTCTCAGTCGCGACGGCTGGCGCGGCGGCCGGGTCTGCTGGCGGCGGCTCCGCCGCTGCGGCAGCGCACGCGGCAACCAACAGGATGATCGCGCGGCACACCTGACGGCACGGCACGCGAATCATTGAAAAATGCTTGGGTCGATTCGACCGGATTTGATTCGTTGTCATTGGTATTCGCGAAAACGCCATTCCCCGCTCGCGCGGGGAATGGCTGTTACGACTCAGGCAGGCCTGCACCCCGAAGGAAACAGATCAACCCAAAACCCGAAAGCTTATTCAGCCAGCGAGAACGGCGAGCAGGAGTTGCCGCCGGTCGAACCGCGGTGAACGCGGTTCGGGAAGCTGCTGTAGGAGGACGCGCCCGGCACGTTGAAGATACCGACCAGTGCGCCAACCTTGTTGGGGTCGCCCATCAGCGCAATGAACTTGTTCATGAAGTTCTTGTTGGCCGTGGTGTTGTCGTTGCGGTACACAAACACCGATTCGAAGGCGTAGTTGTACTGGCCGTCGATCACGGTCTGGCGATGCTGCGCGTCAGGCGTCGGGGTCACGCCGTCGAGCTTGACGAAGTCCCAGTGGTCGGACGCGCCCGGGGTGTTTTCCAGCGATGCGATGCCGATTGCGAATTCGTCGGCAATGCTGCCGTCGGCCTTGACTGCAGCGTTGACCAGATTCTGGTCGTGCGCGTTCAGACAGGTCTTGACGTCGCCGGTGCCGGCGTTTTCGATGACCTTGAACGAACCGGCGGAGTCGGCATCCAGCGCAGCCGGCGTAGCACCAAAAGTGGGGCTGGCGTTAGCGCAAGGGTTGTTGAGGAAGAATACTTCCATGCCAGCCTGGGTGCCGGAGGCATTGGTGCGGCGGCACAGGTTCATGTTCATGCCGGCACCGGCGGCGCCAACGATCGGCGCCCAGTCGGTGTGGTAAGCGCCGCCAGAGGACAGGATCGAAGTGAACTGCTGCTTGGTGATATTGGGCTGGTTGGCGACGTCATGCAGACCCACTGTCAGGCCTTGGGCAGCCTGCAGCGCTTCATACAGCTTGTTGGAAACAGCGACACCGAAGCCCTGGCCAGCAAAACCGGCCTTGGTGGTGTAAGCCACGCCAGCGGGGTTGAAGGCGCCGCGCGCTTCCCAGATTTTGCCTTCGACGTCGGAGAAACCGCCGTGGGCGTTAACCAGAGTGGTGCCGGTACAGGTCAGCGTGGTGCCGGCAAAGGTCGGGGTTGGGCAGGTGGCCACGTCCAGCACAGTGGTCTGGGCGTTGTGCTTGATGGCGCGGTCAAACGCTTCGAGCGAACCATCGACGTTGTTCTTGGTGACCCACAGCTTGGTGGTGGCGGTCAGGCCGGAGTTGGTGGCGTTGACGCCATCACAGTAGACGCCGGAGATCTTGTTGCCGGGACCGCCCTGGTAAACCTGGGTGTGGGCTGCGTCCACGCACATGGCCTTGGCCACGTCGACAACGGATTTAGCCACGGCAGTAGCGCCGTCCATGTAAATGGTGAAGGTGGGGGCGGGCGCGGCGGCCTGGACAGAACCTGCGGCCAGAGCAGCAACAGCCAACGCGATTTGATGCAGTTTCATGGTGTTTCCTTTCAGTTTGATTGGGCGCCTGGCACCGGCATCAAGCCGGTGCGGCATGTTTTACGAAGGGGACGAACTCAGGCGCAGCGGCGGCGCGCCATGAAACCAACCAGACCCAGACCAGCCAGCATCAGGGCGTAGGTATCGGCTTCCGGCACGGCGGCGACGGCGTAGGACAAGGTGGTGCCGGTCAGGCTGAACGTACCAGCCTGCTGGTACAGGTTGGCCTGAGCCAGAGTGGCGTTGCTGCTGTTGCCCAGCAGCCAGAAGTCGGCGCTGTCGGCGGCGGCCACGGTGGTGACGAAGGGCATGTTGTTCTTCAACTGATCGCCGAGCTGAGCTTCAGCATAGGCGGCCGTCTTGGTGGAGTTGGTGTAGCTGGAGCCGTTGGCTACGGTGTCGTGGTCGTTCAGCACGTTATTGGAGTCAATCTGCACCGCACCTACCCAGGCACCAACAGTTGCAGAACCAGCGTTAACAGCAAAACCAAGCTTGTTGTTGGCGGTGGTGTAGTTATTCAGATCATCACCAACGGCAACAGTGGTCAGCAGGCGCTTGGCATCGACGGTGCTGGTGGCGCCGACGTTGTCCAATGCGTACACGGAGTATTTGGCATTGGTCAGATCACCACCGATGGCGCCCACGAAGCTGGTCCAGGCGCTGAAGCTGCCCAGCGTCCAGGAATTGGAAACGTTGCTGGCGCCGAGGAAGCTGTCCATGCCCACGCCCAGATCGCCGACGAAGGAATAGCCAGCGGTGGTGTCGGTGACAACCAGGAACAGCGAGCCCGTGCCGTTGGTGGTGTTGCCGTTGTCGATGGCAGCGTTGGCGGAACCGGCGGCGACCAGCAGCGCGGCGGCGACCAGCGTATTCAGTTTGAAGTTCATGTAGTGCTCCTCTTGATTAAAAAGTAAGACCCAAAAAAGCTTATGTAGCTTTCCGCCCCCCTGAGGGACAGGCCTGCCAGCGGATGGAAAGCCAGTCGGAAATCGTGTCCGCCTATGAGCAGACCACGCCACTTTAGGGAACGTGGATGACACCCGATGGGGGATGAACCGGCAAAAAAATGAGCCGGACGGCTCATGGGGGGAGGAGTTAGCGGTAAGCGGTAAGGCCGACAACGCCTAAGACTCCAGCGCGACGTCCTTTTCGCGCGCACCCTGCGCCCGCAAAAACCCCAGCGCAATGGCCTTGGCCACCGCCTGACCGCGGGTGCGGACGACCAGCTTTTTCATCGCGTTGCGCAAATGGTTTTTGACGGTAAGCATGGACAAGCCGAGGATGCCGGCGATTTCGTCGTTGGTCTTGCCGTCGCGCACCCAGGTCAGCACTTCGACTTCGCGCGCGGTGATGAGGCCGGCGGGGCGTTTGCTGTCGCCGTCTGCGCGCGCTTCGTTGGCGAGCACGCGCGCCAGGGTCACCAGCAGGTGCGGCAGCAAAATATCGAGATACAGCGCAAGGCGACTATCGAACGGCACGCGCACGCGCGAGAATCCGGCGTAGCCCTTGAGCTGGCCGTTGATCCAGCTCATGCCGTGGAAGGCGAGGTTTTTCAGTTCCAGATCGGCCAGCCGGGCATGCCAGCCACCGGCTTCATCGTGCAGCGCGGAGATCAGGCGCGGCTCGCCGTGGCTATGCCACTCCTGCGCCAATTGCTGGATCAGGCCATCGCCGGAATGGATCACGCGGTGGAAATGATCGTCCTTGAAATAACGGCAGGCGGAAAACCGCTCATGCAGGAGATAGCCGCTTTCGTCCGCCACGCCACACAGCAGGATTTCGTGCGGGATGAGCGCCTGCAGCGGGCCATGCACCCAGCTGAAAAAATGGTGGCGCAATCTCACCCGGCGCGAGGCGAGCAGAATGCGCGCCAGATGGCCGCATTCTTCGTCGGTCAGTTCGTTTGCGTTGTGCATGGCTTCCCTCCCCAGGGCTGGGGGCAAGCTTAGGCATGCGGGATGACAGGCGTGTGACGGTTTGGCTTGGGCGCCATGCGTCACCCCCCGAAACATTTCCGCAATGTTGTCTGGCTATCCTTGCCTTTCACTCTCCCCCATGAGCCCAGGAAAATTGCGCCAGCATCTGGAAGACATCCTCGACAACACGCGTCTGATGACGCTGTTGCAACCGATACTTGATCTGTCCGAGGGGCGCTTGATGGGGTTCGAAGCCTTGTCTCGCGGGCCATCGAACAGCCCGCTGCACGCGCCGCAGGCGCTGTTCAAGGTGGCCGAGCTGCACGGTTTGCAAACCCGGCTGGACTGGGCGTGCGTGCATTCGGCGATGAAAACCTTTGCGCTGTTAAGACTGCCGGGGCAGCTGTTTGTGAATCTGTCGCCATGCAGCATGCTCGACGCGGAATTTGCGCCCGAGCTGATCCTGGAAGCGCTGGCCGAGGTCGGCATGCGCAGCAGCCAGTTGATTATCGAGATCACCGAAAACGCCTGTCACCTCGATTACGGCGTGTTGCGCGAAGCGGCGACGCGGCTGCGTGCGGCCGGCATCGAAGTGGCGATGGACGATCTGGGCGAGGGGTTTTCCAGCCTGCGCCTGTGGTCGGAGCTGAAACCGGCTTTCGTCAAAATCGACAAGCATTTCATCTCGGGCATTCATGAAGACCCGCACAAGATCCAGTTCGTGCGATCGATCACGCAACTGGCCGGGGGCGCAAACACCCGTGTGATTGCAGAGGGCGTGGAGTCGGTGTCGGAGCTGGCGGTGCTGCAGGATATCGGCATCCGCTATGTGCAGGGCTATTTGATCGGCCGTCCCTCGCCCACGCCAGTCCAGTTGCCGCCACGCGAAGTCATGGCTGTGCTGCAATCCAGCATGGTCAGCGTAATGCCCTATCTGCGGGGTGCGGATGGTTCGCATGTCTCCGCTGCCCGACTGGTGCAGTCCGCACCCTTCGTCACGCCGCAAACCACCAGTCAGGATGTACTCGACCTGATGATGCAACACCCCGACCTGCACGCTGTGGCAGTGGTGGACAAGGGCATTCCGGTCGGCATCATCCACCGGCCCGCCGTGCTCAATCGGTTTAGCGGGCTGTATGGCCGCGAGCTGTTCGGAAAAAAACCCTGCGCGGATTTCATGGATCCCGATCCGTTGATTGTCGACAAGGCCACGCAGATCAACGAGCTGTCCGAACTGGTGGTCAAGAAAGGCAAGGCCGCCTTTACCCAGGGTTTCGTGATTACCGCCAAGGGGCGCTATCTGGGGCTGGGTTCGGGTTTCGACCTGATGCGCGAAATCAGCGAAATGCAGATTATCGCCGCAC
>JAANCK011501956.1_pt1 | contig 16046 bp, 17 predicted proteins | sample 7277841 | NCBI WGS metagenome assembly JAANCK01 (sample SAMN14222788, study PRJNA588281) | permafrost metagenome | isolation source: Arctic cryosol methane SIP | place: Canada:Nunavut | collected 2015-07 | reverse complement strand
GTGTTCCTCATCCAGAAGCACTGCTGCGACGGCTGCTCGAAGACGAACAGCATGCCTTCGTTCTGCGGCATCTGCTCGCGGAACATCAGGCCGACCTCGCGTTGCCCCGGGGTCTGCGCCACCTGCGCGTCGATCAGGTGCATGCCGGCGGACAGCTTGACCCGCGGCAGGTTGGTCTGGGGTTCCTGGGCGAGTGCCGGGACAACGATGGACGCCAGCAGCATCGCGAAGAAGGCGCGGATAAGTCGTTTCATGCCGGCATTTTCACTCGGCAAATGGAAAACGTCCGCGCGAGTCGGATATTTCGACGCCAGAGGCACTCTGAGTCCGTCGATGGGCTCCTTCAAAGTCCCCGCGAACGCGGGAAACCACAGCGGCGCCGCCGCAGGGTTCGCCGCGGTTGACAAGAATCAACAATGACAGCGTTCCGGGGCCCCCGCCCGGGGAGAGCCCCACCGTTTCGAAGCTAGAATTCGATGGCTTTGCCGCGCGCGCAGTTCAGCCCATCCTGTTCCTCTTCCGGAGACGTTTTCCCCATGTACCAGCACATCAAGGTCCCTGCCCAGGGCAAGAAGATAACCGTCAATGCCGACATGTCGCTCAACGTGCCCGACCAGCCGATCATCCCGTTCATCGAGGGCGACGGCACCGGCCTGGACATCACGCCTGTCATGCTGAAGGTGGTCGACGCCGCGGTGGCCAAGGCCTATGGCGGCAAGAAGAAGATCCACTGGATGGAGGTCTTCGCCGGCGAGAAATCCACCAAGGTGTATGGCCCCGACGTCTGGATGCCGGAGGAAACCCTGCATGCCGTGCGCGACTATGTGGTGTCGATCAAGGGCCCGCTCACCACTCCCGTGGGCGGCGGCATCCGTTCGCTGAACGTCGCGCTGCGACAGCAGCTGGACCTCTATGTCTGCCTGCGCCCGATCCAGTATTTCGAGGGGGTGCCGTCCCCGGTGAAGGAGCCGCACAAGACCAACATGGTGATCTTCCGCGAGAACTCGGAAGACATCTACGCCGGCATCGAGTTCGAGGCCGAGAGCGACAAGGCCAAGAAGCTGATCAAGTTCCTGCAGGACGAGCTGGGCGTCACGAAGATCCGCTTCCCCAACACCTCGGGCATCGGCATCAAGCCGGTTTCGCGCGAGGGCACCGAGCGCCTGGTGCGCAAGGCCCTGCAGTACACCATCGAGAACGACAAGCCCAACCTGACCATCGTGCACAAGGGCAACATCATGAAGTTCACCGAAGGGGGCTTCCGCGACTGGGCTTACGGCCTGGCCCAGAAGGAATTCGGCGCCAAGCCGATCGATGGCGGCCCGTGGTGCTCGTTCAAGAACCCCAAGACCGGCAAGGACATCATCGTCAAGGACATGATCGCCGACGCCTTCCTGCAGCAGATCCTGCTGCGTCCGGCCGAATACAGCGTGATCGCCACGCTCAACCTCAACGGCGACTACATCTCGGACGCGCTGGCCGCGCAGGTCGGCGGCATCGGCATCGCCCCCGGCGCCAACCTGAGCGACACCGTCGCGATGTTCGAGGCCACCCATGGCACGGCGCCCAAGTACGCCGGCAAGGACTACGTCAACCCGGGTTCCGAGATCCTCTCGGCCGAGATGATGCTGCGCCACATGGGCTGGAAGGAAGCGGCCGACCTGATCATCAGCTCGATGGAGAAGTCGATCAAGAGCAAGAAGGTGACCTACGACTTCGCGCGCCTGATGCCCGGCGCCACCCAGGTCAGCTGCTCGGGCTTCGGCCAGGTCATGATCGACAACATGTAAGGCGCCGCCAAGCTCGTTGAAAAGCCGCCTTCTGGCGGCTTTTTCGTGCGCCGGCCCGAGGGGCTATTTGCTGGCGAAGTTGCCTTGGCCTGAGGCGTGGAATTGCGGGGCGCGTACCTTGGAGTGGCGGGGCTGGCGCTCCGCCGGCTGGGTGACAATGGGCTCTGGCTTGCCCGACGCGGGCTCGGCCTGGATGTTCTGCGCCAGTTGGCCCTTGGGGCCTTCAGTCACGTCGAAGTTCACGCGCGAGCCCTGCTTGAGCGTCTTGAACCCGTCCATGGCAATGGCAGAGAAATGCGCGAACACATCCGCTCCGCCACCGTCGGGCTCTATGAATCCGAAGCCCTTTGCATCGTTGAACCACTTGACCGTACCAGTCGCCATTCTCGGCCCCTTGTTATCCCTCTTGACTTGTAAGTGTCAGTGATCCTGGGGTGAGCTGTCAACAATTTCACATACTAAAGTTTTCGGCCATTCCAGGGCAGCCCGCCCGCCAACATCCCTGGTCGGGTCCGCGCAAAATGGCGGCTGTTTCAGGCCTTGTCGCTTGAATGTGACGGTTCCGTCTCCAATTCACCTTGGGTCTGCAGCGTGGATGCCCGCTCGATAGAATGAATTTCATGGCCAGTAAACCGCCCACGCCCGCCCCGGTCGCACCGCGAACGCGCCCGAAGCAAGACGACGGCGGCTCGGTGGTGGTCGAACGGAAGACCCAGAAAACCAAGCCGCCGCAGATGTATCAGGTCGTCATGCTCAATGACGACTACACCCCCATGGAGTTCGTGGTGGTGGTGATCCAGGAGTTCTTCAACAAGGACAGGGAGACCGCCACCCAGATCATGCTGAAGATCCACCTGGACGGAAAGGCGATCTGTGGCATTTATTCCCGGGACGTGGCCGCCACGAAAGTCGAGCAGGTGCAGGAAGCCGCTCGTCAAGCCGGTCATCCCCTGCAATGTGTCAGTGAACCGGTTGAGTAAAACCGGATCGAACCCATTTACAGTTTAGAGTCAGTAGCAGTCAAGCAAGGCAAAGGAAATCTCATGATTGCCCAGGAATTGGAAGTCAGCCTCCACATGGCGTTTGTGGAAGCGAGGCAGCAGCGCCACGAGTTCATCACGGTGGAGCACCTGCTGCTAGCCCTGCTGGACAATCCCAGCGCGGCGGAAGTGCTGCGCGCATGCTCGGCCAACATCGACGATCTGCGCAAGTCGTTGTCCAACTTCATCAAGGACAACACCCCGCAGGTGGCCGGCACCGACGATGTGGACACCCAGCCCACGCTGGGATTCCAGCGCGTGATCCAGCGCGCCATCATGCACGTGCAGTCGACCGGCAACGGCAAGAAGGAAGTCACGGGCGCGAACGTGCTGGTGGCGATCTTCGGCGAGAAGGACTCGCACGCGGTCTATTACCTGCACCAGCAGGGCGTCACGCGCCTGGACGTGGTGAACTTCATCGCCCACGGCATCAAGAAGAGCGACCCGCCCGAGCCCACCAAGGGAAGCGAGTCGTCCTCCAGCGAGAGCGAAGAGGGCGGCGAGAAGAACGAAAAGGCCTCGCCGCTGGAGCAGTTCACGCAGAACCTGAACCAGGCGGCCAGGGACGGCAAGATCGACCCGCTGATCGGCCGGGAGTACGAGGTCGAGCGGGTGATCCAGATCCTGTGCCGCCGGCGCAAGAACAATCCGCTGCTGGTCGGCGAGGCCGGCGTGGGCAAGACCGCGATCGCCGAGGGGCTGGCCTGGCGCATCGTGCAGAAGGAAGTCCCCGAGATCCTGGCCGAGTCGAGCGTGTTCTCGCTGGACATGGGCGCCCTGCTCGCGGGCACCAAGTACCGCGGCGACTTCGAGCAGCGCCTCAAGGGCGTTCTGAAGTCCCTGAAGGACAAGCCGAACGCGATCCTGTTCATCGACGAGATCCATACCTTGATCGGAGCCGGCGCCGCTTCGGGCGGCACGCTGGACGCGTCCAACCTGCTCAAGCCCGCGCTCAGCACGGGCGCCCTGAAGTGCATCGGCGCGACGACCTTCACCGAATACCGCGGCATCTTCGAGAAGGACGCAGCCCTGTCGCGGCGCTTCCAGAAAGTGGACGTCGTCGAGCCCAGCGTGGCCGAGACCATCGAGATCCTGAAGGGCCTGAAGTCGCGCTTCGAGGAGCACCACAGCGTCAAGTACGCGGCCAACGCCCTGACGGCGGCGGCCGAGCTGTCGGCCAAGTACATCAACGACAGGCACCTGCCGGACAAGGCCATCGACGTGATCGACGAGGCCGGCGCGGCCCAGCGCATCCTGCCGGCGGGAAAACGCAAGAAGACGATCTCCAAGACCGAGGTTGAGGAAATCGTGGCCAAGATCGCCCGCATTCCGCCGGCCAACGTTTCGAACGATGACCGCGGCAAGCTGCAGACCCTCGAGCGCGACCTGAAGAGCGTGGTGTTCGGCCAGGACAAGGCGCTGGAAGTGCTGGCGGGCGCCGTGAAGATGGCGCGCTCCGGACTGGGCCGGGGCGACAAGCCGATCGGCTCGTTCCTGTTCTCCGGCCCCACCGGCGTCGGCAAGACCGAGGCGGCCAAGCAATTGGCCTACATCATGGGCATCGAGCTGATCCGCTTCGACATGTCCGAGTACATGGAGCGGCATGCGGTGAGCCGCCTGATCGGCGCGCCGCCGGGCTACGTCGGGTTCGACCAGGGCGGCCTGCTGACCGAGGCGATCAGCAAGAAGCCGCACGCGGTGCTGCTGCTCGACGAAATCGAAAAGGCGCACCCGGACATCTTCAACGTGCTGCTGCAGGTGATGGACCATGGCACGCTGACGGACAACAACGGGCGCAAGGCCGATTTCCGCAACATCATCGTCATCATGACGACCAATGCCGGCGCCGAGGCCATGAACAAGGCGGTGATGGGCTTCACGCAGGTGCGCCAGGCCGGCGACGAAATGGCCGACATCAAGCGACTGTTCACGCCGGAGTTCCGCAACCGGCTGGATGCCACGGTGAGCTTCAAGGCGCTGGACGAGCAGGTCATCCTGCGCGTGGTCGACAAGTTCCTGCTGCAGCTGGAGCAGCAGCTGACCGAGAAGAAGGTGGAAGTCACCTTCACCGACAAGCTGCGCAAGCACCTGGCCAAGAAGGGGTTCGACCCGCTGATGGGCGCCAGGCCGATGCAGCGCCTGATCCAGGACACGATCCGCCGGGCGCTGGCCGACGAACTGCTGTTCGGCCGCCTGACCGAGGGCGGGCGCCTGACGGTGGACATCGAGCTCAAGACCGACGAAAAGGGCGTGGAGCAGTCGGAAGTGACGCTGGACATCCAGCCGCTGCCCAAGAAGGAAGGCAAGGCCAAGCCGGAGCCGGAAGAGATTTCGACCGACCAGTGAGCGCCGTGCAACCCAAAAGCCGCCCCCGGGCGGCTTTTTTTCGGGCCGAATGCGGCGTTCAGCCCAGGAATCGCCCCGCTATCGAATGCAGGGCCGGGCCGACCAGGCCCGCGCCGGTCACCAGCAACAGCGCGCACACGAGCTTGAGCACCGTGGAGCGGTGCCAGCCGGGCGGATGATGTTGCACCCACCAGGTGATTGCCATCGTCAACGGCAGCGCCACGAGGGACAGCGTCATGGCGCCGGCGCTGAACTGGCCGGTGGGCAGCACGATCACGAGCCGCAGCAGCGAACTCGCCGCCAGCGCGGCGATCAGGGTATCGCGCAGGCTGTCGACGTCCATGGGCTGGCGGTAGAACTGATACACCAGCGGCGGCCCCGAGGCCGAGAACAACCCGCCCAGCACGCCCGACAGCAGCCCGAAGAAGCCGAAGGAGGTGTTCGACGAGCGCCGGGGCAGCGGCTCGGCGCGCATCAGCACGACGATGGCGCAGCCGATGATGATCAGGCCCAGCAGCAGGCGCAACATCACCACCACATTGGCATTGAGCCAGCCCAGCAGCGCCAGGCCGGCCACGACGCCCACGACGCTGCCGGGGACCGTTGCGCGCAGCATCGGCCAGTCCAGCGACTTGCGGCTGCTGCGCAGCACGATCGCGGCGTTGGCCAGCGAGAGAACGGTCGCCACATTCGCCACGTCGGGCAACGGCGCCAGGTCGAACACGCTCGTCAGCCCCAGCAGCACCAGCGCCATGGCGAAACCGGTGAGGCGCTGGGCGCCGGTGGCGAGCGCCACGCACAACAGGAAGCCGGCGATTTGCCAGGCGGTCATGGGCCAGCGGCGTCGAGACCGGCCGGTGGCGTTGCGAAATCGAACGGGAGGTGCATTGCGCCAGGATTATGGGTCACCGAGGCGCGCCCTCCGGCTGTGCTTGCTGGACGACCGGCCCGATCCTGCGAATCGGTCGCCGAGGAACCAATCGGACGCGCGGCTGCACCAACAGGCCCCGGTTACGTCCCAGGAGACACCATGATGAGCCGCAGAAAGGCGTTGATGGGATTGGCCACCGCCAGCGCCGCACTGGCTGGGCTGCGCAGCCTGTTCTTCACCGAACCCGCTCATGCCACAGAAGCCGCCCGGGCCTACGAAGTCATCCACACCGAAGCCGAGTGGAAAAAGCTGCTGACGCCGCAGCAGTTTCAGGTGTTGCGCAAGGCCGCGACCGAGAGGCCCGGCAGCAGCCCCCTGGACCGGGAGAAGCGCGCCGGCACCTACAGTTGCGCCGGCTGTGCCTTGCCTCTGTTTTCTTCCAGCACCAAGTTCGAGAGCGGCACCGGCTGGCCCAGCTTCTACCAGCCGCTGGTCAAGACGGCGGTGGACGAAATCACCGACAACACCCTGGGCATGACGCGGACCGAGGTGCTGTGCCACCGCTGTGGTGGCCACCTGGGCCACGTGTTCGACGACGGACCCAAGCCAACCGGTCTGCGCTATTGCATGAACGGCCTGGCGTTGAGATTCACTCCCGCCTGAGGGCAGTCACGCCGGGGCCGCCCCGATGGCACCGGGTCCATCGCGTTACTGCTGGGCGGCGCGGTGCAGGGCGGCCGGGCTTGCTGCGCGCCTGAGGCGCGCTACTTCCCGACGATCGCTTTCCAGTGGCGCGGCTCGACCGGGGTGATGGACAGCCGGTTGCCTTTGCGCAGCACCAGCATCTCGGCCAGCTCGGGCCGGGCGCGCAGCTCGGGCAGGGTCAGCGTGGGAATCTTGCGCAGCACCTGGACGTCCACCAACTGCCAGCGCGGTTCCTCGCGCTTGGACGCCGGGTCGAAGTAGGGCGACTTGCGGTCGAACTGGGTCGGATCCGGGTAGGCTTCGGAGGCAACCCGGGCGATTCCCACGATGCCCGGCTCGGCGCAACTGGAGTGATAGAACAGCACGCCATCGCCGGGCCGCATGCCGTCGCGCATGAAGTTGCGGGCCTGGTAGTTGCGCACGCCGACCCACGGGACGGTCGCCTTGGGCGCCGCGATGGCGTCGTCCACCGAACATTCGGTCGGCTCGGATTTCATTAACCAATAGTTCATGGCGGGGCATTATCGACTCTCTAGAATCGTCCCATGAGCTCGACCTTGAAAGTCGCCGTGATGGGCGCAGGCGCCGTCGGCTGTTACTTCGGCGGCATGCTGGCCCGCGCCGGTCATGAGGTGACCCTGATCGCCCGGCCCCAGCACGTCGACGTGATCCAGCGCGACGGCCTGCGCATGGAAACGAAGCGTTTCGACGAACAGGTGCACCTGGCCGCGAGCACCGACGCCAGCGCGGTGCGGGGTGCGGATCTGGTTCTCTTTTGCGTGAAGTCCGCCGATACCGAGGCGGCCGGCGCCCAGCTGCGGCCCCACCTTGCACCCAATGCCCTGGTGCTGACCTTGCAGAACGGCGTCGACAATGCCGACCGGCTGCGCACGGTGCTGCCGCCGCAACAGGTGGGGGCGGCGGTCGTCTATGTCGCCACCGAGATGGCCGGCCCCGGCCACGTCAAGCACCATGGCCGCGGCGAGCTGGTGATCGCGCCGTCCAGTGGGAGTGAAGCCGCCGCGCGAGCGCTAGTAGCCGCTGGCATTCCCACCGAGGTCTCCGACAACGTGCGCGGCGCCCTGTGGACCAAATTGATCATCAACTGCGCCTACAACGCCGTGTCCGCCATCGCGCAGTTGCCCTATGGCCAGGCGGTGCAGGGCGTGGGCGTGAAGGACGTGATGCGCGATGTGGTGGACGAATGCCTGGCTGTGGCCATTGCCGAGGGCGTGCGGATCCCCGGCGACACCCATGCCATCGTGCGCAAGCTGGTCGAGAGCATGCCCGCCCAGTATTCGTCCACGGCGCAGGACCTGGCGCGTGGCAAGCGCACCGAGATCGACCACCTCAACGGCCTGGTGGTGCGGCGCGGCGACGCGTTGGGCATCGCCACACCGGCCAACCGGGTGCTGTGGGCGCTGGTGAAACTGATCGAGGACAAGCGCGGCGGCACCTGACAGCCGCGGCGCTCCCGGCGCGCTACATCATGCCCAGCGTCTTGGGCAGCCAGATCGACATGGCGGGCCAGTAGGTGACCAGCACCAGGAACGCCAGCATCGTCAGCAACCATGGCCATACCGCGATGGTGAGCTCGGTGATTCCCATCTTGGCGATTCCCGAAGCCACATAGAGGTTCAGGCCCACCGGCGGATGGCACATGCCCACCTCCATGTTCACCGTCATCATGATGCCGAAGTGAACCGGGTCGATGCCCAGCTTGATGGCCACCGGGAACAGGATGGGCGCCATGATCAGGACGATCGACGACGGCTCCATGACGTTGCCCGCCAGCAGCAGGATGACGTTCACGAACAGCAGGAAGGCCACGGCGCCGAGGTGCTTGTCGAGCATCCAGGCAGCCAGCGCCTGCGGGATGTTCTCCGACGTCATGAGGTAGCTGAACATCACCGCGTTGGTGATGATGTAGAGCAGCATCGCCGACATGTTGGCCGAGTCCAGCACGACCCTGCGCACCTGCTTCAGGTTCATGTCCTTGTAGACGAAGACCGCGACGAAGAACGCGTACACGGCGCTCATGGCGGCCGCTTCGGTGGGGGTGAAGATGCCGCTGTAAATGCCGCCGATGACGATGACGATCAGCGACAGGCCCCAGATGGCATCCTTGAAGGCGAACAGGCGCTCGCGGGCGGTTGCCTTCGGCTGGCGCGGGTAGTTGAACTTGCGCGCCCGCCACCAGGTAGTGAAGCCGAGCAGCGACGCCAGGATCAGGCCGGGAATGATGCCGGCGATGAACAGGGCCCCGACCGAGGTGTTGGTGGCCACGGCGTACATCACCATCACGATCGACGGCGGGATCAGGATGCCGAGCGCGCCGGAGGTGGTGATGACGCCGGCGCCAAAGCGGGGGGGGAAACCCTGCTTGAGCATCGCCGGCAGCATGATCGAGCCAATTGCCACCACCGTCGCCGGCGAACTGCCGGAGACGGCCGCGAACAGCGCACAGGCGAGCACGCCGGCGAGTCCGAGCCCGCCATGCCAGTGGCCCACCATCGAGGTCGCGAACTTGATCATCCGCCGGGCGACGCCGCCATGCGTCAGGAAGTTGCCGGCCAGGATGAAGAACGGGATCGCCATGATCTCGAACCTCTCGATGCCGGTGAACAGCTTCAGCGCGACCGATTCGATCGGCACGGTGGTCATCGTGAACAGGTAAGTGAGCACGGTCAGACCGAGCGAGATCGAGACCGGCATGCCCGTGAGCATCAGGCCGAACAGCAGCGAGAAGATGATCCACGCGTTGTTGATCGGCACGCCGGCCAGCTTGAGCAGGACCGGCAGCAGCAGGATGACCAGCGGGATCAGCGCCGGCCAGCGCGGCGCGTTGGCCGGGACGGGGGCGACGAGGCTGCTCATGGCCGCTTCCCTTCGCCGACGCCCATCGGGTGCAGGTTGTCGGCCATGTTGTAGGGATTGATGTCGGGCGTCTCGATGCCTTCGACATGGGCCACGTCATGGTGCGGCAGTTCGCCGGTCTTGGCGAAGTGCCATGCCACCTGCAGGAAGCGGAAGCACATCAGGTAGGAGCCCAGCGGGATGCACAGGTAGACGATCCACTTTGGTATTTCGAGGTCGGGCGACGTCGAGCTGGTCTTGGCGATGTCCCACGTGAAGGTGGCGCCCAGCGTGCCGACAATGGCCGTGAAGGTGGCGCCGGCCAGCAGGCCGAACAGCACGTAGGCCTTGCGGGTGTTGCCCGGCAGCCGGTTGATCAGCACGTCCACGCCGACGTGGATGCCGGTGCGCACGCCGTAGGCCGCGCCGAACTTGGCCATCCAGACGAACATGTAGATGCACAGCTCCTGCGCCCACGACAGGTCGATCTTGAGCAGCGCGTCCTGCAGTCCCGGAATGGGCATCCCAGCCGCGTAGCGGTGGAGCACCGCCACGAAGATGAGCAGCGTCGCCGCCGTCATCAGGAACGTGATCAGCCACTCCTCCAGGTGCTCCAGGAATCTCATGCTCGTCTCCTCGGGCCGGCGGGGCCGGCGTTCGCCTGCGCTGGGCGGTTTGCTACGGCTTGAAGCCGGTGGCCTTGTAGACCTCGGTAATGACTTCCTTGCCGACGCGCGCTTCGTTTTCCTTGTGCACGCCGACCAGAGCCTTTTTCATCTCGGCCCGCTGCGCCACGGTCAGCGTCAGGATCTGGGTCTTGCCGCTCTTGCGCACCGCCTCCAGGGCCTCGTCGTTTTCCTTCTGGGCGATGTCGTTGGCGAACTTCGTCGCGTCCTTCATCGCGCCCGTCAGCGTGGTGCGCACATCGGCCGGCAGGCCATCCCAGAATTTCTTGTTGGCGATCACGGCGTAGCCCAGGTAGCCATGGTCGGTCAGGGCCAGGTATTTCTGCACTTCCTGCATCTTCTGGGTGTAGAAGTTGGACGGCGGGTTCTCTGTGCCGTCCACCACGCCGGTCTGCAGCGCCTGGTACACCTCGGAAAACGCCATCACCTGGGGAATCGATCCCAGCGCCTTCATCTGGTCGCCCAGCACCTTGGAGGACTGGATGCGCATCTTCAGGCCCTTGTAGTCGGCCGGAACGAGGATCGGCTTGTTGGCGCTCATGACCTTGAAGCCGTTGTCCCAATAGGCCAGCCCGACAATCCCTTTGCCCTCGAGCTTCTTGAACAGCATGGCGCCGACCGGGCCCTCGGTCACCTTGTGCAGTTCCGCAACGTTGTCGAAGATGAACGGCAGGTCGAACACCTCGAAATCGCGCACGCCCAGCGGGCCGAACTTGGCCAGCGAGGGCGCCAGCATCTGCACCGAGCCCAGCTGCAATGCCTCCATCTCCTCGCCGTCCTTGAACAGCGAGCTGTTCGGATAGACCTCGACCTTGACCCGGCCCTTGGTGCGCTCCTCGGCCAGTTCCTTGAACTTCAAGGCGCCTTTGCCCTTGGGCGTGTTCTCGGCCACCACGTGGCTGAACTTGATGACGATGGGCTGCTGCGCCAGCACGCCGGACGAGGCCAGCGTCAGGACGGTCGCAGCAACGGAAATGAGGAAGCGTTTCATGGGAAATCCTGTCGATCAATGGATGCGTCGCGCATCGGATGTGCTTCGGGGGCGGCCCGCGGCGAAGTCACGCCTCCCCGACCGGTATTGAATCTCCCGCAATCTGCTCTGCCTTGATCCACCTCAAGTCGCACCAATCTGGGCAACCCGCCGGCCTCGAGCGCGGCCCTGGGCTGCGCGAAGGACGGCATCTCTTCTTTGCTGTCGGTCAAGCCCCCCGGGATGATTGTTCAGCAAAATGGACGGCATGAGACATGTAACGGCTAAGCGAATCCGCCAGGCGATGGTCACTGCAGCACTGGCAATGGCCACCGCGCTCCCGGCCCTCGGCCAGGGTGCCGCGGCGCCTTTGCCGCCTGACCTGAGTCCGCGCCTGAAGGAAGTGGAAGCCAACCCTCGCCAGTGGGAGACGCTGTTCAAGTCCGGCAAGAAGGTTGCGGCCTTTTGCGCCAACTGCCATGGCGACGGCGGCAACAGCGTCGACCCGGAAACGCCCAACCTGGCCGGCCAGAACCCCTATTACCTGTTGCAGCAACTGCGCGAGTTCAGCGGCACGCAGCGCAAGACGACCGAGTTCAAGCGCAGGCTGGTCAAGGCCATGACCACCGACGAGAAGCTCGGCATGGTCATCTTCTACGCCGGCCAGGAAGTTACCTACAAGCCGGCGGCCGACCCGGCGCTGGCCAAGCGGGGTGAGGCGCTGTATCTCAAGGCCTGCGCCGATTGCCACGAAAAGGACGGCCGGGGCGCCCGCGAATATTCGCGGGTGGCGGGGCAGCAGCCGGGCTACATGAGCAAGACGCTCAAGGGATATCGCGACGGCACCGGCGCCCGGATCCACCGGCAAATGGCCGACGAGATCAAGCCGCTGAAGGACCCGGACATCGCCGCGATCACGGCCTATGTCGCGGCCATGAAATAGGGCCATCGCCCGCGTTCCTGACCGGACGGCGGGCCGCTTTATCCCGCCAGGCCCACGAACACGTTCTGCACATCGTCGTGCGCGTCGATGGTTGCCAGGAAAGATTCAACCTGTTCCAGGTCCGCAGGGCTCAGGCTTGCCGGGTCCACCGGATTCTTGGGCCGGTAGCCCAGCTTGGCGGACAGCACCGTGAAGCCGTGGGCGGGCAGGGCGCGGCTCACCCGATCGAGATCGGTGGCATCGGTAATGAACACCGTCGCGCCATCATCGCCCGCCTCGAAGTCCTGCGCGCCCGCCTCGATCGCGGCCAGTTCGGGATCGGCGCCCTTCGCGGCCGGCTCGGCTTCGATCATGCCGACGTGGTCGAAATCCCAGGCCACCGAGCCGGAAGTGCCCAGCTGGCCCTTGCGAAACAGCACCCGCATCTCAGGGGCGGTGCGGTTCACGTTGTCGGTGAGGCATTCGACCATCACGGGCACCTGGTGCGGCGCAAAGCCTTCATAGATCACGCGCTCGAAATTCACGGCCTCGCCGGTGAGCCCGGCGCCCTTCTTGATGGCCCGGTCCAGGGTGTCCTTGGGCATGGACACCTTGCGGGCCTGCTCCACCACCAGCCGCAGCCGTGAATTGGTGGCCGGATCGGGCCCGTTGCGCGCGGCGACCATGATGTCCTTGGCCAGGCGGCCGAACAGTTTGCCCCTGGCATCTGCGGCCTGTGCCTTGCCCTTTGCTTTCCACTGCGCGCCCATGTTGGATGTCCCTTGGTGTTGTCGGGTCGAAAGGGGTGCCATGTCCTTGTCGAAGTCCCGAGTTTCTCAGAACCCGCAACCGCCGGCCCCGGCTCGGCCGTAGCCGACAATACACGGATGACCGAGATCGAAGACTGCGGAGAAAGAATCACTGAAGCGCGCCTGTGGCGCGACAACGGCTGGACCGCGAAAGTGATCAAGAACGACGACGACGACGGCTGGGCGGTGGCCATGACGCCGCATGGTCAGGCAGAGCCGGCGCTGGTGGGCCCCTGGACCATGGGTCGCGACAAGAAGAACCCCAAGCCGCTGGACTCGGCGGCGTTCAACACCCTGGTCAAGACCGCTGCAGAATTCACAAGGCGGCACGAGCAGCAGTTGCACGCCACGTTGCACCAGCAGATCGCGATCGCCACCGAAGGCGGTCGCATCAGCATCTCGCTCGACATCGAGCCGGACGAAGAGAACCCTTCGGCGACACTGCGCGCCCAGGATGCCTCGGGTGCGCTGCTGGCGCAAGTGCGGGTGCCACCATCCTTCAGACTCACCCGGGCCAGCGCCAGTGCCTGGGCCGAGGCCGGCTTCAGTGCGCAGGCGCTGCGCGGGAGGTAGGCCCGGGCGCCGCCGGCAGCCGGCGGACGGGCGCCCTGGTTGTCATCCCCAAAGTTGCTTCAAGGGCGGCAGCGAGGTGGGCAAAGATGCGCGCGAGTACGCAACGTCCGCGATGTAGCGCGCGATCACCGGCGCAATATCCGGAACTCCGCGAAAGCCCGGGCAATAGTCGACGTCGACCACCACCGGACCGTCGGGGCCCTCGACGATGTCGAGCCCGTACATGCCGAGGCCGAAGGTGCGACCGCAACGCAACGCGATGTCGCGCACCGTCGCGCTCACGGTGCAAGGCACACCGGCGCCCCGCATGGTCCTCGCGGAGAACGGCATGCTCACGGCAAACACCTGCTCGTCGACGACGTAGACCTTGAGGTTATCGCCGGTCCCGTGGATGAACTGCTGAACGAGCATCGGCTGCTCCGGTGAGACCAGGCCGGCGAGGTTTTCGGAGCCGAGGACGATGACGATGCCGGAGTTCATGGGCCCGCGGTAGGGCTTGACGATCAACGGCATCGACGATGCGAGTTCGCGCAGCAGCGCGAAGTCGCCCGTCACCCAGGTGTGCGGCACCGGCACGCCGGCGGCGGCGAGCCGGCTGGCGGCGGTGATCTTGTTCTGCAGCAGCGCGCAGGCCGGATACGGATTGAGGAAGCGGCCGCCGCGGTCGTGCAGGGCCCCGGCGAGGCTCAGGGACAATTCGCTCTGCGACTTGAGCAGGTACAGGTCGTGTCCAGGGTAAAGGTCGTCGGGAGAGCAGAGAGCCTCCTCGGCGATCGCGCTGCTCACCTCGAATCCGCTGCGCTCCAGCAGGCGCATCGCTGTCGCGAAGGTCGAGTTCGGCTCGGGGTGAGCTCGCTGGTTCAGAAGGAAATGGAGTTTCATTGACGTAACCTCGCCGTGGCCTCAGGCCCAATAACGCGATCCAGCGTCAAGAGTGCGCTGCCGCCGTGCCAGGGGGCCGTGCCGTGATCCATCATCGAGATGCGGATCTTCATGCCTGTCTCCTCGCCGTGGCGCGCCGCGCCGCGTGGCGGGCGAGCAGCAGATCGGCCTCGGGAACGCCGGTGTAGTTGGGGAAGTCGTGGACCTCGACCACCTGCAGGCCGCCATCGGCTTCGACGCAGTCGACACTGAACAGCTCCAGCCCGAAGAGATCGCCGCAGCGCAGCGCCAGTTCGCGCCAGGCCGGTGGCAGCGGCAGCGGCGTGACGGCGCCGGATTCGCCGCGCAGCGCGGACGGCTTGCGGATCGCCCACACGCGCTCGTCGATGGCGTAGAGCCTGATGTCGAAGCCGTTGTTCGGCAGCAGGTGCTGGGCGATGACGCAGGGATCGCTCCAGGCGACGCTTTGGAGAGCGGCCGGTTTATCGACCACGCGGATGCCACGGCCGTCGTCTGCGATGACGGGTTTCAGGACGAGCGGAAAGGCCTTGTCGGGAATGCACCGGCGAACCTGTTCGAAGGCGCCGATCCAGGTGGCGGGCACCGGAATTCCCGCGGCCCGCAACTGGGTGGTCACATGGGCTTTATCGAGCACCGCCGCGATTGCGCTGCGCTGGTTGAGGGTCGGGACACCGGCGGCCTCGGCGGCGCTCAGCCGGGCGAGGAGACTGGTGCTGCGCCCGCAGGCGATGATCAGGTCGCGTCCCGCGAACCAGCCTGGGTTCTCGATGTCCAGCAGGCCGACCTGAGGATCGATCAACGTGACGCGGCAGCCTACCGCGGCCAGTGCACGCACCATCCCCCGGGGCTGCGCGTGCGACAGATAACGTGACTCGACGAGAACGCCGCAGTGCAGCGGTGCATCGGAACGCCGGGGCGTGGCGCGGCGGTATTCCGCGTCGCCCGATGGCGTTGCCGAAGACTTGTCCGGACCCCCGGAAAATGTGTTCAATCGGGGCTCCCGCTGCGCTGGTGATGGTTTGACATATGCAACAGAGGCGCGAGAAATCGCAAAAATACGTTGCGTCGAAGATTGATTTGAGTTAGGCGGGAAGTGCGATGCCTGACAGGCTGCGCGCCATGCGGTTGACGCTCGCGGGCCGTTGAACACGGTGCGACGACTGTTACGCAACCCGTCGCGCGGCGCCGTTTTCGCATAGCGCTCACGCTTCAATTCATGGGCTTGCTTGGGGCTTATCACCCGCTGTGGGTGGGGCACTGCGCGTAGTGACCCACGCCGTTCGGCGCCCCGCGCCGCCGGTCGCGGGCGGCAATCGGTGCACTGCTTGAACTTCGTGCGGCGAGCGCTGTCGTGATTGCGGCACGCCCCGCGAACGACTTCGGCGGGCCGGGGCGGGGTCCGCGCTGTCCCTAGGGGCAGTTGCTCCCGGCAGGGCCCCTGTTGAGCAGCGCCGCGACCGGGTCAAGCTGGGCAAGCGTTGAGCCGCACAACGGCGAAGCCGATCGGACCATGCGCCGCACGACATCTCTGGGCCACAGCTGCGGCTCGTTGGCCAGCAGCAGCGCCGCGGCGCC